>Ga0214543_1000533_pt1 | contig 65057 bp, 26 predicted proteins | sample CNSS2metaG_FD_160094 | JGI IMG/M metagenome (GOLD analysis project Ga0214543, IMG submission 160094) | Root nodule microbial communities from cowpea collected in UCLA plant growth center, Los Angeles, California, USA - CNSS2 | ecosystem: Host-associated > Plants > Roots > Nodule | place: USA...
GTATTTTTTAAAAAAACACACACACACACACACACACATATATATATATATATATATATATATATATATATATATATATATCTACAGTTTGTTCATTTTTAAGAATACATGTACCTCAAATTGTGCATTTTATGCTTAAAAACTCATGTTTTGCAGGTTCTGTTTGCTGCTTCTCTCTTGAAAAACAACAAGGGGCTTCATGAAGCCTTAATGGAAGCAATGGCAAAGAAGGCAAGCGTATTGGAGTGCATTCAAACAATAGAAAATGCAGCAGCATAGTTCGACGTGAAACGGTTTCTGAGCGGATACATCAAACTATAGCGTAAACAAATTGCAAATTACAATTTGAAGCTGTTTCTTGTTCATAATCACTCATGATTCAAATTTACAATGTGCATTCAGCTTCTATTTGAATGATATATACCCCATGCTAATAAAACCACATTTCATTTCATTGTCTATCTATGCTTCAGAAATACAAGTTTACATATTTCAGCATCATTTATTTTCAGTACTTACGCTATTGTTCTCTCTCACTCTCTCTCTCTATATATAGTTCTATATACTAGAATTACTACATCTTCCTCTAACTGTGTCTATGATCTTGAGACACAGTAAATGTGTGAATAAAATTGTAAGAATGAAAATATCTGATCAGGGTTGATCAGGCCAATCAGTAGGGTCCCCTTCATAGAAGAGACCATCGACGATTTGGTCAATAACGGAGTCGATGAATGCGTTGCAGTTGACAGAGAAGATTCGACCGACTCTGTTTCGGGCACTGGAGAACCATGCAAAGAGCGCTGCAAAAGTTACAGCACCCAAACACACCCCACCCGCTTCAGTGATTCCTTCAATATCCATCTTTCTGAACACAGAGTTCCCTGTCACCACTTCCATTGCCACTGTTCCTGCAAACACCATCTGCACCGAACCCAGCCATCATATTAACATAGTTAAAGGTTATCATTCATATTAACGACATAGTTAAAGGTTATCATTATTAAACATGGTTAGGAGATAGTGAACAAAGTTGAGATGGCCGAGTTGGTCTAAGGTGCCAGATTAAGGTTCTGGTCCGAAAGGGCGTGGGTTCAAATCCCACTCTCAACATTCCTATAATTTTTTTTCATAGGCATAGGTGCGTGAAAAATTGTAAGATAAACTTGTGTATATAAATACCATACCATTGCTAGACGACCAGAGATGATTTCAAAATCTTGACTCTTCTTAGAGCTCTCGATGTAGTCAGAAAGCGCGGCGAAGAAGGGTGACACGTCATCGCCACCCTCCCTGGGAGTCTTGATGACGCCAAAACGATCCGAACCGTACGATCTCAGAGTACACAACCGTGGCTGCAAGACGATGTTCGTGTTCGCGCCCTCTGCCTCCACCGCTTTCGGTTTCGGGATCGTCACCTGAACCGGACCGCTCGGTTCTCTTCCCCGAACCGCCGGTCTCGCTGGCCGCAGCTCACAGTGCGTCACGCGCGTAGTAGCTGCAGATGCCATAGAAGAGAGAGAGCGAGAGAGATTTTGCAGAGTTGAAGAATTGAATGTGTGAAAGGAGATAAAGTGCAGGAGAAGGATTTGAGGCACCGAGAAATTTAGACGGTTACGTGTCGATTCATTGGTCTGGTTCGTTAACGTGGTTTTCAAATATGAGGACAAGACATTCGCGTGGGGTCGTGGAAATGAATTATTGGTTGCGGAATCAATTGGAATACGTAGCCGCCTGGAGAATCAGATAATTTCTGAGTAAGCTCTTTTTTCTTTTATTCTCTGCATAATTTTCTGATCTTCCTTCATTTTGGGACTAAAATGTTTCAGATAAACCCCACTATATCAAATTTTAATCTATGAACTTTAAGCAAACACCTAGCGTGCAATTTTGCAATGATAAAAGCCCATATACGAATTTATGATAGAGTGGTCACTCTCAACCTAATTTTTTTGTTATTTTATTATTTTATTATTTTATTATTTTTCTGTCAGTTAATTAAATATCTCAATTCAATATTTTAATATTAAGATATAGTTATTATTTGGTTGTTTAAAAAAAGTTTAATTGTGAATATATTTTCCTTTATGATATTATATACTTTGATGGATCGGTGTGTCCCCTCTCCATATATAGCAATATCTACACAGTGTGGAAAAGTGATGGCAAATGAAAGCACGTGAAATAGATGGCTTGGTTTTTAGAGTTTTCACATAATAATTCATCTGAAAATGTAGAAGGTTCAAAAAGAGTCTTACATATTCGAGTATATGGTGTCTTTTAATTTTATTGTATGATAAAAAAAATTCATAATCAATAATAGGATTTTCTTTTTCCATATTACTACAGTAACAATAAATAATACTATAATAAAAATATTTTATTATCATTTTTTCCAAATAATTATCATTTTCATTATTAAGCGGAAGTGAAGCTTACATAAAAAAACACTTGTTTTTCAATTTATATTTTTTCTTGTTAAGACTCCTTTTATTTATAAAGGTCATCTTCCCTTTATTTTCGTGTTTGGACAATTTTTCTGACTCACAATCATGTCATTATACTTACAACCTTTGGACCTTTTTACGTTGATTTAGTGGTATAGTAGTGGTATAGTTTATTGGTGTAACGATACAAAGTCACTTCCTACTCGATATTATGACGAACAACATTATATAATATTGGAACCAAATCTAAATGTCACCCCTAATCATTGTTTTGGAGACTAATTCACTCCCTTACCATTATTTGGCCTATAACTATTTTGCCCCATAATCGTTCTACAGCTAAGCATCCCCGTATCAGTTCAGAATCACCATACGAACCATAGCCCTAAGGCTATCAAACTAGCATCAATGATGAAAGTGTAGAGCCGAAAAACATCCTTGTGTCATTTTAGAACTATCATACGAGCCATAGTTCTCTAGGCTCAAATTGACACAAGGAATAAGAGTAAGTTTGGGCAGAAACACTAAGTACCATAAATTTAAAAAATGAAATAAAGAATGATGTTGCATTAGAAACTAAAATGTCAATCATCAAAGCATCTCATCCTTCACATAACTTCTTCCATAAGTCATCAACATTGAGAAGAAGAAAACACTTTTCGTAAACCTCCCTCTTCTTCCTTTGCACACTCTTCCTATATTTCCATTTTTGCGCCCTTTACCACCAATGGCTCATTGTCCCTCGTCGTTCAGGTACGTCATAATATCACCAATTTTACCGTAGTTTATTTAATATTCATGTGTTTGCGTTTTAAATGCTTAACCATGATGTGACAAATATGCTTGGTGTGTGTTTCTTTCTTCAACATTATCTAGGTTGAGTGGTTTATGAATGTGTTGATTACTTATGTTTTTTTCCATATTATTTTTAGATTTCGTTGAACTTGTTTAAATCACTTTATATTGGTTATTTTTTTATGGGTTTACTTGAGTATTGGGAAAGGTGAAGGTTTGGGTCATTACTAATTGTGATGATGTTTTCTGAGTTTACTTAATTTTATTATATTAGTGTAACCTCTTAAGAAAAGTGTTTAAGAGATAATTATGGTAATAAAGTTTGAATTTTAAATTCAAAATTGTAAATAATTATAAAAGTATGGTAACAAAATTTAAAATTGAAATTCAAAAAACAAAAATCGTGAAAAAACGACTCCAATAAAGAAGTTCATCAAACATCTAATCTTTGTATTTTTTGTAGAATCTAATCTTTATATTTTTATGCATGGCCTATAGTTTGTAGTTTTAGATAATTTATAATTCATATTTTTTGTTTCGTCTAACATTTGTATTTTTAAATAATCTACTATTTATATTTTTATATACGGTTTATCATTTGTAGTTTTATATAGTCTACTCTTCACATCTTTTTATCGTCTAACATTTCTATTTCTATAAGGTCTACTCAGCAATTTTTATATCATTTATCATTTTATTGTTAAAGAAAATCTACTATTTACATTTTTCTGCATTATCTATTCAATATTTTATTTAAAATTTAATTTAATTTCTAAATTTTAATTGATTCAATCTTGATTTATTATTCAAAATAATTATATACAATACATTTTGTTATATATATATATATATATATATATATATATAACTTAAACTAATTTTCATGATAAGGTTAATTAAAAAATTATAATTTTTAAAATCTCGTGAGCCTTGCGTTCCAAAGTCAGGAATACTAGTTTTGTAAAGTGTGGATTCAGCAAGTTGGAATCATTATTCTTCTGATTCACGCTATGTGCACCAGGGGAGATTCAGACCCTCTACATTATCTATTTCTCTCATAACCTCTCCAGCGTAAATAACAGCCGTCAGAAAATCTGATTTCAAGTCAAACAAATAAATAACAGCCGTCAGATAATCTGATTTCAAGTCAAACAAATGACACCCACAAGATAATTTGATAAGGTTGCAATGGAAAGCATATAGGCTCGGATGCGGATCTAGCAGCTATATTTAAAAATTAAATTGTATTATATATAATTAACTTTTATTCATTAAAATAAGTAAGTTGAATGGTTCTAATTGTTTGAAGAACATAAATATAAAACAATATGTTAATTTAAATTATAATATCAATAATTTAAGTTTTAATCATTAAAAGTATATATATATATATATATATGCACGCGCGCGCGTGAGATATGGTTAATGAATTTATATATACATACCTCTTCTATTTTGTAAAATTTAATTTATATGTATTATCAACTTACATGGTTTTGAAATAAATTTTTAATAAATGTTTTAGCTTTTTATATGTTTTTATTGTTGTTTTTAATAAAATTAATAACAATTACTTTTTCAATTCAATATCATAAATGTAGTAAACAATTTTGTTGTTAAATTTTGGATCACATTTTTATAATAGATTCCGTTCAATGAGCCTGTGATTTACGATTTAAGTTATATTAGACTTAATCTTTTTAGTTTATGTTAAAATGTAGTTTAATTTATCTATATATGACTTTATGTTTTTTTGTTGTTATTATTTTATTTTGTTACACAATAAAATAATTCCTTGTATCATTATTTAGGAGTATCAAAATGAGTGTTATCTTTTAGAGAAACAGATGTTAACACTAAATGTAGATAGAAGTGCTTAGTTACGTTGGATGTTCTTAATTGCTGTTTTGTGGTATTTGGGCTTAAAGTATTACATTAACATGAATGTTTATATAGTTTTATAAATTTATGTTATTTTTATTATGGATAATGATATTTTGATATATTTTTTTAATTTATTATTCAAATTATTTTTTGATTATTTATTTTTATTTAAGTGGTGTGATATGATAATTTAAGGAAGATTGGAGTGATAGATTAAAAATGAGTCAAAAAAATATATCAAAATATCCTCATCCTTTTATATATATATATATATATATATATATATATATATATATATATATAAAATTTTTTAGTAATATTTATACCAATATACACAACATTATTAGATAACACATTGTTGTTGAATAAACTCTAAAGCTGTAAACAATGATATATCATGATTTTTTTCATTAACAAGTTATAAGCTTTTTCAACTTTTAATTATGCAAAAAAAAAAAAAAGTTTGTAAACTTGACACAAAGATAGATTAAACAGAAAATTATGACTTATTTTAAAATATAGATCAAACTAAATTGACAAATTTTGTACCTTAACCAATTACCCTATATGAAACTCATCTAAACAACTATACTATTATGATTAAAATATATATTTAAAAACTCAATGAATTATATAAAAACATCACTTAGAAAAAAGAAATAAAATCTTTATTTTCATTGATTGGATAATCATAGATAATAATAATAATTATAATAACCCAAAAAAACTTGCCTGTGAAAGGTAATGATCAAGGTAAAAACATATAACAATTACTCTTACAGCTCTCATTGTCGAGATTGAAAAAAATACAATGAGAGTAAAAAAATGTCATGTATTTTGGTGATAGTGTTTCATGATAATAAATATATATATATATATATATATATATATATATATATATATATATATATATATAAAGGTCACACATAATTAATAAAAATACAACTTAAAAAAATTATCCACTAAAATATAATTTTAAATGTGAAGTATTCTTTTTTAAAACCCCAACTGAATACCAATAGATTTTTTTTTTCTCTAAATAAATCCCAATAATATTGATGGAATACACAGGAGTCTTTCCAATGTTTAAAAAATTTGTTTTAATACCACAAAAAACATTTTAAGTTTTTTTGGAATTCCAGTTGAAACATCTTCAAAAATGTTTTTAAAAGCAAGTTTCACACAAAGATTTCCAAGTGGAGAGGTGGGAAACTAACTTTCCCGAGTAAAAAAAAAAAAATCTTTTATAGAAAACATAATATATTTACTTTTATCCAATCAATTAACATGATAGGGAAAAAAAAAATGATTTTGATAAACATTTTTAGAAACATGGTTCATCAACCAAACAAAATATAACCGTTAATAGAAATCATAATATCTAATATTTCTAATTCTTAGGTATACAAAATTTTCCTTCCACCAAACATTCTTTGTGGAAGAAAAAGTAATAATAGTGTAGTAAAAGAAAGTGAATGATAGTAAATTCTAAAACAAGACTCAACAAACGAAGGAACCAACGAACAGAGTTTACTACATATACAGTTATTATATTTAAAATTCAAAGTTGTCGCGTTTAAGTTTATTTAAATGTTGATATTTTTTCATTTACGTCAATTCATAATACCTATATTTTTCTATTATTACTATTATTTCATGATAGAGATATAATTATATAATATTTGGTTCAATGTTCTTGCGTGTGTTAGATGAGAGTTTTAGGTTTGTGAGTCGTTCGCTTGATTTTGAATCGCGATCGTTGAACTTGATCCCACGGCTGTAACTTCTGAAGTAGAGCGAAAGAGCGAAACTGTCCCCGTAGAGGATCGGAACCCCTACCTTTGCAAATTTGTAGCTTTTATGTCTGTTCTCACATGGTTTTAAACTCCATCAAATCAAAACATTTTTGTTGATTCTAAAAAAACACATACTCTTTCTCTAACATCTTTTATATCTAATCTACCATGTTGGATTTTGGAAAGGAGGTGACTTTAGAGAATTTGAGTGTTCCATGTCTCATTTGGATTCAACTTTTGGTCTTGCTTCTTCTTCTTGCTCTTCTCTTTAGCTTCTCCATTATTGCTTTAGATCCCACTGCCTCCACCACTGAACAACAACATCAACCCTCCAACTACCACTCCACTGCTGTCACCAACCGTTTTCAGACCACTCGGGTACACCCATTTCCTTTTCTCTGTTTTTTCTTTTACCCTTTTGGATTCTAATGTTTCCCAACAAATAAAGATGTCATCTTGCTCCTTTAACCTCTTCTTCTTCTATGTTTTGACCTTTCTGACCAAGCTCAGGGTGAAACCCTGAGAGATCTTCTCAAAGAAACAAATCTCAGATTCCGGCTTTGTCTGGTTTTTGTTTTCGTAGGTTCTTTAATGTCATGCTGGATTGTTGAAGTTCAAATTATGTTTCTGTTATTGGTGTTTTCTTCTGATAAATCTAGATTGTTGATCTTTTGGACTCCTCCCATTGTTGTTTCAATTGGATTTTAACTACCTTTAGTCTTTACACTGTTCTGTGAATTTGGAAATGGAGGATTCTGATGTGGATCAATGTGGATCAGTGACATGTTTGCAGCAAGTATGATTCTAGGTTTTATGAATAAGAAAGTTCTAGGTTGGTACGTAGCAACTGTTTCTAATTTGGAGAAGAAAGCAAGAAACTAATTTGACTACAATGTTTTTATGTTTTGAATTATGATAATCAAAATCCCACAGAGAATTTTCAGCCCACCCTTCGGTCCCCCCCTTATTTTTATGCCGAATTTGTTATCTTTCTGCTAAATGCGATGTTTTTAGACAAATTTCAGATGTAATTTTGTGAGTGTTTTTAATGTTGTTCTCTTGTTAAACATGGAACTTTACCTTAACAGTCCACTCCCTGAAAGTTTTTATGAAATACCAATGTAAATTATCAAGATTAAATTCTAATTTTGTCTGAAAACCAGTGTTTGTCAACCACTGTACCAAGTTTTTCTTGTCTGATTAACCTTTTCATCTCAAACAATAAATATTCAAAACATATATAAATTCAAAATAGGCAATATTTTGGCCAGCAGAAAGATTGTGATGGCTTGAAAACAAGGTTCTCTTGCCACCAACCAAAGTATATCCCTACACCAATTCAAAATTGGCTCTTCCATGTTCTATTCATTCATTTCATTCCACCGACAATATTTACTTAGTTCTGTTGTGTACATTTAATTTTCAGTTGGTGTTGAAAAGCTTTAATATTACTTAAAAAACTGTACAGTCAAACCTGGTTGGTTTCTGGAAGAACCTGTTAGCAATTTCTAAGTGTGAGTCTAAGTTTTATATTAGTTACAAATGAGAAAGTGAAACACTGTATAAAGATAAAGATTCATAAACTTATTGTCTTAAAGTTTTTGGTTAAGAGTGATATCAATGTTTTATGTGGATAGGCTCAGGTCTCATTAATGTTTATTTTCTCTCCCTCTCTGTAAACCTAACAAAAGTGTAATTTCTTCTTTGCAATTAGTTCCTGCATAATGTCTTCTTTATTTTTCCTTTTTGCTGAGAAGTAGTATTTGTTATTTTAGGAGTGTTGAATGAATATCCTAAGTAATTGAATTGAATTGAATTGACATGAGATGGTAATGCTTTTGGCAGGAAAATGAAAGTATTAAAGGTGAGATAGTAAGCAATGGAAGCAGAGGAATTGTGAGAGAAGAGACTGCAGAGGGAGAAGCTTCAACTTCATCACTATATTTTCTCCACCCTTGTTATTATTTCAACTTGGCCAAAAAAGCATTCCTCAAATGTCTTGGCCAGGATTCTACATCTGATCATCCTTCAACCCTAAAACCTAACAAAACTAAACAAACTTGATTATCTTTATTGTTATTAATATCAAAATTTAGTTCTCATTTATTTGACACTTTTTTCCTTTTTATTTTTATTTTTTCGGCTCCTACATTTTCCACCAATTAGAGTAACGCCGAGTAAGTTTCACTCTTTTGTGGGTAATGATTCTTCCATGATTTGATGAGAATTGAAAATACCAGCAAAAGTTTGACTTTAGATAATCATAATTTGACGCATTATTTGGAGATACTTTTCATTCATCATTTTGATTATTCTTAAATCATCATATTACATTACTTAAAAAAATTAAAATATATAATTAAAGTTTAAAATATTATTATTCTTTGCCTCATAGATGCAAATGGAATGAAAGATAAGAATAGTGTCTTTATATTGTTTGTTTGAGAGAAAAAAAAGTTGGATCCACTAAAAATATGTATTATTTTTAAAATGAAAGGTAAATGACATCTCTCTTTCTGTAACATAATTTTTAATAAAATAATAAGTAAATAAGTAAGATTGTGTGAAATATGGCTATTTTATTGAAGAATGTATTTTAACTGTTGTTAATTTTTGTTATAACTTATTTATTTCTTTCCGCTTTCTTCTTTTTGCAACTACTTTTTTTTCTTGCTTCAATCCTTCTAAAATATACTTCTATTTCTGTTGTTCTGAATCTTATTTCATTTTTTTTTTATTTTGTTTCTCTATATTTCTGTCAAGGATGAAAGTAACAGTTGCACCTATACAATTAATTCGGCAAAAGTAAGGAACAACGGGAAGTGCATTTATGAGTTGTTTTATTTTTTCTTATTCAATGTCGTATTTTTGCTATACTTGTTTAGTTTATTTTATTTATAATAGTTAAACAAAAACTCATTAATTATATATTTTTTTCATTCGTCTCGTTTCACATAGAAAAAAAAAAAGAAAGAAAAGGAGTTCTCTAGACATGTTGTTATATTTATTTATCAAGTATTTTTTTATGTCTTTTAAAAAAACATCAAGATAATTTTGTATTGTTTTCATTACTTAATAGTCAAATATTAAGTTATGACACATAAGTTTTTATTTTTTTTTATTTTTTTGCATTTATAGATAATGTTGGAAATATAAGAATTGAAATATTATATCTTATTTGATTTTTTACATTCTTACGTTCTAACTCATTTAAGTATTTTTATTCTTTTGTAAATACTTTTGTATAACATTTTATATAAGAACATTAAATAAAATCTTATTCGATATATTTTACTCTCTTTTTATGATCGTGGTTTATTTATCAGATTTATATTTTGATAGTTATGTTGTCTATTATAAATGAATCCATAAATACATGAATCAGAAGGACAAATATGAAAATTAGTTTTAATGTGATTATTAGTAATCTTTAATCTTATTCATCATAATCTATAATACATTTAAGTCTATGTCTAAATTCAAATTATTTATAGTTTTATTATATTTTTTTTATATGATTTCATCCATATGATATGTTATAATATTTTATGATATACAATAAAAAGATATTTTATTCAAATTTAGAAAAAAAATATATAAAACATTTAAAATATTTTTGAATTTCAATATTTATTTTTAATAATTTTTAAAAAATATTTTTTAACTCTATCAATATTACTTTTATGTTTTTAAAATTAATAATGTTTTATTTGTTATGATATTGAATTTTATCCTATTATTATTTGATTTTCAAAAATTTAAAATTTACATAGTTACATTTTATTTCAAAATATATGATAAATAAATTAGATTACGTTATTTTATTATAAAAATAAATTAATTAATATTGAGATCCTAAAAAATTGAGTAAAAATGACTAATGACTATTAGTCGATGGTGGAAGACGACGGGAGAGAAATTTTATATTAGTATAATATAAGATGATCAATATTTTTTTTAGTATTAATACTTTTAACAATTCATGTCTTATTAAATATACATGTTAATAACCAACTATTCAAATTAATTGTTTAATTTTTAAGAAATAAGGAGTAAACTTTGGCAAGATCATCTAACAAAAATTCGTCACATAAATGTTTTTTATGTCTACATCAGACCACAGGCTATATAAAACAAATCAAACTAGGTCAACATTTCCACTAAAACCCATTTATTAAAAAATGTTTTACCCTAAGTTATTACAAACATTTCATGTGTAATTCGTGGATCAATTTAAATAAACATAAAAAATATTTATTATTATTATTATTATTAATTATATGATAATATATTAAAATCACATATATGTTCTAATATGTCTTTAGCATTTATAAACTTAGTTTATTTGAATTTGATTGCTATAAAAATAATTATTTGTATTACATTTTCCTAAATTTAATTTTTTCTGTTTACATATATAGATATTTGTTTTGATTGTTATTAAATATTTCTTTGTATTAATCTCTCACTAATTTGTAATTATTATAATCTATCCCTAAATTTTATTTCATGTTTTAAATAACAGTTATTTTAATTTGTCGAGAATTTGATATCAAATAAAAACAAAATTTATATTTATGTAAAGAGAAAAACTAAAGATTTTTTTGTTAACAATAAAATTAAAATCTATTTAATTTACAAAGAATTATGAAAATATCTAAATTTAGTTTATTTACGTCGATTTATTTATCTTTATAATTTTTTAGCAGATAAATTTGTATTAAAAATACTATTATTTTATCACAACCAAAAAACTTCAACTTATCTCTAATCCTACAACTCTTCTTTTTACTCCTGAAAATTTTCTCTCTTTGTTTTATGTTAAATTATTGTTTTTGTTTTTGTTAAATTATAGCGAGACAAACCCGTAAGCATCTTTCTAAGTAATCACACCATTTAAGATAAATAAATGTCAAAAACTTAAATGTTCTTTTAAAGAAATAGATACTCAAATCTAACAAATTACAATATTATAAGTAAGACATAAGGACATAAAATAACACATAAAAATAGAAAGGGGATGACTTTTGTTGTAAAAGGCAAATATTATTTAATTTGCAAGTCGAAGAAGTTTGATGATTGTATTTAAGATTTGGTTGTGGTAATTTTGTTGACTTCGAAGAAAATATCTCATATGAATACATTTTGATTGAAAAAAAAGTTGAACAATTAAATTGTGTACACAACCAATTGTATACATCATTTAATTTTGTACACAATCTAATTTTGTATGCAGATTATAATTGATTGATTATATTTTTTTATTGAGACAATTTATGTTAAATAGTCGTTTCTATATGATAGACTTTGGTAATACCTTTGTTGTTTTTTGCATTCAGATTTTTTCGTGACATATCACATGATATTGTTTATTTGTTTTAAAGAGGATATATTAATAAAATCCTCAAACGATTTAACATGCATTCTTAGCATGTGCTTCACTTGTTCAAAAGATGATTATGTATTCTTTTTGGAGGAATTATTTGAAAAAGGGACAGGAAGAGATGGAAATGATTTGAGGTGAGCTTGAGATTGTTTCTTTTGAGAGATTTTGAGGTGATTTTGGAATGGATTAGTGAGTGAAGTTTGTGAAAGTTTGTAACTAAATTACTCATATATTACAAACAGTTTTAATAAATAAAAAGTTATTTTACCAAATTGTCCCTAATGTTAAAAGTAATGTAGAATATTATATAAATGACCTATAACTATTTTTTAAAATCTTATTTGGAATCGTTGTAAGCATGTTGGGAATAGTTCAATAGTTGGTGGAATCGTTTCAAAAACACATGCAACTCATGGAATTGTTCCATACTTCACGGAATCGTTCCAATAACGCATCGTGGTGGAATCGTTCCAACCACCACCACGCATCGTTCCATTAGTTTCGATGCTCACATTGTGCTTCATTGACTCATTTTTTTTGTCTCACGCTTGCACAACACCATTACCATGGCGTCTTCACCATTAGCTCTATCTAATGCCAAAGACACACCTAGGGCCATGACGACATACATACATGCATGTTTACTGAAAACGTAATTATGATTAGGATAATTTAGTAAATTTCACTACATAAGCCTCTCATCTATCTCATTTAGTTAACATAATGACTTTTGGAAGGGATTTTGCTAATCATCGCTCGCCATCCCCTACCTCACCCATAAAAGAACACGAAACTTACCTTCTATTCCTCACCCTCCTAATCATTTTGCACACACGGTGAATCTATGCAAAAGAACACAATGTAAATCTCAATGTTTTCAAAAATGATAATGAAAGATTTTAAATGAAAAAAGTCTCACATGTTTGTGCTATTGGTAGTTTAATGTATGTTGAAGTTTGTACTCGTCCCGATATTACTTTTGTTGTTAATGCTTTAGGAAGATACTTTAGCGTCATAAGATCACATGTTGATCCATAAGAAGTTTGATTAACCTTAGATAAATGAATATTATTATTCTAGTTTTGCTGGTTGTCCTGATGACCAAAATTATACTTTCGACTTTTGTTTTATGATGTTAGAAGAAGTTATTTCTTAGAAAAGTGTTAAGCAAACTCTTACTAGTACCTCTACCATGGAAGCAAGATATGTTGCTTATTATGAAGCTACTTGTCAAACTTTGTAGATTAAAAAATTGATTTATGATTTTCAAATTGTTGAAAGTATTTATATGCCACTTATGATACATTATGAAAACACTATTTCCCTAAAATCAACAAAAGTTTCCCACTTCAGAGTATTTTGATATAAATTTTCTGTTGGTTAAAAAAAAGTTTTTGATTTTCAAATGCAGATTGAACATATTGCTACAGAATACATGTCAACATACTTCGTTATTAGAGTTTTTTCAAAATCATGTAACTCGTATGAATGTATTTAATTTTTTCATGTACCAAATTATTGGAACATGAAATTTACACTTTATATTATTATGATTTTCATGAAATGTAAATTTATCAACAACATCATTTTCATTACATATCTTTATTTTTTTTAATTGTTAATTGTCTTATTCAAATTATCAAATATGTAATTAAACAATTATTCAAATTTATTATTTTATTCTTTTAACATAACTTTCATTATGTCCATACGACACTACATAAAAGACAACTCAAAATAGGTCAACACTTCCACTAAAACCCATATATCAAAAACTGCATCACTTTATCTAGAGATGTCAAAATGAGTTTCAACCTGTGAGCCAACCCGACTCACCACGGGTTCGAGCCGGGTTGGGTTGAGAAAAATTCACCTTTTTTAAAAATTGGTTGAACTCAACCCGACTCACTTAATCCACGGGTTAAATGAGTTCGAGCCGAGTTGAAGGTGGGTTGGCCCACTTAATCCAGCAACATTTTTTTTACAATTTTTTAAAAATTTTTAAAAATTTTTCTTTTAATTTTTTTTAATAATTATTTAATACTCCTATTATATTCGTTCACAAATTCATATTTACTACTCCTATTAAAAACATTTTAGGTCTAATTGGTTGACGAATTTAAATAAATATAGAAAATGTTTATATTATTATTATTGTTATATCTAATATATTAAAATCACACATTTATTTTCTAACATGTCTTTACCATTCATAAAATTAATTTATCTGAGTATAACAAAATATTTGTTTTACATTTTCCTACATTTAAAATTATTTATTTTGGTTTATATATTCCATGAGTTTGGTTTTGGTTGTTATTAAATATTTCTTTGTCTTAATCTCTCCCTATTTTGTAATTACTACTCTCTCTAAATTTTATTTCAGGTTTTAAATAACAGTTATTTTAGGTATTTTAAGTTTGTCTAGATGGGTGGATGTTTGAATGTACCATTAACACTGCTGAGGGTTATTAGAATTTGTCACTTTTGCTAAATTCAATATCACAAATTATATTTATTTAAGGATGAAAAACTAAACATTATTTTATTATAAATAAAATTAAAACTTATTTAATTTACAAAAACATGAACATATTTAAATTTAGTTTATTTATTTATCTTTACAGTTAAGGAGGTTGATTTGTACAAAGGATCGAACTTATAAATTCATATCGAAAATGTTATTATAAGTTTTACTCTTTATTTAACTTAGTTTGAATTACTTTTCAAACTATATTTTAAATAAAGTTATTATATTCGACCTTAAAATAGTTTATCACATAAAAACTTAAATTTGATTGTGATAGAAACTTTATTTTTACTTCAGTTTTATGTTAAATTATTGGAAAATAACTCAGTAAGCATATTTATATAAGAAATTAAACGTATAAAACATAAATGTTTTTTTTTAAATAAAGAAAACTCAAAATCTAACAAATTATTTAGACATAAAATAGAACTTAAAAATAAAAAGAACATAAAAATAAAAAGGGGTACGAAGAATAGCTGTGTGCGTTGTTTTCACGCCTCACACCCTCCCTATAAAATCTCTCATATTTATTCACTTATTTATGATTTATATTTATTTTTATTTTGTGCGTGTCTCTTCATTTGAATCTGGATCCAGCGCCTTCTATAGTCTCTATTTGCGCACGCACGAACCAAACCCAAACCCTATTTTTCTTTCTCTTTCTCTCTCTCTTCCTTCGTTTATCTTTCTTCCTTGTTTGGCGTCAGCCATAGATTACGCATTGCACAATGAAGAAAGGGACTAAGAGGAAGGCGAAACAGCAGCAAGAAGCCAAACAAGACGCAGCCGAAGACAACACCACCAAACCACAACCTCGAGCTAAACGAGCCAGGTCCTCCAAGCCTCAATCCGAGCCTGAGTACTTCGAAGATAAGCGCAACTTGGTTAGTGAACAACTTCATCTTCATCACCGTTTCAATGCTTTCATTTCGATTCGGACCGTTTCTTCAACTGAGCATTCTCAAGAATGGGATGAAACGAATCTTTTTGTTTGTTCGGAGGAAACGATTTTTTCGGTGCTTTGTCTTTCTCGTGTTTTCGTTTCAGTTTTAGTTCGCTATGCTAACTGTTTAGCTTGGAAGTGGCTATGCTAACTGTTTAGCTTTTTCTTTATTTATTTATTTATTTATTTTGTTGCGTTGTGTTGGCTGTTGGTTTCACTGATGGAAAATGGGGTTTGGTATTTTGGATTCTGTAGGAAGATTTGTGGAAGGAAACATTCCCCGTTGGAACTGAGGTTTGTTTGTGTGTTCAATTAATTTATGGAGTTTTCTTCGTTTATGACCGTGCCGTGTTTCTTGTTGTGACCGCTTCGTGTTGTAATGACAGTGGGACCAATTGGATACCGTGTATCAATTCAAGTGGGATTTCTCAAATCTAGAAGTATGGTTGGATTGGGCTGATTAGGTTTCTTGTTAGTGATCTGTTTTTCAGTAAAGTTGAACTGATTTATTTGATTAATTGCTGATGGTGTTGTGATTTGGGGGTATGCTTTCAGAATGCGTTTGAAGAGGGTGGCGTGTTGTATGAGAAGAAGGTTTACCTCTTTGGTTGTACTGAGCGTAAGTGGTTTGCGGAGTTTATTCTTTTTTGTTGATTTAAAAGCGACTGATTTGCTTGGTGTGCTATTTCCCCTTAATTATTTGGTTGTTCATCATCTTACGATGACTTTCTGGCTGCAGCTCAACTCGTCATGTTCAAAGGGGAAAGCAAAGTTGTCTGCGTACCTGCTGTAGTAGCTGTAAGTAGTTAAAGTGCACTGTCTACATGTATCTCGGCACGAACACTCTTGATTTTGTTTACCAATATCATTCTTGCTTCTGAGTTTTTTATGGAAAGTGGACTGTTTGATTTTACCATTTTATGCTTCTTGTTTATTTGATTTGTGAGTATTTTTTTTGGGGTGTGGTTCTTTGGTGACTTTAACACGTCCTTAATGTTTTGGGTGTTACTTGGAAGTGCAAGTTCATTGAATGTGCTCTGTTGCCCGTTTTATGGCATGGAGAAACCTTGTTTTGATGATTTGAATGTTTGCATTTTTATTTTAACTTTGAAAATATTTCAACGTCATTCTGCAGGTTGTATCACCTTTCCCACCATCTGATAAAATTGGAATAAACTCAGTCCAAAGAGAGGCTGAAGAGATAATTCCCATGAAGCAGATGAAAATGGACTGGGTTCCATATATTCCCTTGGAGGATCGGTATTAATCTCAATTAGTTTGTTTTGGTGGTTTCTTTGGAATTTGTTTATGAAACATTGCTTCTTTGTCATCTCTAAACTCCTTCGTACGATTTTATGTCTTAAACAGAGATAGCCAAGTGGACAGGCTAAAATCCCAAATATTTATCTTGAGCTGCAACCAGAGAAGGTACAGCTCATTATTTTTTGCTCTTGTTTATATTTTTGTGTTCTACCGCTTGTTTCAGATCTTCTAAATGGGTTATTCTTGGAGAAACTTGGATTTTGACTGTTTTAGGGCATCCAGCTTAATTAATCCTGTTATTGTGCTCTGACTTTTCTCTAGTTATTTTGATTGTCACCACTTTTCACTTCTCCAAGTAGATTTCTTAAACTATAAGTCCATCGTGTTAAAATTTGTCTGGTGGTTGCATCATATTCTTCTTCCGCATCTGCATGCTGCATAATACTATCTGTAATTTTTTCAAGTAGTATGAAGAAGTCTTCAACTTTTTGCATGTTTTTTCCCCTATTTTTACCCTCTTGTTGGTGACCTGCGTAAAGCATTCTGTACTGTCTAATTTTTCATTTAGTTTGGTTTCAGGCCTTCAGTCCACAGTCCTCTAAAAATATGTAGCATTTAAATTATAGTTATTTTGAAAATTTATTTACTCTGCCTTCTTTAAAAAGTGATCTATTGTTATGGTTGTCATTTTTATTTATGATCTTTGCTCATGTAATCTCTTCCAATTGACCTTGATATAGCTTATATTGATATGAACAATTTATCTTACCCATGTTGTAATCTGCTTTGCAGGTCTGCTTTAAAACACCTGAAGTTGGATAGATTAAAAAAATATGAATACTGCTTGCCTTGTAAGTGTACCGGTTTTAGAATATTGAAATTGTTTTTTTAGTATATTATGTATACTGATTCTACTTCTATTTAATTGGAGGAAGATGATGGAATTTTATTAAACAAGTGAGAATGATGGGGACTTATAGACAATGCTATTTTTCTACTGATAAAAAATTGATGCTTCATTTTGTTCAATGCATAATGATTCTTCAACAGATAGTGTTAATGTTCCTATTAGGATAATTTGTTATGGACTGGTTTTCTTTCTGCAGATTTCTATCAGCCATTTAAGGAAGATGAGGTTGAACAGAGCACTGAAGTTCCTATAATATTTCCTGCTGAGCCAAAGCCGGTAATTGCATTGTAGACAACTTTTCCCAGTGAATCAGTAGTGTTTGGATTGTTTGGGATATTATTTGTATGATATGGTTATATAATTACCTTTCTAAATAAATTTTTGGTAAAAAGATAGGCAGGTTATTGCCCTTTTTAATTTTCTATTTTGTATATGTTTACTTATGTATTGCTTTTATTTATGCAGGTCTTCTGTGAATTTGATTGGGAATTAGACGAACTTGAGGTAAAAATTCACTTATGTGTAGTTTGGAACATGTCAGACTAAGCCCCAGCTAGCTGTTGCAGTTTTAAAATTAAATTCTTAGTTATTTTTCTTTTACTACTGACAATCCTATAATAGCTAAGTTTCACGAAGCTTGACATTATTTTTTCTGAAAATTTAAGGGACCATTTTGTATGAGAAAATAATTTTGTTTTCTTATGTTTTTTAATTTTAATTAAAAAAAATGCTATTTGGCTTCCTGTTTTCAAATATGTGTAAGAAATTGTGAAAACAAGTCAGTGTTTCTCATGCAAATCTTTGAAAGTAAGAAATAGTAATCGTTTCACATACAAATATTTAAAAACAAGAAAGTGAAAACAATAAATGAAAGTAGACAATTTTTTTTTCCAAAAACCAAATTACTTCTAATGTTTTTTGTTTGTTTGTCATTTTATACTTCCTAGTGTAAACTCTAAACTTTTGCATCTTGCTATGTTACTGAATTCGAGAATCTTGATTCTGGAATGTAGGATTGTATGCGTTTCAAGGCCTCTTACACTTATTTATTCTATATTTTACAGGAGTTTACCGATAAACTTGTTGAGGAGGAAGAGTTAACAGAAGATCAAAAGGATGCATTCAAGGTACCAAATTATTGAAGGCAATTAGTTAACTCATAATTTCTGGGTTTTTTAAGTAAGAAGTTAGGTTGATACTTTTTACTTTTTTTAGGAGTTTGTCAAGGAAAAGGTTCGTGAAGCAAAGAAGGCTAATAGAGAGGTATGTTGGTTCCGATCATATTGTTTTTCACTTTACACTTTCTGCTTTTTTACTTATTTTACCTCTTTTAGGCAAGGGAGGCTCGGAAAAAGGCCATTGAAGAAATGAGTGAGGAAACTAAAGCTGCATTTGAGTCTATGAGATTTTACAAGTTCTACCCTGTTCAATCTCCAGATGCACCAGATGTATCAAATGTTAAGGTGGGTCTTCAAGCATTCGATTATAATCTTTTTTCTCTTGTTAAAAGCGTATATTCATCAATAATAGGATTTCAGATGGTTAGTGCATGAAATATCTTCCTTTTAATAAAAAAAGATAAAATTGTAATGAATAACATTAATGAATTAAGGGTACTCAATCCTCAACTTATAAGTTAAGGAAACCCCTACAAAAAAAACGTTGGCTTTACTCCAATGTTGAAGCACATTGCCTAATATTATGTCAATGTATCTGCTCTACTATTACATTTATTTATTTTTTGCTGCAAATGTCTTGTTTGATCTTATGTTATTAGCCTGTTCGCTGAAAAGGGGTAATCCCTATGTTGGAAATATTCAAGTCTTCTAATACATTGAAGGAGGGGCGCCTTCACAATGTGTGTATCAGTTACGGAAACCCCTTTAAAAGACCGCATTATGCCAAACGAGAGGCCAATTACCTAACCTCTTTTGAAAGTAGCAGCTCTACTACTTACATTATTTTCTATTTCTATTCAAGCTGCGAATGTGTTATTTGATCTTGTGGTATTTAGTTTATTATCTGAAAATTGAATAATTTTAATACCTATAGCCAACCCAATCCAAACAAAGCCATTGTTCATTGGGTTGGATATTAGGTTTTGGTGGTGAATCCAACCCATCCATTACGATATATTTTAATTTTTTTTGGTATTTGCACATGTTTTATGAAAACAAAGATTCGGAAAAATCACACATTAAACACCATTTTTACTTCCTTTCTTGTCCTGGTCTCCTTGCCCAAGCATTCCAAGTTAGATCTTTAATGGAGAACCCATCCATTGGCCTTATATTGTAGACTTCCATGTCATTTATGAACTCCTTTTTTTACTCCACTGATAAACTTATCATACACTCAATTTTCTTTATAATATCCAGTTGATGCAAAAAGTTTAGACATTTTTTTATTTGTTATTTTGTTCGGTTTTGGTAGAAAAATAATAGATCCCACCCAAATTATTTTAATCGGTTTGATATTGAGTTTAGTGAAACACTATCCAACCTTACTGTACCCTTGAACACTCTTACCTATTGAGAAAATAGACTAATAACAATGCGTGCATTAAGGGAGAATGGTAGCCGTTTTAGGGTTGCCAACATAAATTTGTGTATATCAGTTTGGGAAACTCTTTTAAAATGACCGTGTGCTTTAAACCAAAGCAGAAGGCTATTCGCCTGATATTTTTTTGAAGTAGTGGCTCTCTAGGTAGCCGATAGTGCTTGTTATAGCTACTTACTATCGCGGTGGAGTGGTTCGGAGTGGCACTGTAGGACAATGACAATTTTATCGTTTCGTGTTTTAAAGTCACAGCTGCCATTGCTCCAGCGTGGCTACTATTTCATTCTTTTCTTTTAATGATGCAAACGTCTTGTTAATATTAGCTTATTCTCTCAAAACTGGTAATTTCTATAGTGGAACATTGACGAGAGTGGCTGGCATTTTGAGGGCTGTATGTACATGTGTGTATCTACTAGAAAGCTATCTTGGAAGTAGGTATTCAATTTCTCATTTCAACTTTGATGGATTGTTAAAGTGAAGGCGTTGATGAGGATACTACTGGCTATACTATGTTTTGAAAAATCAGCTGGCTATTCGATATTAGAGTTATAAAATCATTGAGCTGTTAGGTTTTTTTTCTTCTGTGGATCCTTAGTTCCTTTTTGCCTTTTTCCCTCTCATCAGCATGGTTCACATTGAATTTGGTACTTAGTACCTTCTTCACTGAACAACATAACTTTGTGTGGATATATTCATCATGGTTAATAAGAGTGAAGAACACAACTTTAATGCACGTTCAATTTCTTGATTAAATTATTTCTCTTTGTACTTATACCACATAACTTTGTGTGGATATATTATTTTCATCATGGTTAATTAACTTCAATGAAAGTTGTTGAATTTCTTGATTAAATATATTGTCCATGTACTTATAATTTATAGAATATCCTTATCTTTGTTTGCAGTCTCCATTCATTAACAGGTATTATGGAAAGGCTCATGAGGTTCTGTGATTGGCAGCAAAACTTGTTTGGCCTAACACAAAAGATGTTTTGTTTATTATGAATGAATTTCAGGAGGCAACCCCCTGGTGCCCCATCGAAATTCCATTGCCAGTGTAGTTGTCTAAAGCGACATACAATGTAAAACTGTAGATCAGAGATCCTAGGTGTTGGAAGGAGTATAGACATGTTTCTCGTTTCATTGTTGAAGAGAATTCCAGAGCTTCTGGAGCTGCGACTTGCGTGGCTGTCGGATAATTCTTTTTCCCTTCAAAGTTAGATGTACGACAGTTTTGATTATGAGCTAAATGAAGAAATTAATTCATTGCTGTTTGGTCCAATTTAGCTTTTTGTGATTGCATGGTAGCTTCTATGGATTTTTCCTAGAGCAATGTCACTTGAATAAGGTGAGTTCATAGTTCCTGTTTGCCATCTAGATTAAGTGGTTGATTCTACGCAAGTTGCTATAATTTTATGAAACTATTAAAATGTAGTTGAATTTATCTTGTAACATGGTTGCTTTACTTTATCTAGTTGTGAAAATTGATCTCCGATACTAAACTGTAGTGCAACGTTAATGTGATTTCTCTTATTACAACAGTTATATATTCTTGGTTGGGGAACATGATTATGATAGAATTAAAGCTGTGCCTGAAGTTATCAGCGGGAAGCCCAAAATAGCGTAATAACTAATTTCAAATTAACATTTTATTTTGTTAGTGATAAATCTAACGCCAAATATAACGTACAAATTTGATAAAAGAAAAAAAATTGATTATTTTATTATTCCCACCAATAAATTCAAAGTTCTTCGTAGTACTAAGTTTATCATCTTCAGTTACAATAAATATGTTAAAAAAGTAATCAATTTAACTAAAATTATTTTTAAGTGATAGATCTAATTGCAAACGTACCAAAAGAAAAGTAAAAATAAAAATAATTAAATTGGTGATTTTCTCAATTAAAACTAAAGATAGTCAATTATTAATTAATGTAATTCAACCATGAATCAACGAGAATAATTACATATAAAAAATTAATTATATTGATTCACACATATTCTGAAAGAAAAAAAAAACTTTTTATAAAAAAAATTATTGTAAATTAGTTACAAAATTAGCCCAAAAAATTACTCGTCTTACGTATATATGATAGATATTAAACTCAAATTTAGTAATACTAATTAAACCTGAACAATCATGCTAATTAATCCACGTATTCGTGGTAGAGTTAGGTATAGAAATCAATACGTCAGTTCTATAAGATGAGAGATTAACTTCTGTTACGATTAAAGAAAATTAATCTACATAAAATTTTTGATAACTAAACCTTTTAACTCGTCTTTTAAAACCTCATGTGAGTACTCATCTTTTAAATAATTATTAAATGAACCATTATCGTACTAATTAATTTGCCATAAACTAGTTAGACTAAACATTTAACGTACTTTTAAAATAGGATAGCTTGCATTTAATGTACCGAACGTCACCTATAGATAAAATATACAAAATAAAATGTTTAACTAATTCTCTACTCCAATTTGACATATTAAAAGAGTAATTATTCTTTAATAGCATAATAGAACATGGCAGCTCACACTATAATTCATAAAGAAACCTTTAGGTGATAATAAATACTTCTTCTATTTCAAAATATTAGTTCTCGTTAGAGTTACAAGACTTTATGTTATTTGCAATGATTTCTTTTTTATCATGGTTTAGATATACTTTTTGTTGTTGCTAATATTATATCTATCTTTTATGTTTTTGTTCCTTTACATTTTCTAGTTTAATTTGAACAATGGACAGTAAGCAACAACTCTTATTTTGCACTTTCTGAATTGTCCATTTCATTTTCCCCTCAGTTTGATCTCATCAAAAGAGTTAAATGGAGATATATAGCTGCGAAAAACTTGAATTAACCTGAGATATTCATTGATGGAAACGTGACTCTGGTTCATCAGTACTTCATAAAGTTGCAGTACTTTTGAAATGACGAAAAGGGTACAAAATTAAGATTAAGTCCCCTCTTCAACAGCACGAAGAAGGTGAAGTCCATTTTCTTTTTCCATCACAATCTTCTACCGTACGAGATACAATCTTAGAGCGATATTCTCTTTCTTCAGACAGCATATGTAGGATCAAAGGTACGTTCAAACTCCATCACGATTTTATCTTTAAAAGATATTTTATGAAAAAAATAAAAAGTATTTAAACTGTATTTAACAAAATACTGTGTTACATATATTCGTTGTTATATATAGAGAGAGTCTTGAAGCGTGTGAAATGTAGCAATAAACGATGAAGTTGTTAACTATATGATATGATAGATCGTAATAAGAATATTATTGATATTATATATGATATGATATGAAATGGGTATGGTTGTGACATCTACCATTCAACCCTATAACGTAGGTTGGGTGGCATCATTCTGTTACCAGTGGAATCTTGATCACCACTGACCGCACTTTGAGCAATGACACTGTTGATGGAGGTGTCTCTATAACCATTGATTCCTCCAATATCTGTGAAGCTCTTCGGAGGAGTTACTTGAGGCCCCACGGAATAGAAGGCAGCACCGAAAGAGTTGAAGTCTGGTTTGGTTGCAGCAGAACCATCATTGGTTTGATGAGTCGGAGAGTGTTCTTGATCTTGTTTGGCCATGGAACTCTTTTCTCCCTCAGTTTCCCTGTAGTTGTTGAGGTAGAGCTTCAAGGGTCCAACATAGTTCTCAAACCCTAAGGTTGTCATGGCCCAGAGAAGATCATCACCGTTGATGGTCTTCCTCTTTTCCCTCTGGCACTTGTCGGAGGCCTCACCGGTGATGAAGCTGATGAACTCAGACACACACTCTTGAACTGTTTCTTTGGCTTCCTTGGAGATTTTTGCATTGGCCGGGAGTGCCCTTTTCATGATGCGGCTAACGTTGGCTATGGGGAGGAACCTGTCTTGTTCTTTTGAGGAGCTGTCTGAGATGTTACCAGAAGTTGGACTTCCCACAGGACTTGTTGTTGTTGCTGTTGTTAATGATGTTGTTGTCTGGTTTCTCTTCCCTGTCATGTTGAAGAGGTAGAGAATGGAATAGAGTGAGTACTTAATAAGCTAAACAATTCAGATTCTGAGCTTCACACTTTTTTTCTCCCTATGTGTGTGCAAGTGTGAGTGAACAAGTTATGCTTAGCTTAGGTGCTGCATGCGGCCTTTAATAAGGGAACAAAAGTTGGGGGATATAAAATGGAAAAGTGGAAGAAAGGTGCTGCTTTTTCATGTCGAATATTGGAAGAAAGTAAAGGGCGATTGATTAATCGATGATGATGAAGAAGAAGATCACAAAAGGGTGCTCTTTTATATCAATTACAAGGACCCCTTTGGTCATATATATAATTAAAATAAATGAAAACAACTTTCAAATAACAAAGGTGATTAATTAGACCAGTTTTGTTATACATATATGTGTTTTGAATAAAATATCAAACAGATAGGGTCGGCAATGTTGGTTAAATAAATAAATATCATTCTGGAATCTTGTGTAATTGGTGATGTGAGAGGTTAATATTATATAGAGATTAAAAGGTTTTTGATGAAGGGAAGAAGAGAAGCGACAGAAAGGTTCAAAGTTTAATATGGAACTTATTCATGAGTGTAATGCGGTGGATTAAGTTCAAAGGTGTGACATTGGTGTTTTGGAAAAGGAAAAATGTTTCGTATATGTCCGATCTCCGATCTTTTGTTGATGTAATTGGAAATAAGAAAAGATGTTTTTTTTTTTTTTTATAATGAAAGTATCAATTTAAATTTCACGCGAATTGAAAAATTTAGAAAAATACAAAGATCAAAATTTATAAACTTATTGTATTAAACATTGAAAATAATATAAATTTTTTATGTTTTCTTATGTATTGTTAGGTTAGTTGCACTTATTAGGTTTTAACAGGGGATTTTACTGAAAAAATATAATATAAATAGGATTTGAGTCTAAGAATATAAGACATTGACGTTATTCTCAATTCAAAATTTTAAGATAATAAATTTATGAGTCTTTATCTTTGTATAATATTCTACTTTCTCATTTTTAATCGATATAATATTTAGACTCAAATGTATTCTTACCATTATAGATCATACTCATGTCTCTCTTTAGTATTATATATGTTTGACGATGATTATTTTTTTTTTCGAAAGACCGGAAAAGCAGTAATTGGAAGAAGGTAAGAAAATGATGAGAGAATGATTATGGTAAATTGTTTGGAATTGTTAATGAGAGCCCATAACGTGATTATTCGTACCGGTGCATATGTTATTTGTGTACGGCTTTTGAAAAAGGGGCTGAAAAAGATGAAGCAATGGGATATATGCTTTCACTTTGCCATGCTTTTGTGTTGCTTTGTCTCACTGAGATTCTTCCATATTGCAGTACAGTATCATCTGAAGGCATCTGAGCCCTGAGTCCCCAATTTCTTCAAACAATGCAATTAATGTGCAAATAAAAAATATGCATTCACAAAAAGAGACCCTTTTGCTTTTTCTATTTCCCCTTAACGAATATGTCTTAAACTGGCTTCCTTCTTTCATCAGTTCCAACCTGTCAAGTCTCACCTCCATCCTTCTCACGAAACTCTCTTAAACCTCACACACTACACCCATATCAAACCACCTTCTGACACATGGAAGCTACACCCACCAACCATGCACTCAAAATATATATATTGGACCGGCTCTTACGTATTGTTTTTCATTTTAATTTCTTGTTTAAAAGAGGTAGCTGCAAGCTGTGCACATAAACAATATTGGGTTGATGAAATAACACAGAAAAGTTTCAAATCGCTTAGTATAACCTCTTGTTTAGTATAACCTGAGAATGAGTATATAGTATAACCTGAGAATGAGAATGAGTGTTAGGGACTGTATAATAAGTTTTAAGTTCATGATTTTTATTGTCTTAAGTCAAAGACATTTTATTTTATTCTTTTCTAGTAAAGTGTTGTGAGATATAACTAAATTCTTACCCTAGACAAACGTAAGTGTACTTAGAATCAGTATAGAAAGTATTTTTCCATACAAATTTGTACATAATGATCATTATCTGATTGTGGATTTTTTGTCCAACACACATTCAATCATTAATATTTATAGATCGGTGTGAATATGTTTTATTTGTATTTTAAGTCTAATTTAACCTCACAATACCCACTTATAAAATAAACTTTAAACTCACTTTATTTCTTGTGAATGTTCAAACTTGGAAGGATGATTATGTACATAATTATTCTATCACAATAGTGCTTTGACAAAGTTGGAATTTTTTAAGTCAAACTTTGGATTATATTAACAACGTACGATGATACGCGATCAAAAGCATAAAATATGATAAATACATAAAAAGAGCAAACTTGTCAAGATCTGAATTGTTAAATATACACAACTTAAAAACAATATGAAATGAAACCATCTTTATAAAACTGGTCTATCTCCAACCGAAGTTGATTAGTAGAAACCTTTCTTCATGCACTTGTTGTAAATTCCAGTTTAGTTACAACAATTGTATGACAGTGTACGTTTTCATGGGGCAAATTTTCCGCAACAGTTAAATTTTTTCAGATTCTGTTCTAGCTGTCACCAATCATCATGAATTTCTGGTCTCTTATTGTTTGGGTAAACTTGTATGGTAGCTGTACTTGTGTTTGGATCCTTTTCTGCCACTAAGAAGAAGTAAAGTTGGTGTATGTGGTAGTGGTCTGCATCATCCACCCAATAGCACTATTATTATTTAACAGGAATACTCTTGCATGCATGTAAGTTAAAATGATAGCTCCAAAAGCTTTGTCTATTTTTAGATAAAAAATTTTGTTTATGGCAGTGTTGGGCAGAAAGTAATAGTTCTTGCAGTGAGTTTGGTGAATCGTGCACATTACAATGTTTTAATTTTGTTGGGTTTTGGTGATGGTTACATATATACGTGAAGTGAGATTACATCATGGTTGATCGAATATTGATATTATATATGTGGGAATAGTCTTGGCTTGTGCTTTTGCTCATAGCTTCAGGATTGTTGACAACTGAATAAAACAATTTGAAGATATTGCTCATAAATTATAATTATATTATACAATTTGCAAAAATTTGCATGTCAACTTGCCGGCTTTGGTAGAAAGTCAGATAACATCACAATCAGTGGTGAGAAATGTGATGAAGGAGAAAGCAGACGTAATATCGATGAGCACTCACAGCAGGCCATATATAATACTCATAAGATTCCCTTCCATATATATATATATATATATATATATATATATATATATATATATATATATATATATATATATATATATATATAATGTTTAACATTTAAAAAGAAACATATCGAGCAATATTTGGAGGGAATTGGTGTTTTTAAATTTGAAAAATTTAATCTTTTGATAACGGATTTTCTTTTTTATTTATTGTTTTCACCGTTTACAATTTAAATAATTCATATTTTATATATAAAAATTGTTCAGCATTTCAAAAAAACACTTTGGGCAATACTCAAAAGGGATTGATGTTTTTAAATTTGAAAAATTTTATCTTTTGGTAACGCTTTCGTATTTTATATATAATACTAAATTTTAAATCTAATTCAATTTTACAAAACTGACTTATAAAGTAAGGTTTGTATAAGATCTAACTCCATACTTTTGATACCATGCTAGAGACATATTTTAAACTAACTCAACCTTTCAAAATTGGTTTACAAGGTGAAATTTGTGTCCGCTCATATTTATCAACTTAATTTACCTTATTTTTAATATAAGACTTCATATATATATTATTGGACCGATGGAAATAACATGTATTGAAAAGTTCCACATCGTCTATGACAATTAAGAAAATAAGTGTCAGTGACTATATAATAAACTCAAAGTTCATGATTAAATTATTGCTTCTTGTGTTGATTTTGTTTCTCTATTAATAAAGTGATTTTTGAAAGTTTTTCTCAATAAATATATATATATATATATATATATATAAATTAAGGGATTAAAATATATTACATTGAGTATTATATACAAGTGGCAAATACTTAATTTATTAATATCAATAAAACTAATTAAATTGATTATTTTTAATTAATAATAAAAAAATGACTTAAATTTTACAGATACCTATGAATTAAATTATTTAAGTGATTTTTGTAATGCAAGAATAATTTCAAGCATAAGTAAAAGTTTTTTGATGACTCAATAAATACAAAGAATGAGCGAATATCTCACTAATAATTTCGGAATAAGCTAAGAATTAAGAATCAAGTGTAAAAGATAAGTTAAGAAGTTAACAGAAAAGATAGAAATTGTATTTAAAGAATAATTCATCATGTTATGTATGTAGCAAACTGATAGTATTGAACCTGAGAGATGAATTAAGATCTCCCATAAGTAATTACATATTTTTCATATTAAGATAAAAATATGCCTTGAATTTGTATATAAATTATACTATTTTTATAAACAAGTAAAGTGCATTAAATAAAACATAATTCAGAGTTTAATGACTATGAACTTTAAGGTTATATGTAGTTAAGACAAGTTTGCACTGAAATATTCTGTAAGTACAATTTTTTAACATCATTAAAGAGAAAATTGAGAAAGTTATCATGTAATTATATTTTGAACACTTTTATGAAGAAACACTTTTATGGAGAAAATATTTTGAACACTTTTATGAAGAAATACTTTTTTTATTAATTTATATAAAAATAAAAGAAAATTCATTATTTAAATAAATTGTATGACAATATTTCAACATATGAGCTCATATATAATTTTTTTAGTTTATATATAGTCATTATTTAAACAAATTTTACGGTCAATGAGACATTATTTGACTATTTTTGAGTGTTTGAGACTTCATGATTTTTTTTTTTCTTAAAAATCCAATTATTACTTTTGTTTTTGTGAATAAAAGAAATTGGGAAATGTTACGCGAATTTCATCCCGTGGCATCTTCAACGCAATAAATGCTTGACAACTGTGCTTATTCAATTTCATCCGTTGGAGTGCTGCGTTCCGCAAAAGTGCTTATTGGTAAATTATTTTAGTTTACTTTGCAATTTGATTTTTAAATAATTAGATTAATCTGTCAATTTGTTGTATATGTATGTACTTATAGTAAATTTGTCAATTTTAAACTATTTATTTATAAAATATAGATTAATTTAAAAATTTAACTATATTTAAAATATTGCATTGTAGCTGAACTTTTGTGAAAATTTTACAGAATAGTAAAGAACAGCACTTAGACAATAAAAGTACAATAACATAAATAGAGCATTAGGATTGTATAAAACCACTTAAAGAACAAACTTTCAAGACCAATGAGGCAGATTCTCTTTCAAGCAACTAGCAGAATAATAAAACTTACTAGATAGATAAAAACTATTAACATGACAAGTCATAACCCACTCAAGCATTTCCACAAACACGTGGTGGCCATATTTGAAAATTAGTCATATTTCAAACACTAACTATTATAATTCAAATTTAGCATAACAACCTAAACTTAAGTGAAAATCCAACAATAGAAGTTATTTATTGTCAACTCATAAGGTTAATTCATTTGTATAAGAACATAAAAATCTTTAACAAAAAGGTTCTCTTTCAGAGATAGATTATGTAAACTCGAAATTTTTTCTTTATAGGAATAGGTTCTTCCACGAGATTCAAACTCGAAACATTAAATTTGATACAATACTTTCATACCATTGTTACGAAAAAATTAACTTGTTCGTACAAGGACACAGTTTCTTAACAAAACTATTAGCTCCAAATTAAAACCAAAACATTTTACCATCAATATTTAGTTTTCAAAGTTCAAGAATCATGTTTACAAATTGATTCACCCCCAATTTACTGATAAGAGAGGTTGATTCATATACCAATTCAATTTCTGACGTACTATTAATATTAACTAATATTCAACATACATCAACGTTACACATCTAATTAAAACAAATCTAACTAAATAAACTCTACTTACTTAAAATTGGCTTAAAATCCAGAAAAGGATAAAACACTAGATCTCCAAAACCTAAACATCTACAAACTTTTAACTCCTAGCGCACAAATAACAAACAATCTAAAAGTTAGGTGTGAAAAATATAAATTTTCTTTATTTCTAACTCCAATTGGATAGATGTGCCATATATTGTGATATAATGTTAAAGAAAATGAAAAATGAAGTCAACCTTTTAGAAAGAATGAAAACTTGCATACACTATTTTTGTTTTCTAATAAAACAAAGATAAAGAAGAAAATGAGTTGTCTATTATTGAATAATAAGTATTAGGAATTTCACTCCTATTAAAGATAAGACAATTTTATAATATATAAATGAAGTGCAAACTTCACTTTACAAGTTAGTTTTGTAAGATTAAGCTAGATTTAAAATCTACTCTTAATATTTAGCTTTTGTTTAAAATTAATATTTTGTCCAAAATTATACCGAGAAAGAACTATTTAAAAATTGTTTATGGACCATCAATAAAATTAATGTTTGGAGTAAGGTCTTGAGATCAAATATCACTTATTTTTGTAATAGAAAAGACTATGTTAAGGAAAAAAAATATTTTTAACACTTGTGATTTTAACATAAAAGTTTTATTTGAAAATATTGAAAGATAAGGATATCCTAATTATATTCTCAGACAAATTAATTTAGATCTAATATAAATATAAGTGGTGAATCATGGCATTCTAATTACCATACTTTCACATAGAAGGAAAGTATATTATCTTATAAATATTAGATTTATGTTAAAAAACTATTAATAATCGTATTAAGGTGTCAAATAATACCTTAAAAAAATATTCACAAATATATTTATTGATTTTTTATGTTAACTTTAATTCATTTATACGCTTGACAAGCTTGACGTTTTTTCTATTTGTTCTCGATTTTAAATTAAAAGACCTATACTCAAATTTTATATATTTATCTTATTTTGTGTTTAGATAATACTTCTAGAGGTTAAACAAACCTGGGTAATAAAATTTCCTATACTTTGAGAAATAATATATATTAAAAAAAGAAAATTTGATAAGTAATACTTGTACGGTAAAAATCTTACTACAGTAAAAGGGTTTGGCATCTTATAAATTGAAATAAACCAATTAATATATATATATATATATATATATATATATATATATATATATTATTTTTTATTTTTTTTTTATCTTTCATTTACTAATTCAATACGTGATTAAAATGGGTTAATTTTTGAAAAAAAGTTGCTTAAATTTTAATTTTATTTCGAAATCATGATTTTTTTTCTTATTTAATGTTATGATTACTTCAATTCTATACCTTTTGAAAAAATTTCAAACTAAATGAAGTTCTTACTTTTTATTAGTACATTATAATTGAAAGAATAAGGTTATTTTTATTAAATTTATTCTAAAAAAGGTTATCTTTATTTAATATGCGTGAAATAGAGAAGGAAGTACATTTTTATATAAAAACAAAACAAATTTGTTAAAAAATACCTGTGAATAACAGTTTATGAAAAAGTATGACATTGACATAAAAAATATATATAGTTAATATCTGAAAAATATTAAATATAAAAAAAAAAGGAAATTTAGGAGAAGATATAATAACAGTTGTGAATGGACCATGTATGCTATCTCGGATTCATAACCTGAATTGTAATTGGCAAGCCAAAATCATGGAGCGGACACGTCAGCATAAAGCGTCCAAATATCTTCCACGTAAGCCGAAGACCTTTGTGGCTGAACGCAGCTCGCAAAAATCACCACCAATCACAATCTTACAAAACCTTCGCGTCTCATCTTTTCTTGCCACGTGTCCTCCTTATCACCACCCCTTCCACGACCTTTTTATTTTTATGTAACTTCACTTCAACTCTTGCTCTGTCTTCGTTCCTTAGTCTTCTTCCTCTGTTTCTTCACTCTCGCACTTACACCTTCCAATTCGATTCCAATGAAATCTAGGGTTCTGCTTTGATCCTCTCACACACTCTCTCTGCTTCTCGCACTCATCAATCAATGGCTTCCTCTTCCTCTCTACTCTTACTCCAGCTCAAATGTCTTGCTCCGCAAATCACCACCAAACGACGCCGTTCTCTCTCCAGATTTCACTCTCGCACTTCCGTTCGGAGCTCCAGGCGCAATGCTGCTATCCGCGCCGTCAAGGAAGAAGGTGCCGTCATTGACAGAGTGAATGACGTGGAGTGGAGTGGGAACGGAGTTGCTACGAGCGGACGTGGTGGTAACGGCGCCGTTAATGGTTACGTGAATGGCGTCTCCGGCGTTAGGGAGAGTGAGAGTGCGAATGGTAGCTTGGTGAAGTACGTGAATGGCAATGGCAATGGCAATGGCAATGGTGTGGCGGCGGAAGTGCTGGTGGAAGATTTTATGGGAGCGTCGAAACGGAGAGAGGATGGACGGAAGAGGAGGTTGGAGGAGATTGGTAAAGAGGACGCGTGGTTCAAAAAACAAAGTGCGGAAGCACCGATTGAGGTATGGTTGTATTGTACGGCTTTGATTATTTAGGAGTTCCATGTTTAGGTTCGTGTGTATGAAATAACATTTGCTGGGAGAAGTTAGACTTTTTGCATAAATCTTTGTATCCCGAAAGGATTAAGTCTTTGACTCTCTGCCGGAAGAGGGGGAATACAAAAGGTTGGATGAGTGAGATGAACTTGAGATTTTTTTTTTTCAGGTGGCGGTTGCTCCTGGAGGTCGATGGAGCAGGTTCAAGACTTATTCGATGATCCAGAGGACGTTGGAGATCTGGGGATTTGTTATAACTTTTATTTTCAAGTCTTGGCTAAATAATCGGAAGTTCTCTTATAAAGGTTTGTTGTTTGGCTTCTTATGAATGAGGTGTTCAATGTTCATGGATTTGCTGAAATGACTCTTAGAGTTTTCATGTGAAGGAACTTGGGATCCAGTATATGTTGATTTTATTGATTCGATGAACAAATGCAAAGTGTATTCAATGTGTTACCAGTGGGAGTGTTTTTCTAACAGTAGTGTATTCTAGAAATAGAAACGGTACTTGTAATACTAAATTACCGATATGATTAAGCATTATTCCTTGGGTGTTGGAGTTCTAGTGTGAAGTTAGTTGAGTGAACATTTGAGTAATTGCAACCATAGAGCATCAACTAGCGATTTTAACATTTAGTAGAGAAGTTTACCGTTTTAGCTGTGGGAAATGGAAACTAAGAGCAATAATTTAAATAGTAAGTATGTGAGCCCAGTCATAATTTGATTATTTAGGTATATTTCTTTTTCTTGAGATTTATAATCCTGCAGTCTCGCTATATGTCTATGGGATTTGGAACATATTTATTTTTTATTATGCATATGAACTTGAAGTGTACTAGTTGGAAAAGTTTGGTAGGTTGTTATGCTAGCCAGGGTTGATTCTTACTACACTTAATACCAAAGTGCATGTTTGAACCTAAATAATTATTCTCGGTGTTATGAATCTATGATAGTTATCAAATTTTCCTGTTTGGATATTGTTTTCTAGCAACAATACATAAACCGGTGAACATATAAATTGTGAAGTGCTTTTTATTGATTTGAGGAATCTCAACAATGTTACCATTTGTTTTTTATTTGACGCAAAAAATAATATTTACAGGAGGAATGACAGAGGAAAAGAAAATCTTAAGGCGAAAGACCCTTGCCAAGTGGCTGAAGGAGAGCATTCTGAGATTAGGTCCTACGTTTATCAAAGTTGGCCAGCAATTCTCCACAAGAGTGGACATTCTTCCCCAGGAATATGTTGACCAGTTGTCTGAACTTCAGGTGGAATTGGAGTTTTGGTTTGAACTTATGTTATAAGATTATTTCCTTGCATTTTGCTTATGTTATATTTTTTTTATTCAGTTTATTTATGGTATTTATAGTTTAAGAAGAACAGGAAAATTTCCCTAGCTTCTAGATTTGTTCTTCAATTAGATCTTTATTTGTTTTTTGGCTTTCTTTTAGTTGTTATTTTGTGATGGCCTGTCTCCTTTTGCTTCTTGTTGCGTAAATTATTATTAATAAAACCATTTTACTCTTTTAATCTCTTTATGATCTTATGAATTCAGATAATTTAATTGTTGAAAAGAAAAGAACATACTTGTGAAATATGTTTGTCTCGGTCTGTGTGCATTTTACTGCTAAAGTTCTCTGAAAATTTGTTCATTGCACATTGTCATTATGAACCCCTATGAGGATGTTTATTCTTGAAGGTATTAATCCGAGATTTATTTATTTTTTATATTTGTTAGCCTATATTTTCTAAGCAATCATGTGTTGTTATCCTTGTATTCTTCAGATGTAGGTGTAAATCTTATTTATTTAGTTTGACGTTAAATTGAGAAGTATGAAACGTATTAAGTTTGCATATACTCAAAGCCTAATTTACCTGATTTTCTGGGTTCAGGATCAAGTTCCTCCATTTCCCTCAGAGACTGCTATAGCTATTGTTGAAGAAGAACTTGGATCTCCTTTAGCTAGCATCTTTGATCATTTTGACTATGAACCAATAGCTGCTGCAAGTCTTGGTAATCAGTGTTTTACTTCACACATATTTGTAATAGTAAATGTGAAATCAGGGAAGGAAACCCAATTAAATGTACCTTTGTTTTAGGTTTAATATTTGATGAGAAGAAAGAAATGTGAATATCTTTTTCCCCAATGCAGGTCAGGTTCACCGTGCAAGATTAAGTGGGCAGGAGGTTGTTGTTAAAGTGCAAAGGCCTGGTCTCAAAGATCTTTTTGATATTGATCTTAAAAATCTGAGGGTCAGTGTCATATAATGCTTGCACTTTTAGTGCTGTGTTAAAATGTGATATTACTCATGATAATTCTATTACCTTCTCTTTAACTTAATTTACTATATTTAATAACCTTCCAAGATTAACAAATCCTTTTCAAAATTTGAACTTGGTTTTAATTTTTTTTTCTTACATGAAGCATTTTTACTAATAGAACTTGCTTTCTTTGAAGACTTGCAGAACTAGGTAAACCACTGATACTTGGGCCTTTTTTTACCCTCTCCAGGTCATTGCGGAATATCTTCAAAAAATTGATCCTAAATCAGATGGTGCAAAGAGGGATTGGGTTGCTATTTATGACGAGTGTGCCTCTGTTTTATATCAGGTGATGATATTCTGGAATGTTGTGTCTTTCTTAGGTTAATTGAGAATAACTGAAGAAAGTCACGTGTTTGGTTTACTGGCTCTCCATCATAAAGATGCCATTCTGCTCTAGGGAAATCAAATATTTATAGGTTGCACAGGATCACGACTCATGTGGAGTTTGATTATGTTCAGGTTCTTGGGAAAGTGCCAAGAAGCTGGCTTTGCTCTTTTTGGAATTCCCTGTGGGGAAACCAATGAAGTTTCATTTCTTATTGCAAAATTTTATTAAAGATTACTGGTTTATTTGGACGGTCTTTATGTAAACAGAAAGGGGATGACTTTACCTGGCTAGGTGGTCGAGTAAAATGGAAAAGAGGGGCTTTGGTTTTTAAATGTAATTATAATGCTTCAGCAAGAGTCATGGTTGGTGTGAATTTCATGTCACCACTTGTTTTCTAAAACCATGAACAGCATTATTGCTTTTCACCACTTGTTGACTGCACATCCTAACTTTATCTGATCCTCGTTAATGTAACACGAGTTAAATATTTTCAGGAGATTGATTACACCAAGGAAGCTGCTAATGCTGAACTATTTGCGAGCAACTTTAAGCAATTGGATTATGTGAAAGTCCCTACAATCTACTGGGATTATACCACGCCACAGGTTTAACATTCAGTTCTCATAGATAACATATTGCAGTTTTACATCTTTCCCATATTTACTTCTCATGTATTTCTTTTCTTATCTATATAATTTAACTATTTCTCCAATGCAGATTCTGACAATGGAGTATGTTCCCGGGATTAAAATAAATAAAATACAAGCTTTAGATCAACTGGGTGTTGATCGGAAAAGGTTAATGTCATCTGACATTTTCTCTTCTACTTCTGTGAAGTTGAAGAACTGATGACTGGCTTTTGAAATTCAGAATTATCATATCGTCTACTTTATCTTCTACAGGTTAGGGCGATATGCAGTGGAGTCTTACTTGGAGCAGATTTTATCACATGGTTTCTTCCATGCTGACCCTGTGCGTACTGTTATTGTTCTTAGAATTGTTGAGTTGTCTCTCATAACTTATCTTTTTAGAATGAGGGAGAGGAGATAGGAAGGATGTGTTTTGGGTGGGTCCCGCATATACCCCCAAACCCAAAATTGCCATGAAAATGGAGAAAAATGTGTTTGAGTGTGATTTTTTTTGTGTTTCTCCTTTTAAATTCAATAAATATTTTTATAAAAAAAAATAGATGGTTGTTAAAAAAATAAACTACCGTAAAAGATTTACATTTTTTATTCAAATATATTTTTTAACTAGTTTAAAAAGCTTTTTGTACAATTCATTTACAAAACAAATTTAAAAGGTTTACCCACTCTTCCTCTCAAGTGGAGAGAAATTTCTCCATTTCCTTCTTACTTCTATTCTTCAAAACAACTTTTTACTTTATTTTTCTTTTACTTCCATCTATTGTATATTTTTTGCATGTTTACTTCCAATGGAAATAGAGGATTAATGATTTGTTTGGATTTTCTTGTAGCCGGTAAATTGTATGGTTTAGCTAACATACAATGCTTACTATCTCTGAATTTGCTCTTATACTATGACATCAGAGCATCTTTTGCCTGAGGTACAAGAAGCATGCTGCTTGTGTCATATAGATTATAATCTATTACCTGGGGAAGCTTCCCTAGAGCTTATTCATGAGGGCATTAGAAGTAACTTCCTTAGTTGAGGAATAGTGACTGTCAAGTATCCAAAATAGTATGTTAAGGACTCGTTAAATATTGCCTTGCCATGCCTTTTTTCCTTCTCTGGGGAAGAAACTGTGTTGAATGAGGGATACGGATTTTTCATATCAGATCATTTTCACTCTTGTAAGTTGTAACTAATTTTTATACTATTCATGCAGCATCCCGGAAATATTGCAGTTGATGATGTCAATGGTGGAAGATTGATCTTTTATGATTTCGGAATGATGGGAAGGTATTGTCTTTATCTTTTCTGTATATTTATAATATGATAGTACCAGTCGAACACGCTCTTGGTTTGATGAATACATTTGCTGTTATGATTGTTGTTGCACCTTACAGTATCAGTCAGAATATTCGAGAAGGTTTACTCGAAGCTTTTTATGGAATTTATGAGAAGAATCCAGAAAAGGTATAATTGGTTTTTGTGGATGGTGTTCCGTAAAGGCCATGAAGAATATAGCATGATATTCCATTCTCAAATTTAAATTACTTACCAAATGGAGCTTGTGTACCGATACAGGTCCTTCAATCAATGATTCAAATGGGTGTTCTTGTCCCAACTGGAGATATGACTGCTGTTAGACGAACAGCTCAGTTCTTCCTTAATAGGTAATTTGTTTAATCTATTTAGTGGGAATGCACGAAACAATTCAAAACATCTACATTGACTTACAAGTAGTATTTCTATAAATCAATATCATAATGTAGCAGTAGCAGTAGCATGTAAATTATTGACAGTGATTCCTGCAGAGGCTGCTTAAAACTATCTAGAGAAAGTGTTGTGGATAGGAGATTCTAACCCTTCTATCTCGGAAAAGGGAAATTTTGATCATGGATTGCCTGATTGGGCTTTGTGCTTAATTATTTGGCTGTCCTGAGTAGATATGTCTGTAGTATAGTGATACTGTGTTGGCTCAAGTGGTAGGATCAAATTTCACCGACTCAGAGTCAAAGTGCTTAACTTTTTTTTTCCCCACCAATGAAAAGGAAATAGTGATATTTATTTGAAAATTGTTACTGCAAATTTCTGACTACTTGTTGATATTTTAAGCCTATATCCCCACTACAATTTCTATGGTTTAGAATGTCTGTACTCATTAGTTATGTTAGCAACCTACTAGAATATCTGACGTTGAGCTCTTGAACTCTATTTTTTTTTTTTTTAGTTTTGAAGAGCGTTTGGCTGCACAAAAGAGAGAGAGAGAGATGGCAACGGCTGAACTTGGATTCAAAAAGCCATTAAGCAAAGAGGAAAAAGTAATGAAGAAGAAAGAACGTCTGGCTGCTATTGGTAATGGAGCTGGTCTATTGTGTATTTAAGTTTAGATTTTCTGAATGTATGCATAAAACAATTATTGTCCATGAAAGGAGTCATATGTGAAGATAAAAAGGATGAGTCATAGTGAAGGATATATTGTTTTGGCTGTGGGTTATGGATTATTGACTTATTATTTTATCCAGTAGCACTCAAGTAGGTCAAAAGCTATATACAGTTCGACATACTATTTTGTTTCTTGATTGGTTAAAGTCATTTCATTCGTAAAGTTTGACATGACATCTTGTGTCAACTATAAGAATTTTGTAAGTCAGAACTTTCAGTACTTCCTTGGGTGTTTTTGTTCTATTAGTACAATGCAGGTTTAGTCAAATGGATTTGCTCATGCCTATTCCCAACCTGTTTAAATTATTGGAATGGGAATGGACATTCGGGGTACAACTATGGGAACATGATTCCATTGCAGAAGTGATGGAATCCGATTTCATTTTCCAACAAATTTTTAAAATTGGCCTATCTCGTCTGGCTTACCTGTTCAGGTGTCAAATCTTTTTGGATCAATATGTTTGTTTCAGACCAAAAAATCCCAAAAGTTTAATTGGCTCACACTCGGCAGGCCAAGTCTATTTTTCTTGTATTTTGTTAAAGTCATAGCATATGAAACATAAAAGAAGGAATGAAGTCATCGTTTTATTTCTTTTCATAGCAAACAACACATAGAAATAAAAATTTGATTACCATTCCCATGTCATCATTCCATGAAACCAAGCGTGATTTTGTTCAGTAACATTTTTCAGTCCCTTTTCACTTACTTGTAGTTCTTATACTTTAAACAGGTGAGGACTTATTAGCCATTGCAGCAGACCAGCCCTTTCGGTTTCCTGCTACATTCACATTTGTTGTTAGAGCATTCTCAGGTGAATATTGGGAGTTTAATGCGTTACTTTTGTATCTTCTATGCCTATAACTGCATGGTTAATAGTAATTATTTTTGTTGCAGTGTTGGACGGCATTGGAAAGGGCCTCGATCCTCGTTTTGATATTACAGAGATTGCCAGACCGTGAGTACCCTATTCATAGTTAATAATGTTTTAATTCATTTTAGACATTAAAAAATGTTTTAATTATATGCTTTGCAGATCTAACATGGCTATCTTTCCTGATCCTGTAGTTATGCTCTGGAGTTGTTAAAATTCCGTGAGGCAGGAGTTGAAGTTATCCTAAAGGCAGTCACAGACTTTTTCTTCCATGTTTGAAGTCAGGACAAGTATTATGATTCCTTTCTCATATCTTTCTTCTAAATGTACAGGACTTGAGAAAGAAATGGGACAGACAATCTCAAGCATTTTACAATTTATTTAGACAGGCTGATAGGGTTGAAAAGCTTGCTGAAATCATCCAAAGATTGGTATGTTTTGCAATTTTGTAGACATAATTAGGTTGTGTGCTATGTTTAGCATGACTTATGTTTATTCCGACAAAACAAAAAGTCACTTCTCCATTCCTGCATAGGATCTGTAAATATCTGTTTAGCAACTTTCAGACATCTAACCAACATGTACACTCAGTTATTCGTTTGATTCGCATCTTTTGTTTGTTCTGGATTTCTGGAATTCTATATCACATCCTCCTGTCCTTTGTTCTTGCACAGGAGCAAGGTGACCTAAAACTCCGAGTCCGAGCATTGGAATCTGAGAGGGCATTCCAGCGTATTGCCACTGTCCAGAAGACAATAGGGAATGTGAGTAAATCTGCCCTCTAACTCAGTGAAATTTTAAGTTAACTTGTTTCTTGGGATTTGGTTTGACTGATTGAGTCCAATTAAAATAGCCAGTTATCATTTTCTGTTGCTAAGCATGCCCTTCAAACAATATTGATTGTAAAACTGTTTGCTTTTGTATAAATAGAACTCTAAATTATGGAAATTTAATGGATACCTATTCCTGTTCTGATGATATAGAACTACATTGGATATGCTTACCTGCCTTCAAATATTTGTAGTTTTGCTTTTATTAGTTTGGGACGTTTGAGAGCGCCTTGCGTGCAGGAGTATTTTCATGTTTCGGGAAGGCTTGAATCATTATTTTTCAACTTAATAAAAATCAATCTAACATTTCTTATGTTTCAAGAGATTTTTGAGTGAATATTGGATGTGTATAGTAAGTTGCTCTTTAACAGAAGTATATTCCATGCATGTACTTTTTATAAACCATGTGCATGATGTTTTAGAATCAATACTTTGAATATATGTATGATGTGTGTATATGACAAGAGATTAGAAAAGTTGGCCGGATAATGCATATTTATGTTACCTTTTTGTCAATTAATAGGCAATAGCTGCTGGGAGCCTAATAAATCTTGCAACAATTCTGTATCTGAACTCAATTAGGGTAAGCTGTTCTCGTTTTATCTTTTTTTTTTTTTTGTGTGGCGATTTTCAATTGAATTAACTGATGGCCTGGTGATAGTGGCACTTTTTCATTTTTAATTTTCATGCCATCTTTTTCAGGTGCCTGCCACCATAGCATATGTGTTCTGTGCAATCTTTGGTTTTCAAGTGCTCTTTGGCATTGTGAAGATCAAGAAACTAGATGAACGGGAAAGGCTGGTTACAGGGACTGCCTAAGCAACTACTCGGTGATTTTCTTTTCTTTTTAAAACTTTTTGGATGTTGTATGTTTTGTGTTAAGATACTATGCTAAATCGGAATTATGTGGTCAAAAAGATCATTTAGCATGCTTTTGACATGCCATTCTTCTGCATTCCGCGTCTTGGTATTTGTTTAAGCCTAGGGACCTGGTGGATATGGGTTCTAGTTGTGCAAACAGCCTCTCATTCTTGTGGGTAAGGTTGTGGACGATTTACCCATCCCACATACAAACATGGAAGAGGCTTGTTCTTTTTATGGTCTTCGTGTGCCTGTAAATGGGTTGATATATATTTTGTAGTTCTTATTGAACACTGTTTTGGGTTCTTGGCATCTGCCATGATCCATCCATGTATTTATATATCTTTCCTTTGATCCATTGCAGATTTAGGATGGACGTGTATCTTTCGTTACGGTCATGATAACAAAATACAAGCCAACCTTCGGGTCACAAAATTGATTTGAAGCTCAAACTAAGAGTTAACATCTTGAAATACATCAGCACGTGCCACGGCTGGCAGGCATGCTGACGTGATTGGGCCAAGGTAACCAATTGGCGAGCCACATTTTTGTCATTAACACACCCTCCATGGGACCTCGTTGCTAAATTACTAGTGTTTTTTTCTTACCTCATTCATATTGTAAATTTTATAGGCATTGGTGTAGCGTTTATTATTGTAATCACCATATAGTATGGTGGAGCTTCCGACATAGTTTGACGGCGGGAAGCTCCACTTGTAACTGACGTACATAAATTTGTCCAATGAAGATACAAATGTAAGTATTTGTCATAGATATGACGTTTGTCTAATTAGGTTCGTGATTGTGCAATCACATCAATGATTTTCTTCTGTACTCTCTTCCCCGATGTGTTCTACTCTAGATAACGATGTAATGCACCAAGAAAAATGATAATAGAAGAGATGATGATGGGATAGGCAAGTATTGAGATTTTTTTAACTGGACGTTTTTATAAAGAATACAGATTTATGAAGACATCCACATGGGCATGCTGTGTTACCTTCATTTATGGGCTGTGTTTTCTATTTTAATATAGTTAATGTTTAATGTCTAATGTACGAATGTTAGAAATTAATTATGTTCGAATAAACTACCAAGTAATTTTGTTAACGCTTTTTTATATTATAATTTACTGAAACAATAGAGAATAAAAATTTTAAAATTAGTTGATGCACTCTTAATTTTCGTGTGATAAATAATTAGTAAAAGCAAAAGCTTCTGAAGGATCAGTTAGTTCAATAACACACTTCTTTATTATGGAGAAATCTCACGCGAGTCATACACTCATACTCATAAACTTTACTTAATAGTAAAAAATGTGGCAAGCATCAATCGAGAAGACATAGAACTTCAGTAATGAAATACCAGTGAACAGCAAGAAAGTGTCTAACTGCGAAAGAAACAACATCGTCACTAATGTTATAAACCGGTAAACAATAAATAAGAAGTTATAGATCCTTTACAATCGTCAATGTGGCCAGCTTTAGATTTGGACAATCTGTAATGAATTCAGCAACATCAACACATAACATCTAAGGCAAGGAGTTGGTATAGACATAATCTTCATTCTCTAATACACTTTCTTCCGACCCACTTCTTTCTTCCTTGCATTCACCCCTTTGCTTTCCACATCCACCTCTCTGCATAATTAAATCTAGTTACTCCCAAAGAAAAACATTGATCAAATCAAACCCTATTCACATCTCCATTTATCCTCTGCGAGTTTCATTACAACTCTATTTATTTAGAGAATGATAATGTATTCCAAATTTGTTTATTTTTATTGTTATTATCTTAAAAAACATACATAATAGACTGATTTACATTGTTACTAGCAGTACACAACAAAGATTACGCTCTTAACTTAACATACTCCCATAAACTAAATCAACCAATAACAAAATGATTAAGATGTAGATTAGAGAAGAAAGATTGAAACTCACAATAGTTGCAGAAGTCCCAGAAGCCGCAACTCCTTGGGTGATAAGTGCTTCTCCTTGAAAAACACAAGAGACATTGAAGGTAAAGATGAGAAATAGAAAGAAAGGCGGTATGAAGAGTTTCATTGTGTGTGTGGGCGCAGAGGTAGAAAGGAGTAGGTGATAGTAAGAAGGAGTAGAGGTTTTGAAAATTGAGGCGACAGCATTGCACAGGATGTTGATAGTTGATATTGTTTATAGAGATAATGCAGATTTGAATTTTAGTGTTTCAGCATTCTCCTTTGACCTGTCCCCGGATTCCTCGGCAACATAGCTCGATCCTCAAGAACTAGGTTGGATGATCTTGCTGTTTTCTCACATCAAATATATATTTATAAAGCTACCCAACAGAGGTCGGAACAGATCCCACGTAAGAGAAAAGATCTGCCACGTTCAACCCTAACTCACTCTCTAAATGTTCTATTACATGGACATTTTTGTCACTTACTAGTAATACTTTATTGTTTGTGACGGATTCTTCATTATAATATATATAATTTCTTTATTTGTTTTGTTTTATATTTCAAAAGTTTTACCCTTCTTAATTAGTTAATTAACTGAAACAAGTTGGATGAAAAATATGAAAATAATTAAGATCTTTGATCGGAAAGTGTTGGAATAGACAAATGAGGCTGAGTTTACATTATATAATGTACATAAATCTTCCCTTAAAAATTAATTTTATAAGAATTAAATTATATATATATATATATATATATATATAAATTAGTGTTTTTCAATTTATTTATATTCTATTTTCTTAATTTCTAGCTCTTTTCTTATTTATTTTTTATAAATTTCCTTAAGATAATTGGAATTCTTATTTTACTTGTCATTTTATTTATTAATTCTATTTTTTTTCATTTTATTAATGAAACCTTAAGGTTAAGGTTACGGCGATTAATATGTTTTTATTAAATTAATTATAAAATTATTTTAAGCTAAAATGGATGTTAGAAAAAATTGGTATTAATATATTTATTAAATTAATTATAAGTTTATATTTGAAAATAAAACTTAATTAAATTATTATTAGTTTGTGTTAATTTTTATTGATATTAAAGAAATATTTATGAATTTCTTTTGTCTCGTTTATATTTATATTTATGTATATGTTAATTAAAAAAATTGAATTAAACTATTTAAAAATTTTAAAAAGAGAAAAATTAAAGTTTTAATTGTATGACAAAAGACATTTATGAATAAATGCGTAAAAATAAATAAAAAATGAATTACTAACTATAATTAATCTCATCCTTAAACTCATAATAATGATTAAAAGGATATAAAAAGATTAGAAAAACTAATTTTATTATATATCGAAACAAAAATGTTAAATGAAATTAATTTTGACAATTTAATAAGTAATTCTACATAAAAGAATCAAAATTTAAATTTTTTATAAAAATTCATACTACTAAAAATTTTCATATTACATTAGATCTTTCTTGCAAATTTATTAAAAAAATTTACAAGAAAAGATTTTTTTCTGCTATTTTTCTAAGAATCTTAATTAATAGATAATTCTTTTGTAAGTAATTATTTCCTACAAAATTAGGAAATTCATAAGTATTTCTTACAAAATTTGGTGTGAAAAATATTTTATACAAAATATTTTGCAAAAAAATTAGCAGCAATTTTTTGCAATTTTTTTTTCTAACAAAATTCATAAGTAATTCTTACAAAACAATTTTCAAAACAAAATTAGTAGGAAATATGAATTTTTTTTAGTAGTATCAATTTTTAATCTACTTTAGCTCTTAAATTTTCTAAGTCGTCTTGTTCACTCCATTAAATTCTATCACCTCTGTCGTTAGAACCATTCATATAAGTTCATTTTTTTTTGTTATCTCACTGCATCACATCTTATCATCGTCATTATTGTTACTAGTAAAAACACATGCGCTGTCTTTCCTATGTTTGTATTTTTTAATTTTTATATAAATTTGAGTTAAGATGAAAAAAAAAATATAATTAATTTTTAAAATAGTTGTTAAAAGTAAAATTAGAAAAAAAAATATGTATACAAAAAACGTTTTTAAAATAACTAGTAAAGACAAGACGTTTTTAGAATAACGGTTAAACTATTTATAAAATAATTAATTTTTAAAATAAAAATTAAGGATAAAATTAGAACAATAAAATGTAGATAAAAAATTATTTTTTTATATTTTGTTATAAATAAAAAATTTGGTCATTATATCTTCTTCAATATTGTACCTTTGACTGTAGTTCCATTTCCCATTATACTTTTTGAGAAGAAAAAGAGAGAGCAAAATGTTAAGTGTGGTGAAAAATTTATTCTAGAAAGCAACTTGTATATCTTTCAGAAAATTTGTTTCGAACGTAAAGTTCTGTCTCGAAAAAACATCTCATATATTTGGAAAACTAATTAAGAAAAGCTCATTCCAAAATATCATTTCATATAATGAAAAATTTATTTTAAAAAGCTTGTTGCGGGAAATATGTTTCAGATAGTATTTCATATGTCATTAAAACAATGTATTCTAAAAAACTTTCAAAAGGATAATCATAAAGATAGCATAGAAAGATACACTATTTTTAGGTTTTTTTTTTTTTTTTAAAAAAATGATTATTTTGAACATATAATTGTAAAATAGAATTAGTTGATTATTTTTTGTAAAATAAGATGAAATTATCATAATTCAAACTGAGTTGTCATCGGGTTTTTTATTCTTTTACAAAACTTAAAAGTGTTAAGATTTTTACCAATTTTTAAATTTAAAATAAAAAATAAAAAATTGAAATTGTCATAAGTCTTGACGAATTCTGATATACAAAAATTGTTACAACGATAACTATTTCACTTTTACATAAGAAATAAAAAAAAAACAGAAAATCGGCCGCATTCCGATTTCGGTCTAAATAGAGCCGTAACGTAAGCCCTGAAAACTTTACCCTATTTAAAAAAAAAATCAATTAATCTTATTTTTCAGTTACCGGTTCAAAAACAGTCCTATTTTTTTTTAAAGAAAACGCTATTTCTACACCAAGTTGCTGAGACGATTGAGCTCGTGAAAATGAGCTCGGGTCAAGTTTAGATGTTGTAATTGAATCCATTTTCTTCTACCTTGACTCAAATTCTTCCGAATGCACCTCTTGTAACTTCGAAGTTTTGCACATTTTTCGAGTTAATCCTTAATGTTTGTGCATTTGCTATGTGGATTTTGTTGTTTACAATCTTAAGGATAATGCTCATGTCTATATTTCTCCTTGAAGTCTAAACTTTTTGTGTATGTCTTCGACCAAAATAACTTAAAAGTCACGTTAGACTCAACTTGTGGAATGATCTTAAAATAATGAAATCACTAAACCCAGTGTATTTGCAAAATATTACTATATATAAATATTTATTTTCAATATTAAAAATGTGCATTTTCAATAATTTACTAATAAATTAAGTATTTTAATGATCTGCTTGGCAATTATATTTTCTTATTTATCTCAAAATACATACACATAAGTATATAAAATATATTATGTTTACCGTCTTTGAATAAAACTTTCAAAATATAAACCTTATATTATCAAGAGAAATTTCAAAACACACACATATATCTTTAGTAGATTAGGGCTTTTTTGGCTCTACTCTAAGTATCACACATCAAGTTTTTTAATCTTTAAAAAAAAAATGAAAAATTTTATTTTCTTCATGGATCGATTAGGGTTCTTTAGTTTCTTTCCACCATTCACCATTCTTCATCTCCACGTTCTTCATTTTTTCCAACATTTTCATCTCCCTCAATACAGGTACCGTCTTTCATTTCCTAATTTATCTCTAATCATCACTCTTTTCATCTCCACCATTTTGCATATTTCATTGAATAAAATTGCATTAAAAATGTGTTTTACATTATATGTTTGAGCGCGTAAAAAATAGGCAGCGTTTATGAATGATGTTGTTTTGTTGGGCAAAGAAGTGTTGTTGGAAAGAACCTCAGCAATGAGAAATGGTAAGGCATTACTGTGGTGGTGTGAGTGCATGCATCAACAGTTCATGGACCCTTTTCACTTGGAACTCCAAAATACGACACCTTGTGAATCAGGGCCATGCCCACAACGCTCTTCTTCTCTTTCGCCACATGAAGCGAACTTCCCTCACACCCAACAACTCCACCTTTCCATTCCTCTTAAAAGCATGCGCCACACTTTCCCATCTCCTAAACTCCAAAATCATCCATGCCCACGTCCTCAAATCCCGCTTTCAAGCCAACATTTACGTGCAAACGGCAATGGTTGATATGTATGTCAAGTGTGGTCAGTTGGAAGATGCACACAATGTGTTTGTTGAAATGCCCGTCAGGGACATCGCTTCTTGGAATGCAATGCTGTTGGGTTTTGCTCAATCTGGCTTTCTTGACAGGCTGTCTTGTCTTCTACGTCAGATGAGGCTTTCGGGGATTCGTCCTGATTCCGTCACTGTTTTGCTACTCATGGACGCCATTTTGCGTGTGAAAAGTCTGACTTTTTTGGGTGCAGTTCATTCCTTTGGGATTCGGATTGGTATTCGTGATGATCTTTCCGTGGCTAACACTTTGGTTGCTGGATATGCCAAGTGTGGTGACTTGGGCTCGGCAGAGATGGTGTTTGATGAAATTGAAACTGGTCTGAGGTCTGTTGTGTCCTGGAATTCTATGATCGCAGGATATGCGAAATTTGAAAAGTATGTCAAGGCTGTTAACTGTTACAAATTGATGCTAGATGGTGCGTTTTCCCCAGACATTTGCACAATTCTCAATTTGCTTTCGTCATGCGTGCAGCCTATGGCACTATTTCATGGTTTGCTAGTACATTCTCATGGAGTCAAGTTGGGTTGTGATTCTGATGTATGTGTGGTGAATACTCTTATTTGTATGTACTCCAAAGGCGGCGATGTTCATTCGGCAAGATCTTTGTTTGATTGCTTGTCTGACAAAACTTGCGTATCATGGACTGTTATGATTAGTGGGTACGCTGAGAAAGGATTTATGAGTGAGGCATTGACCCTGTTTAATGCAATGGAATCTGCTGGTGAGAAACCGGATTTGGTCACTGTGCTTGCTTTGCTTTCAGGCTGTGGCCAGACAGGGTCGCTAGAACTCGGAAAATGGGTTGACAATTACTCTGTCAACAAAGGATTAAAAGATAACGTTATAGTTTGTAACGCACTAATTGACATGTATGCCAAGTGTGGATCTTTTAATGATTCTAAGGAGGTGTTCTATGGCATGGCTAACAGAACTGTCGTCTCCTGGACAACCATGATTACTGCCTGTGCTTTGAATGGAGATGTTAAAGATGCTTTGGACCTATTTTTTATGATGTTAGAAATGGGGATGAAGCCAAACCACATAACATTTCTTGCTGTTCTCCAAGCTTGTGCACATGGAGGTTTACTAGAAAGCGGATTGGAGTGCTTCAACATGATGACACAAAAGTATGGGATAAGCCCTGGTATAGACCATTATTCTTGTATGGTTCATCTTCTTGGTCGTAAAGGACATCTCACAGAAGCTTTAGAAATTATTAGAAGTATGCCTTTTGAACCTGATGCTGGCATATGGAGTGCATTGCTCTCTGCTTGCAAACTTCATGATAAGATGGAGATGGGTAAGTTTGTGTCTGAACAGTTATTTGAATTGGAGCCTCAAGTGTCAGTTCCATATGTGGAGATGGCTAACATATATGCATCAGCTGAAATGTGGGATGGAGTTGCAGATATTAGAAGGAAGATGAAATATCTTCAACTGAGGAAATCTCCTGGGCAAAGTATTATTCAAGTGAATGGGAAATCTACTGTATTTACAGTTGAGGATAGGAAACACCCTGAAACCTTGTACATATATGATATGCTAGATGCCTTCACTTCCCATTCTAAGAAGGGACTTCTAGGTTATGCAGAGGAGATTCTTGAAGGTTGGGAATGAAGATTCATGCAATGAAAAGAGACCATTGCTGTTTCTTTTTCCGGTTATCTACTGTACTCAAGGATTAGGGATTATAAAAAGCTAAGAAAGTTAACATTTGCATCTACTGATCAGCGACAAAATGCAAAACGGATTTTCAACGAAAGTTTCCTTTTGCATCTTCTCATTAATGAGAAGATAGAAGAAGAAAATCAGTATAAAATGATAAATTCACAAAAGTTATCCTTCATTTTGCATTGCATGGACAAATTTTACTCTGTATCGTGTTACGTATATAACATATAACGTTAACACGTTCGATTATCATACATGATTTGCAAACATAATTAAGTAAACAATATAATACAATAAAGTTTTAATAACAAAAATAATATATTTATAAAATAATAACAGTAATAGATTTTTAAAGTAATAACAATAAATTTATAAATAATAATTATAATAATTACAACAAATGTATAATAAGATAAAAAAATAAAATAAAAAATATGAATAATATTAATAATTATTTTACATAATTGTTTTTACGTGTATGCTACCTTGTAATGTGTGAGGAAAGAACTCTAATAACTTTAAGAGATATATTAAAACTACATTTTCTTAATTTTTAATAAAACTATGTTGTTTTTATATAAATATCAATAATTAAAAATAGTTATTTCAAATTTTGGAGTGAATAAGTTCTTTTTTAAAAAAGATAAAAAATAAAATTTGTCAGTTTTGTAAGAAGTATAAATAGTGATTTTAAAATTAGAAAAATAATAACAAACAAAAAGAAATCATAGAAATAGATGTATCCTTGTTCCTGTGCCCTCTTCTTTTTGTTTTTGTTTCGTCCAAATAGATGTAAAATTATAGCAATTAATAGCTTGTAATGTAATTAACATGGTGTTGATAACTTTGCAATCTATTAGCTCATTTTAATACTTATATTCAATCAATGGTTACCTTACACCTAACTATCATATCAATTAATTTTTTTTTTATGGTTGGTTCATCATCTGCTGCACTATGCCAACAAGTCTTTAAAAGCAGAAAAATAAAATGGTGATGATCCACCAACCACCAACTAACCAATCCCGAAAATAGAGAAAAGAAAAATAGTGACCCACATGTTTTTTTATTAAAATTAAAATAAATAAATATTTATTTAAAAAGTAAAAGAATATAAATATTATTTTATTAAAAATATAAAAATTATGAATATTCATTTTAAAATTAAGAAAATGTGAAGAATTTAGTTTCTTTGTTAACTTTTTTATAAATATAATTTAACATAAATGTAACTTTTGTGTAATATATAGTCAATGACATGTAAGTTCATCACTATCCACATTCTTTTTATCTACAAAAATACTTTCTATTTTTTTTAAAATAGTGATTTAAATATAAGATAATGCTAACTGTGTACTAAAAATACCAGTTAAGATATAATTAATAATCTTTTTTTATTTTATATTTTTGTATTAAAAATTGAAATAATTAATTTTATTAATTAATTATATTATAATTCATACAGTATATTTTATAAAGATAAAAATATATTTTACATATTTTTATGTAATATTTATCTTAAGGATAATAAACATTTTAGAATTTTAAGAGATTTATTAAAATGTAAGAAAAATAATTTTTTTAACATTTAAAAAATATCTCAGTCAAAGTTTGAGATGCAAAGACTTGAAACGTTTAAAATATAGAATTTTTAATTTAATTACTTTTTTGAAATTTCTAATAATTTTATTACTTAATTTATATTTTAATTATTTTTTAAAAAATTTATAGATATTTAATTTTTTTTTCTTAATTTTTTTATATTTAATTATATTTTAATTTTTAACAACATTAAAATATATTTGTTTTACTTTTTTTTAATTTTTTTTATTGATATATATATATATATATATATATATATATAAAATAAAATATTAAATATAATTATATAATATTTTCAATTATTTTTTATTTTTTTAAATAAAATAAAATTATATAAATAATTATTAGATCAGAACTCAAGAATACATTTTAAGAAATTTCGACATATATTAATTATTTTGTGACACGAATTGGGAGTACCGCGAATATATGATAGGGTTATATTTGTTTACTAAATTTTAATATTGTTTATAAGAGTTTGGTCAACATCCATCCCTGTCAACATTAAATTGTCACGTGTCGTGAATAATCATTGATAAAAAGACAATAATAATAAAGTTTGATAGAAAGAAATCTTATTTAATTAATGTCTATGATAAAATTTATAATAATCTTTGTATGGACGAGAAGGGGAGGAGAAAAAAAATATAGATACAGCTTTTAGAATAAACAAAAGAAAAAATAAATTGTAAAGTAATGAGGTAGAAAAGGAAGATTATAACAAAATTGAATAAAAAATAGAGCTTCATTATTTTTTATGAAAATTATATGTTGACTACCAAAAGAAAAGCAAGGAGAAAACTGTACCTAACACCTCATAAATAGCAAACGAACAGGTACAGATATTTATGCTCCCGACAACATATTAAATAAAAACAGTAATGTATAAAATATCCCATTAATTGATGGTTATGTTCTAGAACTTTATTTTTGGATTACCGACGTGAAAATAAAATTTGTTTAAATTATTATTCAGATTAATTTTTATCGTTATGAAAAGTTATATTTAATTAATTATTTTTTTTAATAAATTATACGTTTGTTTATAAAGGGAGAGTGATGAATTGTCTATATTTTTTTATATTATTTTTTATTTTTATTTTCCTCTTTTTATGTTCACGTAACTTCTCGTTTTTTATTTACTCATGATTTTTTTAGTTTTATTTTATCTTAAAGTTTTTATTTTGAAGATTTTGTTATCGATTTTTTTAGTTCTTATTTATGTTTTTTATTTTTATTGATGTTGATTTTATTATATTTGTTTAATTTATATTAAAATTAGATAAACGTTTCTTTTAATCAGTTTTATTATTCAGTACTTTAATTTATAGATTTATAAAAAAATTTCTATATATTTTGATTAGGATTTGAAAATTTTGTTTGAAATTTTAGAACTAATAATGAAATTACATTATTTTTTGGTAGGTAATAAAGGTAAAATCTTTAGTAAATAAGAAATCAATAAAATTTTGGAAAATAAATAAAATTATTTACAATAATTTAATAAATAATTTTTAATATAAAAATTTAAAAAAAAACTTTAAATAAAAAAACTTTATCTTTAAATTTTCTTTTTTAAGTTTTCAAAACTCATAACTCATTGTTGTATTCACTTGAATATTTAATTCCATCATTTCACTTATATGGTTTCTATTTAATTATATAAATTTGAAATTTCCATGATGTTCTATTTTTTAAAATAACGATAAAAAAAAAAAAAAACTTTGTAAGTATGCGAAAGACCCACTCCAAACCTTGGTGCAAGTAAAAAGACAACGGACAATACTCAAAAAAAGAAAAAAACCATTGCAGGTTAGAAACTATATCAGCATTTACTGTTATGAATGTAGAGAGAGAAATAAGGAATTACTTAACAAGTTTTGTTCTCTTCATCAATCAATGTGACTGTGAAGGCGGTGAGTGGGAATGGCAAGAAGATGATTGGCCCTTGGCATTGCGAGTCCAAACTCCTCTGTCATATCCAAATCCGAAGGTAACATGTTGTTGGGAAGCTTCCAATCAAAACAATGGACAACTTGTGCCACTGTCTGACGAACCACAGTTAGACCCAGTTGCATTCCTGGACACCTTCTTCTTCCAGATCCAAATGGTATCAGCTCAAACTCATGCCCTTTCATATCTATGTTCCTTTCTTCAAATCTCTCAGGCCAGAACTTTTCTGCATCAACCCAGGCACTTGGGTCTCTCATAATAGCCCATGCATTCACTATCACCTTTGACTTTTTAGGAATGAAAAACTCTCCAACCATGCAATCTTCCCTTGACTCGTGTGGTATCAGCAACGGTGCCACTGGATGAAGTCTCAGGCTTTCCTTTATAACCATGTCCAGATACTCTAACTTCTCTATGTCTGATTCTTCCACCTTCCTCTTCATACCCACCACGATTTCCAGTTCCTTTTGGACCTTCTTCATCACCCTTGGATTCTTTATCAGCTCCGAAAGTGCCCACTCTATTGCTGTAGCAGAAGTATCTATTGAACCAGCCAACATATCCTTTTCAACATAAAAAACCAAAAAAAACAAAAGTCGTGAAAGAAGAGTGAACTATCGGTGTAATGATAAATCATTGGGAAGTACTTTTGGGGTGGTTTATATGTAAAACATTTGATCTTTAATGTAACAGTACTAAGCAAATGTTTGAGTTTTTGATTTTGAAAAAAATATGTTGGCGGAAACAGAAAGACTCAACCTTTATGTGTGTTTCCTTACCAGCAATATGGCTTTGATATTGGGTCTTTCAACGCAGTACTCCGATTGTTCGGTACCGAGAAATCCCAACATGACATCGACAAAATCCTTCACCTCCTCCTCCCCCTTCTTTGATTCAATATGCTCATCAATGATTTTGTCGAAGAATTCATCAAAGATTTTGCGCATCGCCTTCATACGCTTGATTAGCCCCTGAAGGTCAAGTTTACCGATGTAAGGAATGTAATCTCCTATGTTAGGAGTTGCTGCCAAGTACATTAACTCTTGCATCACAGCCTTGAAACCCTTCTCATCCAACTCCTTATCCATGTACTTCTTCCCTAAAATCATTCTGCAAGCTGTGTCTGCACTGAGTGCTGCAACTCTGGCACTGAGATCAACCACAGCTCCATCCATGGCTGCCTCTCTCAGATGCTTCACCAACAGGTCTAGCTCTGCTTCCCTCAGGGGTCTAAAGGAGTTAATTTTGGCTTGGCTTAGGAGTTCCAACGTGCACATCTTACGAATGTTGCGCCAGTAAGAACCATATTGAGCAAAAGCCAGGTTCCTCTGCCCCCATGAGATGTACTTTGCAGCTTCGTGAGGTGGTCTACCGGCATAGATCAGATCATGGGTCTTGAGGAAGAGTTGAGCAGCTTTGGGTGAAGAAACAACAATGGTGGGCACAAAACCCAAGCGCAAGTGCATGATAGGTCCATACTTTTGAGCTAGTTGGTGTAGATCACGATAAGGGTGTGCCCCCAACATGTGAAGACTCCCCAAAATAGGAAACCCTTTTGGACCAGGTGGTAACCTCTTTCCATTTTTCTTGCTTCTTCTCCATAGCCACAAGTAAGTAAGAAAAACTGCAAGAAGTGGTAACCAAATCATCCAAGCTTTTTGCGAGATTTTAAACTGTACTAAAGGAGCAACTAGGCTTAAAAGTAAGCAAAAGGTTTCTTTAAAGTAATGCAGATTGTGACAGTAATGATTTCTAGAGTGTGCTTTTATGAAGATGAAACCCCACATTGGTCTGTATATATAATATGCACCAATAATGAAATTTGCAACTCTCAAGTGAGAGAGAGCATTCATGTCTTTTTATTCTTCTATACCACATAAAACAAAACTATATGTTGGTGCTAAAGATTAAATTATCTTTTCAAAAAAAATTGTTTCTTCAGCTTTTGCAACTATACATGTGCATCTTGTTGAAAATCGTCATCACACACGTGTAAAATAGTTCTTGAATGATTCTAGAGACTACATTTGAATCGGTTTAAACTCACCACAAAGAGATTGAAGTTTTTTACCACCTCACTCTTGCATATCCTTGATACTTCTTCATTGAACCCAAATACCATTAGATGTTTCATAAGAATGTTGTTGGCCATTTTTCCTCCATATCATGTTTCATGAGCTAATGTCTTTCTTCTTCCTATCCCTTCATGGTTCTTCCATTTTTAGTGTTGTTTGTCTTTTCCCTTCCATATATCATGTTTCGTGGGTTAATGTCTTCTTTCTTCCTATTCTCTTCATGGTTCTTCCATTTTACATCATCATATCTCGTGTATTACTTCATGTAGCTTTGTACTTGCAATCCATATATTTAATCTAGTTGTTTCTTAAGCAGATATTGACTGTTATAAATCTAAAAAATTTGAATCATTTGCCATTTTTGCCAAGTTTTATTGAGATTATAATACTTCCTGAACTCGTCCTCGCTTTAAAATATCTTTCACATTTCATATTCAATTAAATTGGTTGAAAAATGAGTAAATAAGAAAGATTTTTCCCTTATTAATTTTACTGTTTCTTCCCGTGTTAGTATATGTGTACAGGAAGTGTATATATCCATCATTTACCAGATTTAAAAGTTATGTATTATTCATATCCATTTCAATCAATTTAAATATTTTTAATTAACATTAGAATGAGTTTAAATCATATTTATAGATATAAATTTATTTGTTATCCAAAGCGAAAAATATTTTTTAGTCAGAGAATGGAGACATGACATTTCTAAAGAGAATGGAAAAAATGAACATGGAAGAAATTTGCAAAAGACAAGAAAACAAAAATATCTTTTCTTATATGTCTTGAAGTAAAAGATAATAAAAGTTTATTTAAACTCACACCACACAATACAATATAAATATCTTCACAATAATATCAGCAAACAATTGGAGAAAGTCTACGAAAAGATATCAAGAATCAATCTGGGAAGGTGATATCTATAAGAGTATTAAAAAAAGGTCCATCAGAAAATATCTAGGTTAAAATGTTTGGTTGAGAAAGAATGAAGACTATTTCTTCCATCAACATTTAAATGTCACGTGGACAGATAGACTAAAAAATACTTAAAAATATCAAGTTCTTCTTGCTATACTCATCAAAATGTTTTAACAGAAGTCTGTGTCACCATAAATGCACCTACTAAATGCAACCTAACAAAATACAAGGAAATTGTGTTCCCTAATCACATCTGAATGTGAGAAATGGTAGATGAAACATCTTTCGTTCCCTAACAATCCCTTTCATGGGAAAGTCGATAGGTAGGAATGGCAAATAGATGATTGGCCCTTGGCATTGTGAGTCCGAACTTCTCTGTCATGTCCAACTCTTCTTCCAACACGTCATTTGGCAGTTTCCAATCAAAACAATGGACAAGTTGAGCCACTGTCTCACGAACCACAGTTAGACCAAGTTGCATTCCTGGACATCGCCTTCTGCCAGACCCAAACGGTATCAGCTCAAACTCACTCCCTCGAACATCTATGTTCCTTCCTTCAAATCTCTCTGGCCAGAACTTTTCTGCATCATCCCAAGCACTTGGGTCCCTCATAATAGCCCATGCATTCACTATAACCCTTGATTTTTTAGGAATAAAATAATCTCCAACCATGCAGTCTTCTATGGACTGGTGTGGTATCAGCAAAGGTGCCACTGGATGAAGTCTCAGACTTTCCTTTATAACCATATCCAAATACTCTAACTTCTCTAAGTCTGATTCTTCCACCTTCCTCTCCATACCCACCACGCTTTCCAATTCCGTTTGAAGTTTCTTCATCACCCTTGGATTCTTTAGCAGCTCCGAAAGTGTCCACTCTACTGATGTAGCAGAAGTGTCCACTGACCCAGCCAACATATCCTGTGCCAGAAAAGTGTCAAATAAGAGTAATAATATGAGAAGCAGATGTAAAAATCAGTACAAGAGCAAATTAACCAATTGTTTTCATTGTTCTTACCATCAGTATGGCTTTAATATTGTCTCGTTCAATGCGGTATTCAGAATTTTCAGTACCATAAAAACCCAACATCACATCCACGAAATCCTTTGTTTTCTCTTCTCCCTGCTCTGATTCCATGTGTTCGTCAATAATTTTCTCGAAGAAGTCATCGAATATGTTATGAACCACCTTCAAGCGCCTAGTTAGCCCTTGAAGGTCAAGTGCAGCGATGTAAGGAATGTAATCTCCCATGTTAGGAATTGCTACTAAATGCAACGCCTCTTGCATCACAGCCTTGAACCCCTTCTCATCCAAGTCCTGGTCCATGTACTTCTTCCCTAAAATCATTCTACAAGCCATGTCTGCGCTCAGTTTTGAAACCTTTGCACTGAAATCAACAGCAGCTCCATCCTTGGCTGCCTCTCTCAGAAGCTTGATCAACAGGTCAAGCTCCTCCTCCCTCATGCTTCTGAAGGAATTAATTTTGGTTTGACTTAGCAGTTCCAACGTGCACATCTTTCTCATGTTGCGCCAATAAGAGCCATATTCAGCAAAGCCTAAGTTCCTCTGTCCCCAAGAGACGAATTTTTGAGCTTGATAACGTGGTCTACTGGCAAAGACAAGGTCATGGGTCTTGAGGAAGAGTTCAGCAGCTTGGGGTGAAGAAACAACAACGGTGGGCACAAAACCTAAGCGTAAGAACATGACAGGTCCATATTTCTGAGCTAGTTGGTGCAGATCCCGATGAGGATTTGCTCCCAACTTGTTAAGGCTTCCCAAAATTGGCAATCCAATGGGACCAGGTGGTAAATTATTTGCCTTCTTCTTGCTTCTGCAAAGCCACAGAAAAGCAAGAGAAGCTAAAAGAATTGCTATCAAAATCATGGTATCTATTTGGTAGAGTTGAAGTAACAATTGGATATATAGTAGTGTGTATGTTCGGTTCCAGAAGCAGAGGGCTTATACAAAAGTAATGCTTTTGAGAAAGGAGTTGGATAATCTAAGTAACTCGTGGTGGTGTTGAAAATATGACGAGAAAGTAGAGTACCATACGTAATCCTATAAGCTGAAAGCCATATCTTCCCTGACCTTTTCCATCCTTTCTATATTCTTCCTGCAACCTCTTAAATTCGTCTAGGACATTAAAAATCTACTATTTTATTTCAATATTTTATTTTAAATGCTTTTTCTTTATGGGACTTCTCCTGTACCTCCAATCAATTTTTCTCCACCTCTAAAATCTTTTAATTTTTTCACAATACCTCTTTGACTTTAACCAACAAAAATTAATTAATTACACTTTTATCTCTTCTATACTATTTATTTCATGCCGGTGTCCTCACTTCACACCCTAAACTAATAAATTATTGATTTCAAAATTCAGTACACAAAAATGAAATTTGTTTTTTAAATTAAAATACACCGGAATTTGAAATCCTGTATATAACTGAAATCTATTTTCAGAAATTTTCAAATTTCAAGATCTGATACACAAAAGTGAAATTTGTTTTTAAATTAAAATGGATAAAATTTCGATTAAAAAAATTATTGGATTTCGAAACTTAAGTAGACACCATATTATAAAATCCGGTTAAGGAACTTACCGGATCTTTAAATATATATTAAACGGAAATATATGTATAAATTTTTTTTTAAAAACCTTTTTAATACATTATTATTTTTTTAGTTTATTCTTTTAATTTTATATATTTTCCTAAGATCTTTTAAACCTTAAAAAATAAAACTAAAAAAGAATATATTTATTTATTTTCTTTTTTAAAATTTATTTTAATTATTTTTTTATTCTTTAAATATTTTTACTACATTATATTATTATTATTATTATTATTTAATTTTTATTAAAAACTAAAAAAAAAATACATGTATACGTTTTTTTTTTATTTTATAAATATTATTTAAAACTAAAAGATAAATAAAATTGTAAAAAAACAAACATTAAAATAAACCAAAAAATAACTAAAAACGAAATAAAAAATTTATATATATATATATATATATATTTGTTAAACTATATTTTATCAATGTTAATTATCTTAACTTATAGTTGTTAGATAATTTTCATACATCCTTACCAACAAATGAGATGATTAAATGGTTTGAATAAAGTGTGAATATCTTTTACTAGATACATTGTTAGATAATTTGCTTTCTTTTAGTAGTTTTTTATATGAAATTTTGATTCTTCTATCCTCTCGTAAGTGTGTTGACAATTGTCATTATTAAATTGGAAGGATAAAATAGTGGTCGGTGATTTGGTTATTGAAGGGGAGAAGTTGCAATCTTTGCTTAGTTGGAGGGATATTCAAGAGTTATTGCTCTCTTTCTGATTTTCTGTCTGATTGTTGTCATTGTATTCTATGTAAACTGTAGAATACACCTACTATTACATTTTTTTGGTTTGTTTATTGATGGAAACCTTGTTCTGGGTTTTCAAAGCATTTTTTGTTGCCTATGAGTTGGAACTGTACAATATTCTCACTATAATATGACATTTTTGTGTGGGTAAAGATATAAATGAATACACGTGGACATTGTATTCCCACTGTCATATTAAATTAAAGATAATGATATTTTAACTTTTCTTTTTTTACCTATTCTTAATTTATTATTTCAATTACCATTAGATCATCTATTTTGATTTTTTTTAGTGATGTGATGTCATAATCTAATGGTGATTGAAGTGATGGGTTAAAAATGAGTTAAAAAATTATTATCCTTAAATTTAAGACGTATAAAATTGTTGATGTTCTGACATTTCTTTGGATTTAAATATAGAAGTCGCATTTTATATTTTATAAAGTATGGATCGAATATGTTGGTGTGCAATTATTAGTCTAAAAAGGGACTACGTCGAATAATGATAGTTAAAAGATCAATGTCGCGAAAAAATATGGTGACTTGTGAATTTTTTAACAATAAGTATCTAAATAATCTTCATTAAAAGTGGAAGAGACGTGAAATAATGGTTATTTAAAATATCTACTATTGTTTATAGAGTTTTTTTTCCTACTTTGAACGAAGATTACCATTGATCGTCCTTATTTTACGTTTTGATAACAACTCTCACAATTATCATCTTTTTGTTTGAACTTTTAACGATGATTTAAAGGTTGTAGTCGCATGTTTATTTTTAATCGTGGTCGAAAACTCCATATGCATTAGTGAATGTTTTATTTCATATTCTTTACTTTTGCTTTTGAGGATGATACTTTTGCTCTTGAGACACACATAAATGTTTCCGTAATAATTGAGTCTAATAAATTTAACAATAAATTATCATTGTTTATTTTTTGAATTACATTTGTTGAAATTTGTTGAAATGTTTCAAAATATTTATATTAATCAGTAACATAATGTTACCCTTATAAAAAATATTACTAGAAATTTTTTGGTAACAATTTGAAAATATCTTTCTATTTAAAAATGTTATTAAAAATTTGTAATAATATTTTATAATTTATTTTTTACAAAAACAAATTATTATTAAAATTATTTAGTAATATTTTTGAAATATTATATTTTCATTATTAAATAAATGTTACTAAAAAAGTGTGTTCTTATTATAAATGTCTATTGATATGTATAAATATCACTAAAAATCATTACTAATGTAGGATAGAGGGTACACGTAACATTTGATATTTAATAATTTTTTATAATTTAGTAACTTTTTTTAATGTCAGTATGATCATATATGTTTTGTATGTAAGAGAAGGAAAGTACCCTATCGTATGCATTCTGACTCACATGGAAGAATATAAAATATCAGAATAATTAGTTATAGAGGTAAAGACAAAAAGAAAGTGGTGGAGAGAAAACATAGATATCTGGTTTTCTCAATGGACGTACTCAAATATTAGTATTAATTAATCCTTGTAAGAGAAAATTTAATAATTGTTCATTCAATCTTTATAATTCAATAAATTTTATTCTGTTAGTTGTTATATAAAACATTTATTCCCACCGATATGTCAAATTACATCGATCTCAAACCTGCAAATTGCAAATGAGTGTCTATTATTCATCCATGTCTATGGAATAGTCAACAGTTTGAGGTACATAATACTTGTTTGGGAATAAGAAAGGGAAAGGGTGATCTACTTCACCATAAATTATTGAAAGCAACCTAACCAAATAGAAGGAAATTTTCTTCCCTGATATACGAATATAACATTGCATTGAAAAATATATTTTAACTATTAAATTTTGATAATTTTTTTTTATAATTTTATATGTTTTTTTAAGTAATTTTTTATTTTTTTTTTCTCTCATTCTTAATATTCAAAAACCACTTAAAAAATAATACATTTTTTCCTCGCAAATTTTTTTTTTCACTAATAATCACTCTCATGCGAAAGTCGATAGGTAGGAATGGCAAAGAGATGATTGGCTCTTGGCATTGCGAGGCCAAACTCTTCTGCCATATCCAACTCAGATGGTAACATGTTATCTGGAAGCTTCCAATCAAAACAATGGACAACTTGTGCCACTGTCTGACGAACCACAGTTAGACCCAGTTGCATTCCTGGACATCCCCTTCTGCCGGAACCAAATGGTATCAGCTCAAAATCACGCCCTCGAACATCTATGTTTATTCCTTCAAATCTCTCAGGCCAGAACTTTTCTGCATCAACCCAAGCACTTGGGTCTCTCATAATAGCCCATGCATTCACTATCACCTTTGACTTTTTAGGAATGAAAAACTCTCCAACCATGCAATCTTCCCTTGACTCGTGTGGTATCAGCAACGGTACCACTGGATGAAGTCTCAGACTTTCCTTTATAACCATGTCCAGATATTCTAACTTCTCTAAGTCTGATTCTTCCACCTTCCTCTTCATACCCACCACGCTTTCCAGTTCCTCTTGGAGTTTCTTCATCACCCTTGGATTCTTTATCAGCTCTGAAACTGTCCACTCTATTGATGCAGCAGAAGTGTCCACTGACCCACCCAACATATCCTGTGCCAAACAAAGTGTCAAATAAATGTATGAGGGAAAAACCAAATGTTTTCGTTGTTCTTACCATAAGTATGGCTTTAATATTGGCTCGTTCAATGCGGTATTCAGAATTTTCAGTACCATAAAAACCCAACATCACATCCACGAAATCCTTTGTCTTCTCTTCTTCCTTCCCTGATTCCATGTGCTCGTCAATAATTTTCTCGAAGAAGTCATCGAAGATTTTGTGAACCACTTTCAAGCGCCTAGTTAGCCCTTGAAGGTCAAGTGCAGCGATGTAAGGAATGTAATCTCCCATGTTAGGAGTTGCTACTAAATGCAACGCCTCTTGCATCACAGCCTTGAACCCCTTCTCATCCAAGTCCTGGTCCATGTACTTCTTCCCTAAAATCATTCTACAAGCCATGTCTGCGCTCAGTTTTGAAACCTTTGCACTGACATCAACAGCAGCTCCATCCTTGGCTGCCTCTCTCAGAAGCTTGATCAACAGGTCAAGCTCCTCCTCCCTCGTGCTTCTGAAGGAATTAATTTTGGTTTGGCTTAGCAGTTCCAACGTGCACATCTTACGCATGTTGCGCCAGTAAGAGCCATATTCAACAAAGCCCAAGTTCTTCTGTCCCCAAGAGACGTATTTTTGAGCTTGATAACGTGGTCTATTGGCAAACACAAGGTCATGGGTCTTGAGGAAGAGTTCGGCAGCTTGGGGTGAAGAAACAACAACGGTGGGCACAAAACCTAAGCGTAAGAACATGACAGGCCCATATTTCTGAGCTAGTCGGTGCAGATCCCGATGAGGATTTGCTCCCAACTTGTTAAGGCTTCCCAAAATTGGCAACCCAATGGGACCAGGTGGTAAATTATCTGTCTTCTTCTTGCTTCTGCAAAGCCACAGAAAAGCAAGAGAAGCTAGAAAAATTGCTATCAAAATCATGGTAGCTATTCGGGAGAGTTGAAGTAGGGTTTTTGAGAAAGGAACTCCTGTTGATGAAAATATAACGAGGACTACAGTACTATATATACTTGCTATTTATGGTTCGGGGTCGGTTTAGAATCACATTTAAAATCAAACACTTGCTATATTTTGTCAAAGTTTGTCGAACAACGTTGAATAATCCAAAAGCTAAGTAGTTATATTTGTTCCCTTTCTCTTCATCTCTATGGAAAATACACAGGCCGTGATTTTGTTAAAAAAACATTAAAAAAAAATGGAAAGCATGCCGCAAAGCACTACTTTGTAATAAATAAATAAAACTAAAAAAATAAAATAAGACACGTTTTAAACCAAAAAATTAATAAAAACGAGCAACTTTAAGTCTTTGGATGTGTGTGTGATGTACTTTAAAGTCATGTTTTCATATACTATTTTTTTCATTTTGAAGTTGCGTGCTATATTCATAATTTTTCTAAAAAATTTCACGAATATGTATCATTACTATAAATAAATCGTTTTAGTTAGTGTAATAACAATATTTAAAATATCACACTACTAATTAAATATATAATTGTATTTTAGTCCTCTAAACAAAATATTCATAGTCTTCAAAAAATTTAAAACTTTGTTAATGAAGCAGAAACAACTTCTAACGACTCTCCAAAAATCTCATTGTTGTTCATCACTTCCACTTGGACTATCATCTCTTCCCACATAGCATACAATCACCTGATGGAGATGAACTATCCAAAATAAAAAGCAAAGTAAGCTAGTACAATTATAGACCATATAAGATATAAATCATGTCATATAAGAGGTAATTTCTCACCATGAAAACCAGCAAATCACATATAACAAAAATAAAATGTTTATCCAAATATAAAATACCCACATGGCTCTCATGACCTAGACATTTGATTCTGTATTTGGAAGACACGTTATTGAGTAGACTCAAAGTTTCTAACTTTTCATCTTATATCTATCACTCCCAAGAAATAATAAACTATGACCGATGTCTCCCTTATTATGACAGGGTAAATTTTAGGAGATTTTATCAATTCTCACAATTAGATATCTTTCTCTATGTAAATTGGTAACTAGAAGAGTTTGGATAACACACACAAAGCATATTAGTTCATTTTTAATTCAAGAAATCCAGCTATTAGCACTCTTAACTTTGAAAAGTGTGAGCTTAGTCGACGCACTATAATTAATTTTATAGCATTACTTTTAACGTGGATCTAGCCAAAGCTTCCTATATTTTTCGGACGCAAAAGGGCATAACTTCCAGCCATGCACAATTCGTTTTTTTTAACACAAATTGGACGTTAATCACTAGTTTAGGGTCGATTTTTTATCAGTTGTGTCAGTTTTACACGAAGTTAATTACTACTTTTCTTGTAGTGTCAGTAAAAATCTCTCCTATTATCTCTTTTAAGCAGATGAAGAAGTTTAGAGAAAAGGTAAGAAAATGGTTTAAATTTTTTTAGAAAGATTGTGATTATTATAAAATGTCACTCGATAATGACAAACTGTATTTATCATCTAACTTTTTAAATAATAAAATAATTGAGTGTGATTTTTAAAATGCAACTGTCACTCTAAATTCTCTAGGTTTTTACAACTGGTTCCTAACTTATATATGAATTTTGTCAACACAAATTTGAAAATATATCTCTTAACACAATCCAATCCTTCCTACAACCATCTAAACCCTAAATTACGCCATTTAGGTTAAATCTTGATCATATAACTAAAAATAGTGATATCTATTTATACTAGGGAGTAGATTTGAGACACTGTAAAATGAAAGAAATGAATGTAAAAAGTTGAAAAGTAAAGTTGGTTGTATTAAAAGAAAGAAAGGAAAAAGTAAAAAAAGAAGATAAAAATGGCAATAATTTTGTTGATATAATATAAATTTTAAAAATATACAAAATAATATTTATAAAAATTTCTTCTTATAATTAATTAACTAATTTTAATACAAAAAAATAATTTAATAACTATGACAATTATTTAGTTTTATTATAAATATTATCATATAAATCTTTTTATGATTATATAATATAACAATCAATTATATTATATAGTATTAGATAAATCTAATCGATTATGTTTTCTAATATACAATTTATTACTATTTTGATATTAAGATTAAAATTGTAAAATATTGTCCTCTTATATTAACTTTTTTTTTTTTACATATATACGAAAAAATTATTTTCCGTGAATCTACACATACATACCAACATATACCACCTATACACACACACTCACATCACATCCGCATACTCACACGCATATATATATATATATATATATATATATATATATATATGTATA
>Ga0214543_1000536_pt1 | contig 64815 bp, 32 predicted proteins | sample CNSS2metaG_FD_160094 | JGI IMG/M metagenome (GOLD analysis project Ga0214543, IMG submission 160094) | Root nodule microbial communities from cowpea collected in UCLA plant growth center, Los Angeles, California, USA - CNSS2 | ecosystem: Host-associated > Plants > Roots > Nodule | place: USA...
ATATATATATAAATATATATATATATATATATATATATATATATATATATATATATATATATATATATATATATATATATATATATATATATATATATTGATGTGTATATATATATATATGAAAAGAAATCCTAATTTAATTTTCTTCACTAAATTTGTAACCTTAAAATCATTGATAATTGACTGATAATTGGGAACATTGAAAAGGTCAAACACGGAAGAAAAAAAATCAAGAAAAATGCTAATGATTCCACAATTCCAAAGATTTGAGAATAAAACATGACAGAACAACAAGAAAGGTTTGATCGATAACTTTAAAACCTAATTAATCTGTGAAAAACGTGCAAGGAAGAACATTGTGCAGGAATCGATTAAGATGAGATGTAAAGTAATGAAGATGCTCAAATTGAAGGTTTGTAACAGTAATTTAAAGTGTACCACTCGATCGAACTAAGGAGGAGCTTTATCCGCGAACTCGAAGTCGACCATAGTTGGCGAACTCGTGTTTCTATCAAAACAAACGGAGATTTGAATCTGACTTCGTTTACGACATCAAATCTTTTCCCAATTTCACTAGAAATGAGGTAGAAGAAAGAGTATAGAGTTTGAGTTTGAGTATAGATTTGAAAAACTTACCAAGAATGAGCTTCACACTAGATGCTTTCAGAACTTCCACAAACTTCTGAAAATTTTAGACAACAAATTCTAAAATATTCAATTTTATCCTCTTATATAAAAAAATACATAATAATATCGATAATTATTTATGAAAAATTTACTTTTTTTACTAAAATTAATTAAACATTATAATATTTTTAAGTGTATAATTAAATTAAGTTAAATATTTATATTTTAAAAATAAAATATTTACTTACAATTTACTTTTACTTATAATGTATCATAAATAATTTATTTTATATTTAAAATTTAAAAAAAAATAAACATATAAAAATTATACCTTAAATATAATATATTTGTAATAATATAAATTAATTAATAATCATTTTATTTCAAATCAATTAACTTATGAAAAAAACAGCATAACAGATGATAAATAATTAAAAGAAATAATTAATCATTTCATTTTAAATATATCTAAAAAGAATTGTTTTAATACTTTTATAACATTTAAATGGAAAATAATAAATATTGTAAATATTATTTATCATTTAAAAAATATATAATAATATAATTTATAAATAAAAAATTAATTTATATATAATAATAAAGTATATTTTTATAATTTGTTAATATATTGATAGTTTTTAAATTTTTTTAATAATTTTATTTTCTTTAGAATATTTTTATTTTTTAAATATAAATTATATTTGTTAGTTACCGACAAAATCCTATCTTATTTTATTATATATTTTAATTAATTTATTAATATTTATATTTATCATTTATATTTCAATATATAATTATATTTAAATTAAAAATAATTTTAAAATATTTAAGCTAAAAATAATATTTAAATATTTAAACTAATATATATATATATATATATATATACTAAAATTAAAAATAAATTTAGTATGATTTTAATTGAGAAGGATTAACTATAAATATTTTCAAGTAAATCTATAGCTATTTTACTACGAAGTGTTGGTAGGGGGAGCTACTTCACCTATGAATGAAGAATGATTTTGATGATGTCTACTGGTTTAGAATAAAATATAGTTTTGGTCCAGTTAGGTTATGCATTAGGCTAATAGTTTTTCTTTATCAGATGTATTTTAGGCCTGTTGTGTGCTGCTTTGGACCATTACACTTGTGCTGGTGTAATCTTGCATGGCTAGCTTTTTAACTAATGGATTAGCTGTGAGTATGGCACAAAGGAAGTGAAAATATACTCACGATAATCGATTAGGTAAATTGCTAATCAATTAGTGACAACAGAAAACTCTGTATAAAAGCTGTTTTTAGAATCTATTTTGGTTCTGGAGAAAATTGATAGATCACGCAATTTTCCATCTAAAAGAGAGCCCTCTGAGAGTCATAGAGTTTCTGAACATTATGGAAGATCACTCAAGTGCAGATCCAAGAAGATTGATAGTTGATTCTACTATGATGGGTCTTACTTGAATCAAGGAGCATCTTGTCAAATCTGCACAACATAGGTGTATTCGTTTCTTGATTTTGTTTAATGTATTTTTGATTACAGTTGCTTCAGTGTTTGAAGTGTAGGCCTAGGTGCAATTGTGTGGATGCATTGCTCCTAGGGGGAGTTCTTGATTAGTGAATCAAGTTCTTGGGTTTTGAGGGTCTAGAATTATATAGGTGTGCTTGTAATTCTTGGATCCTATCTGTTTAGTGGAATCCTCCTAAGTGTGTTACTTAGGAGAAGACTGGATGTAGATTCGCCTTGAATCGAACCAGTATAAATTGTGTGTCTTGCTTCTTTCTTCTCTCTCATAATCTTTCTTGATTGAATTAAACAGTCCATTAACCCAAAACTGTGAAATTGATTAATTGAGCTTTAAAACCTAAAGATTCATTCAAGATTCATCTTAAATCAGATAAAAGCCTATTAATCAATTCAGATCCCTTTGTGGTTAAGATAATTAGACAGATCTATTTTTAACACGAAGTAGTTACAATTTTATTTCTTTGCTATTTCATCACAAATTAGTAATAAATTAGCTACAAATATATGTTCTAGTTAATTTATAGCTATTTTGCTACAAAGAAGCTACACATTATTTCCTTCACTATTTCCTTGCAAATTAGAGAGGGATTAGTTACAAATATATATTATGATAAATCTATAGCTATTTTGCTACAGACATGCTACAATTTCATTCTTTCCCTATTTCCTCGCAAATTAGAGAGGGATTAGCTACAAATATTCTTCCTCGCTAATTTCTCTTGCAAAATTGATTTTTTCTTGTAGTGATTACTAAATAAATTATTTATCATTCATTTTATTGATGTTGTATTGTAATAAGAAAGAGTGTGATTATAAATAAAAAAATCTAAATAATTACAACATAATTATAGGTAAAATATAGATAATTACCTTTTGTTAATATAGGGGAAAAGAGCACTTCCCAAGTATCTCTTAGTTTTTTTTTTTCCTTTTTACTCTACTATAGTTCAACATACTTTTTTGCGTTAGTAGCCTTCATTGTAAATTTGTTATATTATTAGAAGTAAAAGTACGAAAAAAATTTATATATACTAAATGAGTCAAGTATTATTATAAATATTTAGGAAAGAAACATCTGTTATGAAATTTATGGATTGTCCATTGAGTTGCTGATAGTTACTCAGCTTGATTACTATTGATAATATTTACATTAAGTATGTAACTCTTGAGTTGTACCCTTTGGATTGTCTTATGTACCTATAAATAGGGACTTTTCTCCCTTAATAGTGATACATAGAAAACTAGTATTTGATGCTCTATTCTTTCTCTTTATTATTCTCTCTATTATTAACTTTGTTTTATAACACGTTATCAACACGAAGGTTATCCAATTGAGTTAGTGGAGACGTTTTCTCTTGAAGGACAATGTTCTACGTACCTCAATCCAGGTTCATAGATACATCTAGATTATTAGAGGCTGAAATACATCTAGAGGCAATGGGTCTTGATGATGTTCTAAAAGAAAGGTGGAAATAAAGTATCAGAGCAATAATTTGCTATTGTAACAACAATATCGTGAAAAAAAAAGAATTTCACAAATATTCTCAAATTTTTTCTTGTCTTCTTATGACCAAACAAAACAATGAGTTTTGAATGAAAAATCATGAGCAAATTGGTTATGCTTTATTTCCAGAAGTGAATGCAACAACATCCATGTGACTAAATTGGTTATGCTTCATTTCTAGAAGTGAATGTAGCAACATCTAATTCATATTTTCATGGTCATAAAGGAAATTTTCAAGAGACGTTTTGTCATCAGAAGTGGGACAATAGTGTGAAAAGGGGAAAAGAAAAAGATGACAAAAATGAAAAACAATATGACAATAAAGACTATTTAGGTCATACTTGTCTCACATCAAAGCCTCCTAAAGAATAGGGAGAAGAACATAGAAACACATTATGATGATTTTGATTTTGTCCATATGGATGTCACCCATCTTGATATTTTGTAATTTTTCTTTAACTAAATGGAATGGAAGATGGAAACATTGATCACCTTATTGATAATGGAAGTATTAAGATTTTTTTTTATAAAATGGCAGAAGAAGTTTATTTGTGATAGTATAAAATATATTTTTGTATATTAAATTATTTTTATTAGAATTTAATTTAAGGTGAATTCTTTATGGTATTATTATATATGAAATATGCATGTTTGATGTTGGTTATGTATAAGTAAGAAGAATCAATTTTTCTTTTGTATTATGAAATGTATATGTGAAATGAGTGTATAATGAACATTTATTATATATATATATATATATATATATATATATATATATATATATATATATATTGTAAGACTCAAGAAAAATTAAAATAAAGAGAAACACATGAAAAAAGTAATGTCTTGATTTTTTTTTTTAAATTGTTGATTTATTTAAATTAAATATTTTATTAAATTATGAAATAGGGGATAAATATGTGAGTTATCTAAGTTATTATTTTATTTTTAATATGGTTTATAGTGTTTATAAAATTGTGCTGTGTAGCTTAGTGGTTTGTGTGTTTGTTTGATGTATAAAGGGTTGTAAGTTCGTATTTGACTTGCTTAGGTATATTTCTTTTTTTTTTCTTTCCTTCTTTGCTTTTATTGTGGGGCCCATGTAAACTCTTAGTTTTTCTCTTTCTTCCTTTTTGCTTTATTTTAGTCATGGATAGGTATCACAATGCAATTTGTTTTCCTTATTTGGATCCCTTTACACCCTTGTTGTTGTCACGTGATAGAAGAGGACAACATAATGAGTTTTCATGCCACTTTTATAAAATGTATAATAGCCTTTAATTGAGTAATCAAAGTTCATTAAGGGAGAATATCCCTCATTTATTAGCTAAAATGTTAGTAACCGTGAAAGAGGTTTCTACGTGGGAATATTAGATATATGTGGCCAACTTCTTAGCTTCATGCTTAGGCACCCATAAGGGAAGGAAATAACCGGGGATTGAATGTTAGTGTTTTGGTAGATAGGTGTGGTGACGGTTGGGAGGGCTAAGGACACTAAGTTATTTTTAGGTTTTCTGAAACGTGAGTGGGAGGGAGGAAATAAATTATTTAAGAGAAGTAAAACCGAGAGTTTTTTGGAAGGCTGAAAACATAAGCTTAAACAAAAGGTTGAGGCTACAAGGTAGAACCGTTTCTGGAAAAAAAAACAACTAGGTAGGAAAAGCTATATCTGTTTTTGTTTCTTTATTTGTTGATGATGGATGAATGAAGCTAGACCTTGTTTTCTTTCTTCATATTTTGTTGGTTGTTGTTTTAGAAGAATTTTATTCTCTTGCAGTGTTTCACTTTGGTGTCTTGCGTTGCATGGGGGTACGTTAATGCATTCACGTTTGTTCCACAAGCATAACCTAGTTCCTTCGGGTGGTGTCACCGGGGTGTGTGAATCGTGTAGGGTAGTATCTTTTCTTCACCTTAAATACTAGTTCATATCATTTAAAGATTGGTTCCAATAGGTGGGTTTTAGGTGCAAGTTTCATGTTGGGTTAGTGGTACAGTAAAGTGTAAATGTGAGTTTGGTTGGTGGTCATCATGAGAGGGGTGGTCTTTGAGGAACTTTCATGTGCTACAGCTTGGTTCTAAGGGGTAGTGTATGTTTTCCTTAAATTGCAAGCCTTGATGTGTTTCTCTTTTGTTTTATTCATGAACCATTATTAAGTGCTTATAAGAAAACATGGGCCACATGTACTATGTGTTCATTCTTTAACTTTTTGGAGTGACATAAGTGCATGGTTCCTTTAAATTTTAGTTTCTCTTTCCACATGTTATTTGGTTGATAAAATACATTAGGCCCATGATTTGTAAGAAAAGTAATTGTATCACTTTGTATCACTTGTAAATTATGAGGGCATGAATTCACGTACATAATTCTAGGTTGACTTTCCTTTTGAGTGGATGTATGAATGGTGCATGCTATATTTGGTGTAGTTACTTTCCTACAATATTGCAATATCTCCTATCACATGTGCTTCGAAGAAAACTAAGGTTTACGTGCAACGTATTAAATGAACGTGTGGTTTTGGTTCTTCTTCTTTTTTTCCTTATATCACATGTACTTTATGTTCGTTCTTAAATGAGTGGGTGAATGGCAGTGTTGTGTACACATTGGGAGGGGTTTCTTTATGGAATATTATTTCCCTTGCATGATGTGATGATTATAATGTTTAAGTATATTACTTGGATGTGATATTGAGTATTATTCGTAATGTCTTATTTCATTGAATGTCGGTTATATATCAGTGTTTATGATTAGCTTACCCCTATTTGTTTGTGTTGTGTTTTTGTTGTGTGTGTAATGATTGTATAACACATGTGTTATACGAGAGCAGATGATATAGTAGATGATTATGGCATGGAGTAGACTGACGAGAGAAAGGGGTGAACTCGGGATTTATGTTCATTTTTATTAAGTTGTTAAATTACGTGTTAAAGACGGTGTAATTTATTTTCAATGTCGTTATTTAAAAATTTTAGACAATGGATGTTGGAAGTACGTTTTTTAATAGATTAAATTATGAATTTTTACTTAAGTTCTTTTTATTAATAATCGTCTCTGCTAAAAGTGCTCATTATATAACTTTTCGTGACATCCAAAAATTGGGGTGTTACATTTGGTATCAAGGCAAATGTTTTTAAAAGATTTTAGGCCTTGGGAAGTGAGTTTGTCTCATTTCGACTGCGGAACTTTGTGTGTTGTGTTTGACTGCTAATGTGTGTGATACTTAGTTATGACTGAACCTATATTTGATGGTGTTAGGTAAAAAACATGTGGCATTCGAGAAGTCAATATTGGAATTATTTTTATACTACAAATAATGTTTTGAAGGTTCTAGAAGAGCTATTACACTTCTACGAAGAAGTCTAATAGAAACTTATTAAGTCCTAAAGATATTTGTCTAAATAAATATCATATTGAGACAAATAATGAAGGAGATATGAAATATCTTTATATCAATGGACTTGAGTTGAATAAAAAATAAAATGTGTATTGGAGAAATTATCAATCTTCTTTTATGGCTTATACTAAACATATATATTAGTACAATTGAAATGCATGTCATTGTAAACCTGAAGTTTACGAATCAAAAAGGGTTTTCTTGTTTGATCAGTAGGGTCATCCTGGATCTATCATGATGCGAACAATAGTTGAAAACTCTTGTAGACACCCACTTAAGAGTCAAAAACTTCTTCAATCCAATGGTTTCTCATGTAATACATGTTTACAAGGAAAGTTGATCCATCACCAGAAAACTTTAGAAATGAGTCAATCTCAATTTTTTTTGGAATGAATACAGGGTGATTTTGTGGTCCAATGCACCCATCATGTGAATCATTTAGATATTTCATGATTTTAATTGATGCATCAACCAAATGGTCACATGTTTGTTTATTATCAACTTGCAATCAGGCATATGTAAAGTATTAGCACAATTAGTTAAGTTAAGAGATCACTTCCTAGATTATTCGCTTAAGAAAATTTGTTTTGATAATGCTGGTGAATTTACATCTTATGTATTTCATGAGTATTGTATGTCAATTGGAATTGAAGTTGAACATCCAGTAGAACATATGTTCATACTCAAAATGGACTTGTAGAATTATGAATAAAACATCTAAAGTTGGTTACAAGAACATTACTTATGAGAGCTAATCTTCCAATGACTACTTGGAGATATGCAATTTTACATGCTATAGTATTGATTCGCATCAAGCCAACAAGTTATCATAATTACTCTATTATGCAGTTGGTTTTTGGTCAGTAACCAAATTGTCTCATTTAAGAATTTTTGTATATGGTCGAATTTCCCCACCAAAAGGGACTATGATGAGTCTTTAGACGATTGAGAATATATGTTGGATATGATTTTCAATCAATAATAAAATATCTTGATCTGTCAACAGGAGACATATTTACAGTTTTATTTTTCAACTGTCATTCTTTATGAATAAGTAATTCCAATATTAAGGGGAGAAAGAAAACAATTGGAAAAGGATATTGGTTGGAATGAATTATCATTGTCTCGTCTTGATCGTCATACAAAAGAATGTGAACTCGAAGTTCAAATGATAATTTATTTACAAATTAGTCAATCAATTATCATATGTTTTTACTAACACAAATAGGGTAATTAAACCGCATATACCAACTGCTAATGCTCCAAATAGAATTGATATTAATTCATAACACGATTGAAGTGTGGTAAGCTTATTGGTTTCAAAGATAAAAATCCTCGAATAAGAAAATGAGCTAAAAAGAAGAGATGGCTTAATCGAGGAGGTGTAAATCACAAAAGATTCATTTGACATAATTAATAATTTGGTTCCAGAAGAACCCCAAGTAACTGAAATTGTTGAAAATGATGAGATCTCAATAAATTATGTCATGAATAAGATAAGATGGAACCAAAATGAAGTCAATGTTGATGATGCTTTAGCATATAATGTAACGATGAATGTTATGAGTGACAATGAGAATCAAGATTGTCGACAAAGAAATGATTGGCCAAATGGAAAGATGAAATAAAAGAAAAATTAGATTTACGTGTTAAACAAAAGGTTTTTTGGACCTGTAGTCTACACACTTGAAGGTGTAAAACTCATTGAGTACAAATGGAATTTTGCCCAAAACAATATTATAAAGAATGATAATTATATGAAAATCATTGAAGAATTTAATTTACCCAACAATGCAAATTCTAAAGTGGATTATTCAATAAAATTGAATAAGTCCCTTTTATGGATTAAAGCAATCAAAACGTACATGGTATAATTGTCTTTGTAAGTACTTGTTGAAAGAAAGGTACATACTCTTGTACTTACATGAAAATATTGAAAAATGAATTTGTCATAATTGTTGTTTATGCATATAATATAAACATCGTTGGAACTCCTAATGAGTTCATAAAGGCAAATGATTGCTTAAAGAAAGAATTTGAATGTATTTAAATACAAGTGTTTTAGTACATCAAGGAGTTTATTTTATTTAATGAATGTGCTTAAAAAGTTCTATATGAACAAGTTATATTATTTTTGCACTTCAATTGTGAGGCTATTAGATGTTGATAAATGTCCTTTTAGACCTCACAATGATGAAGAACTTGGTTAAGAAATACCATATTTTAATGTTATAAGAGCACAATGTATTTTACTTATTATTCTTAACTTGATATAGTATTTGCTATAAATTTGTTAAGCATGATATAATTCTTCACTTACAAGAAGACATTGAATTAGTGTAAAACATATATTTCGTTACCTTAATGGTACTTTGAATATAGGCTTATTTTATTCAAATGATACAAAATCAAATGAGTTATGTAGATGCAAGTTATTTATTTGATCCTCACAATGATTGATCACAAACAAGATATTTCTTCACATGTGGTGGCATAATGATTTCATGGCGGTCTATGAAATAAACCATAATAGCAACATCGTCAAATCATGCAACTTTTAGCATTACATGAGGAAAAATGGAATCAACAGCCATATATGAAGACAACAATGCATGCATTGCTCAATTGAAAGAAGGATATATTAAAGATTTATTTACAAAGTCTTTGCCAAGGAGAACTTTGGAGCAATTGGTTCACAAGATTGGACTTCGTCATCTTAAATATGTAAGTTTACATAAAGGGGAGAAATAAAAGATGTGATGAATAATATTATATCTAAGAATGAAGAATGGTGTACTCTTTTTCCTTGACTAGGTTTTTATCCCAAATGATTTTTCCTAGTAAGGTTTTAATGAGGCACGTTCTTTGATCAATGGACACCCAAGTAGAAGTGTTATGAAATTTATAGATTGTCCATTGAGTTGCTAAAAGTTACTCTGCTTGATTACTATTGATAATATTTACATTAAGTTTGTAACCTTTGAGTTGTACCATTGAGTTGTTGACACTTACTCAACTTGATTATTGTTGACAATATTTACATTATTTACATTAAGTATGTAACCCTTGAGAGTCGTACCTTTTGTGTAACACCCCATTTAAATAATAATATAGTCAAATGGAATATTACACAGAATAATATAAAGAGCCAAGATGCGGAGTATAAAATCACTCATTAAAGATATTTGAGGTACTTAAAGTGAAATACTAAGGCACACCATGATGTCAATACAAGACAGAGTACAAAGTTCAACAGTAATCAAATTAATACTAAAAGACGAATCAATACATGGGCCATAGCCTTAAGAGAAAACTCAATTAAACGGAATCTAGCCCAAGAAGGCTATGCAACGGAGTCACCATTTCCCTCTTGACCACAAGGATTTCTCGCATCTGCTCACATCAATAAATTGATGATCATCGCAAAGAGAGAAGACCACACACATAACAACCAAACAAGCAAAGGGTAAAAGCTAGAGCAGAAAATGATTAATCATACAGTTACATACAATTTCATAGTCCAAGATGCATATGTCAACCAATCATGTTATGACTTGCAAACAATACACCAAGACTCAAGACACGACTCTTCTGGATACATATAATTAGTCGAATTCAGTGGATGCTTGCACTTGTGGTAGGCTATATGACATAGGTTAGATGTCTTGTGTGCCTTAGTGTGTCTCTTTTAATCTGTTAAAATGGGTTTTAACAGGTTAAAAGTCTTGTTTTATATAGTTTCTGCTATGAATGCATTCAGTCAGTTGAATTATTTTTCAATCAATTGATTTCACTTAAGTCAGGTGAAATCAGCTGACTGTACGGAAAATTCCATCAACTGTTTTCACTTAAACCAGACTATATGAGCTGTGTTTTCGCGAGCAGAGGTGTGATTTTGAGTTTTTGAGAACGAAACTTTGTCATTCATCTATGGGAAGCTCTCTCTACAATACACAGCTACAACTCGTGTTTTGAAGATCTTGGTTGATCTTGGAGGCATTTTGGCTTATGAGTAGCTTGAAGAACACATGTATGGTTGGCTAGGGACAGCCACCATCAGGTTTGGATGTTCTTGTGCCTCTGGATGGTTTGCTTGATGTGATTTCAGGTCTGCAAGTGTGATTCTTGTAGGGTGTGTGTCTAGATTTTTGTGAGACAAAAATCTTGTGAGTTTTGTTGTTCAAAAGTGTAATCTTGGTGTTTGATTTGTAAAACTTTTGAATATAGTGGAAACCAAACTCAGGTTGTCCTGGTAAACTGGATGTAGCTCTATGATTGAGTGAACCAGTATAAAAACAGCTGTGCATTTCTCTTTCCTTCATCTCACTCTCTTTGAAACTCTTTAAAAACTTCAGAAAACCAAGTAATTTGATCTTTGTTGTGATTTAATGCGTTCTTGTCTAATCTGAGACTTTATACTTGTTATAAATACTGATTGGAACATGTCTTGTATGTAAAAGATTGTTGTTTGAGTTGAATTCGCGAATTTGGTATTCTGCATAATTCTCCAGTATTTTAGCCGACTGATTTGTCTTTTTAATCGAATGTTTCATAGCATCAAGAACAATTTAGTCTGCTATTTTATAGTTTAATCGACTGAAAGTGTACTAGTCTACTGCATTTACATCCAAACTTTCAAGTCCATTAGATTCAATTGAAAAGAGGTTTAAGCTTTCAAAAAAGTTTTATAAAGCCAATTCAACCCCCCCCTTCTTGGCTAAACTCGCCATTTGAAAACTAACAAGAAATACACCCAGAATAATGCACAGTACATGTTCATGTTATTTTGAATAACATACAATCACCCAGAGCACTAAACAAAACTGAAATTAAGCATTTCACATTAAAAAAAGGGTTAAATATGTTTTTGGTCCCTCAAGTTTCAGCGAAATTTGGAATTAGTCCCTCATCAAAACTTTTGACCAATTTAGTCCTTCATCTTTCAAAATGCGTGAATTTAATCCTTTTAATCAAATTTTGTTAAGTTTATCTGACGTTTCAAACGCATTTCATGATAGTATTTAAATTATTTACACTTTTTGACACATTTTTTCTTCAATATTAACTTAAATACTATCATGAAATGTGCTTCAAATGTCAGATAAACTTAACAAAATTTGATTAAAATGACAAAATTCACGCATTTTGAAAGATGAAGGACTAAATTGGTATAAAGTTTTAATGATAGACTAATTCCAAAATTCACTAAAACTTGAGGGACCAAAAACATATTTAACCCTTAAAAAAACATGAAACCCCAGCTTCCCTTACCTGAAAATAAATTAGTAAGGACTTTGACACCAAACAGCCGAGCACGGTAGCTCAAGGAACAGATTTGTGAACTGGACAAGATAGTGGAACAGATTTTTAGAATGCATTACTACGAAACCCTAACTAGAACTACGAAAATATGCCTAGAGAGGAGAAGTATGAGCTAGAGAATAACTTACATGGAGCAAGAAAATGAGGTAGAGCTACTTGACCAAGATTGGGACTAAACCCTAGTAGAGCACGATTGTTGTTCTAAGAAATAGTGAGAGGGAAACTCATTTCTGAAAAGTGCAGAAAATAAAAGTGTTAACTGGTTTAAGGTCTTTGGTTCATTATGGGCCAGCCCTAGGTCCAACTGATTTGGAACGGCCCTTTAAAAATTAGCACAAAATAAACAGTGGGCCTTACATTTTGGATTGTCTTCTGTACTTGTAAATAGAGACTACTAGTATTTGATACTCTATTCTTTCTCTTTATTATTACTGTTAACTTTGTTTTATAACATCCCTTTTCACTCCTATTTCTTTACATCTTTCATGATATTGTTATCTTATAGTTTTTTTTTTTTATAAATAACAAATATTTTTTATTATTTTTATTTTTGTTATTTTATTTATTACATTAAAGTAAAATAATTAAATATATTATGTATTATATATTATATTATAATAAAAGCAATTCAATTATATAAAATCAAACATTTTAAACACTTACATTTTGATTACACACAAAACCTGAAACTCTTATTAGTGTTAAGTAAGAGTTACTTTCCACTGTATATTAATCTCTCTTTTTACTATTTTAGTTTTTTTCCTTTATTATGAACTTTGTATTATGACTTTAAAATATTATTAATATTGAAGATAACATAAGAAAGGAATTTATATATAACATATTAGAGAATTTGTATTCTACTTTTTTTAGTTAGAGGTCATGATAAAATATTTGTATATATGAAATAATAATTTATTAAAAGAATAAAAGTTTATAATTATGAATTAAAAAGACAGATACTGATATAGATTAACATTTTCTAAAAGCCTCGCTCGCCGTATTCCCCGCCAAAGAGCGTCCAACTATAAATAAGACCCTGTTCAACTTTCATCTCCCTCCTGCACACTCCATTCTAAAGTACCCTCCCTTCAAACCCGAACTAAATAATTTTCCTCTCCCCTTTCCTCTACCCCTTCTCTCCACTTCAAACCCCACTCTGAATAATTTAGGAGCTCTTCTTTCTCTTCTTCTCTCAGTTTTCTCTCTCTCTCTCTCTCTCTCTCTCTCTCTCTCTCTCTCCTCGTGAAAGCACACTTGAAAAACTCGATTTGTCTCTGAATTTTTGGATACAATAGAAAAATTGTTTTCATCTTTGTTTCCGATGTATTTGAATTCTATATTGAAGCAGCCGAAAATCGTCTTTCTCAGATTACATTTCTGTGTTTGAGTTTGTATCGGTCTGTGTTGCAATTCTACTCTGTACAATCTAGATATTTCGAATAGATCAACCGTTCATTTCATTCGAGTACAGCATGAAGATTTGTTCCGCTGAAAAATGATTTGATTTTCGGGAGAACGATGAGGATTTCTGAATTTCTCCTGGTCGATTTTTTCATGGTTTCAATAGTCAAGGATTTTAATTGTCGATTTATTGAAGATATTTTAATTCTTTCTTGAGTTAGAGAGAGATAGGTTGAATTACGTTATCTGAGATTAGAAGCTTTGGTTTGCAGATATTTGTTTACAGAATTTGGCGGATCTCTTTTCATCATTTTTTATGTCAAGTTATTGTCATTCTTGAGTTATTTTTTTTTTTTTTTTTTTTTGTGTATCACTATTGTCTGAAAATTAGTCGGAATAAGTAGAGGTTCTATGTAGTTTTAGTTTTATATCTCAATTATTATAACGATATTCTTGATCATGTTAGCTGTATTACGTCCATTTCTGTGTAAGTTAGAACTAAAGTTCTGCTTTCAACTTCTTTTTGTTTCCTTAATTCAGCATCCTGACTATGGATTCATATTCTTTGAAGTCTGTGTTCGATTTGCCTCCGCCTTTTCGTTCGTGTTTTAGTTACAGGTACGGTACATAAAATTCTTTTATGTGAAAGATATCATAAGTGGTTGTTTAGCCAAATAATAGAATCAATTTCGTCTACCTTGTTCCACACATTTTGCTTGTTTCACAACGGTTAAAAGTGAGATGACATCTTTCTTTCTTGATAACTGGATTTTCGGTGCACATCATGGAACCCAAACAAGTTGGCTGTTTCATTTTCCTCGCACTCGCTTCCTCTCTCCCTTGATGCAAACAGGCATAAGGTTTTAGTTCGTGTCACATTTCCCAAGGTCTTGAATAAGACATGAAAGTCATCTATCACTTTCTTTGAAACATAAAATAAAATTTAGTGTTTTTCCTTCCAACCCTTTGACTGATCAGGTTCAGAAAATACTAATAACCTGGCTTTGTCTCAAATGACTTTCTCCATACGGCATGCAGATATTTTAATTCACTTCAGAGTGAATGCTTTCCTATCTGTTTCCACTCTGATGTAAACATGGTCATCTCTGCACCAACTGGCAGCGGTAAAACTGTACTCTTTGAGCTTTGTATTTTGAGGCTACTTTCCAGGTTCATATCTGCGGGGGGAATATTCATACATGAAAAGGGATCTCTTAAAACAGTAAGTCCTTTCCTGATAGAAAAAGCCTATAGTCAAGTTATTTTTTAATTCTTGTGTTAATGTTATTAGCCCAATAATTTTTTGCTACAAAAGCAGATAAGCATCAGCCTAAGCTTTAGTACACAGTGAATCATATGAAGCACATTTTAATGAGTATTTCCGTTATGTATAGTAACTACTCAATCATCTTCACTCTTCGTGTTAAGATCTATATAGCCCCATCCAAGGCTTTAGTACAGGAGAAGCTCCGTGATTGGAATAAAAAGTTTGGGCCATTAGGAATAAATTGCTTGGAGCTGACAGGTGACAATGAATCTTACACTCCAAGGAACATACTAGAAGCTGATATTATTCTCACAACTCCTGAGGTCAGTAAAATGGAAGAACATAAGCAGATCAAGACCATTTGTTACTCTTTTTTATAATTCTTTCTTATTTAAAATATTAAATGGATATATTTTATATTCACCCGAAAAATGGATGTATTTTAATTTTATAATGAATTATTACGTTTATGCATGCATATGTTCCCCGATACCCTTAACCTCCAGAAGCATATATTTTTCAATAAGAAATTAAACTACACATAGAGATTTATGTGTGATAAATCAGCATTCCTTATTGTGTTCCTAAAATATGTCTACCTTTGACGGTCTTCTCCTTGGCCGTGTACACAAACATAAGAAATAGGCCGACTAATTTATTGATACTGTAGGAGATAGCTGAACTTGATTTCTTTTTCCAATGAATAGAAATTTGACGCAGTGTCACGATACGGTATAGAAAGTGGTGGCTTGAGCTTTTTCAGTGACATTGCACTTTTACTAATCGACGAAGTTCATCTATTGAATGATCCACGTGGAGCTGCCCTTGAAGCAATTGTTAGTAGAATAAAAATCGTTTCTGGCAATCCAAAATTGAAATCAAATCCTCTTGCTCAGGTCCGCTTCCTAGCTGTGTCTGCCACAATTCCAAATATTGAGGATCTAGGTAATTTTTATTAATTGATCTTGTTACAAGAGTTGTTAAATTCAAATAACATGCCAAAAACCGTGGGAAGAATTTTATTCAATACATGCACTATTGCAGCAAAGTGGCTTGAGGTTCCTGACCAAGGGATCAAAAGGTAGTTTTCCACGCAAACATCTATCTAGGACTCTATCCCATAATACTGAAAGTCAATATTGAGACCAATTTTTTTTAATGTTCCCAGGTTTGGAGAAGAAATGAGGCCCGTAAAGCTGACAACCAAGGTTTTTGGTACGCAAATATAATAGAACTCAACCATCGTTCATTTTGTTTCTGATCAATTATCATTCCATCTCTTGCATTCCACTACAAAATCTATTCGTTCAAGTTGCATCAGCTTTTTTGTCAGAAAAAAAGGGGATGAAAGCAACAAAGATGATGAATTTGAATTTGTGAATTTTATTGAATATTAGTCAATGTGGTATTTACTCCTGTCAGTAATATAGAAATGTTTTGATACCATTCGTTACCATATTTGTATAGGCTATGCCCCTGCCAAGAATGACTTCCTCTTTGAGAAGGTTTGTTTGAAGTTGACGAAGTTTAGAGATTATCAATCTTGATTTTGTTCTGCGAGCTGCTACTTTTAAATAACCCATTGTACTAATCAAACTTATTTTTATTTATGCGTTATACATCTCTACTACCGTGCAGCGCCTTCAAAATTATATTTTCGGTTAGTAAAGATAAGTCATCCTGCCAATTAACAGCTTGAAGCTTTTCACCCCTATTGACATTTCTATACAATGAGAACTATTTCCAGTCTATATGTACAAATGATTTCAGATATTCTCATGCAATACTCGAGAGGGAAATCTGCTCTTGTATTTTGTTCAACAAGAAAAGGAGCACAAGAAGCTGCTCAGCGACTCTCTCAAATAGTAATGACTTTTGGTCAATCAAATCCATTCATTAAGAACAGAGAACAACAAGATCGGCTGAGGGAGGCTTCTCTATCATGCAGTGACAAGCAAATGCAGTCATACATTCTTTACGGTGGTATAAAGGAATCTATTTATTGTTTTGGGCTTTGGATAAACTATAATTGTTATTTGAAATTGACTACAGTCCCATGCACGTGATAAGTGTTCAAATTGATTGATTGTGACTTTTAGAAAATGGTTTTCCTACAGTTGGTTATCACAACGGTGGGCTTTGCCTCAAAGATCGCAATATTGTAGAAGGCCTTTTTCTCAAGGGAGATATTCAAGTACTTTGCACTACAAATACGCTAGCCCATGGAATCAATCTCCCAGCACATACCGTGGTTATTAAATCAACACAGCACTTGTATGTAATATTTTTTCTTTTTATGCATTTCACTGTAGCATATTGAAAAATATGTTTTTACAAGTTGGTTTATTGAAATATTATGGACAGCAACAAGGAAAAATGTCTCTATATGGAATATGATCGCTCCACTATATTGCAGGTTAGCTTCTTAAGATTCATTATGATAATTGTTGAAGATCTCACAAATGTTTAGAGATGTGGCTAAATTATAATGTATATAAGTGAGGTATAAACTTTATCTTAATTGTCGATTTTGTATGAGTGAAGTCTTAATCCACTTTATAAGATAGTAACATAGCTAATCCTACCGAAAGTTATCCCCTCCCTATCTCATAAGTTTCGGTATGTGAGCCAAGTCACTAAAGACTTGAATAGTATTGTACTTATGTAGCTATCATGTCTTCTTCAAGATACTCTCACATATGAGATAATTTAGCATCGTACTAGGTGGGGAGACTATATGAAGGATATTAATATAGGTTATGCTCATCACCCTAGTAATCTTACAATGGATCATATTTCACTTTGGCATCTCTAACTAGGTCTTTCTTCATTCTGTTACCTAAAACATGTGTTTCCAAATTTATTTTTAGATCATTCATTGTGAAACTTGCATTTTAGAAGTCATCCAATTCATTTTTCATTGAGCGTGAATAAGACTAATGTCCCTTTCTCTTTGATCCATTTGGATGTATAGCATTTATCAGTCTCAAATATTAGGTTCAGATAATCAGTGATCCTACATCCAGTCTCAACTTTTCTCCCAAGAAAAACTAGTTCCACTAATCATCACAGAAGTTTGTACATTGCAAACAGCAATTACAATACTCTAGAGGATATCAGCCTCTATTAGTGTACATACCCTATGGTTTTCTTCATTCTTTGTGTGCCTTTTTTTCTGTTTTGATAGTGTAATAATCAGATCTTCTAGAATCTGTTTTTTTCTGACTGTCTGTTATGATTCTGTTAATGGTGTATGCTGGCTACACTTACTAGGTGTCTATTTAACAATGTACTCTACACTTTCTTGTTTCAATGGAAAATATCCCAAATTTAAAGATTATTCCTCATTCTTAATTCTATCATGGTATGTAGAGCTTAATATTTTTTTTTCCATTGGCTAACATTCCCGACCCGTCTACTCCTTTCCCGGTTCTTTTCTCCTATTCTGTATCGGAGAAGCTCTCTAATACAAACTTTTCAATCTGGAAGCAATAGATTGAACTTGTCATCAAAGCACACCGCCTTCAAAGCTGTGTTATTAATCCCCTTATCTTGTCGCAGTATCTCTCCCTTTGATTCTATTTTATGTAAAGGGAATCCTGTATACATTGTTTGGGAAACACAAGACTTCTTCTGTGGTGGTTGCAATCGTCTCTGTCTACTTCGTTCCTCGCTAGTGTTATTGGCTGCAAGCAATCCTTCCAACTATAAGGAGAAAAACTCACAAATCCATTGCATTAAGATTTTGGATTAAAAGTGTTATCTTGGTCTCTTATATGGGTTTGTTTATGTCTTATTGATATTGAACCTCTCTAGTGTGTCCACTCAAAGAACCCAACAAATGATGTTAGAGTTGATAGTTCGTCTTGGTGACTAACTCGGACAAGTATGGTATGAAGTCCTCTCTAGTGTGTCCACTCAAAGAACTCAACAAATGGTGTTAGAGTCAGATAGTTCGTCTTGGTGACTAGCTCGGACAAGTATGGTATGAAGTGCATGACGAATTGTTGGTTTGTGGGTTCCTTGTATCAAAAAATTTCCTAATAGGTTTCAGACAACATTTTCCCGTGGTATGGGATAGTACAGGTAAGGAACATATGTTCATTTTGAAGCCCCAAAAGTGAAGAATGTAATGCCCTTACAGTTTCTTGACATTTGCAAACGTTTTGTATTGAACTTCGTAACTAAAATAATTCTTCCTTTTGAATCATACAATAGAATTTTCTTCAAACATGATTGAGAGGAACAAATTCCCACCAAACAAAATTTCAAGAATCTGAAAACTAAGAACCCAACAAAAAATTGGGTTGAAAAGTGCAAAAGCGAAAGCTTCTAGAGCATAGCAAGAGATTTAGGTTGTACAGCTAAAGCTATGATACCATATCCATTGACTAAACGCCTCTCATTGTTGTGAGAATCCCATTTAATAAGAATCTTTAACATTATTCAAGAAAAAAATTGTTTGTAGCTACACAAGAGATTTAGGTTTAAGAGTTTGAAGCTATGGTACCATATCAGATTTGACTGAATGGTTCTCATCATTGAGAGAACCCCATCTAATAAGAATCTTTTAAAGTTATAAAGGGAAATTTTGCTTAATATGTGACTATTTAGAGTTATTCAAATTTGTCAACTAATGAAGTAAAACAAGTATGCAATATTTTTCAAGTATATATTGTGGAAAAATTATAGGGAAATCAATAAAGATGTTATAAATAATGAATTTAGCTAATTAAAAAATAGCGTTTAATTGTTTCATGTTGTGTATATCAATTGAGGAAAAAGTATTTATGGTTCAGATGTGTGGAAGGGCAGGCCGACCCCCATTTGATGATACAGGCATGGTTATAATCATGACAAGGAGAGAAACGGTGAACTATACTACTTACATATATATATATATATATATATATATATATATATATATATTTCCTACTCCTTTCTCTCTCTTATTTGTTCCTATACTGACAATGTTTTTAATTTTGATCACGAGCTCTACTGTTTCACAACACGTGTTCTTATCTACTCTTACATAATGTCATACAACAGGTTCATTTGTATGAGAATCTCTTAAATGGGTGTGAAGTGGTGGAATCACAGTAAGACTGTCACTCCCTAAATTGCTATATAGATATGATGGCTTTGGCTATTCCTCATGGCCTGCTAACGTTGCATATTTACCACACTCAGATAATTAGTGTTTGCTTACTATAGATTGCTCCCATGTTTGACGGAGCATTTACTTGCGGAAATAGTTCAACTGACAGTATCTGATATTACAAAAGCAATTGAATGGCTTAAATTCTCCTACTTGTATGTTAGAATGAAAATGGTAACTAACTCCGGATGCCTATCTGATAAAATGCATTGTTCCTTAGTTTCCTGTCCCATCTGATAAAATTCTTTATGAACAAGCAGAATCCTATGAACTATGCAATTAAGAAAGGCATTTCTGGTGATAGTTTAGAGAAACATGTACAAGGTACAGTTGTCTTGATTTGCCCCTCCATTTGTCTCCCTCGATAAATTATTGAAGCTATTTTCTCTCAGATATATGCGTGCATAAAGTTAAAGAGTTATCGCAATGTCAAATGGTCTGGGTTGATGAAGACGGTTTCCTCTTGCGACCATTAGGTATTAATATATTTCAAGTATAATGAATATTCCTGATGTAATGTTAAGAGGTTATAATCCAAATTGATTGCTGATGTCTTCTTTTTCCTGCCTTAGATCCTGGAAGGTTAATGACAAAGTACTATTTGAGATTTGACACTATGAAACAGATAATGCGGACTCCTGAAAATTGCAGTTTAGAAGATGCACTTCATGTTGTGTGCAGTGCAGAAGAAATTGCATGTGCGGTTATATTTGTAAACAAGAAATTAATAAACAATGCATTGACATTAAAACTTGACAATTCTGCACTGTAAAAATGAAGGGATACAGCTTAGACGCAATGAGAAGAAGCTCTTAAATGAGATCAATGCTGATAAAGATGGACGGCTTCGCTTTCACATTCTTGGAGATAAAGGGAAAAAGAAAAAGCGCATTCAAACAAGAGAAGAAAAGATATTTATTTTAGCCAATGACTGCTTAACTGGTGATCCATCAGTTCATGACCTATCTTTGATTCAGGTGTTGCATTGTAACATCAGTATGTTTTGTTGATCAACATTCTAAAATCTTTAGTGATTGAGTAAACTTGATGCTACAGGATATGAATTCTATATGCTCAAATGGATTTAGAATTGCAAAATGCATGAAAGAGTACTTTGTTTACAAAAGGAATTACAAAGGAGCTGTGTATTCAGCACTTCTAGCCAAATCACTCGACCAGAAACTATGGGATGACAGTCCATACCTTCTGAAACAGTTACCTGGAATTGGGATGGTCACAGCAAAGGTAATATTTATTGATGCGTTGATGTTATTAACGCTAATAATACATATGCACAAGCAACCAGTTGGGGAATGTTCTTATTTTGATGTTCTTTCTAGGCACTGCATTCAATGGGAGTTAAATCGTTTGAGGCACTTGCTGAAGCTGATCCTAGGAGAATAGAGCTAGTGACTGGTCGAAAATACCCATTTGGTAACCATATTAAAGATTCTCTACTTTCTCTGCCTCCAAAAGTTGATGTGAAGCTTGCAGAAATTGAAAACCATATAGAAGGAAAGTCCAAGATAGTAGTGACGTTGGCTAGGATATCAGAGTCAGGCCAGTCAGTTAAAGGACATTATGCTGATATGGTGTGTTATCTGAATGTCTTCTAAGGAGAATTTCTTGCCTATGACAATTAAAATAAGTTGCACAAATTTCTTTCTCACAGATTATTGGTTCAGAGGACAACACTATTCTCTTTCATGAAAAGATAAGGTGATGACTTACTAATTCAGTTTTTTGACTTGATAGTGTACAAGAATTAACAAATCCTAAGAGCAATTATTGATGGTATTGACTCGTTGGTATTATGGCAAACTAAGTATGAAATTGTTCTTTCTCATCTGATCAAGGTTTAATGTTCCCCAAATCGTTACCACAGGGTTGATCAGTTCCCCAGGTACATAATTAACCTTGCCTTTATGTTTTAGTAAAAACTTAAAACAATATTGTAGAGCATTTAAGACTACAAGGGGCAAAGAATTTTAATTTGGAGGATTTTGAGAGCAATGTTTAAAAAAAACATCACTGTACATAAAAGAGATTAAAATATTGGCCATTGTAAATGTGAAAAGGCGGGTTCGAAGTTTTATTGCATGAAACTTTGTAGCAATTTATGATATCTTATCAACTGGATAATGTAAACTGTTAACCTTTAAATAATTACAAATGCAGTTCGAGTTGCTTATGGAAATGAATGAAGTTACACAAATCTCACGGTCACACAAATTTTAGGCTGAGATAAATTTCTTTTTTCATGTTGCAGCCCATACTGTGCAACAATTCTAGTGCCCATTCCACAAGAGAAGCAAACTATCAAAGCTGATTTTATATTTGAGAAATACAGTAAGATGTGGTCAATAGAAGTCTAAATTATATCTTCTCCAGCATAATTTGTCTAAATTGTGCAGTTATCACTCAATAGTTCAGTTTGGTCTATTCAGTTGGCATTGATGTCCACCAAAAGCTTTCCTTAATGAGAGAGAGCAATTCAATTGTGCTTTTGAAAAGAAACAGGAAGCAGGCTTCTTGTCCTCCACCACAAGAGATATATGTTATAGAAGATGACAACATAAATGTACCTCATTTACCAAAAAAAGAACTGTGCACCTTGAGCGTGGCCAAGGATTCCATGTTAGTCGTTTTCCCTTGAAATGCAAGATATAGTTGTTTATGTTCTCCTTGTTAATATAATCTTCAGACCTAAAATTTTGTGTGTTCTATTGCAGTCCAAGTTTCGACCTCTTGGATGAAAGTTTAGATGAAGGTACAACTCCAGAGATGATTATATTGACCTTTATGATTTTGGAAAACATTCTTTCATCTTTCTTCTGCTTTACAGTGGGTTTTGGCAATCGTAATGAGCATTTTTCTTGTAGTGGAAGATGGGCATTTTCTTGAGGTGGAAGAGGAGAAATGCAAAATGATCACGGAGAAAACAGTATTTGACCACATTCGTCAGAAAGCTAAAAGCTTTTCTCTCCTATCTGCATTTGATAACATTCGCTGTCCATCACTAGAGGTCTTTCTTTCAAAAGATAATACCCGTTTGAAGAGGCGTGATCATCATCATGAGATAGTTGTGCTGGATGATGAAGACGGACTTGAAGTTCCTCAACCAAATGGTGTTAATTTGCCTGTTGAGCTCAAAAACGCAGAACAGGATGGCATCCGACCTCAGCTGACTTTAAACAATCATTATACAGCTGGAAGCTCAAATATAGTTGATACAGGTACACCTAGAACGTGTCATGTGATTTAGCAAGTAGTTTTCGCCTTTTGCATATCATGTTATCATTGTTTCTTTCTATCGCAAAAGCTTTTTTTCCTCCCTGAACCTGAATGGAAAACCAACTGAAGAAACTGTTTTTGACCATATACGGAGAAAATCCAATGAGTTTGCACGGATTAATAAGATTGACTATTCGGAATCAATAATCCATAAAACAGAGTTATTCTCAAAGAATAATCCCAGTTCCTTGAGCGCTGCTTTTGGTGTGGCAAGAGAGTCAAATTCCTTGGACATTGACAACGAGAATATTCTTACTTCATATGTGAAAACTGCTGCTGAGGTATGTGCATCCAGTATCCAGGTTGGTACCTGTAAATGTAAAAAGAAATGAAAGATTCTGTGCTATTGATGGAGAACTAAATATTTCTAGTATTTCAAAGCACTTTTCTTTCATAACTTCCATTTATATCCTAACAGTTAGTTTTTCGATGTTCAAGGAGAAAAAACGGTTGTTAGAGGACTCAGATCCCGGAAACTTTGCCGCTAGTAAGAAGCATCGTTGCACTTCCAGAGAATTTATAGAAGAGCAGTCTAGCCCAAGTGAAATGCGAAGACAGTGCTGTTCTATAGAAACCACAGGCCAAAAGGAAATAGAGTCATATCTTGGGTTTAAAAGTGTATTTTCCTTTCTCTAAGTGGAAAGCCGAGTAGCTAAAAAGAGTGTGATACCACCCCCAAACTTGTACTCATTGAAAGAATTTATGATCAAAATCCCTGTGTGCTGCTTCGTGGAGCATTTGGCACATGGCACTGCAGGACAGTTATAAAGAAGTTCGCTACCCAAATAATCTTGGCCTCGAGTCTTTAAATTGGAAACTGAAGAAAAAGAAAACAAACAAACCATATTGATTGCCATATTAGAAAATCCTAAAGGAAAACGTCACTATTAAATATCATAAATTCACCACAACACTTTATTAAAATAAGTTTAAAAGACGCTTATAAGAATTGGTTTAATAACCCCAAATAATTTTCCAATAAACTTGTACAAATGTCTTCCAATATCAGTGGATTTGAATTTAATGCAATTGAACAGTGTAGTCAATACTATGCTTTTGTTTCCTACAGCTCCTTAATTTCTTTCCGCACTCCATGAATTCTTAAAATGACAGTTAAAGTGACTTTCGGAATATATGTTCTGGAAATCTTTTCGAACAGGTTTTTCGAAATTTCACGAGTCAGATTTTCAAAATGAAATTTCTGGAATAGAATTTTTATAATTAGATTTTTATAACAGAAATTCTGGAATCAAATTTTTGGAACACATTAATACATTCAGGAAAAAGTATTTTTTTAATAAGCTTTTACGAACAAACTTTTCATAATGCATCAAATATTTTTAAAAATAAGTTTTCCAAAAAATCCTTGTAGGGATGACAATGTGGGTTAGCTCAATCTATTTAGGTTCATTTGCACTTGGTCCACAAATGGCGTACTTTGACATTTTCATTATATTTATATCCGTACTTTGACATGTACGTTATATCATTTAAATTTTAACACATTTAAAATACATAACACTTGTTTTTTCCACTTATAAAAATTTGGATGTTCATGCAGAAGTCCAGAAGCAAAGTAACCAGTATACATTGGTGCAAGTTTTTTTTTTCATTTTCTTATGCATGTCGTAGGAAAAAACGCGTGGGATGTGGGTCATGCAGGCCAGGCTTTTGCGAGCCAACGAACTCAATATTGTCCTGCATTTTTTGGCGTGCTACGAGCCGGTCTGTCAGACCAAGCCCACATGCCACCCCTAATTATGTGTTTTGGAAATATGTTTAACATCCTTGAAATGTGTTGATAGTAGGGATGACAACGGGACAAGAATGGGTTCACTATCTCAATCTCATCCCTAGAGAAAAATTCATCATCATTCTCATATCCTTGTCTAATGGGTATCAAATTTTTATCCTATCTCCATCCTCATCGGGTAATGAGTATTTACTCGTACCCGCTTTCTTACTATTTCAAAACTAATTAATTAATTAATTTGCCACAACATTTAGCCACGTTCACCATATTAATTACACTATTGTCATCAAATAATATATCCAATTTCTCAACAACATACCACAACCTCTTAACACTAATATACCCAATTTCCCTGAGTAACGCTAATACTTCAAAATAAATCCATCGGTTAGGATCACATGACCAATTACTAGTTTTCCCATCAATATATTCAAATAATCCATCGCTTTGAAAGTGTACACCATGGTGAACCACAACCTTGAATCTTTGGTCAGACATCCCAAAATCAATACAAACAAAAAGCCTATAAAAAATATTAACACTCTTTAAATGGGGGACCGTTTACAGAATAAAAAACGCATTAAAGGTTGGTGGAGACAAAAAACCAACATCATTTTGAACCAAACCCATCATCGAAAACTAACAACAACTCAAATTTAATCGATCCAACTTATGGAAAAATAAAACGCTGCAAAAAACCTTACTTATAAAAATTAATCTAAAACCCTAATCAGAAAGCTAACCTCTTATATGAAGATGCACACAAACTAGGAAAGCAAGTTCACACAACAACAATGTTCTCCAATAGAAACAAATGCCTAATGTACCCACAACCTCCTCAAATGTTCAACGGAAGCAAATGCTCAATGCCTAATTATAAATCCTAAACCCAATTTCTTTTCACAACCTTTTTTATTAGAAATTAAAAAGGAAACTACCAAGTCATAGTAAATTAAGGGACACGTTGTGCTACAATTCACCACATTACATGAATAGTCCATCCTATACATTGTTTTGTTATCGATTTAGACAATGTTAGATAAAAGAACTTAATTGAATGAAATTAACTAAAATTAGAATCAAATGAATATTTAAACTTAAAAGATAAAATAAAAATAATAATTGTGGAAAAAAAATCTCTTTATTTTATATATATAGTTATAGATAAAATTAAAAAAGTATTAACTTTGTATTTTTAATGTATTTTGTAATCTGTATATTTATGATTGAATATTTTATTTCATTTTTATCAAAATAATAAATATTTTTTTTATTAAAATCCCTAAAAAGGTCATGTGAGTACACATAATCAAGTAAGAGGAGGAGAATTACACAGAAACTAGTAAGAGGAGGAGAATAACACGGAAGAAAAGAAAGTGCATCAGGAAGTACCATTGACAATGACGACGGTCGCAGAATCACCGGAATCTGAGACACACTCAGCATACGACGACGACTCCAAAACCAACAATCCTCAAATCTTTAATCAAACGACGCCGTTTATTGATTACGCTGCTGCGCAAGCCCAGCTTTACCACCGGGCCTTCAACGACAGGGTTGATTCAACAATTGATGCTGCAAAATCCCGTTTCGCCCAAATCCGCTCTACCTCTTACGTTCATTTTAACCAGACCTTGGTAAAATCTCTTTCTCTCTCTCTCTCTCTCTCCCGAGGAAAAATTCACAAGGAAAATGACCTGTGTATAAATTTGATTCGCCAATGTATAATTGGATGACATGACTCATTCCGTTGGTTTGTTTGGTTATTCCCTCAAAAGTTTTCGTCATCTCATTTGCATGATTTTGATTTCTGTTGAATGTAGGATTCTTTGGATGACCTCAAGTCTCAGTACAATGCTTATGAAGATCTTTTGTTTGGAAAGATCAAAGGTTTGCATTTTTGTGGTTTTGTTTTTCTGGCGATAGGTTTCTTCTGTTTTCCACTTATGAACTTTCATATTTAGGGTTTTGTGGTTGATGTTTCATTGCAGAGGGTGTACTTGTTGCAGCTTCACATCCGTTGATTACATGTGGAGCTGCTGCTGCCCTGGGTCTTGTGGTACTTAAGAGTGAGATCCTGTGCCTTTTACTAGTGAACTATGAATTGGATTCTTGCTTAGGGTATCTGTTAATTTCTCCTTTAACTGTTTTTATTAATTTCCCAAATTGTACTGTCACAACAATTTGTCCTGTAACACTTTAATCTTCGTAATGTATAAATTGGGTGACGATTTTGTATTTGAGGGAGTAATTTGGTGCAAAAAATCATTGGAGGAATAATATCTGTCATTAGTTTTGCTACAACAATGTTTGGACTTGGTAATTCCATAGTCTTTTGGGGCACTAAATTGAGGGTATACTCTTGATTTTAAAGCTGATGGTATCATTTCTGACTATACCTTATGTTAACTGAAACAATGTTATTGACCTTTTCCTATTTGTCCTTATGTTATTCTATTAGAAAAAGATTATTTATTTTTCTTCAAATTTGGTTATCTTGTAGGGCCTAGACAGGTCTTGTACTATAACACTTTGCGCCTTTTGGTCAGTGAAGAGGTGAGTAATGACCTCATTATATCTGTTGACTTGTCAGGGATAAAGAAGGAGGATTTTAATTTAATTAATCATGACTTGTATGTTTATCAAAGAGGGTCGAACAGATTTCATTACTATGTTTTGTTAGAAATACCATCCCTTGAAAAATGCTGTTGAATATAGACTTCAAATTTGTTGTGTAACTTTTGTTGGACTTAAATGGAGGCAGGGGAAAGAGTAAGTCAATCCTTAAAACAAGAACGTAAAAAGGGTAGAAGGAACATTCTTTATTAATGAACATGCTTTATTTGTACTTTTCCTTTGTAAACTTTTTACTTTTTGTTTATGGTTTAATTACTATTTTGATCCCTATATTTTTGTGTTTTGATTTTTTTTGGTCCAATATTTGTTTTTTGTTCAATAAAGTCCCATTATGTATTAAATTGATTCAATGTGGGACTAGGCATCTCATAATGCTCTGTTCCCTATCTTATTACTATAAATATTAGTATCAATTGAAGTGGACCTCAATATGAGTTGTGACTTGTAATACAAACGAACGTTATTAAACTCATTTTCTTTTTACTTGGTTGTGAGAAATGCTCGCAATTTGTTCACTAGAAATCCAATGATATGCATGTGATGAAGAGCATGCAAATCTGCATAGTAACCTTGATTATACCTTTGGCATTTGTTTTTGGATGCAGTCTATGATTTCTAGAGCCCATGCTGAAATTAAAGAGTTGCGACAATCAATTCAGATTTTAAAGGCTGAAGGTGAAAAGTTGGAGGTAAAACTATATCTCATTTGATATGGGAGTAGTCTTACAGAGCTTGTAATATTTAATTTTCAATATTTCATGCATTAACAGTTTCTATGATATAGATGAAAAACCATAGCATAAAATATTAGCCCATGAAATATTTGGAGACAAAAGAATGGTCAAAAGATTTATAAGTGGAATCAATCCTCACCTGATAAGTTGGTTTTATAGGGTTGAGTTGAGTTAGATTTAAAGTATTTAGTAAGAGAAAGACATAAATACAAGGATTTACTATCACCCAAATCCGTAGAATGTAAATATTCAATATTGAACTCTATTTACATTTTCTATAACATCAACAATCAACGGATAAAGTCCACCAAAGCCTTAGCTAAGAGATTTGGATATTGACATCCGTATAAAATTACTAGGTAGAAATATAAAACCTCTTTTTCAACTGGGTGGAACCCTCAATTTTCCAAAGCATCTTTTCATCACTTCCATCAAAATCCTCTTCTAAAATCCTCCAAATTTTATAAATATTATGTTTGTCATATTTCTAATCAATACAGGGCTAAACAGTGCGTTACACTCATCATAATGATGGTGGCTAGAGACTGTCTTATTGCTGTCTGAATCTTAGCAATGCTAGTGGTTACTATACTAGATCCAAGATAGACTTTGATATCATGTTAGAATTCAATCTTAGGACCAAAATTAGTTCCACAAAATTGCTTAGTGAGGTAAGAATTGCCCAAGCTCTTGGAGGGCTGTATTTTACCCATATATTCAGTTGATGAAATTTCAACACTAACTTCTCAAAACAATTATGATTAGGAGATAGGGTACCCTGCTAATTTGATGTAATGTGGCTAGGGACTCATTGACCTAGTACTTTTACTGAGATAAATGTTGGCATTCTACATATCAAAGGTGATACTTTTACAGGTTGTTATGGGGAGTATGACTTCACACTATCCCTTTAATGTCATGGGTTTGGCCTATGAATTTGAGATAATCTATTTGGCAAGTGAGTGAATTACCCAAACAGACTTTAAAGTATATGTTAGAAAAAAGAATAAGAGGGGGGAATTTGTGGGTCTTGGGTAATTATGGGGTTTGATTAACCCACAGGTAAAAGTAACCCTCTTGGCTCAGCTAGGAGGGTTATCTCTCTGTTTTGTGTAATAGACCGGAAACCCAGTGTGAAAGGAGAGTGCTCTTTTGGGTACACTTGTGTTCTAGTCTTTCTATTCTTTAGTCCAGTAAATCATTCTTTCTTTCCAAATTTTTCTCTTTGGTTCTTGGAAAGACTCGATTCTTTGGTTTAAAGAAAGGAATTTAACCATATCCTCACTTTGACTGGTACTTTTGTTCAAATATTAATGCTATACTTATTGTTTTCAGAAGAGTGCAATACATGCAGAGGAGCAATTCTTACATGGAAGGACGAAACTCAGGTTTACAACTTTTGGAAGAGGAGCCGAATGATTTTGTATTTATGCATTGATAACAATAATTTGTAAATATTTCTTATTTATAATAACAGACAAGCAGGAAAGCAGATCCGGAATGTGATTCATTCAGCACACAAAATTGAAAGACGAGCACATGGTAAGCAAAATATTGTAAATTTTTTTGGAAGGATACCCAACCTAATAAGTTGGTAGAGGAACCTTTCACTTTTGGTTTTTATGTTTTGGCTTGGTCTTGGTATGCTAGGTTTGAAAGATATCCTTGGAGAACTCCCTAAAAGAGAAGCATCCCTTTTCCGATCACAGGTAATTATTCTGTTGGCAGAGTCCGGTGTCTCATTGCTTAGGTTTACATGAAAGCTTTCAAGAGCTCAACCCATGAAATCGCATCATGAAATAAGTAAACTTTTTTATTTTTACTTTTATTTAGACATTCTTAACGTGAAATAATTGTAGCTATAATATATAATAATTTAATACATACTTTCAAGACCCAATCAGGCGTTAGCTTAATTATATGATCGGGCATAGCTCAACTTGTGATTATTTAGATCTTTTCCGTATGTTATTTCCTTTTTAAAATTGAAAACGAGTACATATTCAGATTAAAAAGCATGCTGTAAATACCTAACCTAATCCCAGAGCCATGGGATTTACTTGCATAGATTTGTGGTATAAATCCAAGTTGAGAGAATCTTGAAACATTTTTCTTATCATATTTTGATTCTTATTGGTATACATCCATAAAATGGTTTTGGAATTTAGGATCTAGCAAACTAAGTTGATGAACCAAAATCAAGCCATAGAAACATGACCTGTCTTTGTCTTGTAATGGTCTAAGAATAAAATTAATCTAATTGGATCACAAAAATCAAAATATAGAAATAGGTATGAAACCCCTTTATTCTGTACGAATGAAGAATAAACAAAGTAAACCATAGAAATGTAAGATAAGAACATAATATTCAGTAGAAATGATTTAGAATCACAAAAGAAGGCAAGAACCATGTGGAACTCATGGATCAAATCTTATGAACAAAAATGGGTATAAAACTTATATTTGGGCTCCAAAGACTTTCAATCAAATTAACAACAATTATCAATAGAAAACAAAAATATGGAAAGCATTAGAAAGTAATGAGCACACAACATGAAGATAGCCAATATCTCTAAAGCTGAAGCTTCTAAGCTCAAATTCTCTGATGAAGAATGCCAAAAATATTTGAGGTTTGTTAGAAGTGGGTTTTAAGCCATGTTAAAGGTGGGTTTTAAGCCTAACTCAACCCCACAAAACCGACTTACAAGGTGAGGTTTGCACCTCACTTAATACTATGAAATTTCCTTATCTCTAGTCGATGTGGGACTTCCAACACACCCCCTCACGTCGAAGTACATACATCTCGTGCGTGAGACTAGAAATTAATTGGTGGTCTGTTAGCGGCCCGATAGTGAGCAGAACAGAATGTCTAAGAAATCTTGCTAGGATAGTCTTTTTTGTAAACAATGACTCTGATACCATGTTAGAAATGGGCTTTAAGCCTAACTCAACCCCACAAAACCGGCTTGTAAGGTGAGGTTTGCACCCCACTTATATATATATATATATATATTATGAAATTGCCTTATTTTTAGTCGATGTGGGACTTCCAACACACGCCCTCACGCCGAGGTATATTCATCCCGTGCATGGGACTAGAAATGGGTGATTCGATAGCGGCCCGAGATAGCATGTAGAACAGAATGCCCAAGAAAGTTCGCTAGGATAAGCTTTAACCTGGTTCTGATACCATGTTAGAAGTGGGTTTTAAGCCTAACTCAACCACACAAAACCAGCTTGTAAGGTGAGGTTTATCTCTAGTCGATGTGAGACTTCTAACACACCCCCTAATGCCGAGGTATATACATCTCGTGCGTGGAACTATAAATTAATGGGTGATCCGTTAGCAGCCCGATAGCAGGTGGAACAGAATGTCCAAGAAATCTCGTTAGGATAGGCTTTTTTTTTTTTTTTAAAACATTTTTTTGATACCATGTTAGAATTGAGTTTTAAGCTTAACTCAACCCCACAAAACCGACTTATAGGTTGAGGTTTGCACCTCACTTATATACTATGAAATTGTCTTATCTCTAGTCGATGTGGGACTTCCAACAAGGTTGAATCCCCCAGCCGTCAACAACTTGCATCTCACAATCCGTGGAAAGTAAAAGCCCATGGATAATTGACTCAAGTGCTTTTGACCAAATTTTTGGTGATACCTCTTTGTTCTCAGCCCTTTCTTTTCCAAAAAATCCTCATTTCATAAACTTAGGCAGTGGTTCTAAAGTTTCCACACAAGGAGTTCTTCAAGTTTCCCCCTTCTCTTTCATTAAATATAAAATCTGTTCTTTTTGTTCTTGGTTGGCTTTAGAATCTTTAAGTCAATTAACCAAGTCTTTGAATTGTTCAATAACCTTTAATCCCAATTCCTTTGTTATATAAGAACGTGGTATGGAGCGACCGATTGAGAAAGACATGAATCTAGAGGTTGGTACTATTTTGGAGCTAGTCATCATGTGTCTTGTTTTTCATCTCCATTTGCTAAACTTTTACATGATTGTTAGGGACATCTTCACTTATCAAAATTAAAAAATGATCATTGAACTTCATAGTCATTAGATGTTAGAATATGACTATGTTAGCTAGGAAAACATGCTAGATCTTCTTTTACTAAAAAGTTTTAATCAAGATGTAATTATGTTTTTTTAGTCATTCTTCTAACAGTTAGGGACCAAGTTGTGTCTAATCTTTTAGTTTTAGATATTTTGTTATTTTCATTGATAAATATTCCAGATGTACATGGATTTATCTTATGAAAAATCATTCTAAACTATCTTCTATCTTTACATTCTTTTTTGAATGAAAATAGAAATCAATTTGGCCAAGTAATTATAATTTTAAGGAGTGACAATGTCAAATAGTACTTCTCTAATTTCTCTGCAGCTTTAAGTTCACTTGACATTTCATACAAGGTCAAATGATCCTCTCTTTCATGTTTCTCCCGCGTTTTTGGTTGTGTATGTTTTGTTTATGATTTATCTCTAGGATTGGATAAACTCTCTGCCAATGTGGTTAAATGTATCTTCTTGGCTATTATTAACTTCAAAAAGGGTATTGTTTTTACTCTTAGAAAACCAAGTACAATATGTCTGCTAATGTCACAACTTTTGAATAGACTCCTTTCTTCTCCTCGTTTGTCCAAGATGTTTTCCGTCTACTAGGTCCTCCGTAGACCATTAGTTGAGTTTGGTGTTCCTCATGCTCTCGAGAATCCCATCCCTAGTCAAAATCCTCTTGAATCATCATCACCTCCTCTTATTACCTACCAATGTAAGATCCAAATGACTAGTCCAATGCTCCAAGGTGAATCCTCTTCATCACGTTCTTCTCAATCATCACTCAATACCACAACTCCTAGTAATGATGATTCAACTTAGTGCATTTTCCTCCAGAATGGTACTGGTTCTACATGTAATCCATATCCAATTTATAATTTTCTAAGCTACCATAGGATGTCTCGTTCATATAGGTCTTTTATACCATTTGTGTCTTCTATTACTATTCCTAAAAATGTGAATGAAGTACTCTTAGTTGACCAAAATAGCACATGGGAGTTAGTTCTCCTTTTGTCTTGGAAGGGGACAACAAAATGTCAGTGGATTTATGCAATTAAACTTGGCCCCAGTGGTGAAGTTGATATTCTCAAAACACACTTAGTTGTTAAAGGATATACTCATATCTATGACCTTGATTATGGTAATACTTTTTCTCTAGTGGCTAAAATGACTTTTCGTCTTTTCTTTGCCATGGAAGTTATTCACCATTCGCCACTTTATCAACTGAATATTAAAAATACTTTTCTCGATAGAAGAAGTCTACATGGAACAATCTTTTGGGTTTGTTCCTTGAAGGGAGTTTGGTTTGTAAGTTTCATTGCTTTCTATGGTCTCAGTTAAAAGGTGTTGTAATCTCTCAAAGGAAATATGTTCTAAATATCCTAAAAGAGACAAGTATGATTGATTATTGACTAGCGGATAGTCCTATGGGTCCAAATAAGAAATTAATGACAAAACAAGTATTCATTGGCATTACCAGTCCTTGAGATTTTAATAACTTGAGCCAAAAATAATTTTTTATTTCTTTAAGGAAAGACATAAAGATAGACAATAGTTTAGATAAATCTTTCTTTAAATAAACCCAAATACAATGTGAATATTCATCAATAAATGTAGAAAAATATTAAACTCCAAATATGTGACTCGACTTGGACACCAAATTCAGACTAGACAAAATTACATCTTGTTTCAGTCATGTTTGGAAAGGATAGGAAATATTTTCTTCAATATGGAAGTGTGGATGACCCAAGTGATCATACAAAAGTTTGGGAGTCTTTTACCAATTAGTTGACCCATACCACACTCCCTCGTAACAATAGAATTGCCATAAAATCTTATTGGACAATTTAATGACTTAGTTAACTGACTTAAATAAGGTTAAAAGGGAGAGTAGGGACAAAAGGAACACCCAAGGAAGAAATGGAAACTTGCCCAATTCCCTGGAAAGCAATTTTAGACATATTCGCTCAAGTAAGAAAATGAGGAACTCTTGGAGACGAAATGGAAGAATGAGGCAATTATACCGAAATTATAATGAGAAGCACCCGAATCAGTATCTATGGACTCTAAGTTTCCACGGTTTGAGAAATGCAAATTGGTGTCATAATCATTTCTTTGGTGGAATCGCACTTGGTCTTTTGGAGGTATTGCATGTTTCTTGTCTTCTATTGTCCCTCCACCTTTGGTCTTAATTTATATCTGTCTCATAATGAATTATATTTGTGGATGTTGTTTTGTAATTTAAAAGGATGATTTCCTTGAACTTTACTTGGTCTCATGGTTGTCGTTTAACCTTCCTCGCTTTCTGCTTCTTGTTTGGTCCCAATCATAATGCTTGACAGACTAGTGTTTGAGCCTCTGCTGGGTTCAGGCTGAAAATTTGGAATAATAACTTCGGTTGAAAAATGAACTACTCCTTTGCTTTCATGCCGAGCCATCACTATGTTAATATAACAACTTTCTTATATGGAGTTTGCGACTAATAACAGCTATTAATGAATAGAGTATTAACAGACTTTGATTTTGGTGATTTAAATTTTTTACTGTCTGGTTGACAGGTTTCCCAACTTGCTTCTGAGGCAAAGAAAGAAAAAAGTACCTTGACCAAGGAGATCTCCAAAATTAGCAACTATGGCATCTCGGTTTGAGAGACTCTGCTTCAGCATTTTCTAATTTACGTGCATCTTAGTCTTCTGATCACGAGCATGATGTCTGGTGATCTTTTTCAGGACTAACAAAGTTCTGTTGTTATATTATAATATATAATATTTTTAATCCCTACGGTTCGTGAAGTTTTCCTGAGAGGGAGGTTTCATGCCCACAGTAAAGAGAATGTGAATGAATACGCATAAAGTGACAACTTCACAGATATGAAGTTTTGTGCGGTCTCTCTTTTCACAATTTATAAAGTTCAGTAGGCTACGGTGACACTGTAGCACAACGCATAAGTATGACTCATTTTACATACATATTGGGAATGAGCATATTGAATTTGTTATAAATCAATGAGCATGACTCAGTTGAAATCACGTCATTTGACATTTTGGAGTTGTTACAAGTTACAAATCAATGAGCATTGGCTCTGGTTACAATTGTTGAACCTCGCCCTGAGTTGGGAAATCAGTCTCATGATGGGGGAGTAACAAGAAAAAAGTTATGACTTCCCATAGTGAATGTGTTATTAGTTATTTGTTTTCATTTAATTTTTTTTCTTTTTTTTAAATGTTTTTAGTCAATTCAATTTTTATCTTGTGCAAAAAAAATATGTTTGTTTAAATCATTTACAGTTTTAAGATCAAATTTTACTGTAAATAAATGTTTTGTAATTTTAAATATTTAATAATTAAAAAATAATTTGAATATTAAGAGAGAGAGTGAGATTTTTTTAATTCTGTTTTATTTATCAAGTTTTCTTTTATGTTGAGAATAAAGAAAATAAGTATAAATCACACATAAGGTAATCTATTTATAATAGAAGTACAAGTAAAAAGAGTAACTGAAAATAAAAAGACTAAATAGAAGATATTGTTTGATATCGTGGTTATCAATATCTTAATAATATCAAACAATATCTAACATTTTACAATTTTAAATAAATAAAACGATTTCAGAAGTTAAAAAATTGTTATTTTTATAAACTTCTTATCCCAGCAATATATCTCTACATTTTTAATTTCCCGAAATAAATTACTTTTTAAATTGTTCATTTAAATGCAATGTAAAGGTAAATTTGAGCTTTAAAAGGAAACCAAACATAGACTCTCTTCTTTAACTTAGTTTGATATCTTGAATCCTAGTTAATTTTTATTTATTTATCTTTCTTTATTCTCAAATTTTCATTTCGTTTTTTCCATCTTAATTGTTTGTTTTAATAGACATCATAGAACAATGTTACAAGCATGTACAACTGATTTGTTTTATTCTGCAAGGACGGTTTTATTCCTCTCCACTCTGATTTGTGTTTTCAAATTGATGATGATGAGATGGACGGAAATGCACCAGAATAATTTCCTCATGCGCCTCTATTTTTTTTTAATGTCTGTTTTGCTCTTTTTATTCTATAACTACCTTCAACCTCCATTAATCTTCATTGTGCCCATCTTCGGTGAGTTCATGTTTGGATGTTTTTGGAAAAAAGTCTTAGTTCATGTTTTGATTAAGTGTTATACAGACAATAAAGTACAAAATGTGATTAAACTATATTTGTAAGACAATATTTTTGTTCACAATAGATAATGTAAGATGCAAATTTCTTTTCTATTAGATGATGTAAAATTGTGCAGATGTTTCTTAAATTTGATAAGCAAAGTGTTTGCTTATATGTATAGACTTAAGCTAACATAATACTTCACAAATATTGTTATACTTGTTCTATGTTGTAGAAACGCTCATTTTCTACATTTACTAATTTTTTTTTAAAACTTTGTCATGTTAGCAATTTCTTAGAAAAATGAGCTAAATTTGTTTCACATCGACAACTCCTGATACTTGTTTTTATCAAGCTTTTGAGAGACTTTTTGTTATGGACAAATCAATGTTTTACACAGTTTCTTTTGATCAAGGCATGATAAGTTCAACTAGCTATTGAGATGTTGCTTAGAGGAGTAAAACATATAGTGCATGCATGGAGGAAATTTAATGTAACCTTTACATTCAAGTTGTTCAGACACAAGGAAGACATTCTTATGAGTTGTAGTTGCTCAAAGCTAAAAGAAATAAATTTGCAATGACATAAAATCATTCTTCAAAGAGAAGAAAAATAATCTTTTCAGCCATAATTTGTGGAAGTGTTGAAATGCTGTCAAAATATTTTTTCTGTCCTAAAAGTTTTGTAAGATAATTATTGTGTTCATTTAGCAAACTAGAAAAGACAATTTAAACCTTATAAATGTCAAAAAACATGATCCCTCTTTAGTGAGCTATCATGTGATCTTTTGATAATATCCTAGACAAATCTTTATCTTAACAGTGGCTATTTGTTAAACAACACTTAAGGTTTGACCATAACTTACTAAGTGTTTAAAGAATACACGAGGGGATAACCAAGAGTGACTATGTTATGAAATAATACTCATACAAGTTAGCAAGGAGTGACTACAACTCGAAACAATACTCGTGTTGTAACTTATAATGTTAGTTTGCATAGTAAAACTCAAATTGTTGATTAAGAAGTGGACATAGTTTGTGCTATCAAACGAACTAGTATAAAAATAAATTAATATTTTCCTTCTTCCTTATCCTCTTTAAATTACATGTTATTATATTTGCATTAATCTAAGAAGGAGAAGTTTTCAAACTTAGATTTTGAGAAAAGCGTTTGACAAATCATTTGTCAAGTACAAAATTAATATTTGACTACATATCATTTGATGAAATTTGTGAAAACTACAAAAATTTTAAAACACAATTCAGTCTTTTTTTCTTATGTTTTACTTCTTTTCACATATGATGCAAAAGTTAACTTGGAGGGATCTTGGAAGTATTAAACTCGTTATGCTTGTGAGAACCTAGAAGATGGTTTAAGAGTATTATGGATTTTAAAAGATGACACTAGAATATTTTAATAGTAAAAGATTGTATTAACATTTTATAAAAACCACTTTCTCTCAAGATTTCTTTGCAAAAATTCTCTCCAAATTTCTAATCCCATTATTCATTCTTTTAAAGATAAAAAACTATAGGATCAATGCTAGTGAAGACCTCTACACATACATCTGACCAAAGTGAAAAATAGAGTCAGTTCACTTTTTACTTTTTTTAAGGTTGTTTTGGATTTTTTAGTTGTATGTGACTCAAATGTGCTCAGAGTGAATCTATATTTGGCTATGATCATGGGAGTATGTTTAGAATTGTTATTTGAGCTTTAGTTTTATAGTTAGGTCATCTTGTGAGAAATAGAGCTTTAAGGAGAAATTGTGAAATAGGAATTGTTTAACCAAGGTAAGAGGAGCTAATATTAATTTTTATACATTTGGTTCATATTGTCTAAATTGAATGTATGGTAATATGGGATTTGAATTGTTAATTGGTACACTTGCAATTGTTGATTTGGTTAATGTGTGTGATTTCACTAAACAAGTAATATTTGTTTGAATGGTTAATTTAACCTCTGAATAGTGAAATTTTGGTTGAATCTATAGAGTGGTATATTTAGCCTCTAATGAGTCATTTTGACTAAATTGGTATTGATTATGATTTTGTATAGAGGAGGAAAACTCTCATTAGAGTTATGGCTACCATCTCCTATAAGACCCAGACAAATTAAATAAATATTTACTTAATATAATGTAGGTAAAAGGATCTCTAAGTTAATTAATGCGGAGAGTTAGTATAGGGAACAATACTAGCTTAAGTAATTGAGAGTACTTGATTATGTTGAAAGGACTAGGGTTTGTGTCCTACATATGCCAATAGTGTGATATTTTAGTTATTTGATTTATTTTGTGGGCATTAACACGTGGAATGGTGTCATAATCATAAATGTGCATGAAATGTCAAAAAAAATGTAATGGTGTGTTGGGTGTGCATATGCTTGGTATTTGGGTGGATGTGAGTTTGAACCTTGGCTAGCGTGAAATAGTCCTTATTTTTACGTTTTGATTATTTTTGGCACCTAGGAGATGATAAAAAATCCTAGCCGTCTTAAAGAGAAGCAAGAGGGGCAAAGAAACCACCATGGTAATAGCACTTGAATGACCATCACTCATTTTTATTCAATTTGCGTTTTTATTTAATTTTAGTTAATTTTAGGTTGAAAATTGATTATAAAGAGAAGAATAGGGTTTTGGGAGGGCCATTTTTGGTTAAGCTGGTATAGGAGAATATTGAGAGCACAAGAACTGAATCTAGGGGGAACTAGAAGGAGGAGAGAAGGACATCTTTTTGATAAGAGATTGAGGGTAGGTCCAATTCAGTGTAAGAAATAAATCTAGGAGCACTTTTGGAGCGAGAATTCCAAGTAAGAGGAGTTATTTTACGTGTTTGAAATATTATTTATGCATTTCGTGGTGTGATGGATACATGAAAGTTTTCCCTCCTTTTTCTTCTCGCTGTTTTTCGCGTTTATGGATTTTTGTCTAGAAACCGCTTGGTGGTGTTCATGTCCTGCTAGACGATGCATGGGGTGTGATGAAAAATTATGGGTTTTCCCAGAAGCTGCCGAGTGGGACTAAGGGCCCGCCAAGTGATGCGATACATCACTTGGCGGTACCTAGTTTGTTGCAAGGCAATAACCATAGACCAATAGCCCTTTTGTGGTTGACTATGTGTAGTGCGAGTTGGGTGATTCTTTTAGAGTTGATTTGGGCTGATGTATGTACTAATGGAATAAAATTGGACCAAGTGTACTATTGTGGGTTGGATGCACTAATATAATTGGCTAGTTATGTGAAACTTGATTTTTGGGATGATGTATTGGGTAAAGGAATTAGTGTAGGTGCTACCTGATTTAATTATATGATTTTGCATGAGTTATGACCTTATGTGGTAGTTGGTTTTGAATTCACTAAAAGCATGATTCTTCCTTTCCTGGATTCAAGTTACAATTCATCTGATCCTATGTGTAAGTGCATGAACATGTAGTGATGCTAAATTAATTTTGGTATGATACATTGGACTAAATGGGATGTGGCAAGTATTGTTTGAGACTATGAATTACTATAGGCATGATTTAGTGCTTGCTTTATAATTCCCATGAGCATGGTTTTAAATTGGGGGAATACATGAGAATGTGTATGATTGATGTGTATGAGGTGTAATAATGAAATTTTAAGCCATGTTGAAATGCATAAACTAGTATTTTGGATTTTGGAGGTGTGTGCCTTAGATGGTGGGATGTTAGGATCTGTTTTGAGGTGCAAAAACCAGTTATTTCACGCGACTGGTATAGTACCTAACGATGTTGTTGGACCGCCAGGCAATAGGTGAACTAGGGAGGCCCATGGGAAGTGTGGCGCCCGACAACATTGATGGACCACCAGGCGGTCTACGCTGCAACATCGCTTGGCGGCACTTACACTATGCCAAGCGATAGTGTAGTGACAATGTGCATTTGTGTTACTGTTTGCATGCTTCGTTGTCATGACCTGGTCTAGAATATGCTTGGATAAATTACGAGCGAGGAGGTTCGTAATGGAGTTGGAAACACGTGATTAATATGGACGGGGAGGTTCGTATTAGACGTACTCCTATGTGGGGATGCGAGTAGGGAGGTTCGTATGTTTCGTGCTCACACTTGAGGCTGCTATGAGAGGGGAGTTTCGTAGCAAGTGTTCACGCGTGTTAGACTACGAGTAGGGAGGTTCGTAGAGTTGGACTACGAGCGGGGAGGTTCATAGAGTTGGACCACGAGCGAACATGTTAGTGGAAGCATTGGAATCCCTAAGACCAAGGTTGAGTATGTATTGATCTCATATAGGACAAGTTGTTGATATTGAGGGTTTTACAAGACTTATGGTGATGGCTTTGGGGAATAAGACATGTTGAGGCCCATTTACGAGTGGTTGCTCGTAGTGGATTGTAAACACGTGGTGATCACGGGTGGTAGACTAGTGATGTTGGAAATTTTGTGTGCTTGACTCGTTGAACAAGTTACTTAGTCATTTAGCGAGTGCCTTCCTAGAGGAATGAGTAAGTGAACTTGTTGAGCGAGTCTGCTAATAGTGGTATTGATATGTGTTTTGAAATATGGAGAATCTTTGAGAAATGATTATACTGTGGAATGGTTGTGGTTTTAAGAGAATGAAATTATGATAAAGAGATGAAATGAATTGTAAATTGATATTGTATATATTGCATAAATATGGTGTTCCTAAGGAGGAATGCTATATTAGTTAATATAGTCTTATGCGTTGAGTAAGGATCCATCCATATTGTGAAATCATCCTAACTATACTAAACTCAGACTTATATAGAGGATGGCGGTAAAAGTTGAGGGAGGTTCTTATAATGGGATATAGAGCGAGAGACCCCTTTTGTGGCGAGCTTATTAGTGAATTTACCCTCACCAGGGATTAAGACCTAGTAAACTAGGGTCGGTCGTGACATTTTATTTCATGATTACATGATAGGTGTTTGAATTCACAAGTATCCAATTCAGTGCATAAATAATCTGAATTTGAAGTTTAGAATAGGTTTATCTATGAGTATTTTACAATGTGTTGGTTTTGCTATAAATGTATGATTTAATTGAGTGTTAGTAGTTGTGATATATATATATATATATATATATATATATATAATTGTGGATTTTGGATGTTAAAAATTATTATTAGCTTACCCTTTCTTTTCTTATTGGTTTTTATGTTTTTCTTTTGCTATGGTCGCTCTTATGGCATGGGTAGATGAGGCTGTAGGTAGTAGTGAGGCTAGACAATAGGAGTTTGTTAGAAGTGGGAGCTAAGATGTAATAGATATGTATATAGATTTTATATATTTTGTGTAATACTAGTCTCTCCTTTTGTAGTAATCCATAAAGAGAATTAGTTTCTTTTGAAAAATTTTAACTATGAGAGGATTGTAATTACACTTTATATGTATCTATGTATGCCTTATGCTCATTTGACTAGATTTTCTTAATATAAATAATGCATGGAATCTAGAGATAACATTATTCTATTTTCGGGGTTTTTACATTTATGGTCTCAGAGCAAGTCTATTCTTAAGTGATTTGTGTGTTTCAGTTTATTATCCTTCTCTTGTGTGTGTGATATGTGGTTAGAATAAGTCTAGTCAGAGTTTAAGTTAGCTTATGGATGGATTGTCTTTTCTCGTTTGAACATAAGTTATGGCACGTATGCCACCCCTTCTCCACCTCCCCCCTCAACTTGCATGCCTAGTTTTGTAAGGGTAATAGAAATCATGGTTGCAACATTGCAGCAGCAGAGTGCCTACATGGCACCACAAAACCATGTTGCATTACAACGGATGGAAGCTACAAGGCTAGCAGTCAAGGCCTTCCAACAATTGAATATGGTTGCCTTATAACAATTAGAAGTTACTAAGGTACCTTTTGTCTTGTTTTATCCTCAAGTTTAATGTGTTTTGTATTATTTTGTATTTTAGTTGTTTTATACATGTTTTACCTCTAATCTTTTTGTTTAAGTATGTAAAAATAAATGAATAGGGAGCGATTCTAGAGGAGAAAAGCAAGAAAGAACTCAAAAGAGCATGTTTAGGACAAGAAATGATCAATTTGAAGCAAATACCTGCGTTGGGCGCCACTGGGATCATGCCCAGTGCTTCATTTACAAACGGTTGTCAAACTGCCTAGAGTTGAGCAACACATTTGTAGGGCTAAGCGCCACTAGCCCTTGCACAAGTAACGCTGAGCGGTGGAAAAGTGGCATTGGGCAATGGAAAATGGCATTGAGTAGTGGTTTTCCAGAGAGCCCCTTCTGCATTTTAATTAATGGTGCTCAGTGGTGGCATCACTTACATGTCAAAATTGAATATTTATTCATGTTTTCCTCGAGGTTTTGGGACATTCTCTTCCTCACACACTTTCTCTCCACCTAGAGCGACCATGAAAGGCTATTTAGAGTGTTGGGAAGCTCTCCTATTTGCTCTTTGAGGTTTCAATCTTCATCTATGGTGTTCTCCCACTTTTGGGGTTGATGAGGGAGATGATATATTAATTGGAGATGGAAATGCGAAGTGGAAGCGCAATTGGAGCATGGAGTAGAGGCAAAGAACCTTTGGGAAAGGTGTGCATCTCTCTTTGGTTTCAATTTCTTCCTTATCTCTTCGATTTGTAAACCCTAGGTTCTCCACCATGGAAAGCGAACCCTATTTGTTGAGATTAGATGTAATGAATTAAATTCTTATGTAATTTGTGTTGTTAATATATATATATATATATATATATATATATATATATATATATATATATATATATATATATGTGTGTGTGTGTGTGTGTGTGTGTGTTTGTGTCTGTGTGTGTGTGTGTTTTTCCAATTCAAGTTAGTATTTGATTTCTATACTTAATGCTTGTTATGGCTTGATAGCCAATGGCTCGTTTGTTGGTTCTTAAAGTGTTGAAAAATGTCTTTTGAACCTAGAAATGAATTTGACTACCTAATAGACCCTGTATATAGGAATAAAACATTATTCATTAGTAATATTTAGAATCTTGAACTTAATGCATTATTGCCTGTTGATGATCCAAGGGATTGAACATTAATGAGTTATCATAGGCTCAAAGTCACTAGGAATAGGATTTGAGTAAACTAGTGAGTTGATTTTAACTTGAATATGGAGTTGAAATGTTTGTAAATGCCTGCGAATGAAGTGAACGAAATCTAATTATGACAATTGTAAGTACTCTATGTTAAATTTCTTATTGCACACCAATTGGTTGATAAAAATACAAAAAGAGTTTCTTTTTGTTTTGGTAATCTTTGTTGTCTAATTGAGTTGTGAATTGTGATAATTGTCATGTGTTGCATAAGTCCCAGTGGAGAGAACGATATTTAATACTTGATACCTACGATCGATGAATTTGTAGTTTTCTACTAACACTCAACCATAAGGTTCCTTAACCTTTTGTGTGGTGATTGAAGGACTTTTTGAAGCATGACCCCATGAAGCTTGTGCCAAACGATGCCCAAGAGAGAGTAGGCTAGCATATGTAGTGTATATGCTAAAAGGGGAGGCACAACACTAGTGGGCAAGCATGAAGATGATGATAAAGGACAAATGAGAGACAATTACTTGGGATAAGTTAAAGTTGAAGTTCTTTGAGGAGTATTTCCCTAATAGCGTAAGCTATGCTAAAGAAGTGGGGTTTTTACATCTTGTGTAGGGGATATGATAATGGTTGAGTATGCGAAAAGGTTTAAACACCTATCCCATTTTTATACTCTTGCCATGAATGAGATACGAAGGTGTAGAAAATTTCAGAATGAGCTCAAACATGAGATCAAGGAGGTGGTAGTGCCTCTTTGTATTTGGGAATTCTTAACTCTAATTGAAAAAAACTTGAGTAGTAGAGAATTTGAAAGTTGAAAGCAAAGTTTAGAGTCCACATGTAGGAGGACCGTCTAGGAGTAGGCCCAATCATGATGAGAGGAAGAAACCACACTTCAAGCCTCAACCTTAAAGGACTAGAAACCCCTTCCATCATCAACAACAAAGCGGTATTAAATGTTTTACTTGTGGAGAGACACCATATCATCATAGAGTTCCCTCAAATGATTGACCATAAAAGATGGAATATGTGCAGAAGGGGATGAGCCTTATGCTAGGGACATCCCCAGCACTAGAAGAGCATTGACTCTTGCAAGGGCAACTCAGTAGTAGTACAAGGCAGAAGGGATGCTAAACCCCAGGAAATAGACAAAGTATATGTAGTTTCTGGTGTTGAGGCTTCCAGATTAGGTAACTTGGTTTGTTTATAGTGTTTTATATCTGGTAAAAGCTTGCGTGTGTTGTTTAACTTTGGGGCAACCCACTCATTTGTGTTTCCTGTCTGTGTGATGGAGTTAGGTTTACCTATTAGAGAGCTACAACATGATCTAGTTGTATTGACTCCAACCTCTGGTGTAGTATCAAATCTCTAGTATGTGTTGAATGTCCAATTATTGTAGAGGGACACAAGTTTAAAATCAATTTGATTTGTCTACCTCTACAAGATATAGATATAATCTTAGGAATCGATTGATTATCTGCCAATCATATTCTTATAGATTGTGATTAAAAGAGAGTGTTGTAAATAAACTTTAAAGAGTTGGAGTTGTTGTTTTCACATTAAGTCATGGGTGAGCTGAAGGATGGAGCATCATGCTATGCAATTCTAATGTAGATGGAGGTTGGGCAAGAGAATAAGTAGGTCCAAATACTGATGGTTGAAGAGTTTGCAAATATTTTTCCAGAGTAAATTCTTGGGTTGCCTTCATAGAGGGTAGTAGAGTTCTTAATTGACCTGGTGCTAAGAGCAGGACTAGTGTTAGTAACTCTATACAAAGTGGCTCCTATATAGCTACTAGAAAAAAAATAGATAGAAGAGTTGTTAGACAATAAGTTCGCCATGGGGAGCACCAATGTTACTAGTAAAGAAGAAGGATTACAATTCTATGCATGATAGCCTCTTCCTCAAGCTAGGTGGAGCCAAAGCTTGAAATAATGCTATATAGATGAATGATGCGTGAAAGCTTGGTGTTTGATGTTTGATGGTGGGATAAATGTTGTTTGTGATGTTCCAAGAGAGGCTAGGCCAATTGTAAAGAAATGAATGCTAAAGGGACTTCATGGGATGCTCTAGCAAGTGACTAAGAGACAAGATATGGTATAAAATAAATTTGGCAGTATAACATTGAGCATCTCAAAATGAAAAATACATGGGGAGACACCTCTATTTATAGAGTAAGGTGTCTCCAAAATGGTCCAAAACCTTAGAGTGCTAACATGCACAAAAACCCTAAAAATGTTGTCTTGGTGAAGGACAGCTTGACAAGTGGCACTCTTATTCTCATGAAAACTGAACCAATCATGGAGTGTCATGTGAAAAGCTACTTTATGAAAAACATATCCAATTAGGCAATGGCACATGGCCACTACCTTTGTAAGAGAACTCTTCGTTGAGGGCTTGCCATGTGGCATGTGTGGGACACCTCTCACTAAGCTATCTAGATTAACATAATTAAACATCAAAGAGTTGCTTAAGCTAGGCGTATATGATGCTCCGTACTTAAGCAATTATTTTTTTAAAACCCTACACTACTTGGCCCTTAATACAAGGTCTTCAAAGGAAATCCTACACTATAAGACCCTTAATACAAGGTCTAAAAATGATTCATAATGCCCCAAGTGAAGAGAAGCTTAGCTTCACCTTGTTGAGAGGATGTTAACTCTTCTTGAATTTGTTTAGCCATGCTCTTTGTGATAGGACCCTTAGCTAGGTTGTGCCATCAAAGCTATATGTGGATTACAAGTAATTAAACATGATCACCATCAAGAACAAATATTCTCTACCAAGGATAAATGACTTGTTTGACCAATTGCATGAGGTTGTGGTATTTTCAAAGATAGACTTAAGGTCTGGTCACCTGATAACTTAATTTTCTTTTAATTATCTTCTAAATAAATCCAATATCTTCAACTTTGATAACATTGTTGTTGACACTATCAAATTAACATTACTAAATTGTAACAATTTTAATATTGCCAAGGTAGTAGCCATAAAGCTATAAAAGGTAAGGTCTGCCCTAAGTCATCTCTCAACAAACACAAAATTGATTTCTATCAAATTAGTTTCTTATAAAATCTATACTAAAGGATTAGTGAAATAAAATAAAAAATAATAGAATAAGATAAAGATAAATAAAATAAATAAAAGATTAATTAATAGAATAATAAATGATAAAAAGAAATGAAATTGCAAAAAGATAAAAAGGGACTAAAACACTAATAAAGAAAATAGGTTGATTCCAATGGTTTTTTAAAATAGGATTCATCATTGGTTATCTAAAGATTATTATTCAATTAATTATTGTTTTAGATTTTCAAATTAATTAATGTTAAGTCTTAATTAATTTGTTGGTACTCTCACTATTAATTAAAGTATATTCTGAATTAAAAATGAGAATGTTTTAGATTATTCATAGTAAATTCGACCAAAGTATAGTCTAACATTCATAGTAAATTCGATCAAAGTATAGTCTCAATCAAATTCGACCAAAGTATAGTCTCAATTAAAAATCCTGTATGTTATTTTATCTCTTTATCAAGTAAAAAGCTAATTAATCAAAGTACAATTTTGATTAATTCTTGTTAAAAATTTTACATTTAATCAGAATAAAAAATAAAATAATAAACAAATTATTTCATTTTAACTTCAAAATCCATTATGAAATTGCAGCAGAACGATTACTGCTTAACATTGAATGGATGGTAAAACTAACATAAGAAAAAATAGAGGGAAGGACGTGAAAGAAGAAGGATAGGTCAAAATTAGTCCCCCGACAAGGATTCCTAAGCTCCATTAATGGTTTCCCTATGTCTCTATATAGAAATTAGAATGGACTTTGTTTCTGGTTTTTTGTTGTCGTAATCTTCTTTTTGATAATGTAATTTCCTCCAATTATATCTTCCAAATAAATCCAATATCTTCAAGATATATTTGGTTGTTATGGAGATATGCAAATATTTACGAAGATATTTTCAGAAAAAGATTTGACAGCCATTATCTTTTGATACTTTGTGATATAATTATATAAGATAATTATTTAAAAATATAAAAAATCTAAAGATATATTTGTCTCAAATTATCTTTTATCATAAAGATTATTAAATTATCAAAGTCATTTTTTTTTGTGGAAAAAAATATAGAAAACTACAACATCCATTTTTTGTTGCTTGTTACCCCTTTTGGCTTAGCCAAATTCAATTTGGTTTAGCTAAAATGGTTTTTCAAAAATCACTGTTTCTTCACTTTTTCATGTTTTTCTTCTCTTCTTCATGAGATCTTCAATTAATTTAATTAAGAATGTGGATAAATTAGATTCATCAAATAACATTAGCAACGATTCAACACAATGTATTTTATTTTTTAATAAGTGGATATAATATATGCTAGCTAATTTTCTCAAAAGTTAATGTGCATGCAATATTTAAACATTGATGTTTGTTTTCTAAGAAGAGTGTATGGAGACATGTAATTTTGGATCTAGAAAATTTGTTCATATTATTTAACAAAGGTAAAGGAAAAAGAAGAAAAAGGAAAAAAAAAAAAAACACAAGGGATTTCACATGTGGAGAAAAATGTCCAATTATTTAGTATAAACTTGTGAGTTGGTTTTTACAAATGATTAATCTACAAACATGAAGTAACAAGAGTTGGAGAAAAACAAAATCCAGCCTTCTTTTTTAACAAGCCGAGATCTTTTTAGAACCTTTAATGCCTCCAAAATGCATCTATGTAGGTATGATAGTAGCTTTGCGATTTGATATTTGCTGGAAATGGAAAAATGAAAAGCCCTTGACCTTGTTACTTAAGGATCTAAGGTTCATGCAAGGGATAGAGAATAAACTTGTAACACCCCAAATTCGGATGTCACATTTTGGTATCAGAGCCAGATTTTCGAAAAAAAACTTTGGAATTGTGGGGAGTGAGCTCATCTAATTGATGTTGTCTGATTCTAATTAGTGTTGTATTACATGAAAGGTAAATGTGATAGTTTGGTTGGATTTAAGTGTTGTTCAAATTTTGGTTGTTGGATTTGGGAGGTCTGTAGTTGGAAATATGGGTCACGTAAAGTTGTTATTTTATTATTTTTTTCTCTGGTTTAACTTGTTTTATTCAGTGATATTTACATGATACGTAAGGTATGATTGGTGACATAGGTGTGATGCATGCTTGAGTTGGATGCTAGTTTTGGTGAATGTTGTGGTAATGAAGCATGTTATACTTGATTGTGTATGTGATGTACAATATGAATTCTCACATATCTGTAAAACCAAGTTGCACTTTTACCCATAGGACTTTGGTGAGTCGTGTGAGATGGGATTTTGTTCTACTATAAGACTTTTGCCTAAGCTTAGTAAGAGTGCTCTTGCTAGGTTTTAGTGAGCAGGTAAGGGGTGTTGGTTGTAAGTCTTAGGGAAAGAAGGTGAGAAGTTCTCTCCAAGAGGCGCTGGTACGCAAGGTGAGAAGTTCTTTCCAAGAGGCGTTGGTGTGTAGGAAATAAAAATGGTTGGGTATGAGAGAATGTTATACTATGTGATGATGGGTGAATTAGGTATTATGTTGAGTCAGGATAAAATGGTTTCTTTTAGCCATAAGTCTTTGACATGAGTTTAGCAAGAGTGCTCTTACCCAAGACTTTGTTGAGCGGGTAGAGTTGTTGCTTGTAAGTCTATGAAGAGTAGGGGAAAGACTCTTTCCAAGAGGCATTGTTGTGCAGGATAGGTAGAATGGTGGATTATGAGAGGATGGCATACCATTGGATATTATTTTGTGGTAATGTTGATGATTGCATGTTTTGGTTTTGGGAACATGTTTTGAGTTGTTATCTTGATGGAGTTATGCATATGCTGGGATCAGGCGAGAAAAGTTTTGTGAGGTTCTATTAGGACAAAGCTAAAATGATTTTAGCTTTTGTAAGTTATTGTTTTTCTATATGAGATTTTTTGTTAAAGGTGTGTAATAATTTTATGTTGTTATATAATTATTTAATGGTTGTTTTATTTTTGATAAATTTAAATAATAATATGGATTTTGTATATTTTTTTAGTTGATTTGTGGTTTATAACTTTATTTAAAAATATTATGAAAAGACCTCATGTATAAAGTTACTTGTGAAATAATTTGAAAGGAAAAGAAAAGTTGTATTTAGATTATATTTTTTTATCAATAATATTTTATTTAGGTTAATTCATGGATGGTTTTGTTTTATTGGGTAAGAATTTGTTTTAAGAAATACGAGGTCTTTATTTTATATTGATAGTAAATGTTTTATTTGTGCAAATTTATTTGGTATGAGACTTTTATTTCATCATGTAAATGCGTAAATTTTTAGGTATGCGTGATGTAATGTCCCATTTAAATAATAGCGTAATTAAATAAAATATTACGATGAATAATAAAAGTCAAAGTCATGAGTATAAACGTTACTCCTTACAATTATCCAAGAGTACTTAGAAGGAAAACTAAGACACATCACGATGCCAATATCAAGATAGAGAAAGAAATTTAACGATATTAAAGTAAGTACTCCAAGAGAAAAATAATACAAGGACTACAACTCAAAAAGGAAACTCAAAGATAGGTGGGATTTGACCCCAAGACGAACTAAGCAGCGAAACCTCCATCACCCTAATGACCACGGGGAGTTCTCACATTTGCTCAATAAATTGATGATCATCACAAAAGGAGAAAAACCACACATATCACATACAAACAAACAGAAAGGATAAGCTAGAGTAGAAAAATAATTTATCATACCATTGCATACAATTGTACAGCCAAAGATACATACATCAACCAAGCATGTGAAGACTCACAAACAAGACACTATGACTCAAGACACGATTATCCGGATACATATAATTAGTCAGATTCACCGGATGCTTGCACTTGTGGTGGCCTTTACTGCTCTGCAAAGCCAATTACCAATGGGTTTCACCTTACCATTCACAAGGTTAGCCTTCGAACATCTAAGGTCACTATCCTGTCAAAGACTAGGGCCTCCTGTTACTCACACTACTTGAGTCAGTACACTCTACACGAGACTCACTAACTCTGTAGAGTGTCAGGATGCAATCCTTACTTGAATCCTTACTAAATTATATAATGAGGCACCACCACGAACTTCGTGGAATTACGTCCTAAGCATGAGGCACCACCATGAGCTCCCACTAACAAGGGTCATGATATTACGTCTGACCAATGAGGCAACACCACGAAACCCTTGTGGAATTACGTCCTGACCAATGAGACACCACCATGAGATCTCACCTAGCGATTCATGGAATTACGTCTTGACCACACCAAAATCATGTTTTCTCCAACCAGCATAAAGTCATTATACATACCAATTCCATATCAACATTTATAACCAACCATCCTATTCACGTTACATGTCAAGATCATGCCAAACTCATCAATTCCAGCCCATAAACCATTCAATACATGAAAAATCACTCATTTCATGCTTTATCATAGTAATCCAACCAAACATGTGGCAAACATCCAATAACAGAGAAGAAAACAAGACTTGGGCACATTCTCGGCCAGTTCTTGCTCAAGCTGAAAGGTCTCGCTCAGGCAAGAGGGTTCCCTCGCTCATACGAGCTCCTTTCGCTTAAGCGAGAGCTCGGAGAGTGGAATAGTGGTGTTGTCGCATTCTCTCGCTTAGGCGAGACCTCCTTGCCTGAGCGAGATGGCTTCTCGCTAAAAACTGAAGCTCATCATCTGAGCGACAACTCGCGCAAGCACCTGGGAGGGTTTCTGATACTCTCGCTTAGGCGAGAGTCACTCGCTTGGGCGAGAATGCCAGATTTCCTCCACTGTTCCCGCACGCAGACCAGCCAATACAGTCCAAATCAACAGGTTATTCAGTCCTAATGCAAACAATACACATCCAATACATTTCACACTCAAACTGATTCGAAAGACAAATAAACAGTTCAAAAATCTTTGAGCTCTAGCTTCCCTTACCTTATCAAGAGCTACCGAGAGGGCTTTAAGCAAGCGGAATGGTACTAAAAATCAAAGAACAACTTTGTAAGCTGAAAGCTCGGACACAAGAGCAAGAATGAGTGTACAGGGTGACTCAAAATAGAACAGTGCAACTAGCAAAGGAAAGGAGAAGAGGAAAGTGAAGTCTAACTTAGGTGAGGACAACGTACTGCAAACATGGAGAAAAAGGGTTGTCACTCAAACCCTAGCAGAGCACTATTGAGAGAAATTGAACATGAGCAAGGCAAAGTGAGCTGAAATGAGGGAGTTAGGGTTGTTTAAGGTCTTTGGACACCCTATGGACTAGCCTCAGGCCCAACTGGTTAGATAGGCCCTTAAATTCTAGGGCAGAATTAAAGAGGGCCTTACACATGATGCTTTTACTTTCTTGAGTAGAAAATTTTTGAGGACGAAAAATTGTTGATTTATTTAATTTAATTATGAAATATTAGATAATTATTTGAGTGATTTAAGTTATTGTTTTATTTAATATGTGTTTATAATTTTGTGGTGCACATGTTATTATGAGAAAGCATGTGACTTAATGGTTTGTATATGTGTTATTATGGGTATGATGTATCTGAGTGTATGTGCTCACTTATATACTATGAAAATATTTTATATTATCATAAAATTAATTTAATTAACTCTAATAATTTCATTTATACTGATTTTTTAAAACTCAGTGTTAATTAGACCTATCAAAAAATCTTACATAATAAAAAATAAAATTTCAAATGATTTTGATTTTTAAATTAAATTTTAATTTTTTTTATATTGCTCTATCATCGGATTATGTGACTCCAATAAAATCCTATTTAAGTAAATTTTTAGAAGCTAATTCATTGTCTCCTCTCGTTATTGAAGCCACTGGAAAAAGTGTAAAAATATTATATACCATGGTCGCAAAATAATTGGTTCACTCACCTCTCTATTTCTTAGTACTACTAGCTAGATCCAAAAATAGAAAATATAATTCATGCTCCTTTTCAAATGTTGAAAAACCTCATTGGACTATGTCCTCGATTGCCCCTTGCCTTTCTCTCACTTTCTGCTCACTGCCTAGGTGCGTGCACAGTACACATAGGGACATAAAAACACATTAATATATATATATATATATATATATATATATATATATATATATATATTTTTTTTTTTTTATTTATATATTATGGAAATGATAAAACCAAGACATTGACCACCATATGTAGCAAATTTAGTGCCAATGTTATTCATAATCAACATCTATGTCTCTACCCACAACAACCCTAAGCACAATTATACACAGTACAAAGTTAAATATAAAGAATGACCAACATTGTCCCAATAATATATAATAATTACTATGCTTCGAGATCATCTTTTAGAAATCCGAGGAATGAACTGATACTAGTAAAATATATGTCTCGTGGTCGTTTCGTCCCATCATATCAACCTCCATCATGACTAAATTAATTCCTTAGATTTCAAGTGGTAAGAGTTGACATTTTCTATCCAAATGCTGTCCACGTGTTAAAAGTAAGATTATCCACGTGTTTTTTTCACTAATTTAAAATTATAAAATTAGTATCTCTAATTGGTGTGTTTCTCATTGGCGTCTGCTTGAATATTTCTCATAAAATATTATGGAGAAAAATACGCCTTTTGACGTTTAACTGAGATTTAGTTCATCAAGATCCTCCATTTGGAAATAGGAAAAGTATAAAGTTGAATTTCTTTTTCAGATCTACTTGAAAGCAAGGGTGATATTCTTATATTCTTAAAGCATTCATTCTTGGTGAAAAGTTTGTAGAATACAGTTGACGGAAAATTGTTGAGTAAAAAATACAAAAGTTTTGTTTTTCTTCTTAATTAGACAACCTGATAATATACAGATAGACAGAAAATACAAGGCCGCTTGTATGTGACTTATTAATTATGTGATTAAATTCTTGTGTTAAATATGATTTTAGTCTATTAATTTTTAATTAAAATTAGAATTAGTTTTTTTTTTAAACTTTAACATAATTTAGTCCTCCAACTTTTGAAAATATATGAATTTAGTCTTTTTAACTAAATTTTGTTAAATTTTTTAACGTTTCAAACATATTTTTCAGTTAATATTGAAGCGAAAATGTGTCAAATGATGTAAAAAATTTTAATGCTATCCTGAAATGTGTTTAAAAAGCCAAATAAACTTAACAAAATATGATTAAAATGACTAAATTATATATTTTTAAATGTTAGAGGATTAAATTAGACAAAAGTTTAGAAAAAGAACTAATTCAAAATTTAACCGAAATTTAAGAGACAAAAAAACATATTTATTACTTAATTTTTCTAATAATTTTTACATGACTTAATGATTCAACTTCACTTTGTTTCATTGTGTGATGACAAAGAGTCAAGTAAAATGGGTGTTTATAATGAAAGGGGACGGAAGCAATAAATATAGACCGTGCTATTTATGAATTGTTATGTTTTAAAAAAGTTATTACTATCTCCTTTCCAATCTCTCTTGTACATTATTACTAAATAATCCATGTATATCTTGATTTTATATATGCTTAGTATATACTTTTTTTTTATCCTTACCTTTTTTTATTCTTTTTAAATGTATGTTAAATTTTGATCAACCTTTTCTATAAACATGATAAATTTTTGTTATTATACTAATGTTTTTTTTTTTTGAACCCGGAGTGAAATTGGGACTTAGAAACTAGTCATTGCTAATATTAAGATTCACAGAAGAGATTGATATATTTAAAACAAACTATTTTTGAAGTACAGAACTTCTATTGACGCACATACTTAAAGTACTGGTATGCTGGTGGATTTCATTTTCTAAGTGCATCCAATTGTGGAAAACCAGCAAGTTACGTAGGGCTCTTTTCTCCTCCTAAATATATCCTTTTATTTTCCAAATCCATCATTTTATCATATTTCAACTAATTGCTTAGGTTCCTCTAATTGATGAAAAAGTACCTAACATTAGTTATCACTTAAAAAGCCACATTTAAGCTTTTTGTACATCTGACTTTGATGTCGTGAAACTTAAAATTCACATTCTTTGTATAGTGCTTCACAAGTATGACTATAGGGGTAAGGCTAAACCACGGACTCTAAGTCTAAATAATTGGTACATCTAATCTCAGAGCAACATATATGAGTATTCATGTTCTATCACACCAGAAGAAAAAGCAGTAAAATAAAATTGTGTTTTAAGTCTAACTTAACTTCATATTAAAAGAATAAGAAAATAAGAATAGGTGAGTAGAAGAGAAGAAGCATGGGAGGCATGTTGGAAGAAGAAAAAAATGATGAGGGTAGGAGCTAGGTAGCTTGAATAGTTTGCAACGGAAATGTGCGGTTGGTATTGATTTAAATGATTGCATTGAAGAACGGGAATTGACTGAGAAATTGCATGTGGAATGAGCATTATTGCATGTATAAATATGTGTTAGATCCTACATTTGGAAAGTTGCTTGTAAGTTGGACAAGGAAAGGTAGAGGGGATGGAGGGGAGGCAAGGAAGCACGTGACTCATGTTGATGATGGATTAGAGAGAAAGGAAAGTGTGAATAGATGAAGGAGACCGCTACTGGGGTCATCATGTGTTTATTCTACCCAGTTTACTCAATCCCCAAATAACCCCTCACATCAAACTTAAACACACTCTAATCACACTATCTTTGATTAGGCACTGTACACAAGAGTTGGTCTTTGTTACTGACACAGTGGAACACATAAAGTTCATCTCTCTGTTGTCACTTCACAAGCTCCCAACCGTATAGGAATTGGACTAACATGAGGGTCAGACAAAGATATGGAAAAGTGAGAGAGAGTAAGAGAGTGAATTTTGCTAGGTGAAACTTTAGAGAAGGGAAGGGGAAAAGAGGAATTTATTGTCTCTTCAAAACCACAACAAGAAAGTATTTGTTGGTTTCTAATAAATGGACAGAACAGGCACAGGGAGAGAGGCCTTATCAGCTTGTGTACTTTAGAGATATTTCACAAACTACGGGTCAACACTGTACAAACTTTTCCTACAAAAATATCAACACATTTTCAACACATAAATGTATGGTCTACAAACAACCACCGCAACTGGAAACTCTACTTCGTCTAATCACCCTGTGTCAACTCTTCAACACTTTCTTTTTCCACCAACAACAACCAAAACTCTTGCCTACACTTTCATCTCTTATAAACATGCTCATCAAACAAAAATACGTGGTGAAAATCTTTACATCAACAACCTTCATTTTCTTTGACATGGACAATAATAGAGAGGGCCTAGCAATTAAAGGCTATCAATGAATCTGAAAAAGTTATGGCAGGCTTTCTGGTACTATGAAATCTTCGCCCAAAAGGAAACCAATGCATTCAATTCATCTCAAGACCCTTAAGTTAACCCAGCAAACCATCAAAACAAACAACTCACTTAAAACCTCACTTTAACTTCACTAATATTTCTTAACCCAGCAAGTCATACAATAGTGTTTAATAGTTTTAGCTTTTATATATGCGTCTATTGAATTACCCTTTGCGTCTCCAAGTTGGATTCCATTAAAATATTATTTTTCAATCACTTCAGTAACCAATCTCATGCACGAAACCTACTTCATGTGTACCATGCATTATCCTCGGTAGTCTTTTTAGAAAAAAGAAACGTAAGAAAATCAGCATGATTAATTTTGCTGATGCTATTCGTGAATATACTTTATGCTTAATTACATAATATATACAGTTAAAAACACCAAGATTATAATAGATAAGAAGGGGAGAGAAGAGCCGTAAACTAATTAATTATGCCATAGATTACGGGACTATATAGTAGATACTAAAGTAGCATTGTTTTTTATTCACAACTTGCTTCAAAAGCCACTCATCAAGACGAAAGGATCATAGTAGAGAAAAACACTCAAGAAACACACTCTTTGCAAAGCTACTACACGCTATTAACACAAAAACATCTTTAAAAGACACAAAAGTCACCTATAATATTATCTTGTTTTTTCTTCTTCTTCTTGGTTTGGATGTGACTCTAGCTTTGTTTCCTTTCCCTCTCTTAACACATTACATCCTTGAGAAGCTTGTACCTGCGTGTGCCGGGTCGTGGCGACGGTGTGGGACTCTTCCCCTTCTCAGAACCACTCTCTTCACGATGATCATGCTGTTTGATCATTTTCTCGCCGGAATATTCCGAACGGTGGGTGGCTCCGGCCTCGTTTCCAGTCACCGGTTTCTTCGAATTCGACCCAATATGTCTCAGGTTCTTCTCCTCGCTCTGGCACCAATCGCACAGTTCTATCTCCGGTAATTCTCCGTAGTAGTTGCTACAATACCTGAAAGACTAGACTGATTAAACTCCAATACTCAAAAGCGAAAAGCACAAAGGTAAAATAAAAATTAAAAACCATACATATTCTATATGAAACTACCCATGAAGATAAAAGCTAGCATGAGTAGGACCACGATCGTGGTTCGTGTAAGATGGTTGTGAAGGCAAAAGAGGTTCTGAAAATTAAAGATGATTATGAGTAGATGATGTGTGTGATTTAGTGAGCACGTGTTGAAGAAGAAGAAGAAGAAGAAGAAGGGAATGGGATGATCTACAAGAAGAAAAAGAGCATACGAGTGCTGGAAGCGATGACGGCATTTGTTGCAGCGAAAAAGCTTATCGGGGAAACCCACGTCGCCGCACATGCAGCAAACCGTTTGAAGATCCACCATTGTTTTCAGCGTGCCCCGAAGATTGAAAGAAGAGAAAAAGAGAATTTGGAGGGGAGAAAGGAGAGAGAAAACGCACCCAGAAAGCCAAAGAGCACACGAACACAGAAAAAAAAAAAAAAAAAAAAAAAAAAAGAGAGAATATGATCACTGCGAGGAGAGAGAAACCCCAAGTTGAAGTAGAAGAAGAAGAGGAAGAGGGTAGAGAGAGGATTAGAGATAGGAAGAGTTTATAATTTATATAGAGAAAGATTACCGGTGCGCATGTTGAGTCGGTGTTGGAAACTGATGTATTATAAGTCATTTTTCATTTATTAAATTAATTAAAAATTATATTTATTCTCGCACAAGTGATATCGATTTCAATTTCTTAATCAATTGCCATAAGATTCGAATTTGGATGATACTAATAATAAATTGAAGCATAAATTTTATAATTATAACCTAAAGAAAGAAATAAAATAAAATAGGCATATTTATATTGATTCACAGGTAGACCACAGGTTGCTCGCAGTCATTTTCAGTTAGGGCAGGCAGAGAAAGTGAGGGAAAAGACAGTTATGACCCATGGCTGAGGTTGTTTGATTATCATTTTTTACCTATCTTTCCCTTTTCATCAGCTTTTGTCCTGTTTGTGGATTTTGGAATTGCCTTAGTTGGTGATGAGAGGGTGTAGCCATGTCATCAACATTTCACTCCTGCACAAATCACCATTTCGATAACTAACAACGCAAGCCTAAACAACCCTATTATTAGTAATAATCATACCACGCTAGAGTTAACACCTATGCAACGCAATTATATTTTACTCACACTTTCCTATTTAACATCTTCAACAAAAAATATGTCATTATCTGTGTTATTAATCTATATTAAACACGCCTTTTTTTATTTTTTTATTTTAGTGAGATACAACGTTGTCATCAAAAGGAGACATTTTAATAAAAATACTTCATTTTCGAGATTATAATATGCCAAAACTAGCTCATTCTATACATTAATAATATAATTACTATAATAGACTACTTCACTTAACATATCACAAGTTAACCAACGCTCAATCAATAATAATAGTTATTATTATATAATAAATTATTTGCAACACTACGTACCATGGGTATATTTTACTTCAAATAATTAAAATTTAGGAAATACAAATACGAATCATTTAAAATTATACGTGTCCTTAATACTTTAAAATAAAGTAGCTTACTTAGGAGTTGAAAACAAACTTAAGAAATTGAGGCAATAATAATCATTAACGCGGTTACATTTTTTATGATGTTAAAATAAAGAGACTGAAAATAAGGCAGAGGAGGAAAAGAAGAGCTTGCAGTATAGAAAAGATTATTGATATTTTATGAACTTTAAAATATGTAGATAAATAAATTCTAAATAATTGTGAAATGATGAGCTCATGATAAGTAAAGTGTATAAGAGGCGGTCTTAGGTTCCAGAACGAAATAATTGGTTAATCAGATATAATTGCTTGTAGAAATGATTCACGAAAATTAATGTAGTATAATATATAAATTGTTTTATTAAATTCCTTTAGTATTTTAGTTAATTAGAGTTTAAGATCATCTTAATCTTCAAATATCCCTAGACGTTTATTCAATAGGTAATGCTAGCATTACTGTTTTTTTTTCCCTATTTTTAACAACATTAAAATAGAATGCATACTTTTTGAGTCCTATTAGAATTTTTCTTATTTTATGAGATTTTTCTTTCATAAAGTTTTGTAAAAGAAAATATTTTTATATTATTTTTTCAAAAAATTTTAATTGATAGGTAACTTTTTTGTGGATAATTATTTCTTACAAAATTATAAAATTTATAAGTATTTTTTTATAAATTTATTTGTAAAAAATGTTTTTGTGAAAAATATTTAAAAAAAAAATCAAATTATTCATAACAAATTTTGTAAGGGTTTTTAAGAAAAAAATTTAAAAAAGAAAGAAAAGAAAAATACAGTGATATGATGCTTAACTCGATGTTTTTGCTCGTATGTTACATCTCAATGTTTTCCTCAAACTCATTATGGCAGTTTATCTTTACTTTAACGTATCTTCTTCACTCCAACATTGGGTAGACTTCCTTAGCAAACCAAAAAGAAAATTTCATGATATGGAAATACTAACAATTATGTTTTTAATTTTTTCTAAACGTACTTGACTGCGTATTTCATTTTATTCCCTTCCAATATACTCAATTCTGGTATACGTCTTTGGTTCAATCGATTAATTATAGTTCATAAGCTAAAACTAATCAACCAAATCATGAGACGTGTAATCTGGAGTGGATTTAATAATATTTCGCATATATAATATATATATTTGATGAACAAAATAAATGGGATTTTATGTGTCTTGTAATCAGTGACAGAGATAAAGAAAAAAAGAAAAGGTTCTCTCCAACTACTTGGATGTGAATGGGGACAATCAAATCCGCATATCCCCAACAACTGACAATTACCTGCGAATCCTTGGAAGGCAAATTCAATCTGAGTCAGTAGCTCCAGCTCCTCGTGAGAAGGACAATTTGCAAACACAAACTATTTTCATAATGGATAAAACTTTGATAAAATTGTACGTATTGTTTAGACTATATGTTTGGTATTTCGTAGACTATGTGTTTGCTATTGTTTTAGTCAAAGTTAGGGACTTCAAACAAGGTATTCAGTATATTTTTCCTTGTTTAGCGGAAAACCTACTTTCTTGATCGTAGGATATTTCTACTTTAGTGAGGAAGAACATTTGAACCTTGTCGTTTAAGATTCTCCTATCTCATTGTTTTTGGAGGATTTGGATTTGATCATTGTATAATACCTTTTAATAAATCCAATTCACTACAACAAAAATCACTTTAGATAATAGCATAAAATTGTGATCTAAATTATAAATATCGTGATTTAAAGATTAGACTACACTTTTTTAAGCGTAGTATAGGTGAGTGTAATTATAGATAGTAAACAACGATTTTTAGTGCGACAATACTTTTAAAACCATTGCTTAAAATCCTCACAATAGACAACCGTTTTTCAAGTTGATTTTAGACCTCACCTATATTTTTAAACCACATTTTTACTGATTTTGCCCACATAGTTTAAAGCAACAGTTATATAATCATGGACTTTCATGATTTATACATCATTTATAAAAATGTTGTTTATTATATGTTTAGGCCACATTTATTTAGTCGTTATCTAATTTAGTGTGGTCTAAACTACCAAATGTTGTAGTGATTTACTCAACACAAAATCCTTTTCGGTGGCTAGAAAACTTTATGTTTTTCAATTTGATATTTTGATTGTTTAAGTGTTTTATATGTCCACTCTTATAGCACAAACCTCACGAGTAATCAACTTATGTTATGGATTAAAGTTACAAAAATCTTTAATTCACTAGACTCTCGCTTACTATTAACTTCAATCAACAATTCATTAATTTCTTTTCAGGAATTATATTTTTGTTATTTTTTATTTTTAAAGATGGAATCATAGGGGAATCAAAATAAAAGACATAGGGGAGAAAGATAAATGAAGAAGAGAGTGGTAATGAAGGGTTTGTAGAAACGTAAATTACATAGAAGTAACACTACAAAAAAAAAAAACTAATTTTCATACGAACGAAATTCGTATATAAAGCCTTAAATATGTAATGTAATTGAAAATTTTTGAAAGATTACATACGAAAAAGAATTTGTATATAAAACAGGCGTAGGTAATTTAACATACGAAAAAAATTTTCGTATGTAATGTTACATACGGAATAAATTCGTATGTAACTAATGCAGACATTACTCATGGAATAAATTTGTATGTCATTGATGAAGACATTACATACGAAAATAAATCTGTATGTAATGTGTGTGCTTATAAGAATTTTTTTATATTCTTATAATTCAATCGTAATAGAGTTAAAATGACATAAACTTTTACCATTATTTATTGAAATGAAGATCAAATTGATGCACATAACAATCTAATAAAGTTCTAATAGCACATCCAAAGTTAAGTCATAATAGCATATAATTCAAATGAAGAAGTAAGAAATTATATCTAGAAGCAAGGTCCAACAACTTAATCCAAAATGTTTGATCTAAGAAGGTATAATTAAAATCAATTTTGAACAAAATGTAATTTTCTTGTTTAATGGATGGCTACGAAGACCATGTTGCTTAACATAGTGGTAATTATAGTCAACACTAATGAATATATATAATCATCATTAAAGCTCATATAACTTCTATTATAATCAAGGATAAAATAAGAACTGGTAAAGGAAATCAATGGAAGCAGTGACCTAACTTATTATAATCAATATTGAATTTGTCATTTCTTCTTGTTCGTGACATTCTTAGAATGTTCGAAATTGTATCCATAATTTGTCACCCCTTGTTTCCATTTGATATAACTATTTATATTTTCCCCCTATTATGACAGTTACTTGGCATAAAAGAAAAATATATAAATTGGAACAATTGTCCTAAAACTACCCTCATTATGTCAAATATCCTCGTTGCTTCCCCATTCTGCAGCAGTTATTGCATGTAATCTCCCTTTCGAAATTTTGATTATCCTTTTCTCAATGTTTTTCTCTACTTCTTGCTACTTTTTGTGTCCTGTGTCTCGATCGAGCTTTTTTTGATGTTTCAACAGTGTTATTTACTTAATTTCCCCTTTCAATCCTACTTGCCTTAACACATCCCTTTGCCCCCTTTTTACATGGCAACATGCTTGTCGCATCCTTCTATTTGATTATTTCTCGATACCCTCAACAAATGTCCCCCAAGAGAATACTCATTCATAACTCTTTCGATTAAGTATTCTCTTGATGCTCAATTCAACTCTTAATTTTCAAGCCTTTCCACCTTCTTGCCTTGCATGTTTTCGCATTGATTAGGAACATCACACGTCTCTTCACCACCTTTGTCTTTAATGCATTGTCCATGCCTACTTGAGTGTAATCGCCAAACTATAACTAAAGTAGCAATATGATATTAATTCCCTAAATTGGTTTCGACCCATTCGAATTTCAGTTTGCAACACTTTTTTTTATAATCTTCTCCTACAATATTTCTTATATTTCTTCATGCTTCTTTATGCGCCCATCTTTGCACTTTTCCTTTCTTTCTCTCTAATCCTTCCTGTATTTATCCTCTTCAACAAACCCAAATATTTTCCTTCTCCCTCTTACATTACTTCAACGAATTCTTCTAAGAGCGCCTCTTTCTTGTCACTGTCCTATGCCAACATGATTGTGCTTGATGGATGACTCTTTGTGCTTGTTCTCTGCTTGGAGGAAGAATCCAAGAAGATCTACGAGACCCAATGTGAGCGACATTAATTACATATGCTTTTGGCGGCCCCCTTAAATACTACGAGTTTTTTGGAGGCATTCCCTTACTTTTCACGCTTAGATTCCACCAAACTTATTAACCAATATGACAAAATACACATTGATTTTTGTCAAAATGCAAGTAAAATCTACCGCTTAGGACTATTTTCCCCTAGGCCTAACTACTTAAAATTGTTAGACAGGGTTAGCGTCTCAATCAAATTTTACTATGCCTAATCATGTCTATTCTTTTATCTTTTCAGCAAATAAAAAGCTTAATTAATCAAAGTAAAGTCTTTACTAATTTTAGTTAGAGTAAATACCTTTAACCAAAGTACAGTCTCAGTTATTGGTAAAAACTCATTTAATGACATGAAAGCTTATAAATAAAATCAAAGTAAAGTCTCAATTAAATTTAAAAACTCTTGGACTCATATGATCAACATGCATATAAATTTAAAGTTATTACTTTTTACGTGATTCAAGGATAAAAGACATAGATGAATGAAAAACAAAACAATAATAAAAAATAAAGAAATTATTTCATTCTAACCTCAGAATCCATAATGAAATTATAATGGAACCAACCTAGAAGCTTAGAACTCCATAAAATCAAAATAAAAGAAATATAGAAGAATAATGGAGAGAGAGAGAAATTAGGTCCCCCTAACGGCTCCTAAATTCCGAAGTACCGAGCTTCCCTTTTTGCTTTCCCTTGGTCTCTTATATAGGTCTTGATTGGACTTGAATCTTACATTTTCTATTGCTGAAATCTTTTATCTTTTGATATAATATCTCTAAAATAATTAATAGATTTTATTGGTTTCTAAAATATTTGGAAGATTTTCTTTATTGATAATTTGAGATATACAAAAGATAATTAATTAAAAGTCTTTAATTAATCATTTAGCAACTTAATTTTTGTCCAATTTCAAATAATGCCCCTCTTGTTTGACCATTTGACCAACACTGACTAGGATTTGTTCAGAGTTGACTACTTTGACCAAGTTTGACCATATTTGAAAGTGATGGATTGATGACATGACATGATTTTGACTTGATTTTGTAACTCTGAACAATTCAATTTCACACCTTTAATGAACCAAATTTAATTTTAGCTGTATCAACAAATGTTAGAATATCCAAAAATATTTTATGCAACTAAAATCACTTTTTAATTCATTTTTATCACACAAATTCAATAAACCTAATTATCATAATTGTTAATTAAGACATTCTTTTAAGCACAAAAATTCAATTAAATATCTATAATTAAACATTAAATGAGGACATAAATATGAACTCATTAGTCTTCCCAGTTTTTCAAGTGGATCCTTGCCCTTACTTATTGTCACATCTCCATCAAATGTGAAAGACAAAAAATACTTTAGAAGACAAAAATAAACATTGTATTTATAATGACGACTATTAAATTATTATGTATATTAAAATTAAAAAAAAATTAAGATCTCAAAAGAAAATTATAAACAAAAGACTCAAATCCAAATAAAAAAAAAAACTAAAGATAATAAAAATGGAAAAACAAGGCTCCACATACTCTTAAAAATGGAAAAACACAATTCCACATGTTTAATGCCTTTTTTAACAATTGAATATGCTTCAATGTAAAAATTAGGGATGTCAAAAATATTCGTACCCGTGGGTATCCGCGAATAAAACCCGTAATGGATAAGAAATGGATATTAAAAATGGATACCCGCTACCCGTGGGTACGGGTATTTTCGATACTCGCATGTTAACGGGGCAGGTACGGGTATCATAGTACCCGTATCCATGGATACCCGTACCCGCTAAACTTTAATTCACAAAAATACCCTTATAGATATATATATATATATATATATATATATATATATATATATATATATATTAATAAAAAAAATTTTTTTATTTT
>Ga0214543_1000538_pt1 | contig 64785 bp, 36 predicted proteins | sample CNSS2metaG_FD_160094 | JGI IMG/M metagenome (GOLD analysis project Ga0214543, IMG submission 160094) | Root nodule microbial communities from cowpea collected in UCLA plant growth center, Los Angeles, California, USA - CNSS2 | ecosystem: Host-associated > Plants > Roots > Nodule | place: USA...
AAAATATATATATTATTTATATATATATATATATATATATATATATATATATATATATATATATATATTAAAACAAGTTTTAGTTGACATTAATTGAAAAACTGTTATCTCAACAATATTTCTATTTTTCTTATGTTGACAACTATTTAAGTAAAGTCAAATTAAAAAGAATAGGTAAAATTTATCTGAAAATTTTCAACTTTTTACTTTTTAGGTGAAATTTAAAATTATCTATTTTTAAGTAATCTAATTATTTTCGTGAACTTTTTGAATTTTAGTTTGTCTTAAAATTCTTTATCTAAATAACATAATTTATTGTAAAACAATTGTATTACTCTCTTAAATATAAATTCGAAAAGGAAAATAATATTTTAACCCACTTTTTTTGACTCACTTTTAATCCATCACTCTTAGATTATTTATTTTAATTTTTTTTAGTGATGTGATGTGATAATCTAAAAATGATGAGAGTGGTGAATTAAGAGTGGATCAAAAAAATGGTTAAAGTATCATTGTCCATTCAAAAAATATTATTCTAAAAAATTTGAGTAATCCAAAGAAATACGTGAAGTCCAGGATGAAACTCCCACGTATCACGTGGGCCTGGAAGGCCCAATAGCTTGCGTGTTTTTCTTCCCCAAATTCCCCTTTCATGTAAAACCTACCACAATTTTCGCCATCGCGGATTGGAGCTTGAGCGGTTGTGCCAACTCTAGAGAAAAATATAATTGAGGTAGCGAAGTTCGTGTGATGATACCAAGCTTTTGCATCCTTTATTTCGTTCTTTTCGCTTAAGATTGCATCGTTTCATTCCTAATGTTAAGTTACTCAGTTCAATTCATATAATTCTTTTGATTTCATCTTAAACGAAAGATTAGATTAATTTATGATCATAGTTCATTGGACTTGCGATGTATGGAGGAAAGAATAATTAATGTCCTGATTTGATAACCATGAATTTTGTTGTAAGAAAATCACTAGGGGCAGATTATGGCTTGTTTGGATAAGTATGTTTTAAGAGAAGCTTTGTAAAGCACTTTTAGCTCTGTATCAAATAAGCCAGTTATTGATTACTATCTACAATGATGACGAATGTTATGGTATCTGTTGTAACTTGTCTTAGTTTTCTCTCCAGGAAGGTTATACACCATGGTCAATGCCACCAAAGGAGTCTTCATTTCCTGGTATCACCTCTTGGAAAGTTGTATAATTATGACTGTTGTAAGCCAAATATTCTAATGGTTATTTTTACAACTAGCTATTGTTGGAACCTCTACATACTATAACCTCTTGCCGGAAGTTTTGGTTTATTAACATACAAACAACCAGTCACTAATGGGGTATCAAATTACCATAGTTGGAGTGAACATGGTTTACTTTTAATTAATTTTTCCTTTCATTTATGTAATCTGCATCAATGATTGGCTAAATTGTCTTGTGCAGTGACATTCCCATGGCACAATATATCATCAATATGAATGCTTCATTTCCTGCAGCTGATAAGTTCATTATACATGTCTTGGATAGCACCCACATGTTTGTCCAACCTCATATGGAGGGAATGATAAGGAGTCAAATCGCCAAGTTTAGAGAGGACAACACATATGTCAAACCTACTTGACTCCGCATAGCTTTTCTGGCCTTCTCAATTTCTATCTCCCAGCAACTGTTGCAGTGCTTATGTAAGAGCATTTAATGTTCTTTATAGTTTTCATAGTGCGCAGGGAAAAATGATATGTAATAAGTATAATTTTCCCTTTCTAAAAGAAATTATCTGTTGTTCCCTCTCCCACAACTCCACTTTCCAAAGTAGATTAGATTTACCAGTTTTATATGACGTTTGTTCTTACAAATAATAACTCCTTTCACTTTCTGAGAATTGCCATCTTTTGGTGGCTTGTTTACAGAAATAGGGATTTTACTTAACACATTTTCACGAATGCTAAACAGGAAGACATTATTCTGAGGACTAAATTCGAACTGTTGCATATTAGCATGATGTAAAACCATCTATTTCTTCTTTAAATTGATATTTACATATATGTTTAAGAGAAAATAGATAGGAAATACTATAACATGCATTCATTTTTTGACTTATTTACCTTTTTACTTTCTTCTCCTATTAGTGTTTAAAGTGAATCATTTCGATAAAAACAGACAAATCAGTTTTGTTTATTCAAATTAGTTATGTGGAAGTAAATACAAATGGCTAAAGAAGCTGGTTAGTGGATATATCATGGTATGTTTAAAAAATGTCACAGATTTTAACTTGTTCTTAAAAGTAACCATTAATTGAAAAATATGTTTTCATAAATATAAATTATAAAAGTAAATATTCAATTAAGCAATACATAGACTAAAATATCAGTTAAATAAAAGTTTAGTGCGTGTATTGCTAAGAAATAAAATAGTATTTGCTTTCAGTTGTTCACCTTATGGAGAATTTTACTCCATATAGTGAGTGTGCTGTTTAGCTGTTACTTTCTAGTAGATTTTCAGTTTTTAAAATTATGTGGAGTCGCTTGGGGCTGTTATGAAGTGTGGTCAGTAATTTAGTGACCTGTTTTTGGGGTACAATTAATTCTTTTTAAATGATTAAAGGAACACATTTTGCTCTACAACGTTGTATCGCCCCTTTGACATTTATCTGTGGTATCAGAAGTTATAAACCAGTGAAACGTGTGACTCAAACACAAGAACTACTGAGACCTCGTTGCAACTGTTGGATTATGCTTATGGAGAATTTCTTGTGATATAGTCGCATAGAAGTTTAGTTCCTTAAAGTTGGATTCGGAAAATGTCTATTTGAGCACACTTTTTGTTAAAGACTGGAGATAGTGGTAAACTGCTTATTGTTTACTTGTACTTGAATTATCTTATATTTACTTGAAGTTGGTGGCATCTTTGAGAACTTTTAAGAAATATTCAATGAATGAATTTGAGAACTTGGTGCATTACTTTCTAATATTAATAATTATTGTTTTCATTATGTCTCTTTTACTTAGATTTTACAAAATGTGATAATTTTAAATTTTTCTCCTAACCTTTTCTAACATGCAATTTTATATCTTAGACTTAAGTTTAAAAGAAAAAAAATTATAAATTCTAATTATTATTATCAGTTTAATTTTTTTATACAATTTCATTTAGCTGATGTGCTATAATATTTATTACTATAAAAAAAATAATGAAAATAATTTAAGCACAACTATAGGTATACTCATTCTCCAACAATAATAATACAGAAATTTCATTAGGATTAAGATCTTTATTTCAAGAAAAATGATAAATATAGTCAAACCTTCCATCCATCTGTTACAATCCCTAATTACATAGTAAGAAGAAAACAAAAAAAAAAAAAATGAAAAAAATGTAGAACGATAGATACGACAAGATGCAGCTTTAACGTTAACATGGACATTTACACGAGTTTTCTTTCTTCATCACACTATCTAACCAAACACACGAACTTGTTTTGCCTTGGGACACACATCCATGAAACGAAATACACTTATGCTCTTGATATTGTTTTGACAAGAGAATAATACCAAAATATTCTCGTTACAAACAAATACATGAGATATGCAAAGAAACTTTTTCTAAGTCATAAATTTATTGGAGATGTAAATATAAATCAACATGCTTTTGGAAAACTTGTACTAATAAAGCACACCATATAATGCTTGTGTTCCCTGCCGAAGAAAATAGATAGGATGGAGCACTTCTATCTCAATTGTTGAAGCTGAAATCTTATACCACTTTTAGAACTCAAAATATACACTGTTTATTTCAAAAATCAGCTAAAATATGTATCCAATAGAACCAATTAGTTTGGCAAGAAATGAGCAACACAAGAACTTTTCACCATCACTTGGCATTCCCAATTTGTCTATTGGCTGCATAACAGTTTTATCAAGGATCACCACTTAACAGATTAATGAGTGTAGATATAACAATCTATTATTATCAGCTCTTAGAATTCAATTTCTCCAGGAGGATTCTGTTTAGGAGACCTGGATTTGCCTTGCCTTTAGATAATTTCATTACCTGCATTTGGACAAGAAAAAGTTACTGAGATATGAAAAGAAAAAAAAAACATGAAATTTGTTTTCACTCCTACATGTTTCATACCTGGCCGGCAAAAAAACCTTGTAGTTTAGTTTTGCCTCCTCGATATTGCTCCACTTGTTTTGGATTCTCAGCAATCACTTTCTCCACCATTTTTTCAATTTCAACAGGATCTACTATCTGTCATTTCCAAAGGCAAAAGCCGGTTACAACATTTTCATTCTTTCTCAGTGCAACAACCAATGCCAAAGATGCAGCCTCAGAGCAGAGGTTTCACATTGCATGTTCAGACAAATTCAAGTTTTTCTTTTGAAAAAAAGAATTAAAACTCAATAACATCTCAAACGCCACAAAATCTAAATAATCCAGTATAGTTGCTAAATTTGTATTTGAACTCCTAAGCTAGCAACTTTGTGCTTCAGTATCAAAGCATTTATGTTGACTCTTGTTGAATTCTGTCAAAAACACAAGACACAGTAAGAACTACAGTAATGGTTAATTTTACAACTTACCTGAACCAAGTCCTTTTTTTCTATGAGGCCCTTAACAGTTCCACCTTTAGCCAATAGCTCAAATAATACCTGCAAACAAATGAACACAATGAAAAAATACAGAATGCTTAAGCCCAAATTTAGATAATTCAGCCACAACTGCTCAATTGTCTTTTCTTGTTTTCCAATTCATTGAGACAGTCTTATTCAAAGTCAAACCAGAAATGCAGAAAGAAGTAGAAAAGGAAGGAACTGCAGAGAGAACAAAGAGAAGCATATACTGAAAACTGTATCATAACTATATTTCAAACTTGATGGTAACAAAATGAGTGTGATAAATCAAAGATCCAAGTTTCCTAATTACCATATTTACATGGCACAATATACATAGGCATAATAATAGAACATGTTTTAAACAGGAACAAAATATTAAAGTTCAGTGATGATTAAGGCTCTAATGATTAAACCCGGATTCAGAGATCAACATTTTTATAAACAAATCCCCACACTTGGCTTGGTCCATAGTCAGAATACACTAAAACAACCGACTTCCCACCGTAGTAAAGCATATGAACAAATCATTGTGAAAACTTGAAGGTAGAGCAACTTAATGTTTCAAAATTCTGTGAGAATCAGGGAAGCTTAGAGTACTGCACCATCATTCGTGCCAAATCAAACATACCTCCTTCCCAATCTTGCCACTAATGGTTCCACCTTTGATGGAAGCTATCAACTCAGATAACTCTTCAGGTGTAAGCTTTATTTCATTTATTGTCAACTTTTCATTTTTCATGAAAGCAGCAATATCACTCATTATCCAGTTGGCGACTAGCTTTGGATCAGCACCTTTTGCAAGAGTTGCATCAAAAAATTCTGCAATCTAATACATCAATTCAGAAGAAAAAGAAAATCACGTTAAACCATTTGTGGTAATACACTTCATTGTAATCTACTATTTCGCTTCTAACGTGTAATGTACTTGATTGGGGGGGATTTAAAGAGAATCAATGGAGCCTACTTGGACTTACGAAAATCGTTTCACTTTGATAAGCTATTTTAAGTTTATTTGAATAAATTTCACAGTCACACTTATGATATAAGTTCTTGCATCGTAAGAGTTTATTGAGTAAGTTGTTTACTTATATTTCTTTCAAATATTTATACCTAAATCTTTAGTACATTGTTTTATTAAGTTCACCTATTTTCAGTCCACAGAAAACTCACATTTTTATCATTAGCCAGGAAAAGAACATCTTGCATGCTTAAGCCCATCTGCTCATATCTTCTCCGCTTAATTTCTGGAAGCTCTGGTAAAGATTTGATTATATCATCAACATATTCCTGAGAAAGAATTACTGCTGGAAGGTCTGGTTCTGGAAAATATCGATAATCGGCAAGCCCTTCCTTTTTCCTCATCGTAATTGTTCTCTAAACAGAAAAACAAGTTATTTATGAATACTGGTCTGAAGAGAGAAAAATGAAAACATAATCTTGCACTTGCTACACTACACTATAAACAAAAAATATAGCACTAGCCTGAGAGCCTTCTTCCCATAACCGAGTTTCTTGTACTATCTGATCTTCCTGGCCTTGACTATGGAGTTGCACCTGCCTTGAAATTTCATAATCAATTGCTCTGGTCACTGAAGAAAATGAGTTCAAATTCTTTATTTCAACCTGCCAGTAAGTAACAATTGACCATATTAGCTACTAAGTCTGTAATATATTGTGTGCTCATAGAATTTTGCAATAATATGACAATACTCAATTTTCTCATCGACAAGAGAACTGCTGCTAGCAATTATTCTTTATTTCATTCTTTGGGGTAAATTTATAGAAACTCAAATTCTGTGCAAGTAATTGTTTTCATAGAGAACAGAAAACCACGTTGATAATTTCGGACTATAATCTACTAGCCAAGAAGTAAAGTAATTGCATACATTTATTGAGAACATGTCATGCTATCAAGGTAAGTAACACCAAAAATTTTACATTTTTGTTCTATTGCTTTCAAAAAATCTATTTCACAAGACATTAAACACAAAATTATTATGGCAAATGGCTTTTAAAAATGTAAGGCTAAATTACACTCATCTCCATGACTAAATATACCCATGGAAAGCTTGTTAAGAGTCGCTAGCCAAGTTCATTTACATTAAAATGGAGTTTAGTGTTGCACATTCCATATCTAGTATATTTAAAAGAAGAGGAGAGGGTAGTACAATTTAATTTACCCAAAAAAGATTATCATGCTCGTCTAAGCTACGCTTTGGTGCAAACAGAACTGGTCAAGAATTGACACCCAAAAACTCATTCTGAGTTTGTTTTGTTGAAAAGAATATTTTCTCTGTCTAATAGGACAAGATTAACTGTAAACTATATTCTTAATATCTTCCATCCTTATGATTGCAGGGAGAAAACTCAACTTGAACCAACAATGACTAATTAGAGTAGGGATGACACTGACGACTATAAACAAACTCCATTCGATTTTAACAAGCTTCCTAACAATTTAACAAGGTGCCAATTCTAGAAGTCCAATAATTGGTGTGTAAAAAACCTTTAATTATTTATATCGAAGAAATAGCTAGATACCTTAGTCCCAAACTTTGATTGCCCAATAGGTCGTATTGATACATTTACATCACAACGAAGAGAACCTTCTTGCATATTGCCATTGCTCACTCCCAAATACCTCACCAACCTCTGTAGTTCTGCAGCATATTCCGCTGCTTCAATACCATTTCTCATATCAGGCTCAGAAACTATCTCAAGCAAAGGTACCCCTGCCCTATTAAGATCAACCTGTCATGAAACACCACTAACTTTAACATGCTTGTATCATAGATAAAACTTGTTGGGTTTTTGGTATTCATGTTAATGAATGGAACTGACCAATAAATGTGTTCCAAAATAAGAATTATTCATCAAAGAACTTATTTAACTTATAAAATAAGTTAAAAATTCATTTTATCTTATTTACCCCCTCTTATAAGTACTTACAAAGAATATCTATCCAAACAGAAGCTAAATAAGATTGCAACTTGCAAACTGAAGTAATGGTGAAGAAACAAAACCTGTGAGTAATTTCCATTCTCTGCGTGTAGGAGCTTTCCTGCATCTTCTTCCATGTGAACCCTTGTAATGCCAAACCTCTTGTGGCCCCCGCCAAACTCAACTGGAATATCCACATCAAGAAAACCAGCTGAAGCAATTGGCACATCAAACTGAGAAATCTGGTACCCCTTTGGAAGGTCAGGGTAGAAATACTGCTTCCTATCAAACTTGGAGTTGAAAGCCAAGTTGCAGTTAAGAGCAAGGCCCAATTTGACAGCAAACTCAATGACCTTGGAATTCAAAACAGGTAAAGCACCCGGCAAGCCCATGCAAATGGGGCAAATGCTGCTGTTGGGTGGAGAACCATAATGGTAAGGGCAGCCACAAAAGGCTTTGGTCAGAGTGGAGAGCTGAACATGTGTTTCAATGCCAATGATGGCTTCATAGTTTTTTGGGATTTTGTCAAGCTTTTTGGACTGGGTGCTGCTTGTTGAAACCTTGGTTTGAGGTTGCCGCTGTTGGGTGTCTGTTTGGGATTGTGTGGCTTTCGTCGTCAAATGATAAACCCCATTTCTTTGTCTGAGTAACGTTGATGGATAAAGCAGAAAAGGGTGAACTTGAAAGCTTCTGAATATTGCAGAAGCCATTTTGGGAGTTATTAGAAAAGACGAAGTAACAAAATAACCTTAGAAATCAAAATTCGCAGATACAGTTGTTGTCCTGTTCTCAACGACGAAGAAATTTTGTGCCCAAAATTTTCATTTTCTTTTTTCCAAAGGTTGGTTACTCTAAGTGATGGCTGATCTGCGTTCTTGGCCAACGATGACCGAGGAAGACAACAATGGTGATAACCCACTGACAGCCTTAAACCCTTAAACGCATCGTTTAGAATTAAAAAGTTGTTGTAAAAGAAAAATAAAATTTAAAAAATGTACTATATTTTTATATTAAAGTTTAGGATTTAAGGCTTGCATAAATTTTGCCTCTCTTAATATATAGACTAGATAAGTTTTACGTTTTTAACTAAATATGAGTTTTTTTTTTTTAATTTGAAAATCAAATTCACTAATATGAAAAATATAGACTTTAATCACGTTTAGTTTAGAATATATTTGTACTAAACAAAATGAATTGTGCATATAGAATTGGAGAGTTGTTTAAGATAATAGAGATAGAATTCATTAGTTATTATTTGTAGGGCTAATATATAAAATTTGTAAATTATATAATGAAAGAACTATAATATTGCAAATGTTATTAATACTACAATTATTACTATAGGTTAACATACCATTTTATCGTGTAAAATTCTCAAAATTTCATCTTTTTTTCTAAAAAATTCTTTAAATTAACCTACCAAACCGTCTTGAATACCATTTCACTCAAAAATTATCAATCAAAATAATATATCTGACCTAAAATTGAAAAATATCAAATTTGTCATATTCGAAAGCTTAACTTCACTCATTACAATTTTAAAAATTGTTTTAAAGAAGAATAACAATAACTTTTGTCACGAACTTGGAACTTTTGTCATGAAATATTTAAAAGTATTCATAACTTGCCCGAGACATTGCTTAAAAATTATTGAATAGTTGTGAGTCTCAGTCATAATAACAAGAAACATAACACATGAATATGAAGAACTTCTTACGCCATCAGAAAAAGTTATTAAATAACTGCTGTGTTAGATGTTATAAACTTAATATAAAAGGGAAACAAATTTAAATTGAACTCCTCTTACGTATTTGATTTTTTTACAGAAGTTTTAGTCATTTAACTTCTCCAAAATCCAAGGTATATATATATATATATATGTTTGTATTGATTCATGAGAAAAGCACAATATATTTTATCTTTTATTTCCTTCTATAAATATATGGAGACTAAACAAAGTCCAAAACTAAGAAGATCATTGCATAATCTGAAGCTATATATTATATAATCAATGGAATATGGATCATGCAGAATAATAACGTAAATATGCATCCAATATCTAATGGTTTTGACAACAGACTGATAACTCCAATTCATGCTTATTGAACAATCCAAATACACAAGTAGATATATTGAAACTTTTCCAGGATACATATTCATTGATGATATACATATATAGTTGCATAGTTGCTACTTGTCCTTCGAAAGCACTGGACAAATTACCTATTTCCTGCACAAAAAGAACAAAGGGCAAACTTGAAGCTAATGTAGTTTTCTTAACACTAGCTAGCAATCTGAAATATATATGATCATTTCAATCATATAAGAGGGCAAAAGTTCGAAATACAAAAACAATCAAATAATTTGGAGGTAGACTAACTAGGTGAGTAAGCAAATTTTCTACACTAAACCCAATTAGGGAATCCACTTTGAGCTGAACAACTGTACAGGTTAAGCTACCACAACAGAATACTCATCAAGAAGAAAGGTAGTGTTGAAAAGTAAATGATAGCAAAACTGACCTGTGCAACATTATATGTTCTATATAATCAAATCTTTAGCACTCAAGACTGCAAGAGCTTCTCAATGTCTTTCTGCAAGAGGAAAAATATAACTTAATTGACGCACGATCTTGATCTTAATCTTATTATATGACACTGGACAAATTTGGTTGTAGTTAAATGTTGGGTTTCAGTTTACACTATTTAAGAGGATAGGTAGCATCTATGCCAGCAATCCAAATATCAATCCAACATTTACTGAAGTTAAAATTGACCCCTTTTGTTTGCATCATTATTATATATATAAATAAAAATAAATATATATATATATATATATATATATATATATATATATATATAAAAGCACTCATAACATGTCTAACCTCGATTTTCAAAGGTGAGGTGGTAGGTGCATATCTCTCCACAACCTTCCCTTCTTTGTTTACTAAGAACTTTGTGAAGTTCCACTTGATACCATCTCCAAATATTCCTCCTTTCTGCTCTTTCAAAAACTTGTAAAGGGGAGCTGCATTCTTGCCATTGACTTCAACCTGCAATGAACTATATTAGGATGATTTTCATGTAAAATGGCACATGGAGCAGTATTCAAGCAAATATTCCACATGCATAAACAGTGTTAATGCAGGAAAATATACGTCATGTCAGGCCAAGATAGAATAGTACACATAAAAAGGAAAAAAATAGAGCAAATAAAATATGGGGTGATTGTCATTTATCAGAAATCACCTTATCAAAGATAGGAAATTCAGCTTTGAACCTAGTGCAAACAACTTCCTGAATTTCTTCATTGTTTCCTGGCTCCTGTCCAGCAAACTGGTTGCACGGAAATGCCAAGATTTCAAATCCTGGAGAGGGAAACCACTCGGAAGTCTCAGTTTTACAAATTCACATCATGATGAATATAGTTGACAAATTTCTTTCTTTTCCTTTTTTGTTCAAGTGTTTACCTTGATTCTTGTACTTGTCGTACAATACATTCAATTCTTTGTAATTTGTCTGTGTCAAACCACTGCACCAGTGAATTAAATGTTATTAGTTACAGACTAATAAAATTGGGGCGAAGAATAGTGTCCAGTAATTAGCTATACAAACAATAAAACCAAGTCTTATCTCACTAGGTGGTGTTAGATAAATGGATCTAACAATGGCGGCGAACTCTGTCAGAAACCAAAATTTCATGAAATTCATTTATACCAAGATTTCTTTAAACAGGTTTCTCAATGTTCTGTTTGCTCATCCTCTACCTATTTTAATTGGACAATTTTCTATCATCTTTTCTATGTGGATCCTTGGTCTTAAAAACCTGAATGAAATAACCCACCCTGAGTAAGTTTGTTCCATTTTCAGGCCTGTCGATCCTACTCCAACTTTCTCTAGAACTGGATACAACTGTTACTGACAATTGAGCTTATATTTTCTAATTTAATAACATTAAAAAATATCATAGCAGATATCATACATGAAACACATAATACATATCTTGATAATATCAATGCCATATATTGTATCTTCTTAAGCACAACTGTTAATAAGAAACAGAATGTTGTGTAGCATCATCCAACCTAGAAACCTATGTTTTAGCCCAAAAATCTATGGCTTTTCAATATCTGTATACCCTATAAGGATTATTTCACATTAAATTCACCAGCAAAGGCTCTAATCTGTCTCTTTCTCTCTCACACACACACATAACAACCATACAACATTTTCCTACAGTCCATATAACACATGTGAATTTTTAAAGCTTCAATAAAGTTGCTAGCTGAAAGTGAATTTGTCGACAGTGAATGAAGAAAGCAGAGCAATATAAAGAACGTGGATTAACAGTAACAGATAAATAAGGTCAAACTGAGATGCATAAAGAAATACATCGGTAAAATTAGTATTTGGGTAAAAGAAATGTGACCCAAAATAAATTTATCAGCGTGAATCAATCAAATTTTGTTACCATTGTGAGGCAACATTCACAATCAGTATAACCTTCCCACTGTAATCATTCAGACTCACATCATTTCCACGGATGTCCTGTAAATATAGTTCACACCAGAAACAAAAATAAATAATCAAAAATAAAAAGACTTCATCCAAGCAGTTAAGTACTAACCACAGATCAGCAATAAATATAAATCAGCACATCAAAATCAACCAGGCTTGTCCTAAAAATTTTGGTAGGACAAAACAAACACGTTATACAGAATCGGACATAATACACAAATCAATAATCAGCGAAAACAACCTGAACTCAAACTCAAATCATTTTCAGTTAATATTATAAACAACATTAAGAAAAACAAATCTAAATTTTACAGCCTTGATGAAGCAGATATGCAGCAAGGTCATGAATTGAAAAGAAAATTTGATCAGCAAGCTCCTTTATCATTGAAATACAACAATATATAATCAGAAGCTACAAAAACATAATTAAATCGTCTTAGTGTGCACTTTTGTTAATCTATTCCATATTAGTGTGCACTTTTGTTAATCTATTCCATCTTTCACAGGGTATCTTCACCCACCCACCAAGCAACTAGAGTGCGAAAGCAATTGGGCAGGAGCAAGACTCAAGCTTTAAAGTAATCAAACAAGTGGGTATGAGCAGACAACAATTTCTAAGCAGATGCAGTGAAAAGAACGAACCTTGACAGTGAAGTCGTAAATGGAATTGGAAGATTGTTCAGCCATGAAAGAAGGAGTTGATGAATAAGTGCGAGAATAGAAGAAGAAAGCAAAAACCAAAAAGAGGAGAGAAATGCAGTTCCAGAAAGTCAACAAATTCATGCCAACTAATCAATGCAATGTTCTCAACCGATTTTATACCCTAAATGGTTAACGTGGCTCTGTTGCTATCTAGGAAAATGCACGTCACGATGTGAACATGTGAACACAAATTAAATAATCCGAATCAGAATCACGCTGTCATACAGCGGGGATTGAACAGAATAAAACCTAAAACCCTGCTTTTCCCTTCAAGAAAATTTGCAAGATTGTTTTTGTTAAAATAATCAATCACTACTCTATTTATTATGAATTTAATTTCCATACACAAACTTTTATGTTATTAATTCTAATATTAAAATAATTATTATAAAAATTATAAACTTTTCATATAGGATATCATGTGTTTAAATGACAATTAAAAATTAAATTATTAATAGGTTTTTATAAATATAAAAAATTAAAAAATAATGTTTTAAAAAATTATCATAATTTTTAAAATCATGAAAAAAAGTTTATATATATATATATATATATATATATATATATATATTAGTCCTTGGAAATCTCAGACGAATTAGCCATCTCTAGCACAACACGACAAAATTTAAGCTGATGTTGATTTTGTTAAGACAACTAATACGAAAGAGCTACAATAATTTCAATCTTGTAAGGCGGCAAAAGTTTGAAATACATAAACAAAAAGGTAGATAAAAATAATAATCTCCTTTATTAATGTTATACATACAAATGAGTAGATAAGAAAATAAGTAAAGTTTTTAAAAAATAATAATGGTTATATTAAACTAGAATGTTAAAAATTAATATTTAAAAGTTTAAAAACTATAAAAAATTAGAGAGTAGAAAATTAATGTTTCAAAAATATTGCAAAGTTCAACAAATGTTGAAAACTAGAAAAAATAAAACCTGTTGTATTTACTTTTAGTCTATTACAAATCAATTTTATGATTCTGAGATTTGAATCTTAAATTACATCATTTGGTACCTTAACTTCTTTCATTTATAATCAGATTTATCATGTCTGATTTCATCAAATATTTAAGCTTTACATCCTGAAAGTGAGTAAACACAATGTAACAACTAAAAAACACAAAATATTTGAACACTTGGCTTTTCCTGTTAAAGTCATGATATTATTTTTATGGTAACAAGAAATAACAAAAAGTTACTTTTAAATTCTAAACAAATTACTGATTAAAAATGTTGGATTAAATTAGCTGAGAAAGTGTGATAGTGAATAAGAAAAAATAGGGAGATTTCATTTACCTAATTAGAGTTTAGAAGAACAAAACTGAACTCTCATTCCTTTATTTTGTTAGAAGCTACTTACAATACAAATGAAAGAAATCATTGTTCCTATATCTACCTCAGCTAAAAGTATTGACCAAACAAGGACACATCCATACTTGGGATATATCATATATGTATATATATGCAGGTCATCATTTACAGAGAAATATATAACTTTTAGAAAAAATTTCCTTGCTTTTTCCATTTTTCACTGTCATGAACCAGTATTTAACAAAGAGAACTTAGCCCATAAGCATATCTTACCCTTGTCCAAGACCAACCTTGCCCCAGTGACCAACCAATGGCCAGGACTATCTTGTGGACCTTTACACAACTGTGACGCGTCTACAAATTTCAACAGCTTTTGCGTTTGCACAGGCACCGGGGGTCCTGTTGGAAACACACTTGAGTCCAAAACCACAACTGGTTTTTTCTCTTCTTTACCCGAAATTGAAGTGCTTATTAATGAGAAAATGCCAGACCTCTGTGATAACCCAGAGGAACCCTGTGTCCAATTTGATTTTACAACCACACAATTAGACACCTGGGAGAACAACAACCTCAGATGAAGGACACTCCTTGATTCATGTTTCTTCACATGAAGTTGTGCACCTGTTACTATAAAGGCCACATCTTTATCAGAGCTCCATCTAGGATCGTACTTTACTGGAGCTGTACATACATGGGAAAATTTCTTCCCATTAATTGCTTCAAAGAAACGCTCGTCACTGATTTCTTCTGACCATATTGAGGATTCCTGTATTTTGTCCTTAAGCATTATTGGAGTGTTCAATAGATGTTGCACGTGTATGGCTAATCTGTGTCACCAAACATCCTAGTGAGCACCACTCATTGACCAAACCAAATATTCTTAGCTAGGAATGATGGTTAGACAGAATTATGATTTGATTGTACTTTTAGTCTATCATGCATCAATTTTATGACTTTTACCACCTTAATTTCATCAATTTGTCCTTTATATTGAATTAGAAGACAAACTATATTAAGAAATGAATTTAAACCTAATTCCGTCTCATAAAATCAATTTGTAAAATTAGATTTGCATCTATTTATATACTGTGAATTAGTCTTATTTCTAGTTAATATGGGATCTCTATCAAATTGTGATAGATAAAATGCAAGCAAGCCAAAGAATAAACAGTAATAGTGTGAAAGCAACCTGTTGCATTTCATTCCCTCAAGAAACAAGCGCATCCCTGTGATTGGCCTCTTACCAACTGTTACCTGTTATGATTAAGATAGATACTTAAGCAGAAGTGGACAAGAAAGTGTAATTTTTGATAGGGAATCATTTGAATGTACCTTTGAGGTGTTTACATAAAGCTTGGGACCTATCAAGTTGAAACTGAGAGAAGGTGAAGAGGTGGTTCTGTTGGTGGCTGGACATAGTGGAAGATCATTGTGAACGGGTGCCCAAAGCTTGTGTGCTTGATAGTCAAGAAAGTAGGGTAAATCTGACATCGGAGGCTTATCTGCATTTCATATGAATTTAATTTCATTTTATTAGTTCAACAACCAAAAATTGACACCCATGTGAGGAGTGAATGGCCAAACATTTTCAAAGGGACCTCAAATCTTGTGCCTTTGGAACAAGTCAAGAAAATATGGCAAATCTGACACTGTAGGCTTATCTGCATTTTGTATGAACTTATTTCGTTCTCATTTGCCTAAAATTGTTAAAATCAAAAACTTCTGTTCCAATTTTGAAGTCAAATAAGCTTTCTCTAAGATTATATATTAATTTATTGTATCTGGTTGAATTGATTGAGTTATATTCTGAGCGTTGAGTTGAGATATCTTATCGACATGATACATCCTGTACCAAATCTGGTCAATCCGAAGAAAAGATCACTTTAATTTATCCACAACTTTTTCTACGCGTTGCGAATTACATGTGGTATGACGGCATTTTGAGAAACAAAAGATAAGAAAACTAGTATATCTTACCAATCACATTTCATAAATACTTTCATCATTACGTCTCATTCTTTATTCAATTCATCAACCAGAAGTAAAGTATCTTAATACAAAAATATTAATTAACTGTTAATGATATTGACTTTTGGGATCAACCATTTAGGGAATTGCTATTCCGAGACATGATTTCAAATGGTCACAGATGGAGTTTTCAACCCCCAGACAATTGTTTGGTTAAAAGATAAAATCATGTCATTAATACAGAATTGCCAAAAGGAAATCTCCTTATAATTTAGCATTTATGTTGGTTTGTTGTGTGTGCGTGATGGGGTTTGATGTTAAATCGTGGTGAACATATTCAAAGTCAAAATATTTACAGAAATAGTTTACATTTATGTATATTACCATGCTCTTTTATAAAAATATAAATAAATCTTAAATTTTCAGAGGAGGAAAAAATAAAAGAAAACTTACATCGAAGATAGAGGTTGATGGCATGAGATAGAAAGCCTTTGCCTGGAAGACCTTTAAGAAGAGAAGTGATGGGAATGAAGCTAAAATCAACAGCATCTGGTTTCTTTGGAACTGTGTGAAGCCATTCACTATGGTCCCTCACTTGGGTGTCCCCTCCCCTCTTTGCACATATCACACTAATTCCCTACATGTTCCATTATTTATCTACAATATTATTTCTGAATAAGAAACATTTTTTCAGGGTCCTTCATTTCACAAAATTTTCAATCTTAAAAAATTCTCAGACATTAAATTATTCCTGAAGAATGGGGTAAGTGGAACCTACATCTTTTGCACAAACTGATGTAGAGCTGTTGAAGGCAACAATTTGTGGACCAAAGACATCAAAAGCCTGTGGGACCTGTATGTTCAGCATAATACATTGTCATCAAATTATGGTTGCTTGTGTTCATGGGATATTGCTTGAAGAACATGTTGATTAATAATTATATACACGAAGGAAAACCTTGTATTTTTGGTCTTTAGACCTTGGAAGGAAACTGCATGTCCCAGTGAATAATTGATTTCCAAGCTCATCCAAGTGCCTCTTCAGCTCTGATGCCTCCAAGCTGGAAGACACGTCTTGCTTCACCAACACTAAATCTTTGCCACCAATGCTTAGCCCCACAAGGATGTGTGTCCCGAACTTCTCGATGAATCTGATCAAATTTTCGCATTAATTAACGTCAATCAAGGAACTGCATAACTTGTTTAGTATCTATAATTTCAATCCTTTTTTTTTTCAAATACAATATAGAAAAGGCTAAGTGCTATATCGAGCTTTTTGTGAAACATTCGATGTGAATTCATTAATTTTATTCGGCAACGCGTAATTTCCCCGGTGGGAAATGGAAGGTGTAACAGCTAAACAAAAAGACTCCAGAATTTTCAATTTGAGAAGAGTTAATTGAATTGGGAGCCAACTTTTCATAGAAAAAATTTTAGTCAAAACAGTTTGGTTATTAGCGTTTTCAATTTAAACCCTTGTGCATAGTCAACGGCCAACTCAAAACATTTGAAACTTCAATTAATTTTTTGAGCCTGCAAGTTTGCTAGAATATTCTGGGCAACGGCCGAATTTTTTGGCAAATAAAAATAAAACCCAACATTTTTTTTTTCTAAAAGGAAATAGAATAGAAATCTTTTAAATTCTGACTGTTAATGAGTGCTGTCATAAAACTTTGAGGAAATAGTAAGATAAATGAAAATAATAATAAAAAAAGAAGTGGATGATAATTATGAAGCATCCGTGATGATTTATCGTTAGCCTCGATCCTACGTTTTCCATTAGAAAATGTCCAAAGCCATTGCTATGTCGTTATCATAATCATTTTTTAAATATATGGGTAAACGATTGACTTGTACTGAATACTGATCCACTGATATGAAAAGGAAATAACAATACGTGATTAGGCTTTGTTAATAATGGAAGAGATAGTGATGAGAATAAAAATAATAATTAAGATTGTCCAGTTGGCCACCTAGCAGCCTCCAAATATCAGTTAATAATAATATATATTCTAATTTAGTCAATTCTTAAAATTGTGATTGCTTCTAATTTTTATATATATATAAGAGAAAAAAAAAATAATTTTAATCATCCGAAAAAGGATGAGCATTATAAGTTTGATCCAGTAATTTTATGATGCATAATTTTGAAATGTTCATGGAAGCAAGATTGAGACTTGAGCAACAAAAGTGGAAAAGGAAATTCAGAGACAACGTTTTGTAATTTTCCTTTTACTTTCCAGCAAGCAGCCAATAAATTCAATTCAATTTTGACTATATATAAATTATTAGTACACTAATCGTTAATGAAATTTCTAACTTGGTCCCCATAAGAAAAAAAAAATCCAATTTAGTGAAGACTTTAGATTATTTTTCTCTACACGCTCTTGATGAGTATCACTGACTTGGGGTATATGTAACTATTTACATTAAATTTTCAGTGTTCTGTAGTTAAAAAATTCTCAAGTTTCGATCATTGGAAAAAAATAATGAGCATTAGTGATAACTGCGAAGTTTAATAAAATAATGACACATTCTTTTACATAGTTGAAATCACAAACCACTTTTGAAAGATGCTGATGCAAAAATGCATAAAGTCTTCATACATATATATATATATATATATATATATATATATATATATATATATATATATATATATAATAAAATTATCAAAGGCTCAAAGGTAATGATGACGGAGTTGACTATAAGATTTAAGCAATGAAAAATAGAGCAGGGACCATTTCAACTTAGCTAACTTACAGGTCCAGCAAGATAAGCAAATGTGTGCCATGGAAGTGTAGAATTACAGTAATAAATTAGTGGTGTTGTTTTTCCTGATAAAAAATCCAACACAAGCCTCAGAGTGATTAAAGTACGTGGGTTGGAAAAGATAATCTAAACTATGGCTTTTGTGCCTGATTTTCTATTTCTCGTGAAAACTGTATTTGAGGAATGTAAAACTGTAAAACTCGACTGAAGACTAACTTCTGTAATACTGTATTTGACTGGTCTTGTAGATTTTTTAAACTGTCATCTGACTATAAACTAATGTATATCATAAATTTGAGTTACGTACATTGAATTCTGTTTATTTGTTTATCATACTTTCGAAATCTCAGTGATAATTTTTAACTTTTTTTGATGATTTTTACAGCGATATAATATGTAAAAGTGAAGTACATGAATTGCCTAATCCACTAGAGGGTGGTAAAAGCAGGTTTACACAAAGTGGTCAACCACTACATGAAAGGAAGTAATGGAGGTGTGATGAACGCATAAACCAGAGGCCAGTTCAGAGTGGGGCAGATTATAATAACATTGCTTTTTGATTTTGGTGGATAATTTATTTGCATTAATATGTAAAATAGAAATGATTTTTTCAGAAGAAGATGAACAGGTAGAAGAAATTATTATTACCTTGCAAGTGCAGGGGGATCCCAGGAAGAAGGAACAGCTTCAAGGACTTGATGAGACAGAAGAAGAGGGTACCGATCAATATGAACACTGAAGAGTTTGATAAAATAACCATCAATACCCAAACACTTGGTGTTAGCAGCATCGGTGGCCCACGAACTTTCATCAAACCCAAACACGGTGTTGAAGTACCCAGATGGGATTCTCCCAGGGATCGAACTCTTCTGGTTGAAGAGCTCTGACATCTACAAACCCAGAACCCAAATTTCGACATTTTCATTTTCAATTTCGTTTTTCACCGAATGACCACAAAGTGTTTGATGAAATGAATGTCTTACTTGATTGAAGGTGAGGATGTCGGATTGGTAGCGGGTGCAATCGCCCTTGTCGCATTTGATGTCACCGGAGACATCTCTGATGGGTCCGAAACCCGGCACCGTGAGCACTCGTTTCTCTGTTTCGTTGAGAAGAACCAAACGTTCTTCGCCTTTGCAGAACTTGAGCCTGAAATCTGAGGTCAAGTCGAAGCCTTTTCCTAAACAGTTCAACGCCCTCTCAGCTATGCCTTCGCCCATCTTTTCTGTTGTTTTACCCAATCAATCAAAGTTTCGCTCGTAATATATATATACATACCAAGTTTTCTCCACCAAGGGGTAAAATGGAAATAGGAAAAAGGTTAATTTAGGAACATAATTGATTAATCAATTACTTGTTTTTTATATAAACACTATACTATACAGTGAGAAATAAATAATAAAAAAAATTGAAAGACCGTTTAAGAAATGGTTAGTTCTCTCGTGTTCATATCATTGAAGTCATAATTTATTCCAAGTTTTAGGTTTGACTAACATTACTTCAGCCTCTGATTCACGACACGGTCTTGGCTCTGCTGTTTTAACTGTTTTTGTGAGGTTGGATCCTAAACATGGAACAGATCGAATACCATTCACACAACAAGAGCATGTTTTAGAATTCGGTTTCGGATTTTGTCTGACAGCTTCAGTTTTTTTGTCTTGTTCGCTTGTAACCAGCCAAAACAAACAACCTATTATTAAATCCTTATAATTATGTCACCTTTACCTCAGCTGCTATATTCAATTATTATTTGGTAAAGAAAGAAATAAATAGTCTCATGAAATTACTGAATCGAACTTTTTTGTTTTTTTTTTCAGTTACATAACTGGTGATGGATCTATTAATTATTAAATTGTTAATGAAAGTTTGGTAATCGACGTAGTGACGTGGATGGTTAAATTTCGTTGTCGTTGGAAACGGAATTTGTCAAGTTGATAGCCAAATCCGTGACTTTAAGATTGTGGTATTCTGTTCTGTGTGTGGTTTGCAGCATCGTAAGCCATTTATTATGGCTACCTGATTTCTCAGGCAACTTTTCATCGTCACAAACCATGTGTGTGTACACGAGTGTCTCTTAAGGTCAAAATTCTGTATTCAATTTTAGTTTTTATGATACATTCTAGATTATGTTATGTTTGATTTTTGTTAGAAGTAAAAGTTGAAACATATAATGTGGAATTTATGTATGTTAATGAATGTTAATGACAAACATGTTACCCTATTAAACTCACCATTGACTAATTTTGCAAGGTTTGCTAAGGTTCTGAGATTCAAATCGGTTAAAATTAATTATTTACGAAAAAAAGGTTAAATATGTTTGTGGTCTCTTAATTTTTCATAAATTTTGAAATAAGTTCATTTCGAAACTTTAGACCAATTTAGTCCTTCATCTTTCGAAATAAGTGAATTTAGTCATTTTTAATCAAATTTTGTTAGATTTATTTGATGTTTTGTACACATTTCAAGATTGTAATTGAGTTTTTATATTGTTTGACGCATTTTTACTTTAATGTTAAATTAAATACTATTATAAAACGCATTTGAAATGTCAAATAAACTTAACAAAATTTTATTAAAAAGACTAAATTAAGGTATTTCGATATTTTGAAAGATGAAAGACTAAATTGGTCTAAAATTTTGAAATAAACTAATTCCAAAATTCAATTAAAGTTAAGGGATGAAAAACATATTTAACCAAAAAAAAAAAAACAATATATCACTTATTGCATAATCCATACGTTACATTACATATCAATCCAGGTCTTTCGTTAATAATTGATATCTATTTGGTTGTAAGAGAATTAAAAGCTCATACCAAACTAATTCTTTGATTATCTATTAACTCACAAAAAATCTGTCATTACTAACTCTGAGAAAATTGCTAATAAGTAGTATCGTGATCGTATATTAATTAAGTACATGTTTTTGTTTGCATATAATCTTGTGAAGACGCAAGTAAATTTTGTTTAAGGGTTTAATTTTGATTTATTAATAGTTGTAAACTTATCAGAAATTATATTAAAATTTATCTTTAAAGTTAAACATATATAATAATTATGTTTGATTGGTGAATTCTTCACATCATTTGGTATGTACTATTTATTTAATTTATCAAATTATTCAGATTTTTTAAAATTGTCATTGAGTTAACCTTTAAAATAAATTAATATTTATTGAGAATTTTATTAAAACTAATTCATTTGAGGAATTACTTACATAAACGCTATTTTCTATTTTCATATTGATAATTTTAACATACATCTTTTATGCAGTATAAGCTTATAATATAGAGAAAGTAGAAATACAAAGAAAAAAAATTGCGAGAACCATAATTGAATGTATTATTTTAAAAAAGAGAGGATAATCAAGTTTTATTAGGTATGAATTGTACGTCTAACAGTTATAGATGATTTAATATTATTAAAAGACATTAAATGTTAATAACCAATAATTAAATATTCATAACTTCTTTCACCTTCCATTATTTATAGAATACGTGTCCTAAATATTTGGCGAGACAGAAACGCAGAGAAATAAAAATAAGAAAAATATTAGCAACTGATAAATAAAATTTAAATTAAACAACAACGGATATCCAAACTTTCTAAAAGTATTTTTCTACATTAAATAAAGAATGACTGAAAAAACAGTATTTAAGAATATAAAAAAATTAAAACAATTATAAGAGAAATAAAAATTAATAATTGGAACAAATTATAACTAGAGATAAGCAAAATAAACAGCAAGACAAATATCTATGAAAAAATAGATAAAAATAAATAAACAGTAAAAAAGTATGAATTGGGCTGCATATGAAGTTTGAGGTGACAAATTCACTAGAAGAGAATGAAGAAAAGAAAAAGCAGAGTAACAGTAAAAAAAGTCATGAAATGTATACATGGAGTGTATGTGAACTGAGAAAAAAACGTTCGTATGTTTCATACTGAATATGTGCCGGTTCATCCTTAGACTAAAGTTTATTCATAGTGAGAAAATCAGTACTCGTGTTTAGTTAAAATTCCTCTTATATTTTTAATTCTTACATATAGAAAAAACTGAAAGATAATAAATAAGTATATTAATTGTAGAAAAAGCCCTCGTAGCAAAAACATTCCGAGGATAAAAAAATATATATATATATATATATATATATATATATATATAATACTTTTTTCTTTTCACTTCTACATTTTCCCAATTCAAGGGAGGAGAATACATTTTACGTCTTTTTTTTTTATTTCTGGAAAAGTCATACTTTTATTCTACTTTTGATTTTTATCTTTTTTTTTTGTTATTTGTGATGGGAAAAAAGTTAATTTTTATTTTTTTTCATTACTATATTTTATTAAACTTTATTTATCTGTCCTATTCCGATAGAGATAGTTTAAGACATTGTTTAGTACACTAAAAAAATCAAAGGTTAATAAATTTATTTGACAGTGTTTTAACCCTCTTTACAAAGTAAATTTCATTTAACTTTTTTATCAAAAACAATTTTACAACTACATGCTATGATTAATAATACGATTAGAGATAATAATAATAAACTAACACAATAAATAACTTTATTTGCGAACACTAAATTAACTTATTTATGTTCTAAAGATATGGAGTTAAATATGTGTTTGGTTCTTTAACTTTTAGTGAATTTTGGAATTAGTTCATTTTGAAATTTTTGACTAATTTAGTTGTTTTAATCAAATTTTGTTAGATTTATTTGATACTTCGTATGCATTTCAAAATTGTATTTGAATTGTTTATACTATTTCAGACATTTTGTTTTAATATTAAGTCAAATACTATTATGAAACGCGCTTGAAATATCAAATAAACTTAATAAAATTTGATTAAAATAAATAAATTCACGTATCTCGAAATATGAAAAACTAGATTGGTTCAAAATTTTAAAATGAACTAATTTCAAACTTCACTTAAAATTAAAATTAATGGACCAAACACATATTTAAATATTTAACCCAAAGATATATATAATAAAGTTTTTCTTCAACTTTTGATTTTGAGACATGTCTCTTACGTTTATGAAGCTTCGGAAATCAAAAACATCAATTAGTGGTGTTCGAACATTTGAAAAGAAAATAGGACCAGCAAGTACGTTGTGTTTTTTCTTTTTTTTTTTCATAATAGTACAAGAAACCAGCGTAGAGACCACCTTGCATGACTTGAGGTTGACCTATTACAGCGTCCCAGAAAGTTGGACTCCGTAAACTACTAATGTGAATCACAGAAAATTGTAACACATTCTTTTACCGTTGAAATTCTTCCTTCTTTTTTTTTCATGATTCTTTCTCTTCATTATTATCTTTTCTTTCACACCTCTTGTCCTTTTAAGAAACTGAAGTTATTTTGGTGTGCATGCTTTAGGGGTTTAATGACACCATTATTACGTGTTCATACATCAAATATGTAAAATCACATTATGTCTTCTTATTAATTTTATAGCACGTTTGTAGAAGAGTCCACTCTTAAGTCAATATTCAAGATCAGAGTTAATAGTAAGTCAGTAATAATGCCAACCTTGGACGAATAATTATTTATTTATATAAATTTAATGAAGTCATTCTTAATATTAATTTTGTTATTGTTTTGGGGTTGTGATTAATTTAAATGTTTATAATATCTTTTACTATATAAGCATGCTTATTTGTATTATATACGTTTGTACTGATCTTGATATTTTTCCTACTCTTCTACTTCATCTGTGGTATCGTAGTTGGAGTTTATCGAATGTGTTAACCCAAATTGTCTCGTCTTACGAGGTTTTTCTATGCTGTCTAATTTTTCTCGACTTATACATAACATATATATATATATATATATATATATATATATATATATATAAATAAATAAAGGGATTCCTCTTTTTGTGTTCACATTTCAAAATACCCATTTTATCTTTTAATATAATAATTTATTAAATTTTTAAAAATTGACCGTTACTTTTACAAGATTTTTATAAAATCGGGTGTCTCTGCTTCTTCTCTTCGTCTTTATTTATTAATGGTTATTATTTCATATGTTATCATATATTTCACTTCATTTTTAATAAATATAATTTTAATTTATATATTAACTTAATAACATTACAATATTATCACCTACTAATATAATAATATACATATTTAAAAATGCATACACAGCCTGTGTTTACTATCTAAGCGATACATGAATTTTGTGTATCTTTCATCTTTCTGTTTTTTTAATTTTGAAATACCATCATAAGTAGTTGCATGTGTAATCAAAACCTCGAAAAAATAGGTAAATATACTTTTAATTCCTAATTTTGTAATGCAAAATTGATAATCGTTGAGATTATTGTTATATTTTGATTCCAAAGTTTTTTTTTTATATATATATATATATATTCTAAGTTAATTATATTAAACTAGCATAAATACAGGCGCGATAACGTCTGTGTGTATGTATTTTTTAAATATGTGTGATATTATATTAGTACATGATATTGTAATGTTATTAAGTTAGTATAAAAAATAAAATTATATTTATTAAAAATAAAGTGAAATATATAAGAAAAGATAAGAGAATAACGGTTAATAAATAGAAAAAAAAGTTGAGATAGACGATTTTATAAAAAACTTGTAAAAATAATGGTTAATTTTTAAAAATTTAATAAATAATTATATTTTAAAGGGTAAAATTGGAATTTTGAAATGTGGACACAAAGGAGGGAATTCTCTTATTATAATTGATTTTCAAAAGACTATTTTTGAGACATTTAAATTATTTAATATGTTCTAATTCAAATATGATCTAAAATACTAATTAATACGTAATTTTCTTTTTATAATAATATTATGTTAGAATATATATATATATATATATATATATATATATATATATATATATATATATATATTTAGGTTTAAACATTAAAATATATTAAAATTTTAAATAAAAATAAATTTTAATTTTGCATTCAAATTGAGATAATACAAAATTATATTCTTTAGAAAAAAAGTGCACCTAATGAGTGAGTTAATTGAATAACTTATACTAAAGACGAACTTTTCCCCTTTGTAATTGAAAATGTTTTTTTTTCTTTTTTTGGAAAGATATAAAAAGGTTTAGACTTAGTCGTGTTTATTATGATAATTCTTTCACCTATATAAATTGCGCATTTTTCTCTTCATTATTTTTCTTTTGTCATTTATCTTCTTTACTTCCTTTATATAATATTTGAGTTCTTAAGTGAGAAATGTGTGAGAATTTATCTTTTATGATGCAAAATAAAATTTTTCTTTCATTCATAACATGAATAACAGTTTTGATGGAACTATTTTTTGTTTATTCGAATATCATAGTAATTCATTTTATATTTATTGAATGATAGGATATTTAGTTTTGATGGAAAATAACTATTATTTGTTAAGTGTGAGTGAGTAATAACTATTATCTGTTGAGTCTGAGTAATACGACTCATAATTACTTTAAAGAATATATTAAAGTGTGATAAGATAAGGTCTTTTCTCCTACTGAATGATAACGTCTCTAAAGTGCGAAAGTCTATGAACTATTTAGAAAGATTTGAAATTAAGCAATTATGATATATGTCTCAACCATAGAGTGAAGAATATAAAAAAAATAAATAAAAAGAAAATCAAATGTATAAGTGAAAAGGACAAAAGAATATGTCAAAGGATAAAATAGATCTAATTCCTTAAGCGAGAGAGTTCAACATAACATAATATTTTGTTGAACTTAGTACATGGAGAAATTAGACAACTACACTTATTCCTTAATGAACATGTATTCAAGGTTATATAGGATTAAGGATTTATAATTTTTCTTTTAACATGATTTAGTGAACAATTTGATCACCAAACAAAATTGTTTAATGACTTATTTTATTTTACAATTTATCTATCTCAAAAGTGATCAAGAGTATACACAAGTGATTAAGAATAACATGAAAGTATTAAAATGTATAATGATGATTATTTTGTTCTTTCAAGTAATTATTAGAATCGTAGTAGACCATATAAATAGGTTCAGACGTTGAGGAAATTCCCCGGCAAAACCCAACCCTTCAATGAGTTCCACCCAAAGTGCGACGAGAAGAATCCTCCACAACCCGAACACGGTGGTTTCCGCCTGCCACGCCAAACAGCTCCACGCGCAAATCGTGAAAGCCAGAGCGACACCGCACTCTCACTCCCTCGCGTGGGTCTGCATTATCAAATGCTACACCGCGTACGGCCTCCTCCGCCACTCCCTCGCCACCTTCAACCTCATGCGCGCTTCCGGCGTCTCCCCCGACCGCCACGTGTTTCCTTCCCTCCTCAAAGCGTCCACGCTTCTCAAACACTTTCCTCTAGCTCAGTCGCTTCACGCCTCCGCCATTCGCCTCGGCTTCCACTTCGATTTGTACACCGCCAACGCGTTGATGAATGTCTACTCCAAATTCCACCCCCACCTTTCCGCCAACCACGTGCTCGACCAATTTCCCCGAACGCACCACTACCATAATAATTATAATAATAGAAACAATGCTAATAATAATTTTACTGTGAAAATAGACTCTGTTAGGAAGGTGTTTGACAGAATGCCTGTTAGGGATGTTGTTTCGTGGAACACTGTTATTGCCGGGAATGCGCAGAATGGTATGTATGAAGAGGCCTTGGACTTGGTTAGGGAAATGGGTAGGCAAACCATGAGGCCTGATTCCTTTACTTTGTCTAGCGTTCTTCCTATTTTTGCGGAGCATGTTGATGTTGTCAAAGGAAAGGAAATTCATGGCTATGCCGTTAGACACGGGTTTGACAAGGATGTTTTCATTGGAAGTAGTTTGATTGATATGTATGCGAAGTGTACTCATGTGGAGCTGTCCGTTCGTGCCTTTTACCTATTGTCTAATCGAGACGCCATTTCGTGGAACTCCATCATTGCTGGCTGCGTGCAGAATGGGAGATTTGATCAGGGGCTCGGGTTCTTTCGTCTAATGTTGAAGAAGAAGGTAAAGCCAATGCAGGTTTCATTCTCGAGTGTTGTACCGGCCTGTGCTCACTTGACAGCCTTGAACTTGGGGAAGCAACTTCATGGATATATAATTAGACTTGGGTTTGATGGTAACAAGTTTATAGCTAGCTCTTTGGTGGACATGTATGCCAAATGTGGTAATATTAAGATGGCTAGGTATATTTTTGACAGAATAGAGATACGTGACCGTGACATGGTTTCTTGGACTGCCATCATTATGGGATGTGCGATGCACGGGCATGCCCTTGATGCAGTTTCCTTGTTTGAGATGATGTTACTTGATGGAGTGAAGCCATGTTATGTGTCATTTATTGGTGTTTTAACTGCCTGTAACCATTCTGGGTTGGTGGATGAAGGATGGAGGTATTTTAACAGTATGCAATCGGATTTTGGTATTGCTCCTGGCCTGGAGCACTATGCTGCTGTTGCGGACCTTCTTGGTAGAGCTGGAAGATTGGAGGAAGCCTATGACTTTATTTCTAACATGGCAGTGGAACCAACAGGAAGTGTGTGGTCAGCATTGTTAGCTGCTTGCAGGGCTCATAAGAATATTGAATTGGCTGAAAAGGTTGTTGACAAAATACTTTTGGTTGACCCTGAGAACATGGGGGCGTATGTTATGATGTCCAACATCTATTCAGCCGCCCAAAGATGGAGAGATGCTGCGAAATTGAGAGTCCACGTGAGGAAAAAGGGCTTGAAGAAGACTCCAGGATGCAGCTGGATTGAGGTTGGGAACAAAGTACACACTTTTCTGGCTGGAGACGAATCACATCCATATTATGACAAAATAAATGAGGCGTTGAAGATTTTGTTGGAACAGATGGAGAAAGAAGGTTACGTCCTTGACACAAAGGAGGTGCTACATGATGTTGATGAGGAGCATAAACGCGACCTGTTGCGCACCCACAGTGAGAGACTTGCCATAGCATTTGGCATCATTAGCACTACTGCTGGTACAACCATCCGTGTAATAAAGAACATCCGGGTGTGCGTGGATTGCCACACTGCAATTAAATTTATGGCAAAGATTGTTGGCAGGGAAATCATTGTAAGGGATAATAGCCGATTTCACCATTTTAGAAATGGATCTTGTTCATGTGGAGACTACTGGTGAAATAGCAACTATGACTAGAAAGGGGAAACCAAGCATGTCGACATTATAACTGCATAAGCAGTACTAAACTGAGAGGTTGAGTAAAAATGCTACGAAATCAGTGTAAAAAAGACAGACTATAATCAAGGCAAAAAATTGGTTGAGAAGTTGGTTGCCATGCCATAGGAAAGCCATGCAATCAAAATTGTATTTGAGATAAGGCCTGTGTGCTCTCAGCTTTTTGAAGAGATAGCTTCGGAGTGGGGATTGGGATTACACATTGTCAAATTTCTTGGAAGCGTTTTGAATTGAGTGAGTACTGATTGCCTACCTTTAGCAGCATTGTGAGTGTTCAATTACTTCTACAAATTTCTGTTGGGTGCAGAAGGTCCTGTTTTGATGTATTTCATTGCCTATTTGACTTCCTACACAATCAATTCAACCAAAAATGTTAATAAACAGATATAAAAGACACGCATTTGAGTTGTGAACGTCATTGATGAGTCTTTACAGCGCCAATTGTCTTTCTCTGTGGTCTTATACTGCCATTAGAGGGAAAGTACTAGGATTCAAGAACATGAATTTTTTAAGCTAGGGCTTTTTTGAGTTACAATTTAGTAAGGAGTTCTTCGAGATTATGTCTTCTGTTTCTCCTCCATATTTTTCTTCAAATTTAACCTCTTTTGTATCTCATGTGGAAGTACATGGGTAGTCTTTGAGTTTCTGATTTTTATTGACTTCTTAATTATCCTGTCTTGGTGTCTATGAACGTGATAAAGAATTTTCTGGTTTTTCCATTTTTGTTTCCAGACGCAGATTGCTGAACGACACCAATATTTTCTGCCTGACACAAGATAAACATTCTTCAAATATCCTTTTGTATACATTTTACAATTATTTTTTTTATGAATTATTTGTGCTTTTCCTTTATTAGTTTATGTTACATGAATATCAAATATTCCATGTATATAATATGAAAATTAACGAAAAACAGAATATTTAGATTATGCAATTGCTTGCTAGTTCTTCTGAATTAATTGGCAAAATAAGAATAATGAATTTTCTCCGTGGAAATCCACAAGAGATAGAAGGATTTTTGCCGAAGGAAATTAGCATTCTACCGATTTGTTAGCTTATGGATTTGGGTTTTTCCAGCTTGAGTTGAGATTGACAAACTTTGAGCATTCACCGGGCTTCCTATTTGTTTATTTATACCTTTCCAGACAGCTGCTTTAGATTGTTCTGTATTGTCAAAAAAAAAAAGAAAAAAGAAAAATGAAGGGATTTTAATTCTTTCATCATGTTCTGCAGTTCTTGAGTGCAAAATTTAAACAGTATTTCATTCTTTTTTGATTCCAGAGCATTTCCCCTAATCTTTAGTCCTTAACATTAAACCAGATCAGATATCATTGGTAGACAAGAACCCCTCAAGTCTCTGGTGAACTTGGACCTTGCAGATTTAAGGGTCAGCGACTCTGAAGGTAAATCTTGGTGTTTAGATTCCATGAATAGCTTCTTACTCATAGTTCTTGGGTCAATAATCTTATGAAAGAAATTTCCTCGCCATTTCTAAGAATAAATGGGTTACTCTAATAATGCACAAGGTTACACCATTTGATGCCCCATGGAAGGTCAAATATTTCACTTTATTTGCTAACAAGACTTGAAAAGAAAACATCAGAGCCACTGGTGTAAATTCTGACAAAACTACTACAACTTTAACAACTCTTATGATCTTACATATACAATGATACATAACTCTCTAACAGCAACAGTGTTAAAGTTATAAAGTTTTACTATTGTTAGTAGTCAAACCCAACTCATCACACAGTAAAACATGTCTACGTTACCTATGTTTCCTTAACTTTTTCCTGGTCTCAGTAGAGGTAAAAACAAACATAACTACAAACTGAATAATGTGTCTGTCAGAAAAATAAATAAGAAACCTAAATAATGATGGCTTGACTTGTCTGTTGACTTGAATACTTCACAATTTGCCAGATCAATTAAATATTTTTGGCACATTCCTTTTAAAATACTTTTTATCAATAAATTGTGTTGTTTTATTAAAATAGCGGAAGCTCAAGATTTTCAAAAATATCAGCATGGAAATTAACTTATCTAATGTTATAGATGTTAAAATAGCTGTGTGAAATAGTAAGTTGTAAACATTTTTATTTACAAATTAGTACAATTAATTATTTAAAGATTCAATCATTCTCAAAAAAGAAAATAATTATGCTTTTGATTATTTCAATTGATTAAACAAATGGTAAGGTGTACAAAAATAAATCGTTAAAGTAAACAAAAAGAAAATAGAAAATAACCATTTCATGATTCATATGGTTGAACTTTTTATAATGAATTAAATTATTGAATTAAACAGTTCAAGGGTCATCAATGAATTCAACAACAAATGCCATATTTGTATGACCTAAAATTAAATTTGATGTTTGGGTGAACAAATTTATTACAGCATTAAGTTGCTCTTGCTCACACGTCTTTGTTTTAATGATTTTTTTTCTCCAATATTAAATAACTGGCCAACTTTTTCTTAAGAAGCAAAGAAAATAAATTTATTATTCAGCTAAATCATAATTCATTCACAAAATAAGTTAGATTTTTTTTTTCGACCAAAATTTACATGCTTCAGTATAATTTAACCAAAAATATAAGTAGAAATCAAAATTGTTGAAATGATAGCTTGTAGATCCATACTGTAGGACTAATTAAATTTAACTTATCGCACATCTAGTATTAAATAATTTTGAAGCTAAACATATTAGTAAAATCTTCATTTGTCAGTCATAAAAACAAATGAAATCCTGCTTGAAAAAAAGTCTTGACCTAACAAACCCTATTGAAAAATAACTTTATTTTGAAATAACAATACTTACATAGTATTATAAGTAGGCTTTTGGTTCAAAATTTCACACTGGAAGCATGTAGAGTATTTAATTAAATGTAAATTTCAAAAATAAAACTTCAACTAACTATATCTGTAATACCATTATACAATATGTAAATTTTTTTAGCACGGTTAGTCTGTAATGCATTTCCAAATTCATTGTTCAGAATTTCAGTGACTGACACATTAAAATACTTTTATATATTTTAAAAAAATTTAAACTTATATAATTGGACCGTTTCAGTTGGAACGAACGAGAAGGATAACTCCTCGTGCAAGTAATACAGAAACGACATACTTGCATTTCGAGTAGGGAGAGTTGAACCGAAACCAAATTAAAATATTCGAATAGTAAATTAAACTATAATAAAAAAAGACCAAACATAGTGAAAAAGATATACCAATTTAATTTTTAATTTATATCTTAAATAAAATATCTGAGGTGTGGGTCTGATTCGAAAACCCCAAAAAAAGAAAAAGGTTGGAAAGTGCTGTGACGGTACATAAGGAGCCGCATGGAAATTTCATTTCATTTTGTTTGGAGTTTACAACTTTGAACTCATCTCTTCAGTTCTCTTTTCTCGCTCTTCTCTTCTCTTGTTTGTTGTATTCGCGATGGTAAAATCGAACGAAAATGGTTCTGGTTCAGGTGCGGTGCCTCCGTTCTTGAAGAAGTGTTACGATATGGTGGAAGACCGGAACACGGACTCCGTTATCCGTTGGAGCGATGGCGGCGACAGTTTCGTCATATCTGACACCACGCAATTCTCCGTCACGCTACTTCCCACCTATTTCAAACACAACAATTTCTCCAGTTTTATTAGACAACTCAATATTTATGTTCGTCTCTTTCACTCTTTTCTTCAGCGCAATTCTGTTTCAGTCGTTTGTTTCTCTTAGTTATCTTGAAGATGAATAAATAAATAAATAAATAAATATTATTTGGTATGTTTATAATTCGTCTTCATCTGATTTTGTGATTCATAAATTGGCTGCAATTTTAATGTTCTTACAGAGTGCCTGAAATTGTTGGTGGTGTTAAAAAAATTAGGTTATGGTTGCGATGCAGAAACTCGCTGTTCGATGTATATAACTCTTGCATGCACTTGAAAACCCTTTCTGTTGAGTGAGCCTTTGAAATTGTGTCGGCAACTAGATGCAAAATAAATTGGTGTTTGTTCGCATGAGTTTTACCCGCTCCATAAATTGTTCTGTGCTCTTAAGATATTATTTTAGAGTACTGTTCGTTTATTTGTTTATTCATTCTTTTTGACCTTACATCTTAGAATAGTGTTCATATTTCTTATACAAGTTACTTTTGTCCAGTAAACTCAATTTGGATATGGTTGCCTATGCACACTTCATTTTAACTTGAACCAATGTTTTTGAAAGCGCTATCAAGGATGCTTATGCGAACTCAAAAGCATGTTTGGGTATCTATTAGTGAAGAAGAGAAACATAAATTTCTGTCTTGCAGGTCGAATGTAGATTTAGGTCATTGCAATTGATAGCCAAACACACTATCAATTTGGAGAATTAGATTGCTTCAAACTTAAGTTTACAAACTTTAATTCAATGCACAGTCTTGGAAGAAATGTTCTGTTCCATTCCCTTAATACTGACTTTATACCTACTTAGTTGTTAATTTCTGAATTGGCCTCGTTATTCCATGACAACCTAGTCATTGGGGTGGGGGGATCCTTGTTGACTGACAAATAAAAAGCATTTTAAATAACACCCGACTTTGTGAGAAGCTACAACATGTAAGGAGTATCCGCTTGTTTATATTGGTGTGCGTGTTTGTTGCCTCTATCTGTTTGTTCCTTTATATCTGTGTCATTTGTTATGGTTGAGGGGACAGTCTTTTACTGTGACTAATTGGGAACTGAAATATCTAACAGGGTTTCAGGAAAATTGATACGGATTGCTGGGAATTTGCCAATGAAAATTTTGTTAGGGGTCAAAAGCAATTGTTGAAAAATATACGCAGAAGAAAACATCCACACGTTGCTGACCAACAAAAAGCATTGCCTGAGAATGATAACAGTGATGAACCATCCCAAGAGGTACCCCATCATGGCCTTTGGAAAGAAGTTGAGAATCTCAAATCTGATAAGAATTCGCTGACCCAGGAGTTGGTCAAACTCAGGCAACACCAGGAATCTGCTGAGAACAAGTTGCTGCTCCTGAGTGATCGCCTTCAAGGAATGGAAAAGCATCAGCAACAGATGCTATCATTCTTAGTCATGGTCGTGCAAAGCCCTGGGTTCCTGGTTCAATTGCTTCATCCAAAGGAAAATAATTGGCGTTTGTCTGAATCATGGAATATATTAGATCAAGATAAACAAGATGACAAGCCAATTGCTTCTGATGGGATGATAATAAAGTATAAGCCACCAGTAGGTGAAAAACTCAAGCCTGTAGTTCCCCTATCTCCAGCTTTTGAAAAACAAACAGAACCTGAGCTCTCTGCAGATGGGCTCAAAGACTTGTGCATTAGTTCTGAGTTCATGAAAGTGCTTCTGGATGAAAAATTTAGTCCATTAGAAAACCATTCTCCATTTCTCCTACCAGATTTACCTGATGACGGTTCATGGGAACAGCTTTTTCTAGGCAGTCCTTTTTCGGGAAACATTGAAGATTCTAATAAAGAAAGTGAGGAGCGCACGGATAATGGAATGGAAATAGAACCGACAATATCTGAGACCCCAAATGAAAATTTTCGAACTTTTGAATCGATGATTGTTGAGATGGAGAAAAATCGAGAATGAGTTGGAATTTGGAGGGGCCAGAGTTTGGAATCTCATACTGAGCTAATGGAGCTTTTGTTTCTGAAACTAACAATATATAGGGAAGGAAGTATTAATGTCCATCAGATATTTTTCAGCTGGGCTGTCTTCACAAATTGCTCGGTTGGCGCTATAATTATATTATAGTATTAAGTCGCAATTATTTTCTCTCCTATCTTTCATGCTAGAGATCCTCATCTCGAATCCGTGTAAGCCTGCTCTCATTTATCTGTTGAGATGCTAAATATACATGTTTTTGTGTGTGTGTGTGTGTGTTCTTTGATAGAATGCTTAAACATACTTTAAGAGTTTGAAGGTTCTGTTGATATTTTTGCTGTCAGTAAGGTTCAGTTTGTATCTGAAAACTAATCCTGATTTTCCTGGTGCACAGGTTTTAGCATCCTGACAGATGTGAGAATGGGAGATGTCTGGTAGTGCGGCTACCTATTTATGATGGATCAAATATTTCTACTTGGAGAATTATAAGGGAGAACGGCACCTTTATTTTTTGCATGTTTTTGGACATGCCTTCATATATAAAATTTCATATGATGCATGCATACTACTTTTGCATATTATTGCAGAAGCCAGTGCTTCTGACGTGCTGTTTGTCTTCTTTCTCTTACTACCTACCTGTATAGTTCTCATGCCTCTGAACTCATGTTTGTGTTTGATATGGCGGCCAAGAGATTTTGTTGCCCCCACAAAAAGGGTCATCATAGTATGACATCATTTTTTTTTCCTTCCTAAATTAAGGATCAGGGCTAACTTCAAAACATTTTGGGCTGTTTAACGGGTACATGCAAATTTATTAGGAGTCTGGGAACACAGATTAGTCACATGAGAAATTCTCGAGAAGATCATTACTCTATAAGCTATTACCTCTTATCCATAATCATTGCTAGATTAAAATAATAAATAGATTATTTCTTAAAACAATTTTACTCTATAAATATATTATTTTTATAAGTTTCAATTTTTTTAAATATTAAAACTGTAGTTATTTTTGGACAAGGCGAATAAATAAAAAGTTGTATATCTTTATTTTTGCATAAACTACTGTTTAACACGTTAATTTACATAAATAATTAATAATGAAACAATAATATTTCAAATATTTAATAGTTGGTGACGTAACGCGCATCCATGTTAGGAAAACAAACAAGTGGATATCTATTTTACAATATTATGATTTCCTTGGTATTCTTTTTCTTCTTACAATATTACGTAACTCGTGCTTTCTGTCTTCTTCTTTTTTTCCTTTTTTGCGTTTGGTATTCTTTTCCTAACTCTATTCTCTTGTTTTTCTTATACCGTTTTCCACGTTTATCAGAAACAAATCCTAATATTACAACATGTAAGACGTTTATGTTAAGTTAAAACTCAACTTAGAATTACATTACTCATAAGTTAGATATTGATTATGATAACTGTTTAGAGTGAGCATTAATAATAACACTTTCATCCAAGATGTAGATGTAGTGTGATATAGTAAGGTAAATATTAATACGAATGGGAGTGAATATATCATAAGTTGTGTCTAAATGATTAGTAATAGGAAGTTAGAAATACAAATTTTATTTAAATTATATGCTATAAGTTTATTTAAGTTACATTTTAAATGAATAAAGGTTTTAAAGATTATAACTAAAAGTTAGATATTTTTATTTTTATTCTATTTAATATATCTCTTTCTGAACTCTTTTTTTAACTTAAGCTAAAAAACATTATAAATCGTGTTACTTGTACTTAAGGAAGACAAAAAACATAAGATTTTCAATAAATGGATTGAATCTGAATCTTGATAAGTAAAATATTTTTCATTAAGATTTTATTATTATTTTTATTCTTTATGAATGATTTGTTAAGGGAAAATGTTGTTATTGTAAGGTTTGATTTTTAGAAAATATCTATATTAATTTTGGGATTTCTAAAAGTGTTAGAGTAAAGTTTTATTTATAGACAGGTTTCAATTTAGGTAAGGGGAGTTACGACCAGACAATTACTTTCTGCAACCCATTAATTTGTTGTCCCACTCTATAGAAATCTTATGAAAAATGTTTTACGTAACACGGAAGGGCATTTGTTTTTCGAAAACAAAAAAATTGGATTTTTTTTTTTGTTTCGGAAAATAAATTCCGGAATTGATGGGGTGCAGGAAGAAAATGTCTAAGACTTATGTTCATGTAATGACTTTTGTTGTTAGATGTTAAAGTAAATGACATATATAAAGAGGTGAAAATATACATATTCATGTTTATGATATTGAAAGAATTGGTTAGTATTATTGAGTTAGTGTTGTATTTTTGAAGCATAAAATAATAATATATTTGATGTATTGCGATTAGTTTTAGAAGTTTAAAACATTGTTTGGTTCTTTGTTTTTCTGTTTTGGGGTACTCTTAGATTGAGTATCATTCAAACAACACATCTCACCACTTATGTGATGTGCAATACATTGATTACATATCATCTGACGCCATAAATGTTGAAGCAATGACACACGTGTAGATTAAGGAAGAGGTCAATACAACTCACTATCCTTAGATGCATATTACTCAACTGTTATAATGCTCAAGTAAGAGTTGTGACAGTGTGCATGAATTCATACACATATGCCATGTTCAAGTTTTGAGTGTAATGGTGGTTAATGCTTTGGAACTTGTTGAGAAATTTCCAACATATGTGTATCTCTCAAGCATTGATCAGACACTCAAATGATAAACACTTAAGTAACATTGAGCATTGAAGTGAGGAGAGTACACAGGTAATGTCACTCTTTAGATAAATCTTGCTTAAACAATGAGTGACCCCTAAAGTGAAGAAGTTTGATCCTAATTATGGGTTAACAAGATGATTTCGCTTGAGCAATGATTTATTGTGAAAAGGTACATATTTTAGTTATTATGTATGTGTTGCAATGAGAATGGTTGTTGTATATACACATACTCATACTAATTATAAATGAGATGTTTTATTAATGTATGATATATATGTTGATATGCATATGATGATAATGATATGATGAGATCATTAGGAGGTCTGTATATATGAGATGAGATACATATATACATGATATACATATGATGATGTCTTTATTATACGTTGTGGATATATCTCATATAGTATCTGTACTTGTCGCAGAACGTCAAACATGTAAATTCATTAAGTATATGACTTCAAAATGATCTAATTACGTAATTAGGACATTAAATAGTAGAAGACTAAACAAATAAGTAGATGTATGACTTCCTTGACTTGGGGTAAGTAATAGTCTTTGATATGATATACTTAATATTTATTTATTTTCTAAAAGATGTATTTCTTACATTAGATATATGATACAACAATATTCATTTGAATATATTCATGTCATTCAAGGATACTTTTATATTTCAATGGTGTAATGTATGAGATATTTAAATTAGTGATCTTATTATATATAATTATTATGAGATAAATAGCCTTCTAAAATTAGAGTAAACATTAATAATAACAATTTTATTCGTATTACATGGTATAATGATAATAAGACAAATATAACATGACACAAAAAAGCGTTCCTCATCATTAATATGTTTGCTAGTAGTAATTATTTATCGGGAAAATTGATGAGTGCATCAAAGATGCACTTGATACTGCTAGTACTAGTATATCTAAGAATTATTAATTGGTTGGTTTAAATAGTCCTGGACTGTCGAACAAATGAATATCTCGAATCTACACCAAGGTATTGATGATGGTTCTCAAATATCGCAAAACAAAATGAGATATGATGAGATGGAATACAATAGAAACAAAGACAAGAAGAAACGAGTTATCTGCTCTTCTTAACAATCAAAGCAAACCCTTTCATTCTGAATTACATATTTTGGAATCAATTCAATCTCTCTAAGTAGGATTCGATCAAACATTATAAATATTTATTAATCCAAATTAAATTATCCACTTTATATAATATAATAATAAAAAATGTAAGTAAAATATACATATATAAAATAATGATAAATATTAAAAATAAAAAAATTAAAATAAATATTAAAAATAACAATTTTATCTAAATTATATGGACAGCTAGATAGTCAGAAAGAATGATGAAAAAGAATAAAATATATCTTAAAAATAATAATTTTGTCTTAATTGTATAAATATACATATAAAAATGTTATAATAAAAAAATTATGAATACAAAATTAGAATAAACACTATAAAAAACAATTTTATCTAAATTATAAAGAGACGTGAAAAAATATATTTAACCATGATGAGGTAAAAGTTGTCACATTGAAATGAATACCGTACTATTATATCCATTGCCATTCCTATGGAGCACATACCCACCAAGTCAATTTTTAGCTCAACCAACATTAAAACGACATGTGTCTTAAAAATCCCAACAAATACCACTTACTCTTAACATTGCATTTACTCTCTTCTGTTGGATGCATTCCTGGATCAGTATCCATATTCAGTAATAAATGTCGTGTGCTATATTTTTTTTTTCTAAAAAAATATTGGTTTAATTTATTAATCATGCAAAATCTATTTTTAGGTGAAGATTTTTTGTCATTTACATATTTTTATATAAACAGTTGAGATCTAAAACAATAAATAGAATACTGCTTGAAAAGGCCAAGAAGTTATACTTAAAAATTATCTTTTAAATAAGGTTTAATTAGTCAGATAATATCCACTTTTATTATTAGTTTGGTATTTACGGTTAAAAAAAATATGTCAATTGAGTCTCAACTTTTACAGAAGTATCTCAATTAGATCTCTTTAATGCAAAAATATTAACGTAGTTAACTTTATTCATGATTTTTACCACTAAATTTTAATATAAATATTAATACTCAATGTTGTAAGTCAAAACATCAGTACCGATAATTTTGTTCTGAAAAAAACATAATTGAGACATATTTTCAAAAGTTGGGACTAATTGACACCCTCTAAAAACGAGTATCAAATACAAATTCAAACAAAAGTGAGTATTATCCGACTAATTAAACTTTTAAATAAAAATCAAAAGTGATGTGAAATTTGCTTTTTTATCATATACTTGTAAATTGGATGTTATCGTATAAATGGTAAGGAAAATATAAAAATAAAGCAAGTGGAAAAGAATATCAGTAATTAATAATGCACCGATTACTTGTTAAGATATTTCTAATGCAGTTGTTCGAGAAGATTTTTTTTTTTTTAAATTAAACAATGCTGCTTAGTAAAATGTACTATTGGAACATATTGCATAAAATAGTTTATATACATAATACATACAATTATTGCTTTAGCTTTTTTGCAGCGGAAAGGAAAAATTAATGAAAATGATATTTTAGTATTAATATTTAAGATATTGTTGAATTCATAAAACTAAGTTAATTAAGTGTCAAATTAACAGTGTTATTAATAAAGTGATTTTTTTTATATAAAAATACTTAAATGTTTATCACATTATAAGATTTACAAAAGGTAATATTGTGATACTAATAGGGATTCTTTAAAACGTGATACGTTTAACAATTTAATATTATTTTCAGTTTAAACGTATAAACATGTTAGTAATATATCTTTAATTTCTATAGGCGTAATTTATAGAAATTTAAAGGAATTTAAGCCATAAATAACGTTATAAGAGTAATTTAAAGTAATTATTATAAAAATTGACAAACCTATTATACCTAATAAATTATTATCGGATAATAGTGGAACTTTTTTTTTTTTTAAATGTAATTACTATCAACATTACCCATTCATAAGTATTTGTATTGAAAGTTAGAACAGTGCATATTTATTTTAGGTTAAATTATCCTTTTACTTTTTCTTTTCATTTCATTAGTTAAAATTTACTATTTACTTATCCATAAAGAGTTTGATTTGATGTCTTAAAATTTAAAAATCAAGTCAATCTTGTCATTTCCATCTAAATAACCGTAATCAGTGCGTAATTAATTAAACATTTACTACTTCATATTTCACAGCAGTTAATAAACAATGTAAAATATGTTAAGTAACCTATATAAAAGTTCATTGTTATTATTAACCGTAAATAATGTTTATATTTCTCTTATATATTTTTTATGTAAACCTGAATAGGGATAAAATTTAGTTAAATCATGATACAATAAAAATAGATGAGATTATTAGAAATAATTAAAATTATGAAACATTTAACTTTTACAATTTAAAAAGTACGTTATAAAATTTTGTACGAGAGAAAAAAAAAGAGAAGAAAATCAAATTGAACTAAAATTATGTTTTTATTCTTATTTACTTTAGCTGATTCTCTAAATAAATAAAAAAAATAGTCTGACCGAATATCAATCCTTACATTAATAATATTGTTTTTAAGAAACATCAATATTTGATATGACATTTAATCTGACAAATTCAGATTATGACAGTAAAAGTGTCCAAAAACAGCATGCAAAAATGAAAATGAAAAAAAAAATACTTACCACATTTAAAAATATTCGACTAAAAAAGGATTGGAGGCTATATTTATGAACTTCAATTGCATTTCAGACTCGCACCAATGGCTGTTACCTTGGAAGATGAGAAAGAGGGCCTTCTCAATGTCCACACTGAGAAGCCTTCACCGCCGGCAAAGTCGTCCGCGACATCATCATTGGCGTTTCCGACGGCCTCACAGTTCCTTTCGCTCTCGCCGCCGGTCTCTCCGGCACCGATGCCACCTCCGCCATCGTTCTCACTGCCGGCATAGCTGAAGTCGTCGCCGGCGCCATCTCGATGGGTCTCGGAGGGTACGTTTCACGAAACAACTCTTTGCACTCACAATTCTCTAGTATCGTTTGAGATTCCTAAAATTTTGTTTGTTGCATTGTGCAGTTATTTGGCAGCTAAGAGTGAAGCCGATCATTATGACAGAGAATTGAAAAGGGAGCAAGAAGAAATAATCGCAGTGCCAGAAACTGGTTTCTTCTGTTTTTTCTTTTAATTATATATATAATATTAATTCATCTTACGGTTAAATTTTATATTCGAAATTTCATAAAATTTGAAAACTATTTTAACATGTACTATTTAAATACTTTTATTTAAATAATAAATAAATATTTTAGTATACATAATCATTTAAATAATATCATTCAATTTAACAATTTAATTAATTAATTTTTTACAATATATAAAACGTTATTAGAAAAATAAGTTGACTCATTTTTACACATGATAAAAATATTCCTCTTTCTTTAGACGTACTCAACATTCTTTTTTTCTTTTTCTTTTTTTACTTTTCCTTATTTAGAAGAATGAAATATTTTTTTTTGAATATGAACAATTTTTAACTACTTTAACGTTATTTAATTATACTTATCAAAATGTTGTAATTTTATTAATGCTTGATATTTAACTATGCGATCACTATATATACTTTTTGTTTTGTGATATAAATAATTGTTATTATAATTCTAAAAAATATTAAGAAATTTATAAAATTTAATGTGGCTAGTTGATCTATTTTGTGTGAATTATATATATATATATATATATATATATATTCTTCTAAATGAGAACACAAAACTATACTTCAACATGATTTTTTGTTTGCTGAATTGAATTGAGTATATTATGGGATTTATGATGGATAGGCTGTGATATTGTGAATCTTGTAAGAGGAGGATTTGAATTGTGATGGTTATGATGGGACTTAATTAACTAATAAATATTATACACTCACTTAACTACATTTATAAAAACAATTTGACGAGTTCCTGTTTGACAAAGCATTATTTTTTTTAATTAATCAAAAAATCTGTCTCTATCAAAATAATATATTTATTGAAAAATAAATTAATTTACTAAAATTGTTTTTAAAAGGTCCATATTTATTATTCTCCTTACCTTAAACTACATTCTGTGAGGTAAAAGAAATTGTCAATTTTGTTGATCAACTTATGCATATGTATTTGCCGATTGCATTGCGACTGCTAGATGAATAAGGTTTTGTCTTTTATACCTAAAAAAGTATTAGTCTTTGTACATACCATCTTAATCTAATATATATGTATTATTTTTAATTTTTACCGTGTAAATTCATAAGAACTAAAAATTACAAAAATAGTATATAAAATTAAAATATTAGAAGATATAACTTGTTTAGGCATGAAGACCGAATAGTATTTTAACCGTTATAACATGTTTTGTATTATTTTATTTTATTTTATTTTTGTATATTTTTTAATGCGTTTGGTTCACGTATTAAAATGTTTTGGTAATATTTAATTTTTTTTTATAAATTATAAGAAATCATTCAAAATTTCTTTGTAAGCTTTGACGTTTTTTCTAAGTTTTAAAAATAAAATATTTATATATTTTCGTAAAAGAAAAAAATAGTAAATTTTTCTTTGTGAATTTGAGGATTGGAACACAGAATTAGGGATTTGTGAATGTAGTAATGCAGATGGTGATAAATATGAGGGTTTTGTGAAAAACAGAAGCAGCAGAGGTAGGAGAAATACTAGCTGAGTATGGGATAGAGGCACACGAATATGCACCTGTGGTGAATGCTCTGAGTAAAAACCCTCAGGCATGGCTTGATTTCATGATGAAGTAAGTTCTTACGTTCTCACTTCATCACTTTAACATCTTATGTGCAAATTTTGGCGTTATAATTGATGCGCTATATTATATACTGAATGTGGTATGAGTTGATTATTGACCACACGCTGATGGGGATTTGTTGCCATGTGAATTTAGTCTCCTTCTCACGGACAGATAAAAAAAATTCATATAAAAAGAGTTCACATCATCAATGTAACGAAAGTGTTATGATTCATTCAAGGTAAAGCCATGCCATTTTTTAAGTAAAATATTTATTTGAAAATTAAAACAAAAATACTTACAGAACTATCCTTACTCGTAAAATATTATTACTGAACTCATTTTAATTAGAGTTATTTTTTTAATTTAAAAAAATTGAAATTTCTACAAAATGACATATGGTATTTATGAACAATGTTAACATCATATAAAGACTAAATTTAACTTTTTTTTTTCAAAAAATTAGAAGACCAAATTAAATAAAAGAATAATAAGATTAAAATGAATCAAATCAACTAATTACAGATCAAAATAGTAATTAAATCTTATAAAAATTATCTGCTTGTACTGTTATAAGTGATATTGAAAATAAGATTATCAAGCTGGTTACGTTACATAGCCCATTGATGACTTGAATGTTGTCTAATTTAAATAATCCATAAAGCTAAATTGAAAAAGTGATAAAAAATAAAAAGACCAACAAAAATGGAAGAGTTGTCACAAAAATTATTTAATACAATGTTTTTTATTTTTTCTTAAAAAACTAACATAAAGTATTTGTCATTTTATTTGTATTTTAAAAAAAATAAGAAAATTAAAAATATCACAAAATAACACATGACATGTATGGATACAATGTTAACATCAACTTAACTGTAGGGACCAAATTAAATTTTTTTAAACCATTAAAGGACCAAATTAAACCAAAATATAAGAAAGAGACTAAAATGAACCAAATCAACAAATCAGAAACAGAACAATAATTAAGTCTTTGTATAATGTTAGCCAAGATCATGCTAAAATTATTTCTTGGCAAAAATGTTAAAGTATATTCTTCCAAAACAAGTTGTAGTTATTACAGACAAAGACAATATGACACCATCACCCTTTAAAATCATTAAAGATAATTAATTTATCACGATTTTGAAGTCAAAACTTTTAGATATACAAAAATAAAAAAAACTTGACTCCACATATAAAATTATCCTTTCGTGCTTAGTGGACAAAATAGTAAAAACTTAAACATGTATTAGTTCATATAGTTCATATGCATCACTTTTTATTGTTTTTAAATGTATCATTATAATGGTTTAACAACAGGTTTGAGCTGGGATTAGAGAAGCCAGACCCAAGGAGAGCATTGCACAGTGCAATGACAATTGCAGTTGCTTACATAGTTGGTGGTCTTGTTCCTCTTGTTCCTTACATGTTCATTCGAAGGGCTTCAGAGGCTGTTTTGTTCTCAGTTATGGTTACATTGGTTGCTTTGCTGGTTTTTGGTTATGCCAAGGGCCACTTCACTGGCAATAAACCATTTAGAAGTGCTTTTGAAACAGCTCTAATTGGTGCTATCGCCTCTGCAGCTGCTTTTGGTATGGCAAAAGCTTTCAATCCATAGATCTCCAATGATCTTTTTCTTTTTCATACTTTGCTATGGTTTTTTACTTTCCCTTCCATGCAATCTTTTATTATGTTTTGGTGTGAAGATATCATCTTGCTTCTAAATTTTTTATTATGTTTTCGGTGTTTGTAATGGTTGATCAATCATATTGAGTTTAAGACTAAATATAAACTTTTCAGATTTTTTGCGTGTTATCAATTTCTTAAACAAAATGACGGTGGCATATAATAAAAATAAATTAAAACAACATTTTATTATCAACATTTGAAAAACAATGTAATTTTAACTTTGTTGTGTGTTTTCTTACAATTTTATGACATACCACTTTTCTTTCAGAAAACTTTAATGGAGTGATAAAATATATAAAATGCTGAAAAGTTTGATGGTAGAATGTAAACAAAAAAAATGGGGCATAAAATTTACAAAATGATAGTAGATAAGTAATAAAATATGTAATTAGTTTAAGTTTAGACATCTTCGAAAACAAATTTTCGAATTTTAAACCATCACCAAAGCAAATAGTTTTGAAGTGAAAAACCTTGTCGCGAGTATGGATACAATATTGGAGTTACAGAGACTGAATTCATGGTGTTTCAAAACATAGAATATTAACTGATTCAATAAAACACATAAAGCAAGAGTGAATTATAAGGATAATATTGAAGACCATACTATTGAATAAAAGGGGTTGTGCTCGCATGTAATCTAAAAAATGAAAATAAGTAATAAGTAACAAACGCAAAAAAAGTTGAAAAGGTCTTTTTCTTACGAAGAATAACAAAGTTCCTATAAGAAGCTTAGTTACTATGAAGTACAAGACATGGAAAATCTAAGGATTGAAAGCCTTTGCCATACCAAAAGCAGCTGCAGAGGCAATGGCACCGATGAGGGCCGTTTCCAAAGCGCTCCTGAATGGTTTATTGCCAGTGAAGTGACCCTTGGCATAACCAAAAATCAGCAATGCAACCAAGGTAACCACAACTGAGAACACAACAGCCTCTGATGCCTTTGAAATGAACATGTAAGGAAGTAGAGGGACAACCCCTCCCAATATGTAAGCTATAGCAATTGTCATTGCACTGTACAATGCTCTCTTTGGATCTGGCTTCTCTAGTCCCAGTTCAAATCTGTCATACCAAACTTATACCCAGTTAGTTCTTTTTTTAAATCATAACAAATTATAACACAATGATCATACCATAATATTTTGTCTACAAAAAAATCATAACCAGACACTCAACAGTGAGTGTATCACTACATTTTGCTCTCTACAGGAATATCTTCTAACAAGTATGAAGAAATAAAAACAATCTCATAATAAACATTAATTGTAATAGAAACAAAACCAGAAAAAGATGCCCATGTTGCAGTCAGTGGTGTCCCTACAGGGCCATCCCCTTTCCTAGTTTCCACATGCCAACTAAATGGAAGTGGGAACCCTTAATATGTCCAAAACTGGATGGCGCGTGCTAAAAAATTGGACCCCATAACCATACCCACCTTCAAAAAGTGAAAGGTTACTTGGCTTTATATTCCTTTGGGTGGTGCTACTTTTCAACTTGTCCACAAATTCCCCATTTTGTGTGGTCATCAATTACCATTTAGTTTGTCCTCATACCACATTTGATATATAATAGACCATCATAAACCCCAAAATTTATGCACCTTGTATGAGGAAAACTTTCAACAAATAAAAACATGTTAAACTATGTGATGAAGTGTGAGAACGTAAGAACTTACTTCATCATGAAATCAAGCCATGCCTGAGGGTTTTTTCTGAGAGCATTCACCACAGGTGCATATTCGTGTGCCTCAATCCCATACTCAGCTAGTATTTCTGCTACCTCTGCCGCTTCTGTTTTAGTTTGTTACAGAACACATATTTATCAATAAAGTGCAATAAAATGTGAGAAAAGTGGTTGTTGATTCTGAGTATCGATGGAAGTGAACTATATTCAGGGATAATTTTTAAAACTCATCACAGAGAAATTTACATCAGGTTATCAAAGTCTTACGGAATGAATTTTTAATTCCTGAGAACACGTATAGTCAAAATTAATAAAAATAATTTAGAAAAAAAGTCATGAAATGATTCTGTAAAATAATTAACCTATTATAAAAATAAAGGAATGTTACAAGAACATAAAAATAATATAAAAAGCATAATAAAATAACAGTGGAAACCAGTTTCCGGCATCGTGACGATTTCTTCTTGCTCTCTTTTCAATTCCCTCGCGTAATTATCGCTTTCACTCTTTGCTGCCAAATAACTGCACAACGAAACATTAGCCTGTTTTGTTTCTATGAGAGAAAAATTTCTGATCAAACGGAATCTAAATTAAGTTTTGTGAGTGTGAAGTGTTTGGTGATTGAACGTACCCGCCGAGCCCCATGGAAATAGCGCCGGCGGCGACTTCGGCTATGCCAGCGGTGAGAACGATGGAGGAGGTGGCATTGGTGCCGGAGAGGCCGGCGGCGAGAGCGAAGGGAACGGTGAGGCCGTCGGAAACGCCGATGATGATATCGCGGACTATTTCGCCGGCGGTGAAGTGCTTCTCGGTGTGGTGGTTGAGAAGGTTCTTTGTCTCAGGTTCGAGGCTTATTCCGTGTTCGGCGGCGGCCATTGGTGCAACGTTGTGAATGTGTTTGAGGTAGTCAATATGCTATTGGAATCCAAACAAAGCCTTGCTGCTTTGCACAAAGATTGAGCTTCTTGTCTGCTCTACTTGCTTGAAATAGGACAACAAAATGTTCAATACGTGGATGATATCCACGTGTAAAATGATCAATGGATATCGAATGCCAACTTGTAATTTACACTACCAATATCACATTATTTTTATATAATATTATAATTTTTTAATTATAACTTTTAATATAGGGTTAAATATATTTTTATTTTTTTTCTCAGTGAATATTGAAATTAATCAATCTCATAACTTCAAATCAATTTAGTCATTTATTTTTCAAAATTTGTGAATTTAGTACTTTTAACAAATTTTTTTAAGTTTATTTGACATTTAAAGTACGTTTCATCATAGTATCTGACTTAATATTAAAGTAAAAATGTGTTAAAGAGGATAAACAACTCAAATACAATCCTGAAATACATACGAAATATTAAATAAACCTAATAAAAATTTAGATTAAAATGACTAATCTACGTATTTCGAAAGATAAATGACTAAATTGATGTTTCAAATTGAACTAATTCCAAAATTCCCTGAAAGTTAAGGGACAAAAAAACATATTTAACCCTTTAAAATATTATGAGCCAATTAATCTATATATAATATCAAACCTTCTATCTATGTCTATGTATTTATACTTATATATAAAATAAAATACATTGTTTTGGTGTTTATATTGTCTTTCTAATTTTATCGTTTAAATAACTCTTTTAAATTAAAACTATTATTTTACTAAATTTACCTTTTAAATAACCGTTATCTTTTTACTTTAATGTTTGATCACTTTTTTAAACTTAATAATTTTTTAATTAAAAATTTATCAATAACAGTAATTATAATAATAATTATTAATTTTATAATTATAATAATAAAATATTATTATTTATCTTATTATTTTTATTATTATAAAAAAAGTTTGTAGTAGATGTGTTTTCAGTTATCTTTTTAATTTAATGTTTGACCACTGTTTTAAACTCAATAATTTTTTAATTAAAAATTTACCAATAACAGTAATTATAATAATAATTATTAATTTTATAATTATAATAATAAAATATTATTATTTATCTTGTTATTTTTATTATTATAAAAAAAATGTTTGTAGTGGATGTGTTTTCAGTTATCTTTTTAATTTAATGTTTGACCACTGTTTTAAACTTAATAATTTTTTAATTAAAAATTTACCAATAACAGTAATTATAATAATAATTATTAATTTTATAATTACAATAAAATATTATTGTTTATCTTATTATTTTTATTATTATAAAAAAATGTTTGTAGTGGATATTTTTTCAGTAGTTAATAATAATTAGAGTTTCGGTAGTTACAATAGCCAAGGATAATATTAGTTTAGTCTTGTAAAAAAAAATTCACAGCAAAAAACTTAAAAGAAAAAATGTGGTAGAATGTATACTATTCTACCAAATTTTAGAAGTGGTTAATATTCTGACTCCATGATACTATGTAAATAATGTTTAAGTATTTGAAATCGCAATATTTAGTTTTTAACTTTTCATATGCATAAATTTCAATAACTTTTCATCAATATTTCTACTGGAATAGCTTTATATCTTCTTCCTCGTTATTTCATCCATCTTCAGTTAACAGATTGAAACCAAAAACTTTAAGAATTCGGAGTTTGATTCCATTAAATCAATCACTTGTTGGTAAATTATGGAAGAATGTGTAGAAGGATATAAAATTATTGTTTTAAGAGAAATGTTAACAGCTTTTATAACATATTCTAGATTATTATTTGAATTTATGGAAATTAAAAAGAAATTGTAGGTCACCACGCTTCAACTTTTTGTTTTTTGTTTAGTGATATCAACTTATAACTTTACAATTTTCACTCATTTTTAAGCAATAACAGAAAATATGTTATAAGAAGTGCGATTAAAATTTTGATGCTAACTATCACTATATTTTAAACTTAAATATAGTTTTATTCTTTACACTTGTACGACTTTAATTCATTAAATAGGCAATGTTATGAGTGAAAAACATGCACCATTTATTTAGTAATTAAATTATTTATGAATTAAACTAAAAATGCTTAATTTAAAAATTTCAAAACTAAAATAAATTTCACATTTATAGAATTATTAGAACTAAAAATGAATTTAAGTCAAAATTTTAAGATTTTAATTTGAATAATTTTGTATTTTTCATAATTTTTATTACAACATTCTTAATATGTATTAAATGTAGCATTCTTGAAACTATATATCAAGACTAAAAAAGAAATTAAGCCTAAATTTTAATATTTTAATTTGAGTAATTTTATATTTTTTCATTTTTTCTTACCATGTTCTTAAAATGTATTAAATATAATAGGAAAAATAAAAAAAAATTGCAATAAAATTTAAAAGTATTCTTTACTTAACTATTAATTTTATTCGTCACTTGAAATTATTATTTCCGTTGCGTTTTTCTGTTATTAATATTGACAACTAATATTTGATTATTTTGTTTTTCATAATTGAATTATGAATGTTTTAAAAAAATATTTTAATTGTTTAGTTTCTCGTCTTGTGTAGTAATTACTCTATTAATTACTAAAACATTTAATACCTAGAGTGTTTTAATGAGAAATAAAGTAAACGACGTAGTAATTAATATGTTTTATATTGCTAGTTTTTTAAACGACATAGTATTCTCATTTTAAAATAAGAAAAAAAATGGTTTTAGTAAAAAAAAAATAAAAATTAGCCTCTAAACTTACATCTGAAATTAAATTTTATTCCTCTCAAAAATATGAAAAATATTATTTCGATTTAGTAGTTAATATAACCATCTAAACAGGAAAAATAAAATTTTGACAACCAGTTTTTCACATTATTATAGCATTTTAACAATCGAAATATATAATAATGAAATATTAAAATACACTAGTTAATTAAAATATAAATTAAATTATCAAATAAAAAAATTAGTAAAAGTTATTATAATATGATTTTTTTTCCTGTTAGCTCCTGATTCTTCTTTGTTTCCCTCGAAGACTGTGCAACATTGCTTCCGCTGCTATAAAGAGGGCATATTCCGCATTCTTTTATTGTGACAACTGATTTGAACTCTCCCACAACTGCCTCATAATTTGGCCACCGAAAGTCAAAGTCGTAAGGACTCATCTCAAAACTGAAACTGCGAGCACGATTGAGCCTAAGACTCATGCCGCTCCTCCTTAGGGACTCCAACGTAAATTTCCACACCAATGTGTGATCTTCATCAACAGGTCTCTCTTCACCATTCCATTTGAAAAAGCTTTTTAACACATCATTATTTGGAATAGTCTGTGTTCCATAATCGTCGGATTCAAATTTTAGGCTGTAACTAAAATAACCACGTCTAGCTTCAACATCATTCGTATCCAACACTCCAAAAACGACACACAAAGCGAAACCAATGAGCCTATCATCGCTGCAGAAGCTTAAATCTTCATTTATGGTCACTGAACGTCCCTTCCCACGAAAACGGAACCATTCAGGAACTGCATTCCCTGGAAAACAGAACAACACAGACATATATGCATCGTCGCTCATCCTACGCCTTGCATCTTCCTCAATGTTAGCACGAGCACCTGAATCCAGTTGTTGAGCGTTGGTCAAATGAAATTTGAAGACACTCTCTTTGGAGTTTGAGAGGTTTTGAGCAAGAGAATTTGACATCACTGTTCTAATGGATGGGCAATCCAGTGCCACCAGTTGTTTCAGAAATGGTGGAATCTGTGGGATGCATTCAAGCTTTTTGCAGTCGCTTAAATCAAGTGATTTCAAGCTTGAAAGATGGGCAATGCTCTCAGGAAGGTTCACGATTCTTGTATCACTCAGTGACAGTTCCGTTAATGACGACAAACGACCGATGTATGTTGGGATTTCTGTTAATTTGACACACCCCGAACAATCAAGTTTACAGAGACTCTTCAGATTAACAATGGAGTTTGGGAGTGATTCGAGATTGGTGCATTTGTTGAGCTGCAGGGATCGAAGATTAACCAAATTGTCAAACGAGGAAGGCAGTTCTTTGATAGCCGTTTGGTTTAGGTTAATGTGAGCTAAAGTTTGTGCCTGTTCCGTGATCTCTGGGAAGGTCGTCAACCTTAAGCAACCACACAAATCAAGTTTCTTCAACTTCAATTTGAAAATGGTGCTTGGAAAAGTTTGAAGTGATTCACAGCAGCGAAGGTCTAACTTGCATAGTCTGGTGAGGCTTCCAATGGAAGATGGAATAATCTCAAGATACCGGCACATGCTTAAACTCAGTTCTTGAAGCCCTACCAAACGCCACAAGGATGAAGGTAGTGTCTGAATGGCTGTGTCATCTAAAAGGAGCACCGCTAGATGTTCCATCGTGTCCTCAATCTCAGGGAAAGTTTCCAATTTTGAGCAGCCACGGAGACAAAGTTGCTTTAGGAATTTCATCTCAGAAAGGTCAAATGGAAATATTGCAAGGGAAGAACAGTTTAAGAGATCTATGAAACAGAGCTTCTTGAGACTTGGAAAGTTTAAGGGCACACCTTCTATGAGTTTTCTGGACACTTCATTACTCTCTGAGTATACATTATTATCAGTCACTTCGTTTTCTTCCTCCTCATATCTGTCAAAAATAATTGAGAAAGTTTCACTGGAAGTTGAGAAATAATCACGTACCGCCCTCTCCTTATTCGTATAAGAGGATCTTAAGAAAGTTCTACGTTGATGCTCCGGTTCATCGCGAGGGAATATTGAGAAAGTTTCACGTTGACGCCCCAGTTTCACACGAGGGAATCTGGATTGACTGCTTGAAAACATTTCGAGCTTGCAATTCCAGGAAAGAAGAATCAATCCTGGTGATCTGGATAGAATATTGCTGGGAACAGTTACACACTTCAGATCATAACAATTATCCAAACATAAACAACTGAGCTTGCTGAGTAATTTGGAAGAGTGAACATTAATCAACTTTTCACAGCTACTGAGAATTATTTCTTCAATATTTGGTGACAGAGAAAGGTCTGGTAGTCTAGTGAGTTTCAGAGAACCACTCAGGTTGAGCCTTTTCAACTTTGGTAAATACTGCCACAAAAGGTAAATACTGCCTTTATTGTGGTGTGAGAATATAATTTGAGTGATATATGTAGCATATGGTGTGAGAATATAATTTGACTAATATATGTAGATGTATAGTACAGAAAAATACTTGTAAGTCTAGAACATAAAGGAACATAGATAACTTGAAAAACCTGATCTCCTTCCCAAAGTTGTTCAAGATGGCAGCTTGGCATTTCGAGTCTCACTAGATTTTGTGGGCAAAATTTTGGTGGCAAAGATTTTTGATAGAAGCCGGTCCAATAAAGAATCCTTAAAGTGTCTGGTAGACTTACCAGAGATGATTCAAGAAACACTGATTCCTCGAGATCATCACAATAAGAATAGAGCATAAGCATCCTAAGATTGTTCATCATTTCGAAAGTTTGTACATGTACTTCAACTTCTTCCATTTTGCTCATATTTGTTAATATACATTGTATTGCATCTGACCCCTGAAAGTAAATCAATGTAATTAGAAAAAAAAAATGAAATGTTGCATTGCAGATGTTTAATAACAACTCAATGGCTTGCAATTTATGACAAAGTAAATCCATGTGACTCTTTTAATTGAGTAACGACAGAATATACCTTGTTATTTCTAAAAACCTCACAAATTTCCTCAGCCTTCAACAATCGGCTTCGTTTGCCAGGATGTTGAGGGCACTCTTTACGAACAATTTCTTGACCCATTTCTTGTATTAGATCGTGCATCACAATTTTACCATCCAAAACAGATATTAGGCACTTATCTTTGAGAACATCCATTTCAATCTTAGAAGAGAAACCACAGTCATCTAGTCTTTCTGCCACCACAGTCTCCTCATGTCCTCTATAAAAGCAAGCTATGTCAAGAAATATATTCTTCTGCTCCTCATCAAGCTCATCATAACTTAATTTTAATACATCGAAAATTTTAAGATCTTGGCACTTTTCCAACTTTTGCAAGTGACTTTCCCATGCTTCTCTTTCTCTGCCATAAAGCAATGAGCCCAAAATCTGGAGAGCTAACGGAATCCCTTTTGCATATATCAACACCTTTACTGACAAGTCCATGTAAGTAATTTCTTGTGAATAATTTTGTTTAAAAGCATGTAAATTAAAAAGTTTTAGAGAATCATAAAAATTCAACCCCTTAAGTTCGTAGATATCATCAGCTCCAGCATTCTTAAGCACTTGTCTGTCTCTACTGGTCATAATGATTCTACTTCCCTGCCCAAAACTATCAAGCCCTTCCATTAATCTTCTAACTTGAGCTGAATCGGTAATATCATCAAGAATGAGGAAAACCTTTGTCCGTTTGAGCCTTTGATTGCAGTATAACAAACTAGGGGGTGGTTTTTCATTTAGAAGCTCAGACATATATTTTATTCTGATATTGTCTATTCCATCTCTTTGTAGTTTTTCTTGAACGTCTAACACAAGGCTGCTGGAATCAAACTGCAATGCCAATGCGTGATATATTTGCTTAGAAATTGTAGTTTTACCTATTCCTCCCATGCCACAAATTCCTATGATTCGAACATCTGATGACTCAAGATGCAACAAGGACTTAATTTCACTAATATGTTTTTCGGTGCCGACGATTCGTTGATCATTAATAATGGAATAACGATTCAGTTTTCTCAAAATATCTTCTACAATTTGTTCAACAAGTTTGTATTCTGGCCTGACATGATTTAGAAAATAAAATATTAGTATTCAAGCACAAGAACCAAACTAAAGTAAAGAAAAATTCAGAATGAAGAAGAGTGAACATCACTTCTAAGTACAAAACTTAAACTATTAGAAGTGATATGGTCAAATCCATGGCTAACTAAGAGAAATGAAAAATAAAAAATAAGAAACAGTTGATCTATGGTGAGATCAACACAATTTAGTAAATGAAAAGAGATTTTGATTATCTGAAAAAGTGCATGTAAGAAATATAATGACCTGGTGACTTTTGAATCCCAACCGGAGAGTTCAGCAGCTTGGGTTAGAGCGTTCTTCCATCTCTGCACTTTGTCCATGTCGTCCTTAAACAGCTGTTCATGCACTTCGAATGCTTCTTTGTATCTCTCTTCCTGCTTCCTCACAGTTGATGGATCCACCTTGTAGAAAACGGGTATCACATATCTTCCATATCTCTTCTTGCAATCCAGTATCTTAGTGAGCTCATTCAAACACCAAGTGGAAGATGCATAGTTTTCAGAGAAAATAATGACATAAATCTTTGATTCTTCTATGGCAGTTTCCAGTGCAGGTGAAATTTCTTCACCCCTTTGTAGTCTGTCATCAATATATGCTTCAATGTTCTTCCTCTGCAGCGCTGCATAAAGGTGACTGATGAAGTTGTCACGCGTGTCTTCCCCTCTGAAGCTCAGAAACACATCATGCCTAGTGTGAGAAGTGGACACAACGAATGATGAAGAACTCTCTGCCATTGGAATCAATTTTCTCTCCTTTCTCTTACTGCAGCGGAAGAAGAGTGAATTTATGAACAGAAAAATTGACTAGCTGTTAATGTTTGGAAAGGTTGAACGCTACAAGACAAAATTGGCACAGGAATTTCTTTGGCTAAATTCATAACGTAAGAACAAGAATAATGGTTTTATGAGAATCATTATCTTAACTCGAGGAGCAAAGATTCTATTTCCACACTTTTTATTTACAACAAGTCTACTTTGGAAAAACGATTCGATTCGATGTTCTCAAAACATCGTTCTTCTGGTCCAACACGTTGTCAAAAGAAAATAAAGCATGAGTCATCCACTACAGCAACTAGGCAAAAGAAAAATATTCGGTCAATTGAAGACTCAACAACTTACACAATAATTAAGGAATCTAAATTTATATCATTATACCCATGAAGCTTAGGGGTATGTTAGGTATCTACTTTTTTTATTATGATAATTAAAAATTATATATTATAATCATTTTTAAAATTTAAAAGTATTAATAAAAAATATATATAAGTTGCGGAAAAATTAATATAAAGAACATTCATAAAAGTAAATATTTTTATTAAATTATATACGATTAAATCTACGTATCTTTAAAATTAAGATACTAAATTGAACCAAATTTTTTTAAAAAAAATTAATTTTTGATACAAATTAAATACCAAAAATATATTTAATCTTTAAATTTTTTATTATTTATATCTTTGTTGATTTAACAAAGAATTCACCATCTGTCTGCAACATAATTGGTCTAAAGTTTATAAAGGGAAAAAAATATTGAACGCAATCATCCATATGTCCAAAAGTCTCTAAGATTACTTTTTTTAAAGGGAGAAGATTGATAACTTCGATCTACTTTACTTGAGAGCTCTTATTCTTCTAAACCTCTAAATATTTTGCTTATCATCCTTTAAATTTTTTGCACCATTTATTCTCTTTAAGAGCTTTTGTATTTTGGTTAAAAGTTTCTTTATTCTCTAAAATAATGTTTAAGTGATTTAAATAAACTAAATTGAAGATTTAACAGACTAAAATGTTCTCGCTTGCAAACTTAATTTGTTAAAGAATATTCTTGTGGACAATTTTTTGTAATCAACTAAAATGATTTAATATTTGAAGAGAAAAACAGATAGAAAACTAGCTAGAAGACAATAAAAAAGGATTATAATACATTGAAAGCAGAGAACGAGAACAAAAAATCCAAAACAGAGAAAAAAAATAGTTTAAGCAAAAAAAAAAAAAAAAAAAAAAATAAACAAAAAAAAAAAAACAACAAAAAAAAAAAAGAATGCTTAGCGAGTTAACAATAACAACCAAACGCTTGAGCGAAAACACGGATGGCTCAGCGCATTGTATCAGAACAAACAGAAAACTGATAGTTTTGTCGTCACCATGCACAAACCTAATACAATGAAACTAAGTATACGGGGCTCAATAGGATGGAGAAAAGTATCAAAAGGATTTAACAATTGCCCTTTCAAATACAGCTTCTCAAGATTTGTTAATGCCTTCACTGCAAATGCAAGCAAAATATGCCAAAGAAGTTAATCAAACAGATATATGAAGAAGAGTTTCAAGAAAATGCAACTCTGGGACAACAGAGCAATATAACTTGTGTAGACACATAAACATCAACCTATATATCCAACAATAACTTAGCAATCTTGTTAAATGAACCCACCCGTAAAACGATATTGAAAATTTAAATAAAACAAAACAAATTAAAAATTAGAAATTCATAATAGAAGTTTAACGTTTTGAAACTTGTAATTAAGAAGCATTGGTGATAAACCAGTTTAGACACTCACCAAAAGACTAATTACCAGAAGAGCAAGAGACTAGCTCACAAGGTAGCTTTCGGCGTTCCTCTTCCTATCTTCCTTTGTTTCCCTCGAAGACTGTGCAACATTGCTTCCACTGCTATAAAGAGGGCACATGCCGCATTCTTTTATTGTGACAACTGAGTCGTAAACTGAATTCAACCATTTAAAGTCATAATCATTCCGACTGATCTCAAAAGTGAAGCTACGAGCATCACAGAGCCTAAGGCTCATGCCGCTCCTTCTTAGGGACTCCAAGTTAAATTTCCACACGAATGTGTGATTTTGATCAAGAAGTCTGTCTTTATGAATCCATTCGAAATAGTTGTTTAACACACCATTATTTGGAATAATCTGTGTGCCATCGTCATCGGATTCAAATTTTAGACTGTAACGAAAAGAACCACGTCTACCTCCAATATCATTTGTATCTAACATTCCAAAAACCACACACAGAGCGAAACCAATGAGCCTATCATCGCTGCAAAATCTTAAATCATCATTTATAGTCACTGAAGCTCCCTGGTTGCGAAAAGGGAACCAATTAGGAACTTCACTCCCTGGAAAACAGAAGCACGAAGACGTACATGCATCGTCTGTCATCCTAAGCCTTGCATCCTCCTCAATGTTCTCACGAGCACCGGAATCCAGTTGTTGAGCATTGGTGAAATGAAATTGGAAGACACCCTCTTTGGAATCTGAGAGGTTTCGAACAAGAGAATTTGACATCACTCTTCTAATGGATGTGCAATCCAATGCTACCAGTTGGTTTAGACACGGTGGAATCTGAGGGATGCATTCAAGCTTTTTGCAATCGCTCAAATCAAACGATTTCAAGCTCGAAAGATGAGCAATGCTCTCAGGAAGGTTCACGATTCCGGTCTCACTCAGTGACAGTTCCATTAATGACGTCAATCGACCTATGTGTGTTGGGATTTCTGTTAATTTGGCACACCCCGAACAGTCAAGTTTACGGAGATCTAAGAGATTAACAATGGAGTTTGGAAGTGACTCGAGATCTGTGCATTTGTTGAGCTGCAGGGATCGAAGGTTCACCAAATTGCCAAATGAGGAAGGCAGTTCTTTGATAAGCGTTTGAGATAAGTTAATGTGAGCAAAAGTTTGTGTTGGCTCTGTGATCTCTGGGAAGGTCGTCAGCCTTAAGCAGCCACACAAATCAAGTTTCTTCAACTTCAATTTGAAAATACTGCTTGGAAAAGTTTGCAGTGATTCACAGTAGGCAAGCTCTAACTTGCATAGTCTGGTGAGGCTTCCAATGGAAGATGGAATAATCTTAAGATTCCAGCAACCGCGCAAACTCAGTTCTTGAAGGCCTGCCAAACGCCACAAGGATGAAGGTAGTGCCTGTATGGCTGTGTTGTCTAAGATGAGAACAGCTAAATCTTCCATAGTGTCCTCAATCTCGGGGAAAGTTTTCAATTTTGAGCAACCACCGAGACAAAGTTGCTTTAGGAATTTCATCTCAGAGAGGTTAAATGAAAATATTGTAAGGGAGGAACAGTTTGAGAGATCAATGAAGCAGAGTTTCTTGAGACTTGGAAAGTTTAAGGGCACACCTCTATTGAGATGTATCGGCATTTCATCATATACGTGTATATTATTATTAGTCACTTCTTTTTCTTCTTCCTCGTATCTCATGAAAATAATTGAGAAAATTGGTATAGAAAGGGATATTGTTGGGAAAAATTCCATTATCTGAAATGCTGGTGCTGCGGACTTGTAGTATTTTGAGAAAGTTTCATGTTCACGCTCCCGTTTCAAATTAGGAAAAATGGGTTGAATGGTTGAAAACATTTTAAGCTTGCCACACGAGGAAAGAAGAATCAATCCTGGTGATCTGGATAGAATATTGCTGGGAACAGTTACATACTTCAGATCATAACATTTATCCAAACGTAAACAACTGAGCTTGCTGAGAAATATGGAAGAGTGAACTTCAATCAACTTTGGACAATCACAAAGAATTATTTCTTCAATATTTGGTGACAGAGAAAGGTCTGGTATTCTAGTTAGTTTTCGAGAACAACTCAGGTTGAGCCTTTTCAACTTCGGTAAACTCTGCCACAAAAAGATCACACTCTGAACTCACCAAATTATGGTGGCTACAAATTTTATAGTTATTATAAAAATTCACAAAACTTAATATATTTTGTTCCTTACCTAAATTTACATCCTAATAATAGATGACAATGTGTATATTATGCATGTAGGACAATATGAGGAGATATCTATCATTAATAATATGGGTAATACAATCATGGGACATTGGACTATATGCACCAAACATATACAAACTCTTTGATTTATAATTTATGTTTAGAAGCATGCTAAATATGATTCTAATGATATATGTATAATTGTGTGGTTCTAATAAAAACAATATCAAAATGAATAATGTGAAGAAGGCACAAAGGAATTGTGAAAACTTGTAGGTGTACAATGTAGAAAACATGCTTGTAGATTTTATTTTTATCTTTAAAAGTCTAAAACGCAAAGGAACATAAATAACATGAAAAACCTGATCTCCTTCCCAAAGTTGTTTAAGATGGCAGCGTGGCATTTCGAGTCTCACTAAATTTTGTGGGCAAAATTTCGGTGGCAAAGATTTTTGTCGGAAACCAACCCAATAAAGAATCTTCAAAGTGTCGGGCAGACTTACTAGAGATGATTCAAGAAACACATTTGAATGCGATGACCGAGAATAAGAATAAAGCACAAGCATCCTAAGATTGTTCATCATTTTGAAAGCTTTTGCATGTACTTTAACTTTTTTCATTTTGTCTACATCTTGTAATATACATTGTATTGCATCTGACCCCTGAAAGTATCAATGCAATTAGAAAAAAAAAAAACGAAACATAAATGTTGTTATCAATTTATCATAACAATAAATCCATGTGCCTCTTTCAATTGAGTAACAATAGAACATACCTTGTTATTTCTTAAAATCTCATGAATTTCGTCAGCCTTGAACAATCGGCTGTGTTTTGCAGGATGCTGAGGACACTCTTTACGAACAATCTCTTGACCCATTTCTTGTATTAGATCGTGCATCACAATTCTACCATCCAAGATAGATATTAGGCACCTATCTTTGAGAATATTCATTCCAATCAAAGAAGAGAAACCACAATCATCTAGTATTTCTACTACCATACTCTCGTTGTGTCCTCTGTAAAAGCAAGCTATGTCAAGAAATATATTCTTCTGCTCCTCGTCAAGCCCATCATAACTTAATTTTAGTACTTTAAAAATTTCAACATCTTGGCCCCTTTCCAACTTCTGCAATTGACTTTCCCATGCTTCTCTTTTTCTGCCATAAAGCAATGAGCCCAAAAGTCGGAGAACTAACGGAATTCCTTTTGCATATCTCAACACCTTTATTGATAGGTCCATGTAAGTACTTTCGTCTGAAGAATTTTGTTTAAAAGCATGTAAATTAAAGAGTTTTAGAGAATCATAAAAATTCAACTCCTTAAGTTCGTAGATATCATCAGCTCCAGCATTCTTAAGCACTTGTCTGTCTCTACTGGTCATAATGATTCTACTTCCCTGCCCAAAACTATCAAGCCCTTCCATTAATCTTCTAACTTGAGCTGAATCGGTAATATCATCAAGAATGAGGAAAACCTTTGTCCGTTTGAGCCTTTGATTGCAGTATAACAAACTAGGGGGTGGTTTTTCATTTAGAAGCTCAGACATATATTTTATTCTGATATTGTCTATTCCATCTCTTTGTAGTTTTTCTTGAACGTCTAACACAAGGCTGCTGGAATCAAACTGCAATGCCAATGCGTGATATATTTGCTTAGAAATTGTAGTTTTACCTATTCCTCCCATGCCACAAATTCCTATGATTCGAACATCTGATGACTCAAGATGCAACAAGGACTTAATTTCACTAATATGTTTTTCGGTGCCGACGATTCGTTGATCATTAATAATGGAATAACGATTCAGTTTTCTCAAAATATCTTCTACAATTTGTTCAACAAGTTTGTATTCTGGCCTGACATGATTTAGAAAATAAAATATTGGTATTCAAGCACAAACCAAACTAAAGTAAAGAAAAATTCAGAATGAAGAAGAGTGAACATCACTTCTAAGTACAAAACTTAAACTATTAGAAGTGATATGGTCAAATCCATGGCCGACTAAGAGAAATGAAAAATAAAAAATAAAAAACAGTTGATCTATGGTGAGATCAACACAATTTAGTAAATGAAAAGAGATTTTGATTATCTGAAAAAGTGCATGTAAGAAATATAATGACCTGGTGGCTTTTGAATCCCAACCGGAGAGTCCAGCAGCTTCGGTTAGAGCGTTCTTCCATCTCAGCACTTTGTCCATGTCGTCCTTAAACCGCTTTCCATGCTCTTCGAATGCTTCTTTGTATCTCTCTTCCTGCTTCCTCACAGTTGATGGATCCACCTTGAAGAAAACTGGTATCACATCCCTTTCATATCTCTTTTTGCAATCCAGTATCTTAGTGAGTTCATTCAAACACCACGTCGAAGATGCATAGTTTTGGGAGAAAACGAGGACATAGATCTTTGATTCTTCTATTGCAGTTTCCAGTGCAGGCGAAATTTCTTCGCCCCTTTGTAGTCTGTAATCAATATATGCTTCAATGTTCTTCCTCTGCAGCGCTGCATAAAGGTGACTGATGAAGTTGTCACGCGTGTCTTCCCCTCTGAAGCTCAGAAACACATCATGCCTAGTGTGAGAAGTGGACACAACGAATGATGAAGAACTCTCTGCCATTGGAATCAATTTTCTCTCCTTTCTCTTACTGCAGCGGAAGAAGAGTGAATTTATGAACAGAAAAATTGACTAGCTGTTAATGTTTGGAAAGGTTGAACGCTACAAGACGAAATTGGCACAGGAATTTCCTCGGGTAAATTCATAAGATAAGAACAAGAATAATGGTTTTATGAGAATCATTATCTTAACTCGAGGAGCAAAGATTCTATTTCCACACTTTTTATTAACTGAAAACATCGTTCTTCTGGTCCGACACGTTGTCAAAAGAAAATAAAGCACGAGTCATCCACTACAACAACCAGACAAAAGGCACTCTCCAAAACTTCTTTCTACAAAATAAGTTTTACTAAAAAATAAAAAGTCACGTCTGAATTTAATAAAATTAATTTTAATTTAAAAGATAAAATTCATTTATGCATACCATCTCATGGAGTCAAATAAGGAGTCACGAGTCACTTTATCATTTTCAATATTCAGTCAATTGAAGACTTAACAACTTATACAACAATTAAGGAATCTAAATTTATATCATTAATACCCGTGAAGCTTAGGGGCATATGTTAGGTATCTACTTATTTTTATTAAAATTTAAAAGTATTAATAAAAAATATATACAAGTTGTGGAAAAATTAATATAAAGAACATTTATAAAATTAAATATTTTAATTAAATTATATACGATTAAATCTACGTATCTTTAAAATTGAAAGATTAAATTGAACCAATCCTTTAAAGAAAAATTAATTCTAATTTTTAAAACAAATTAAGGATTAAAAATATATTTAATCTTTAAATTTTTTAATATTTATATCTTTGTTGATTTAACAAAGAATTCACCATCTGTCTGAACCAATATAATTGGTCTAAAGTTTTTAAAGGGAAGGGAAAAAAATATTGAACGCAATCATCCATCTGTCCAAAAGTCTCTAAGATAACTTTTTTTAGAGGAAGAAGATTGTTAACTTCGGTATACTCTACTTGAAAGCTTTTTGATTTGATCAAAAAGACAAGGCTTCTCTACAATATTCTTCTTTATTATAAAAGTTTATTTTAACAAATCAATAAAATATTGAATTGATTAAATTTTTTATTAAAAAAGAATTTTATTATTATTATTATGAATTATTGAATTCATTTTATGAATTCTAAAATAAATGAATTGAACTTCATTTTACTAAAAATTCAATTTTGTAATATTTTTTTATGCATTACTATTTAAAAATAGATGTTCAAATTAACATTAACAATGAGATTTATTATCATTTTTCGCATGTCCTCGAAAATTTAAAATAAGTGAAAATTCTCCTAATTTATGACCTACCATACAATCTGTTATATAAATAGGTAAATGTTCTTTTCCATTATAGATCGCAATGGTATGACCAATCATTGTAGATAATGGTAGATGCTCTCGAACAAGTTAATATTATATCTTTTTCCGCTTTTGTGTTAAGTTTCTTTATTTTTCTTAACAAATGATTCACTATAAAAGGATTTTCTTTTAGTGGATGCTTCACAATTATTGATAGAGTGAATAGATCTAAATATTTTGCTTATCATCCAGTAAATTTTGTGCACCCTTTATTCTCTTTAAGAACTTTTTGGTTAAAAGTTTGCTTTATTCTCTAAAATAATGTTTAAGTGATTTAAATAAAATAAATTCTAGATTTAACAGACTAAAATTTTCTCGGTTGCAAACTTAATTTGTTAAAGAATATTCTTGTCGACAATTTTTTGTAATCAACTAAAATTATTTAATATTTGAAGAGAAAAACAGATACAAAACTGGCTAGAAGACAATAAAAAAGGATTATGATACATCAAAAGCAGAGAACGAGAACAAAAAATCCAAAACAGAGAAAAAAAATAGTATAAGAAAAAAAAAAAGGAGAGAATGCTTAGCGAGTTAACAATAACAACCAAACGCTTGAGAGAAAACACGGATGGCTCAGCGCATTGTATCAGAAAAAACAGAAAACCATGCACAAAACTAATACAATGATATGATATTCAAATAGAATTAATTGGCATAAACAAGTACCTTGTCGTAAAACTAAGTATAAGACTGTTCATAATGTCACCATCACAAGGTAGCTTCGGCCTTCCACTTCCTATCTTCCTATGTTTCCCTCGAAGACTGTGCAACATTGCTTCCACTGCTATAAAGAGGGCACATGCCGCATTCTTTTATTGTGACAACTGATTTGAACTCGTTCACAACTGAGTCGAAAACTGATTTCAACCTTTGAAAGTCATAATCATTCCGACTGATCTCAAAACTGAAGCTACGAGCATCACAGAGCCTAAGGCTCATGCCCCTCCTTCTTAGGGACTCCAAGTTAAATTTCCACACGAATGTGTGATTTTGATCAAGAAGTCTGTCTTTATGAATCCATTCGAAATAGTTGTTTAACAAATCATTATTTGGAATAATCTGTGTGCCATCGTCATCGGATTCAAATTTTAGACTGTAACGAAAAGAACCACGTCTACCTCCATTATCATTTGTATCTAACATTCCAAAAACCACACACAGAGCGAAACCAATGAGCCTATCATCGCTGCAAAAACTTAAATCTCCATTTATAGTCACTGAAGCTCCCTTGCCACGAAAAGGGAACCAACGAGGAACTGCACTCCCTGGAAAACAGAAGAACACAAACTTATATGCATTGTTGGTCATCCTAAGCCTTGCATCCTCCTCAATGTTCTCACGAGCACCGGAATCCAGTTGTTGAGCATTGGTGAAATGAAATTTGAAGACACCTTCTTTGGAATCTGAGAGGTTTGGGACAAGAGAATTTGGCATCACTCTTCTAATGGATGTGCAATCCAATGCCACCAGTTGTTTTAGACACGGTGGAATCTGAGGGATGCATTCAAGCTTTTTGCAATCGCTTAAATCAAGTGATTTCAAGCTCGAAAGATGAGCAATGCTCTCAGGAAGGCTCACGATGCCGCTCTCTCTCAGTGACAGTTCCATTAATGACGTCAACCGACCTATGAGTGTTGGGATTTCTGTTAATTTGGCACACCCCGAACAATCAAGTTTACAGAGACTCTTCAGATTAACAATGGAGTTTGGGAGTGATTCGAGATTGGTGCATTTGTTGAGCTGCAGGGATCGAAGATTAACCAAATTGTCAAACGAGGAAGG
>Ga0214543_1000542_pt1 | contig 64609 bp, 32 predicted proteins | sample CNSS2metaG_FD_160094 | JGI IMG/M metagenome (GOLD analysis project Ga0214543, IMG submission 160094) | Root nodule microbial communities from cowpea collected in UCLA plant growth center, Los Angeles, California, USA - CNSS2 | ecosystem: Host-associated > Plants > Roots > Nodule | place: USA...
TATATATATATTAAGATAGTGAATTCAAAAAATTTATTTATTTTATATTTCTTATCATTTATTCATAAGTTCTCCTATTAACCACCCTCCCCCATTACTTTGTTTTTCTTCAATCTATCTGACTTTTCTTCTTAATTTGTTTTTAAAAATTTAAAATTACGTTTCTGTGGAAAAAATTGCATATTTTTAAATTCAAATTGATACAACTTTAAATTTTTTTATTTTTAACAATGTGGATTTATTAATTATCTTACTTCAATTAATAATCATTTAAATATTAAACAATCACATTAAAAAATATTAGTATAATATGTTTTTAGTTGATGTTAGTATATGTTATTTTTCAGTTAAATATTTTAACTAAAAAATAATAATTTTGATTAAAATTGATTTAGATTATTTTCAATTAAAATTGACTATAATTATTTAGATCAATTGAAATGATTTTTTTTTTCAACATGATTAACTATAACTTTTTTTACGATTTTTAGATTAATATCAATTTGAAATTTATCGGACGAAGTGAATCCTAGTTCTAATCAAAATTGAATATTCCCTCTTATAATTAAGCGTATAAAACACTGTTATAAGTTATAAGGAAATGGTTTATGTTTTATATAAGAAAACATTGCACAAAGAATCAATAAAATAGTTTTTTTATTAAGTATTACATCATATTTTAATTTGTGACATTTAACTATATTCGTATCTAATATTTATCCTAATTCGACATTCTAAGATACTTTATAAACACACAGCAAAATCTAATCTATGAAATAAATAGTTTATAATATTTTATTATTATCATATTTAAGAGATGTGATTTTAAATTTGGATCCACAATTATAATTATGTATTTATTATATTTTAAATTCTTTTTACACTTTTTTGAATTGGTGTCTATTAAGTCTTATGATATTCAAAATAAGCAAATTCTATATATTCATTTGATCACAGTAATATGTTGATAACACTGTATTTTTCAATGTATATCAAACATATCCCGATCTTTTCGTTACCATATAAATAGTTGAAATTTAAATTTATAAAAATTATAAAGTTGAACTATATAAAAAAATACTCATAAATTTATGTCATAAAATTCCTAAGGTAGAAATAATATTAATATTTTATCTAGATTAGTTGTCTCTCTTGGATAAATACTCTGAAAAGACACCTCACAAATAAAGAAAATGAATTACATTTCTTCCAAGAAACCTTAACCATCTTCTAAGTGCACTTGTTAAAGTAGTGTTAGTGCTTTGTGTAGATTTAAAAATAGTGTTTTCTCTAGAAACTAGAAAATGCATAATAGTGAAAATGGAATGACAAGTCTCAATTTTACATAAGAATTAAATGTACAATATGCTTTCCAATGATATCTTTATTAGTGTAACCAGAATCTCGTACACTTCAAATTCTAAAACTACCAGAACTTTAAGGAGTAGAAAATTGTTCTAGTAGCTTATCAAGGATAGGGTAAGACAACCAAAAAATCAACAACAAATGACAGTGATAAGGAAAAACAGAGTGGTATATCCTATTCATCCCATAAAATCCTAGTTCCATAGAACAAAGCAATCTATATTTGATATTAATGGTTGAACAAGATTCAAGTGTTCATGCAGTTTCAGTGGCTATGTTGATTTGTTGTTGTAGAAACGAACACCAATTGCAATACCCAAGACAATCAGAGGAACTAGAAACTGCAACATCTTGGTCATGAAACTTGATGATGCGTTGTTCTGATTATTTTGGATTTGTTTTGGAGGAGTTTGTTGAACTTTGGCAGGCACGGTTGTTGGATCAATGTCCCCAACATATAGATCCTTTAACATGGCTCTAGCACTCTTACTATGACCAACATCCTCAAAGTCATCAGTAGCATCTTTCCCTGCAACAAATGACATTTTGGGTTGTCAAAAATACATTATTTGAAAACATATAACTCAAGTGTGTGAAATCAAGTTGGTATATGTAAATCAAATATACACCTGTGGAAGACAACAAGACATCATCACCACCAGGATGGTCATCTAAGAACTTTGTGACATTATAAACCTGTTTCAAAAAGAAAAAAAATGTATAATACTAAAAAAAATATATTAATAAGTGCTTGCTAACCTAACTTGAAAGCTCATTAAAATTTTAATCTAATGAGAAAGAGAGAAATGAAATCCATACTTCATTAACTTCTATATGTTTGTGTGTATGTAGTGGATACAATGGCATTAAGATATCACATTCTTTTGAGAAGCTTCATATGCTTTGAAAAACTCTTAGATGCAAAACACACTAACACAATACAAAAACAATGTTATAAAATTATTTAAAACTTTCCCATGTTGTAGTTAATGTTTAACTAGATAACATAATTCACTCCTTTTCTAATGACATTTATAGTAATATATACATCAAACTTCGGAACATCACTTAAGTTGATTATAAAAACAAAGAGAATTAGTATAACAATGTTTAGTAGACCATAGAAAGAGGGATACAAAAGAAGGATAATAATAATGTGATATTATGAACATATCATTTGTATTAGTCAGGTTTAGGAGTTGTGAACAAACAATGTGTTGTATTAAGCACACCGATGAATAACAACAAAACCAATCTAATATTGATTTGCGTAATTGAAATTCTTATTGAATAAACAGAAAAATAATTGAATTTCAGAGATAGTTCAATACCAAAAGAATCAATTTTATGGTGATTCATGTGATTCACAAATAATCACTTCTCACATTGCAAGCAGAAATATGAATACCAACACCCATTTGCAAACCAGAGTTAATTAATAGTGATAACCAAAATTAACCCGCCACACAAATATCCAAAACGTTCACCATGTGTTTGTGAAAAGGATGCATGCTTCATCAATCACTAGCATATAATGTTATTCAGACTAGACAGAAAGATACATACAAAGGGAATCTCAAGATCAGATCCAATATTCATTGCTATGCATGATTCCATTTCATTTGAGCTTTTTTAATGAATACCCAAATCAAAAACACAAAACCTAGATTGTAGAATCAAAAAAATATTTGCATCGATGCATGCATGCATTGGTAATATCACACACACCTTTCCATCAATGATAAGCCAACAATCTTTGGAGTTGTTGTGTTCAGAAACTTGCGCCAAAGTGTAAACCATGCGCTCCCCACCCATTTATCTTAGGAGAGCAATGATACAATGTTGTCTTTTTGTAGAAATTGATGATTATGGAAGGTATTTGTTATAAAGATGTTAAAAGAATTTCAAGTGCAAGATGTAGATCGGTAAGAATGGTTAGTTAGTTAGTTATATGAAATTATTAAGGGAAAGAGATAGTAACCTTTGGGCCCAAATAGTATTGTGATATTTTACTCATTTTGTGTTCACATTGTACAACTTTTATATTTAAAATTATTTATTTTGCTTCCTATAAACTTTTTAATTCTTCAAAATGTATAAGGACTAAATAGATGTATAGGAACTAAAATAATGAATAATTTCTATATATAATAACTAAAATAAAAATGTCGTAAATAATAAATGGATCAATTAAATCTAAATTTGTTTGTACGTGAAATTACATCCAGTCACTAAATTTAATTTATGAAATTATAAAACTATTATTTTAGTGTTTTTAAATTATCAAATTGTGTTAACTATAATAAAATTGTAATAGGTGCATGATAAAAAATTAATTTGAAAAATGAAGCATATTATATATATATATATATATATATATATATATATATATATATATATATTCAGTAGTTACATATTTTAAATATTTTAATTTTGTAATTACTTACGTAATTTTAACATTTTAAATATATCAAAACTAATTAAATAAATTATTTTGAATCTCAACACATACAAAAATCTATACATAAAAACTTTGATTTTACTATTTAGACTTGCTTCTTTGTAATATAATGTTTTTAAAAGCATACTTAAAAGATAAACGTGAACACTATAACAAAAATTATATTACATAACAATAAATTTTACAATATTTAAATATTTACATTAATTATGCCAAATAATTATAATTATATTTAAATCTATTTTTAGTGTAATCAAATTATGATTATAAGGTTATTAATTGATCATGTTATTGATAATTATAAGATCATTAAAATGATAACATTATGGATGACAATCTTCACCATAAAATTATTATAACAACCACGATGTTGATGACTATTTTCATTATAAGATTGTTAAAACAATTAAATTATTAATGACATATCGTTGATCACAACTTTCATATTAAAATGGTCTTATATTGTTGAGGATGACTTTCATTATAAAATCATTAAAACAATCATGTTGTTATTGACAACTATCAGCATAAAATCCTTACAACAATTATACTATTAATGATGATTTAAGCAATCTAGTCCTAATAAAAAAATGTTTATTAACTCAAATAATCTTATTAATACTAATGTTGTTAAAACCTTGTCAGTCAAAAACATTCCTCCAGAAAAAAAAAATTAGAGGAAAGAATATAATATGTATGGCAAAAATATAAATAATAATTAAAAACAAACACAAAATAAGAATTCAAACTATAATAGAAGTGAAGACCACTAGAGTTCCATGTTTGAAATATGAGTGTTTCATCTAAAGTTTGAAGGTGATATTCCTCCTTTCCAACCATTTCAAAAGTTCAATTGGTCTCACCCATCTACGCGACAATTTGTTGATAATGTGTTTGAGTTAACTTTTATTCAAACTAAATATAAAATCTTGAAGCTTCTTGGTTGAATCCCAAATGAATATCTTAACCCACTTCTCTATAGTAACTTTAATTTGAATATGACCTTTCTCTCTTTCTCTCTAATAGTACACAAGTCACTCCATCATCATGCTTAGGTCCCTTCTTTAGTATAAAGGTAAAACCTAGTTGTTGGTTGAGAAATCTCTTTTAGTAACATAACATATATCCAATACATGAAATAAAGTGGGGTTTCCTTGATCGTGGATTAGAGCATTGTGTGATATGATTATAACACATGTAGAAGTGTCTTAACTTAATGTTAACTAATTTTCTTTTCAAAAACCTTATCAACATTTTATTATAACCTTTTATTGACCACTTGTTTGTAGAAGTTTTATTGATATAAATATTTGTTGTATATCCAAATCTACATATAACATTTTTCACATTTATTTGAAAACTAAGTTCCATTGTCTATGACAATTATTTGAGGAACTCTAAATTTGCATATAATGGGGTTTTGTGTAAACTATTTGACCCAATTTGTTGAAATAGCAACAATAGGTTCATCTTTGATCACTTTGTAAAATTTTCAACACCAACAATTAGAAATTTCATGTCTTAGTACTTGTGGAAAATGGTCTAAAATATCTAGTCCCCATGTATTGAGAGGTGAGGGTGAGACTATCCAGTGAATTTTGTTGTAAAAAGCTATACATAGATTTGCAAACCATTCATGTTTTTCTTAAACATTGGAATTATGGAAAGCATTTGTTATCTACCTTTGACAAAAACCTTGATAAAGATGTCAATGGTCATGTGAGTTGCTTAACTTCCTTGACACTAGTTGGACTTGTATATTGATGATATTAAAACATTTCCTTGTGTGGCTCTCAATGCCTCTTTGAATCAACATAAAATCCAACAAAGTTACCATCTAGTTTTCATATATAACTTTAATGGATACTTATTGTGTCAAACAATTCAACAAGATTAACATAATCACTAGTGCAAAATTAGTTTTTTATACCTATATATTATACATGTTCAAATTTATTAGATATAAAAAAGAGGAATCATAATAATTTTATGAATAATATGAGTTTTTTTATTCTTGTTGGGCCTAAAATAGGTATAAAAAATATTCAGTGACATTTTTATAATATTAAATAAGACTTTCTATAATTGTTCTATGTACAATAGGTATAGAATATTCAATTTTTCTCTTACCCTTCCCGCTTCTCAGTCATCTTTCACGTTTCACAGTTTCACAGTTTTTTCTCCAGACTTTCCCTTTTTTTTTCTTTTCCATTTACTCCCCACATTGGTCTCATCGTGTTCGTCCAGTGTTCGCCTGTTGTTGCTGAGAGGTCTGTTCACGTTTGCCATTTGGTTCATCATTCGCCGTTCACCGATCATTATTCTGTCATCATCTTCTTCATTCTCCTTTCCTTCATCATTTGCGTTCGTTCCTCCATTGGAGTTGATCTCCTCTGTTCACGTTCGTGTTTCACGCCTCCATTGCTGTCACGTTCAGGCAATATCACTATTCTCCTATTGTTTGTTGGGTTTGATGCTTTTGCTATGTTTGATGTTCCCGTTTTTCCTATTTTTGCTAGGTTAGGTTTTTTCTGCAAAGATTTTAGGGTAGGTTACTCATTACTAATAAGTATTTGGTGTTCTGCAATATTTATTTCAGGTTTCTACAATAATTCATATTGAAATCAATAATTTATACAAACCTAAGCCAACTCCTCTAATAAATAACTTGGTTTTTGTCTACTAAAAATATTTAAAAGTCGTGGTTGTAGAAATGCATGTTGTTATTTCATATATGTTCCAGAGAGTGGCCATGGTTCTTTTATTTTTTATGAACTTGTAAATGGAGATAACTAAAGGAATGAGATTCTTTTCATTTCTCAACCATGCTCGAGTTGCAAAATATATAGAAAAGTCTATATTAGAAGGAATCATAGAATAACATTTAGGAATTTCAACATAAGCAACATCTTATTTAGTAAAACAAGGTCCAGTTAAAACTTGAAATGAAACATATAACTTGTTGACTGGTATTTTTTGCAGTTGTCCATTTTATTTTAGTTTGGGTTATTAGATAACAATTGCCAATTTACACTAATGTGAAAGCATTGTCGAGATATGGCTATGTAGGTAGTATTTCAAAACTTATAATGCTTTTCATGTTGGGTAAAATTATAGTATCGAGTGCCAAATTGTTTAGCCACATATTAATTTTCCAGCAACTGATTGATTGAGCTAATAGTTTATTTCATACTTCTATCATTTTACACTTCTGCAAGCCAATTATGTGTAATGATCATATAGATATTATTTTCAAGGTATGTTTTAAATTCTCAGACTGCTGCTTTGCTCATTCTTTCTATGCTTGAGGCGACACATAAATAAAATACTTTTTCTCTATTATGCTATGTTATTTGTAATATTTTTGGGAACTAATGTATTTGAAATGCAATTTTCATGAGATGCTTAGTTCTTCTAATACAACATGCAGGGTTCGTGCTTTTGTTTTAATTCTAAACCTTGGGGTTCATGCACATCTCCTAGAACCGATAATTGCTAATGATGCTTCTACTATAGAAGAAGAATATTCTAAAAAATCCTATTATGACAGTGACACTAAAATTATGGTGTCAGGAAGCACAAAAGCAAGTTCTCAGAATAAGTCATATGCGGGCTCTGCAATTGATAACTTTGAGTCTTGGATTTTAAATATTCTGTATGAGATACTACTTCTTCTTGTTCAGGTATCATTGGGTAGAACATGAAATTGTTGAACATAACCATTACTTGTTTCTAAATATTTTTTCTTGGCTGGGATCATCTGTCGCCTGGTGTCAATATTTTATCTTTGACACTTGTCACAATATATTAATTTCTGTGTAAATGACATGGTGTTGATGAGTTTCTATTGGAAACTACAGTTAGGATGCAACATTTTTTTAATGGATTGAAAATATAAGAATACAAGACAAGTTTACATCGTTTTCTTGCCATTATTGAGATTGAGAATTTGTTTTTCTTTAGTTTATGTTTTAAGAGTTAGATATCTATTCTAGATGGATTTGTTGTGATATTAATATGTGCAAGGAATTGCATAGAGCACCAGTTGGACTTTCAGGTGTTGTGTTATAGAATATTTTGTATGGTAAGAAATACAACTTTTCTTTATCAGATTTGTCAAATGTTTCTAGATGATCTTGTATGATAGATGCACATTAAGAAAATTGCTTTTGTTCAATTGCGTAGAAGTATATGTCAAAGCTTATATGATCTTGTACTCTAGTGTCTTATAAGATAAATTAGGATTTGGATGCTTACATTCCTAATACTTTTAAGATGTAGACAAAAGACATTGTACAAAGGGATTCACTGTCGTGTACATGTCCCTTTAGACTACTAAATTGTCAGTATAACTGCATTAACCCCAAAAATACGAACATTTAAATTCTTTGAACGTACATGTGCCATTGGTTAGTTCTTACAAATTGTACACATTCTAACTAAATAATATCACCCAAAGATGTTCTAGTCAGTATATTCTTTTAAATTTATAGAGTAGAACTTGGGGGCTAACACTTTTGAATGTGGAATAAATTAAAGGGTAATTGTTGTAGTCACTGGTGGTACGTAATGCTTGATATACTTGTAAGGTAGTGGAGTACTGTTGAAATAATCACTATCTTTAATAACTAGAAAAATATGTTTGAGGTAGTGTTCACATATTGGAGTGGGTTTGCATTTGTTTCAGACTGGTTGGTTCAGCTTAGGTGGATAAAGAAAACGTTTTTATCATCTATTTCATATGAATGTTCTTAAGATAATTATGTTATCTGCTTTTTCCATTTTTCAATCATAATGGCTTAATCATGCTGTTGTCATAAATTATCATTTATGCTGATGAATTGCTTTATACAGTCTGAAGAAAAGGATGAATCTGTTTGGGCATCTGTTCTCAGTTGTTTGCTGTATTTTGTTTGTGATACATGAAAGATTTGGAGAAACCGTTTAGTAGGGCTTGATATAAGGGTGAGAAATAATTCCCTACTCTTCTATTTGATTCTATTTGTATTTCATGGATATTTCATAGCACATTCTGTTGGCTAAATATTTTTCTTCTTTTTTGGGAGGTTGGACAGGGTGTCAAGGGAGAGGATTCCTACTAATTATTGAACTTTGGAATTTAATGTAGATCTATAAAAGTTTAGTCTTTTATTTAAGGGAGTGAAAGAATGGTAATATTCGCAAAGATTGTTGACTCATGGGATATGGTAATATGTACAATTTATAAATCACATCTTAAGTATTTATCACTAAAAAATTGTTGACTCAACTATTCATAGTGTAAATTTTCAATAACACATTTCCAATGGATCAAGAAGTCTTGAAGGAAGTTCGTGAGTAGTGGGCTTCGTTTCTTTTAAGTGTTTATATAAGATGATGTTAGGTGTTTTATGACTTGTATAGTAATTCAATTTGGAGTAGTATTATATTTCATATAAACATTAGATTCTATTTCATGTAAATATTAGATTGAATGAGATTTGTTTTCTGGATGTTTTGGGTAATTATATACAGGTTTGGTATGTGGTAGGAAACATAAACAATTTTTTCATAAAAAAAATAATAAATCACTTTTTATACCGGTCGAAGTCATTTTTGGTGTAAAATATGTAATTTTTTATACCGGTTGGAACTATAATCGGTATAGTAAGTCGTTTCTTCTTACATAACTTTCCTTTTCCAAGAGGACTTTCTATACCGGTTTTAAAATGGTATAAAAAATACTTTTTTATACCTGTCATGGAACCGATATAGAAAGATCAAACCTTATATATCGCATGCATCTATACCTATGCTAGAACTGGTATAAAAAACCTTTTTTATCCGGTATAAAAAACCTATTTTACACTAGTGAATGTTCCAAAATTTTTCCAAGCAACGATTGAAGTAACTTATTCATGAGTTGTTTTTAAGTGGCAACCAAATCACATCCCTATGTAACAATAGTTTGAGGTTTCTTCCATAGACAATATATTTTCTTCATCTCTCATGTGCTTTTAGATATGATTTTATATTGAATATACATCCATAAAGGTTAAAAGTTCATAATCAAATGCCCTATATGCTAAATTGTTTATGTTCAATAAAGAGTACAAATCCTTTGGGCTTTTTCCTTATTAAGATTCGTGAAAATTTTTCACATGTCACTTTTTCAATGTTTTGTTTACCATCATAACATTTGTCCACTTGGTTGGGTATTTGATCTCTTAAACACAACTGACATCTAAAAACATCTTTGTTTCTTCTATCATTATACACATCTCCTTTTCAAACTTCCTACATTTCTAAATGGCTATCTTAACAATATGATCAAGGACTAAAATATGACATATAAATTTTGGATTATTATATAGCATATAAATAATTAATCAGGAAAATACTTCCTTATTATAACATAACAATCAGATCAATTATTCTTCAAACTTTGAATCAAAATGTACCATATTCCTCGCTCCTTTTCCCACTTATAGCATCTTTTATTTATTTTATACGTTGAGTTTGTCAACACTAATCGTGGATCTAGATATTACAACTTTATCTCAACATTTTAGGTGACTAAGACAAAATTCCATCAATTTTGCATATTTCATCACTTTATTGTTATTTGTTGATTGAGTAGTATAATTGTTACTTTGTTTAATGACATTAAATATTTTACTTTTTGGTGAGTCATAGAAACTAATGCTCTTAGCTTATTCAAAGAGGTCTTCCTAACAAAATATTGTACAAGACTAATGTATTAAGGACCAAATATGAGACATATGTATCAACATTGTTCCTAAGCTTACACTTTAATTGATGAATCTTATGAATATTATCCTCTCATGGAAAAGTGAGAGAGTGTTAAACACATTTGCAAATTTTTGTTACGCTTTAACCTTCAATTTTACCACAAATTATCTTAATCTTACTTTCAAATCTTACTTTCTACGAGTTGAAAAAAATTCAATGTTTGTTAATAAAAAATATGAAAGAAAAGGATAATCTAATTAAAATTATGACTCGATAGTTAAATATGAAAAATATTAAACATAAAATATATTGGTATGCATGAAAAATATTAAATATAAATATATCAGTATGCTTGCATTTTAAACTCAAGGATAAAATTGAAAACATTGAATTTTTATTATCAATATATTGATCCGGAGTCAAAATTGAAAACAATATAAAGGAACTTGTGTTTAATATTTTAGAAATTTTTTTACCACAAAAGCAAAGCCATAAAGAATTTTTACCTCTTCTCTAAATCTAGATGATGATTTTTTTTATTTTTTATGATTGCTTACTTAATTGATGCAATTAATTGAATTTTTTAATCATTTATGATATAATTTTACTAATGTGACAGAATTACCATATAATTAACATTAAATTTTAAAAAAAATACTTAAAACCCAACAACATATTCATAATTTAACTGAGCAGCAAAAAGAAAAAAAAAAACTAATAAAATATAAAAAAAAAAGTAAATACTTTTAATTTGGTTGAGGAGCTGGGTTTACAGTTCAACTCGTTAGGCCCGTTGGATGAAAAGCCCAACCCACACTCTCCCACAGCAAAAAACCCTAATCCAGTAATCCCTCTGCGCCTCCCTCTTATACTCAAAACCTTAGCAGTCGCACACAGCAGAAGAGACCAAAGAACCAACCTTCAGTGTTGTGTGGGAGAGAGGAAGAGAGAGAAAACAAAAATGGTTTCAGGGTCAGGGATCTGCGCGAAGAGGGTGGTGGTGGACGCTCGCCACCACATGCTGGGAAGGTTGGCCTCGATCGTGGCCAAGGAGCTTCTCAATGGGCAGAAGGTGGTGGTGGTGAGGTGCGAGGAGATTTGCATCTCCGGCGGACTCGTGAGGCAGAAGATGAAGTACATGCGCTTTCTCCGCAAGCGCATGAACACCAAACCCTCTCACGGCCCCATTCACTTCCGGGCTCCCGCCAAGATCTTCTGGCGCACCGTTCGCGGGTTAGTGTTCATACCCTTTTCACCCCTTTGAAAAAACCATGAACTGTCGCTTTTTAAATGTTTGCAATTGGTATGACTGTGTATAATTTTAAGTTTGAGTTCTGAAAGTATGCTTTTTTTCCATAAAATTATGAAGGTCTTCGTTAATTGACGTGGATTGATGTTTACAGATGAAAATTTATGTTTTTAGAATGAATGTAGTGTTTGAATTTTAATTGTACTTAATGGGGTTAAGTGATCTTTGTATTCAACCTTTACTAGATGGATTGCGTTTTGTGTTTTGGGGATTAATTTATAATTTTTGCAATGATAGATATGTTTCAATGATGGATAGTGGGATAGGGTTTTTGATGTTTTGGGATTACTGTGTAATTTTTGCAATATTAGGGTTTGCGATGAAGGATATTGATGTTGTTAATTCGTGGGAAGTTTCTCTGAAATGGGTGTTTGTTTGCAGGATGATTCCTCACAAGACTAAGCGTGGGGAAGCTGCTCTTGATCGATTGAAGGTTTATGAGGGTATTCCTCCTCCGTACGACAAGACTAAGAGGATGGTTGTCCCTGATGCTCTCAAGTGAGTTTTACTTAGGTTTTCTTAGAAAATTAAATTTGGGTTCTTCAATCTGTTTTGATATTATTGTTGTTGTTATTGTGGATACTGAACTGGTGAATGGAATTAACTAGGGTGTTGAGGCTTCAGAAGGGGCACAAATACTGTCTTCTAGGCAAATTGTCATCTGAGGTTGGATGGAACTATTATGATACCATCAGGGTGAGTTGTTGCCTTCTGTGTATTTTTTTGTTGTACTTCGAATTTCGTTTTTTCCTTGGTGAATGTTCAAGTTAAATCAATTTGGTCTCAGTGTAGCATAATGGGGACTAGATTAAAGCTCTGTCACTTTTTTGAAAATTTCTTATTCTGAGGTTTCTAATTGCTATATTGGTAACAGGAACTGGAAAAGAAGAGGAAAGAGAGAGCACACTTGTGTTATGAGAGGAAGAAGCAGCTTGCAAAATTGAGGGTGAAGGCTGAGAAGGTTGCAGAGGAGAAGCTCGGTTCCCAAATTGAAATCCTTGCTCCCGTTAAGTACTGAGTAGGTGTATGGTAGTTAGTGTTTTGAAGTTTTGGTTTGAGGTGTATACCCAATTGAACTCCATTTCAGTTTTGCTGGTCATCTTGGACTCTAGATATGACAATCTTGGAAGTTGTTTTACTTTGTTTGCTTTAGAATTTTTATGTCATCTGATTAAGTTCTATTACATATTGTTTTTTTTTTGTGTTGTCTCATGGTGTGATATATTGTGGCATTTTAATTTTACCTCCTGCATGAAGATGGACTAAATGCAATTTTTACCTTCAGTTTTATGCTCAACACGATACATCGTTTTCTAGTATTTGTAATTGTGTAATTCGATAGAGATCAACTGTGATCTGAAATGATGTAATATGATATCAAAGGGGAACACATACACCAAATTGGTTTCGTTCGACACGTTAAAGGATTCGATCTGAAAGGCCATTGGTCCAAAGAATAGCTACAAATCAAATGTGATAATAAATTATGAAATTGTTATAAACAATCTTTTTAACATGTAATAGTGTCTACCAATGTTGTCTTCGTCAACTTGTTAATGCCTAATGATAGGATGTTAAAAAAGTTGTGAAAATCGTGTAATTTTAAGGCATTACTAAGTCGTTATGTTCCTTTTGAACTACAAGGCAAAATATAAGTGACAGATCATATATAGATTAACCGATTGATGCCACTGTCAAGCTAATATTAATTTTCAACGAAATGATAGTTTCATTCCTTGGTTTTTTACTATGCCTTTTGGTGTGTTGAAGTAGAGTTTCATTAAAAACTTAATATTGATATGATAGAATTGAATGACAATAAGAAGAGCATAAAATGACAATCAATGAAATTTTCCTACACCCAACCAAATGAAAAAAACTGACCATTAATGTTGTCATCGTTAATTTACAGTATGTAGCTATCCTATATATTGAATTCTTATATTCCATAAATTTATCAGATTACAAGAAGAATCAATCTTACGAATTTGAATGTTATGAGGAATAAAGAATATTTATTTAAAAATAAGAGGGAAGCAAAAGATCAATCAACTAATTGAAAAAACCAGGTAGAATCTTTTTGCAGAGGGAAACAAAAGTTCATGATATTTTTAGGTTCTAATTTCAAATTTCATGTCATTATACATAAAAAAAAACATTGGCAATATTGCAAAGTTAAAGAATGAGAAGTCAATTGAATACCTATTGAATGAAATGTGATAATGTAATTAATTCTTGGCCTTAGAAAGACAAGGTGTGAAGAATAGTTATAAGTAATACAGAAATGTGGCAAGGTACCGTATTGCCAATCAAAAACGCCGAAATGGCATCCAAATAGTTGTCGTTTCTAGCCAGTTATAATATTTTTCTCTTGGTGATCAACTAAATTCTACACTCCGACAATTATCATAAAGCATTCCAATATGGTTGTATTAGAACAAAAAAAATTGATAACAAACAAACTTTGTTCCTTCATCCATTGCTTTCTGTATGTGAGAGGGAAGAGCTATTGGAGGCATGTGACTCAGAATTCTTGTTGAGGATGACCTTTACTCCCAATGTTTTTGAAAAATGTCATAAAACTCTTAACACCGTCATCTAGATTACTCTGCAGCATTTGAGGGGAAAACAGTTCTGGCTTTTCTGAAGCTTTTTTGACCGAGATTACTGCAAAATTTATCTGCAAAAAGAGATTGTGAAAGTCACAAGTTAATGGAGTACTAATACTTCGACACATTAACACTTTTTCATTCATATCAAAATAGTAATTAGGTGAGGCTATACAAATTCCAAAAAGTACAATTAGATACAATAAAGCATTTTCACCAACTTTGCTCTGATCACATTACCTTTGCTCCCTGTATTTGTTTAGATATTAAAAAAAAAATTTTTTTTTTTTGAAAAATTAACGGTTCTTACTCCTAAGAAATACAAACAAACTATTTAAGAAGTGGTCACTACTGATTTACCTCAATAACGTGGTTAATCAACACTGGAAACAAAATTTGATTTAACAAATTCTAACATTTCAGTTGACCATATACGCCAAACAATTTCAAACTTACAATCGTTACATGATTTTGATCCTCTCTACTTCTAAAACCTATTTAACTATTACTCATAAACTACAAAATAATGATGACTTTAATAAAGCCTACTCCACGTCTTTCATTTGTTTCTATGGGTAGGCTCTCCTCCTCATTTATATAAGGCAAAACGTTGATCACAAAGTTGTGGCATTCAAAACATGTACTGTTTGTTTAATTAATGAGGCTTGTAAATGTGAATTATGTTATGCATTGCCAGTATTACAAAAGGCATGTGGTTTGACATTGCTTAGTTTCCACACTTTTCAAAAGGTTTATATACAATGACTCTCCATGTACCTTCAAAGTGGGTAGCAAAAGGGCGAGACTTGCCTGCATGAAATTGTGGGGCTAGTTCGGGCTGCATGTTGCAATTCATTCTCTTGCTAATTCTCCCCTGCATGTGTGATAAGGATGTCCAAGTCCTTTTGCTGCTTGGTTTAATTATTTATTTTCCTTTTGCCTTTGGTTAATGTATATACTTCACAATCTTGTCAGATTTCCTATTTTTTTGCCTAGTCAATGTTGGACCCTTGGCTTGCGGTAATTTTGGCTTCCACGTTACGTAAACGTTGGCTAGCAGCTTCCATGGCCTCCATTTTCTCCACAACATTCATCCTTTTCTTTTGTAACCTAAGGAGGATTGTGTAGGTCAAGTCTCCATGTCCTGTAAATAGGAGTCTCTCCTCTAAAAATACATTTTCACTCCTTCTATGCTCTCCTCCCACTTGGGTTCTACTCTTTGGTGAGCGTTTGCTGGTTTTGTGATTCCCAATACCACTCAAAAAGTTTCTATTGTACCTAGTTTTGTGATTCCCAATACCACTCAAAAAGTTTCTATTGTACCTTGGGAGCTTACAAAACATACTGCGAATAAGTCCTTAAGAACCGTACTGATCCACACCTTAGGGTATCATTTTATCCGTGTTCTTAACCAACTTTCATTACAAATTATACATCAATTTGTAGATCTCAGATCCAGGGATACTGTATTTGTGGTAAAAGCTGGCTTAAAACAGGAACAATGTGGTTTCCTGAGGGCGTGAATGAGCATTGCTCTTAATGACTTATCCATAGTTTTTTTTTCTTCTTTATATAGGAGAAGAATTATAATAAATGGAGCATTTGGGATGCTCCAACCCTAAAGCCTACACTTTTACATTTGAACACCTTCCAAATGCTCCAACCCTAAAGCCTACATTTTTACATTTTGAACACCTTCCACATCAGTTAATATATATATATATATATATATATATATATAATCCATCCATTATGCAAGCGTCCTAGAGTACAACAGGAAACTCATGGGTGGTATGCTAAGGATCAAAGAATCAGCAAGCACAAGAAAGTAGAATCCAAGATGGAAGAAGAGGAGAGTGAGTGAAAGTGTGATTTCGGAGGAGAGGTGAGGGAAGTATTTATAGGGAATGAAAACATGACCTACACAGTTACACGTTCCAGAATCCCACTAAGTTATGAAAGAGAAGGATTAAGACTGCAGAATAGGAGGGGGCCAACATTCACATAGAACGTGCAACGGCCAATGTAGCCATTCAAGGTTCAATGGTGAGACATCTAGGGCAAGGGTCACCAATGTTCACATAGCCAAAAAATAACGAATCTGGATATATATAAACCAAAGACAAAAAGAAAATAAGTATATAAATGAAATGGTAAAAAGGACCTGGACCTCCTTATCAAACACACGTGCAATGGGGGGAACCAATCACAAATTGAACACAAAAACTCCAAATGAGACCCACAACTTCATGCACACCAGACCCACAACCTTGCTAGCCACTTTGAAGGTATATGAAGAGTCTTGGTATATAAACACTTTGAAAGAGAGGATAGGGAATATGGGATTTGGTACCTTTCGGAATAATCAAAATACAATAGTATTCCCCATCAACTAATAGTCACTCTGGTAACATCATAGTGCATTAGATATGATACTTAAACAAATACAAGTAAAGTAACTCAGCCTCTTTTATACATATGGCAAGTATTTGATCATGAGTCATGTGCAATGAATTTAACCGTCTATTTGTGTTGTGAAAAACTGACAAAAACATGAACTAAATGTATTTCTTGAGGTGTGTATATCAACTACACTTAAGGACTTAGCCGCAGTGTGTTGCGCAAGTTCCCTAGGATACAATAGGAACTTTCCGGATCTTCCAAGGAACTCAAAAACTAGCAAGAAATACTCTTAAATGAGTAAATAACCCAAGATTTTAAGAATAGATAAAAGGGAGAGAAAGAAAGAATGAGAGAAGAGAAGTAGAGAGAGGGCACGAGAATATGTTTTTGGAGGTGAGCAAAAGCCCTCGATTATAGATGGGGAAGGGTTTATGATGAGCCAAAAATCCCCTAACTTGCGGAGGAAAACTTTAGCAATAAACCTAACGTTCGCACCACCGTGGCTTGCGGAAGATGGTTTACAACATTCAAGAATCAATTGTAACACTTTTAATAAAAAAAGGTAGGCAGGCACCATTGGTTTCTTATTGCAAAAAAGGAGAAACAAGCTTTTGCAATTGTTTTAGTGATTTTTGTGTTAAAGAAGGTATTATCCAATAGTGTTCCTCCTTTTATGTAACAAGAAACCAGCGGTACCTACCTTTTTAATTAAAAGCGTTACAATTGATTCTTGAATGTTGCAAATCATCTTCCACAAGCCACGATGGTGTGAACATTTGTTGTTGAAGTTTTCCTCAGCAAGTTATTAGGGGATTTTTGGCTCATCATAAACCCTTCCCCCATCTATAAATAGGAGCTTATGCTCACCTCCAAAAACATATTCTCGAGCCCTCTCTCCACTTCTCTTCTCTCATTCTTTCTTTCTCTCCCATAAATGTTTTCTGAAAATCCTGGGTTATTTACTCTTTTAAGAGTATTTCTTGCTTGTTTATGAGTTTCTCGAAATATCTAGGAAATTCCTATTGTATCTTGAAGGACTTGTGCAACACACCACGGATAAGTCCTTAAGGATAATGGATATACACGCTTCAGGAAATACATTTAGGTAATGCTTTCGTCAATTTTTTACAACAATTTGATGGTCATGATCCTTGAATCTTGATCCTATATGCATATTATCAGTTACATTTTCAAAGTCATGCTTGCAGTGTCATTGAAAAAAATCCACCAATTAAGAATATCAAAGACAATCAATGATAAAACTTATAATGAAGGAACGAAGATGAAAATATCGGAGCAAGGTATAAGAATAAATCAACAATAGGCCAGCTAAAAACAATGTAAGCAATAAACCAATGCTGATGATAAAATCAAGAAAATAGAAATATATTAAAAGAAGTAAATGCTTGGCTCAAAACAAAGTGATGCTTCTAACAATAATAAAATCGTAGTCATACTGATTGTGAGGCCTTCTGCACCAAGGCTTTGGCAAGTGGCAGTATGCAAAACCTTCAGACAGAGAAAGAAAGAAAAATAATTAGCAAGTAATCAAGTATAAAAAAAGGTGTTTTGTTGCTTAGCTTGCGTATAGAATTTCCTTTACTTTTTTGCACTCCATAAATTAGAAAACTAACCAGTACATAATTTTCTTTTTGTGCATTCAAGAGCCACATAAAAAGATTTAATAGAAAAGGGAAATATCTTACATTCCTCTGCCTCCATCAAGTGCTTCCTCTGCTGGGTCTTTCCACTCATCGATTCTATCAGACAAACCAATATTTGAAAAATATAGTAGGGGGACAACATTAATACATATGAAAGAGACGGATAGGGTAGAGACATTACACCCATCCATAGCGGCGGTCAAACAGAAGCTGCTTAGAAGATTGTCTGGAATTTGAAACATTGACTCTTGAGTTTGTAGATTCCATCTACCACACTTATTTGCTAGACGGAGAGAATAAGGAGTACCTTTGAGTTGATAACTGGAAAAGAAGATATAACAACAAAGAATTTAGACAGTCAGAGATTCGTTTAAGATCCAACATAGGGGTCATTTTGCATAGATAATTTTAATTTTATTTTGATCCAATCTCGAAACATATATCACCTTAGCAAAACTTTACTAGGGTTTATATACAATTTCATCCGATACCCTTCACTAGGTTTTGTAAAACAGTCTGTGACAATGATTATTGTTGCCACAAACAGCCACATTTGTCCCTAATTTCTCACAAGTTCAAAGATTGTGATGAAACCTTCACCAGTGGGGTTGCTATATAACTACTACACCAATCTAAGAGTTACTGAGCATCCAACTTTGAAAACTTTTCAACACAGACGACGGTAGTGTATAAATTGTATACCCTTAAACAGAACATAAAGTTCTCTTCATTCTGAGAATTAACCGATAAGTTAAAGGGGGAGAATACGTAATCAGTGACATTTCCAACCGTGAAACTAACCCAGAAGTGCCACAAGTACAGGAAAACGAAAATTATACAAGGAAATGAGTTACCTTTGGGTAAAAGATGAAGCTTGGAAATGGGTGTGGCTCAAAACAACTATTGTGTAGATGGTGTGAAGAAAGAAATGGGTTTGTTCGAAGCTGCAGCAGAAAAGGATAAAGCTGCGTGAGATTTTTTTTTTTTTTTTCAAGAACATAGATCTTTGGGCGAATAATCTTTTTACAAATTACTTTGTTATTTAATATTTTTCAAATAAAAATATAAAATGTTGAAGTAATATAAATGTAGTATTTTGAATGTACAGTGTAAATGTTTATGCTTATATAATTAAAATTTGAAACTTACAATAACTATTTTATAAAAAATTTTGATTAATTCGAGATTTTACGTTAAATATTCGAGCTTAATTGGAACAACTTATTATAATAATTAAATCATATATAAATACTATTAAAAATATAATATCATAATTTTACGATGTTAAAGTGTAAATTCTTAAACATAAATTAATAAGTTTTTAACTTTTAAAGAAAATATGAAAAGTATAAGAAATTATGTTATCATATTTAAATTAAAGTTTTAATAACATTTATCAATATTTACTATTGACAAGAAATTTACATGTACAATAAAATAAAATGATAAATATTTTAGTACTTTTAAGAATTTTTTTTTAAATAATTTATCATTAAATATTTTTAACTGAATTAACTTACACCCATGTTGGATTAGTTGAACAGTTATTTCTGAAGTTGGTTTATGATTTCTTTAAATCCATGATTATTTAAAATGAACTTGAACTTTCCTCGTATGTATAAAAGTATTCGGGTTAAGTATATTTTAGTTTCTAAACTTTGACCCAAAATTGGAATTTGTCATTGGTCGAAACTTTGATAAATTTTGGTCCCTAAATTTTAACCATGAATGAATATAGTCTTTTTAACCCAATTTTGTTAACTTTTTTTTAGGTTTTGAACGTATTTCTCAGTAAATATTGAGTCGAGAATGTGTCAAACGACGTAAACAACTCAAATATTAACATGAAACATATTCCACATGTTGAAAAAAATCAACATAATTGGGTTAAAAGGACTATATTCATTCATTTTTAAAGTTTAGGTACCAAAATTTATCAAAGTTTCAACCAGGGACGAATTTCAATTTTTAGCCAAAGTTCAGGGATTAAAAATATTATTAACCCAAATATTTATATCTACTTTTCATAATGAACAATCTAATGTTTGAATAAATGACAATGGTGGAAAAATACGATCAAATAAAACAATATTTAAATTTAGGTTAAATTACTCTTTTGGCTCTATTTGTCATGAAATTTCAGTTTGGTCCTTAAGTTTTTCGTTGTCTCAATTTGGTCCTCATTTTCTTAAAAATAACTCAATTTGGTCCTCACCGTTAACTTTGATCTGTTAAAGTTAATGTCACATGTCAATTTCTAGTTTTTTGAATTTTTTTAAAATTTTTTATTATTTTTTTTAATTTTTAATTTTTTTATTTTTGACATGTGTCACTTCACAATTGTGCCACGTGTCAAAGTGACTCAATTTGGTTCCTATATTTGTTTTTAGTTTCAATTTAGTCCTAATTTTTGTAAAAATTAAAGCAATATTGTCCCTCCTTAGATTAAGACTCAATTTAATCTTTGTATACAACTTATGATGATATTCTTAATAGAATTGATGTTTTTATTAAATATTTGTAGAAATATTTTTAAATAAGTTTTTTTTTTTAGTTTTATTATTAAACAAAGTTAAACCCCAAACTTAATTTTAAAAATTAACAATTTTGTCATCTATAACAATATATAAAGGAGATTCCTCTTTTTGTGTCCACTTTTCATTTTCCAATTTTACCCTTAATTTTTATTTTAAAAATTATTTATTTTATAATTATTTTTATAACCGTTTTTTTAAAATCTTTTTTATTTTGACCGTTATTCTAAAAACCTTTTTTTAACAATTATTTTATTTAACAACTATTTTAAAATTTATTATATATACTAGCGTAAACACAAACACAGGCGCTATCGCGCCTATGTGTACGCATTTTTTACATATGCATGATATTATATTGGTAGGTGATAATAAAATAAAATTATATTTATTAAAAATAAAATGAAATATATCAGAAAAGATGAGAGAATAACGGTTGATAAATATAGAAAAAGAGAATAAGCAGAAATAGACCATTTTATAAAAATTTTGTAAAATTAACGGTCAATTTTCAAAAATTTAATAAATAATTATATTTTAAAGGGTAAAATTGGAATTTTGAAATGTGGACACAGAAGAGGAAATCCTCTTTATATATTGTTATAGATTTTAAAAATAAATATTATTGATCGTATAAAAAATAAAAAATGCAGACACACAAGCGCGACAGCGCCTGTGTGTTCGCTAGTCATATATAAAGGCATCAAGTGTATCATATTATACAAACTTAGTAAAGATTAAAAATCAAATAACTTGTCACACATAAGTTTAGGAACTAAATTTCAAGTTCAAAACAAAACCAAAGTCTAATGTTTTGTGTAAAATTTAAAGTTAATTTAAAATATTTATAGAAATATTTAATAGAAGCATTAGAAAGAATATCACCATAAAATTTATAAAAAAGTAAATTTAGTGTCAATTTAAGGAAGGACAATATTGCTTCATTTTTACAAAAATTGGGACTAAATTGAGACTAAAAACAAATATTGGGATCAAATTGAGTCACTTTGACAAGTGACACAACTGTGAAGTGACACATGTCAAAAAGAAATTAAAAAAAATGAATTTTTAAAAAAAAATTAAAATTCAAAAATATTAAAAAAATTCAAAAAAAACCAGAAATTGACATGTGACGTTGACTTTAACACAGTCTAGTCAAAGTTAACGGTGAGGACCAAATTGAGTCATTTTTATGAAAATGAGGACCAAATTGAAACAACGAAAAACTTGAGGACCAACTGAAATTTCATGACAAAAAGAGGGACCAAAAGAGTAATTTAACCTTAAATTTAAAAAGATAATCATTTAAAGAATTGATAAGATAAATATTTTAAATAAAAATTTATTATATATATATATGGAGAAAGATAAATTTCTTTTATTTAATTATATATATGTATTTTTATTCATCACGGAAAATCATAGATCACAGAGTTCTTAACAAAAAAATTATTTCAGAGATTATTTATTTTTGTTTGGGAATCCCGACAAGGATTAACCTTGGTCCCACATATTTCCATTCAAAAAGGAAAATTAGGGATCATGTAGTTCTTAATGAAAACACTACATGAAAAATTATTTAATTATTACTTGGTGAGTCCGAAAAGGATTGACATTGGTCCTATGTATTTTCATTCATGACGAAAAATCAGGGATCACGTAGTTCTTAATAAAAAAATCATTTGAGAGATTATTTATTTTTGTTTGGGATCTCGACAAGGATTAACATTGGTCCTTCGTATTTCCATTTAGAAAGGAAAATTAGTGATCACGTAGTTCTTAATGAAAACACTACATGAAAAATTATTTAATTATTAACTGGTGACCCCAACAAGGATTGACCTTGGTCCTATGTATTTTCATTCATGAGGAAAAATCTGGGATCACGTAGTTCATCATAAAAAAACTATTTGAGATGTTATTTTTTTTTTTGGGATCCCGAAAAGGATTAACCTTGGTCCTTGATATTTCCATTCAAAAAGGAAAATCAGGGATGACATAGTTCTTAATGATAACACTACATCAAAAGTTATTTAATTATTACTTGGTGAACCCGACAAGGATTGACCTTGATCCTATGTATTTTAATTCATGATGAACAATTAGGGATCACGTAGTTCTTAATAAAAGAACAACTTGAGAGATTATTAATTTTTTTTGGAGATCCCGACAAGGATTGACCTTGGTCTTACTTATTTTCATTCAGAAAGGAAAATCAGGGATCATGTAGTTCTTAATTAAAACACTACATGAAAAATTATTTAGTTATTACTTGGTGAACCCGATAAGGATTGACCTTGGTCCTATGTATTTTAATTCATGACGAAAAATCAGGAAATGTAGTTCTTAATAAAAAAATTATTTAAGAGATTATTTATTTTTATTTGAGATCTTGACAAGGATTAACATTGGTCCTTCGTATTTCCATTTAGAAAGGAAAATTAGGGATCACGTAGTTCTTCATGAAAACACTACATGAAAAATTATTTAATTATTACTTGGTGACCCCGACAAGGATTGACCTTGGTCCAACATATTTCCATTCATGACGGAAAATCATGGATCACGTAGTTCATCATAAAAAAACTATTTGAGAGATTATTTATTTTTGTTTGGGGATGTCGACAGGGATTAACCTTAGTATTTAGTATTTCCAATCAGGAAGGAAAATTAGGGATCACGTAGTTCTTATTGAAAACACTACATCAAAAATTATTTAATTATTACTTGGTGAAACCGACAAAGATTGACCTTGGTACTATATATTTTCATTCATGATGAACAATTAGGGATCACGTAGTTCTTAATAAAAGAACTACTTGAGAGATTATTAATTTTTTTTGGAGATCCCGATAAGGATTAACCTTGATCCTTAGTATTTCCATTCAGGAAGAAAAATTAGGGATCACGTAGTTCTTAATGAAAACACTAAATGAATTTTTTTTAATTCTTATTGAATGAGCTCGACTAGGATTGACCTTGGTCCTACGTATTTCCATTCATGACGGAAAACAGGGATCTCGTAGTTCTTAATAAAAAACTATTTGAGAGATTATTTATTTTTGTTTGGGAATCCCGATAAGTATTAAACTTTGTCCTTCGTATTTTTATTCAGAAAGAAAAATGAGGGATGACGTAGTTTTTAATGAAAACACTACATGAAAAGTTATTTAATTATTATTTGGTGAATCCAACAAGGATTGACCTTGGTCCTACGTATTTCCATTCATGACGAAAAATCAGGGATTACGTAATTCTTAATAAAAAACTATTTGAGAGATTTTTTTTGTTTGGGGATCCTGACAAGGATTAATGCTTGTCCTACGTATTTCAATTCAGAAAAGAAAATCAAGGATCGCGTAGTTTTTAATGAAAACACTATATGAAAAATTATTGAATTATTACTTTGTGAACCCGACATGGATTGACCTTGATCCTACGTATTTCCATTCATGCCGGAAAATCTGGGATGACGTAGTTCTTAATTAAAAAAATTATTTGAAAAATTATTTAATTTTGTTTTGGGATCCAGACAAGGATTAACCTGGATGCGTCGTCTTTCCTTTCAAAAAGGAAAATAAAGGATCACATTGTTCTTAATAAAAGCAGTACATGAAAAATTATTTAATTATTACTTGGTGAATCCGACAAGGATTGACCTTGGTCCTACGTATTTCCATTCATGACTAAAAATTAGAGATCACGTAGTTCTTAATAAAAGAACTATTTAATTATTACTTAGTGAACCCGACAAGGATTGATCTTGGTCCTACGTATTTCTATTTATTATGAAAAATAAGCATTCTTGTAGTTCTTAATAAAAAGAATATTTAAGAGATTATTTATTTTTCTTTGGAGATCCCCTCAAGGATTAACCTTGGTCTTACCTATTTCCATTCAAAAAGAAAAATCAGAGATCACGTAGTTCTTAATGAAAACACTACAAGAAAAAATATTGAATTATTACTTGGTGAACCAGACAAGGATTGACCTTGGTCCTACATATATGTATTCATGACGAAAAATTAGGAATCACATAGTTCTTAATAAAAAAACTATTTTAGAGCTAATTTATTTTTGTTTGGGGATCCCGACAAGGAATAATCTAGTTACATATTTTCATTCAAAAAGGAAAACACTACATGAAAAATTATTTAATTATTTTTTCTTAATGAAAACACTACATGAAAAATTATTTAGGTATTTAGAAAGGATTAACCTAGTTCTTAATGAAAACACCACATGAAAAATTGTTTAATTATTACTTGGTGAACCTGACAAGAATTGACCTTGTTCCTATGTAATTTAATTCATGAAAGAAAATCAGGGATCACTTAGTTCTTAATAAAAAAAAAATCATTTGAGAGATTATTTATTTTTGTTTGGGATCTCGATAAGGATTAACATTGGTCCTTCATATTTCCATTTAGAAAAGAAAATCAAGGATCACGTAGTTTTTAATGAAAACGCTACATGAAAAATGATTTAATTATTACTTGGTGATCACAACAAGGATCGACCTTGGTCCTACGTATTTCCATTCATGACGAAAAATTAGTGATCACATAGTTCTTCATAAAAAAACTATTTGAGAGATTATTTATTTTTGTTTTGGGATCCCGACAAGGATTAATCTCGGTCCTTCGTATTTTCATTCAGAAAGGTAAATCATGGATCAAGTAGTTCTTAACGAAAATACAACATGAAAAATTATTTAACTATTACTAGGTGACCTCAACAAGGATTGACCATGGTCCTATGTATTTCTATTCATTACGGAAAATCAGGAATCACGTATTTCTTAATAAAAATACTATTTGAGAGATAATTTATTGTTGTTTGGGGATCATGACAAGAATTACTCTTGGTCTTACGTATTTCCATTCAAAAAGTAAAATCAGGGATCAGGTAGTTCTTAATGAAAAGACTCTATGAAAAATTATTTAATTATACTTTGTGAACCCGACAATGATTGACCTTGGTCCTACGTATTTCCATTCATGACGGAAAATCAGTGATTACATAGTTCTTAATAAAAAAAACTATTTCACATATTATTTACTTTTGTTTGGGGATCCCGACAAGGATTAACATTGGTCCTTCGAATTTCCATTTAGAAAGGAAAATAAGGGATCACATATTTCTTCATGAAAACACTAAAGAAAAAATTATTTACTTATTACTTGGTGAAGCTGACAAGGATTGATCTTGGTCTTACGTATTTCCATTCATGACAGAAAATCAGAGATCACGAAGTTCTTAATAAAAAAACTATTTGAGAGATTTCTTATTTTTATTTGGGGATCCCAACAACGATTAACTTTGGTCTTACGTATTTCCATTCAAAAAAGAAAATCAAAGATCATGTAGTTCTTAATGAAAATACTACATGAAAAATTATTTAAATAATACTTGGTGAACTCGACGAGGATTGACCTTGGTCCAACGTATTTCCATTCATGACAAAAAGTAGGGGATCACATAGTTTTTAATAAAAAAACTATTTGACAGATTATTTACTTTTGTTTTGGGATACCGACAAGGATTAACGTTGGTCCTTCGTATTTTCATTTACAAAGGAAATATAAGGATCACAGAGTTCTTAATGAAAACACTACATGAAAAATTATTTAACTATTTTTTGGTGAGCCCGACAAGAATTGACATTGGTTCTACATATTTCCATTCATGACAACAAATCAAGGATCACGTAGTACTTAATAAAAAACCTATTTGAGAGATTTATTTATTTTTGTTTGGGGATCCTGATAAGGATTAACCTTGGTCCTTCGTTTTTTCATTTAGAAAGGAAAATCAGGGATCACGTAGTTCTCAATGAAAACACTACATGAAAAATTATTTAATTATTACTTGGTGAGCCCAACAAGGGTTGACCTTGATCCTACGTATTTCCATTCATGTTGGAAAATCAGGGATCACGTAATGCTTAATAAAAAAATTATTTGAGAGATTACTTACTTTTGTTTGGTGATCTCGATAAAGATTAATCTTGGCCCTTCGTATTTTTGTTCAGAAAAGAAAATCAGGGATCACGTAGTTCTCAGTGAAAGCACTAAAGGAAAAATTACTTAATTATTACTTGGTGAACTCGACAAGGAATTACCTTGGTATTACGTATTTTCATTCTTGACGGAAAATCAAGGACCATGTAGCTCTTAATAAAAAAAACTATTTGAGAGATTGTTTATTTTTGTTCGGGGATTCCGAAAAAGATTAACCCTTATCCTTCGTATTTCCATTCAGAAAGGAAAATCATGGATCATGTAGTTCTTAATGAAAACACTACATGAAAAATTATTTAATTATTACTTGGTGAACTCGACAAGGATTGACCTTGGTCTTACGAATTTTCATTCATGACGAAAATCAGGGATCACATAGTTTTCATTAAAAAATATATTTGAGAGATTATTTATTTTTGTTTGGGGATCCTGACAAGGATTAACCTTGGTCCTATGTATTTTCATTCAGAAAGGAAAATCAGGAATCACGTAGTTCTTAATGAAAATACTACATGAAAAATTAAAATTATTTATTTATTACTTGTTGAGCCTGACAAGGATTGGCCTTGATGCTGCGTATTTCCATTCATGATGGAAAATCAGGGCACGTAGTTCTTAATAAAAATACTATTTGAGAGATAATTCATTTTTGTTTGGGTATTCCGACAAGGATTAACCTTGGTGCTACGTATTTCAATTCAGAAAGAAAAATCAAGGATCACGTAATTCTTAATGAAAACATTAGACGACTAATTATTTAATTATTACTTGATGAGCCCGACAAGTATTGACCTTTGTCCTACGTATTTCCATTCATGACGAAAAATCAGGGGTTACGCAATTCTTAATAAAAAAACTACTTGTGAGATAATTTATTTTTGTTTGGGGATGCCGACAAGGACTAACCTTGCTCCTTCATATATTCATTTAGAAAGAAAAATCAGGAATCACGTAGTTTTTAATGTAAGCACTACATAAAAAATTATTTAATTATTACTTGTGGAACCGGATGAGGGTTGACCTTAGTGCTACGTATTTCCATTCACGATGAAAAATCAGGGAACATGTAGTTCTTAATAAAAAAACTATTTGAGAGATTATTAGTATTTGTTTGGGGATCCCCACAAGGATTAACCTTGGTCCTACGTATTTCATTTCTGAATAAAAAATCAGGGATCACGTAGTTCTTAATGAAAATACTACATTAAAATTTATTTAATTATTATTTGGTGAGCCCGATAAGGATTGACCTTGGTCATACGTATTTCCATTCGTGACGAAAAATCACGAATCAAGTTGTTCTTAATAAAAAAATTATTTGAGAGATTATTTATTATTTGAGGATTAACCTTGATCCTACATATTTCCATTCAGAAAAGAAAATTAGGGATCATGTAATTCTTAATTGAAATAGTAAATGAAAAATTATTTAATTATTACTTAGCGAGATCGACAAGGATTGACCTTGGTCGTATGTACATTCATGACAGAAAATCAGTGATCATATAGTTCTTAATAAAGGAACTATTTGATAGATTATTTATTTTTGTTTGGGGATCCCGACAAGGATTAATCTTGGTCCTACGTATTTTAATTCAGAAAGGAAAACTAGGGATCACATAGTCCTTAATGAAAACACTACATGAAAAATTATTTAATTATTTCTTGGTGAGCCTGACAAGGATTGACCTTGGGCCTACGTATTTCCATTCTTGACCACAAATCACGAATCACATAGTTCTTAATAAAAAAACTATTTGAGAGATAATTTTGTTTTTTGGGATATTTTCAAGGATTAACCTTGGTCCTACATATTTCTATTCAGAAAGAAAAATCGGAAATCACGAATTTCTTAATGAAACCACTACATGACAAATTATTTAATTATTACTTGGTGAGCCAGATAAGGATTGACCTTGATCCTACACATTTCCATTCATTACAAAAAATTAAGGATCACAGAGCTCTTAATAAAAAAACCTTTTGGGAGATAATTTTTTTTTGGATCCCGACAGGGATTAACCTTGACCCTTCGTATTTCCATTCCGAAAGGAAATTCATGAATCACATAGTTCTGAATGAAAACACTTCATGAACAATTATATAATTATTACTTGGTGAACCCGACAAGGATTGACCTTGGTCCTATGTATTTTCATTCATGATGAAAAAAGCAGGGATCACGTAGTTCTTAATAAAAAATATATTTGAGAGATTGTTTATTTTTGTTTGGGGATCCTTATCAGGATTAACCTTTATACTATGTATTTCCATTTAGAAAGGAAAATCAGGGATCACGTAGTTCTTAATGAAAACACTACATGAAAAATTATTTAATTATTACTTGGTGAGCTCGACAAGGATTAACCTTGGTCCTACGTATTTCCATTCATGACAAAAAATCAGAGATGACGTAGTTCTTAATAAAAAAACTATTTAAGAGATAATTTATTTTTGTTTGGGGATCCCGACAAGGATTAACATTGGTCCTACGTATTTCTATCCAGAAAGGAAAATCAGGGATCACATAGTTCTTAAGGAAAACACTACGTAAAAAATTATTTAATTATTTCTTGGTCCTATGTATTTCCATTCATGACGAAAAATAAAGGATCATGTAGTTCTTAATAAAAATAATTATTTGAGAGATTATTATTTTTTGTTGGGATCTCGACAAGGATTAACCTTGGTTCTAGGTATTTCAATTCAGAAAAGGAAATCAGGGAGGGATCACGTAGTTCTTAATGAAAACCTTACCTGAAAAATTATTATTGAATTATTACTTGGTGAACTCGACAAAAATTGATATTGTTCCTATGTATTTCCATTTATAACAGAAAATTAAGGATCACATATTTCTTAATAAAAAGCGAATACTATTTGAGAGATATATAATATGACACAACGCATATTTGGTGGATCATAATAAATATTTTGTTAATATTTTGCATGAAGTCTTTCTTGATTTATTTACATCTTCAATCTTACATTTTTGAAATAAATATTTTGTTTAAGGAAAATGGTACAATGACTACCCAATTTGACTACCTTACGTTGAATATAATATTTAATTTTATTAAGCATCAAATGGAGTGGCACGTGACTAAAGGGAAATATGAAATTAAGTTACCATTTTACATGTTGCTGTCAATTAACAACCTTCCCGTGAAATTGAAAAAAGAAAGAAAAAGTGAAATTGCAGAAAAAACTTCGCAGTCGCTGTTTCAACTTCCATACCAAAAGTTTTCTTCTCCACCGCACCTCTGAACTCCAACATCCCTTCGAAGTCCACCGCGCAGGCACGAAGTTCACCGTCCTTGCGAAGACCACCGTGCCTGTGAAATCCCCCGTCCTTGCGAGGTCTCCCGTCCCTGCGAAGTCCACCGTGTTGGTGGTCTCCTTCGAAAATCCACCACCCCGAAACACCGAAAGGTACCTTCTTTGTGTTGTTGTGTGAATGCTAATTGTTTAGGGTTTTCCAGTGAAATGGGGTTTTTAACATCAAAATGTTCTCCATTTGCAGGGTATTCTTCCATTTGGTTCAAGGTATGATTTTTTTTGTTTTCCCCAAAGCATTGACGTCGTGGTTGTATCGTTTTGGTGTGGCATTGAAAAATGTATGTCTAATAATGGTGAATTTTATCAAAAATGTATCTCTAATATCACTGTTTACTTACTTTTTTAAGATTTGCATGATAATAGTTGTTTTGAATCTAGGTTTTGATTGGTAGTGTGTTATTTAATTGTAATATTGACTGAATGATTTGTAGTAATTTTGATCAGTGCATTTGTGTTGACAAGTATTTTACTGTTGTACTTAGCATCCTTATCCTAATACCTTCATAATTAATGCAGTTGACGAATCTGTAATAGAATAAATAGTAGGAGCTGTGACTAGCAAGTAATTTACTCATTTTCTGCTGTTCTAAGCCTTAAACCATTGTCTGTGATAGGAAATCATACCAATTCATGAATCATCAGAGAATTGAAATCCATATGTAAGCCATCACTTGATATATGTAGTTTTGAATCAAAAAGAAAATATTGATTTTAATCTCCCAAATAGAACTAGTTTAAAACTATTATTTATTCATTCATAATGAAGTACCTTGTACTTAATCTAATTTAGTCATTCATAATGTAGTACCTTTTATAAAGAAGATAATCTAATTCTAACTTTGATACAAAATCTCAATTGTTAGTGTTGTATAAGAATAACGTTGTAATGTTTGTGGGTTTTCACTTTAGATTATAAGTTTTTGATCCCATGAATTTACTTGAATGAATTCAGTAGTATGGATATTATTGATAATTAAAAGTATTATGTAACATTTTTTCGTGCTTACTTATTTATTTTGGTCTTAGTTATTATAATTGATTAATAGTTGAATTAGTTATATGGCAGGGAAAAGGGAAGTGAGATCTTCTCCGCATTCATGGAATAAGGGTAAGAAGACCAAGATGGAGAAAGATGCCCAGGTCAATTTTTACTCCTTAGGAGCATTTAAATGAAATTATGTTTACTAATTGTTCAACTAAATTGTACTGTCGTGTATTATAGGTGAGGATCCTGCATCGTTGTGATACGAAATACATTGTTGAAGTAAACAATGTAGTCAAAGCAACCCACCGTAAGCGGATTGAAGGAACACCATTTAGATGGTGTTTGTCTTTGGACAAGGTGTTGGAAATAAATTGCCCTTTGATTAGGGAAGTTTTGAATCGGTGGGTTGTAGATGGGGAATTCATTCGTTTTGGCCCGCACTTAGTTCACTTATCAATATATGATGTTTGCATATGCTTAGGTCTTAGTATGGTTGGTAAATCTGTTCCATTTGATAGTGAAGTTAGTGGGTTAGTAGGTTCACTTTTTGAGAACAAACCTATTTCAGTCCGAGATATAAGTAACAAGATTAAGAACTATGTTTGTAGTGATGATGATGATGATGTACAAAGTGTTTGTAGGTGGTACTTGTTACTTTGTTTCTCTGTCTTTTATTTTCCTAGGACATCTAGGATTGTGAACAATATGCCTTTCAAAATCTTAGACAATCTGGACAACCTTAGTGACTTTAATTGGGTTGATTCTGTTCATACCTTTTTGATTTGTGGTATGAATCGTGGACGTAAGGTTCTACTAGAAAACCAAAATTCAAGTAGGCTTAACATAGCCGGTTGTGTTGCAGTTATACAGGTAAATAATAATTTCAATAATTGTGTTGTAATTTTTTTATGAATTTTGATATATTAATTGATTATTCATTTATATAGATTTAGGCTGCCCGTCGACTTGGGTTAGAAGATGTACAAACTGAAAATCAATTCCCAAGAATTTTGCACTGGCCATTGGTTAAGATTAGGACAATTAACATTGAGTCCCTTTTTGAAAAGACTAAGGTATACAAAATTGAGATTTTTAACTTAATGTTATGTAATTTTGTTTTTTTTATTTAAATTTTTTGAAAATATACTAATTTTTGTGTAGGTTGTTTTTTATTGGTCTCTAAGTGACGATGACAATAACAACCTAATTGTTCAAACTGCACTTAGTGTTTTGCATGAAGGCACTGCAAAAGACGACGACAACGAATTTCGTGGTTGTTCTAAAGCTAAAGTGGAATTGAAAGAGAAAATACAAAAGCATGAAATGCTAATTAAGGAGATGAAGGCAGAATTGAAAAAGATGCGTTCTGAATACCTTGGAAGGATTGCAGCTGACACTTATGGTGGTGAAGCAAATGTGTTAAATGAAGATCATTGTCCTCCATTTGAGCAGAAGAAGTCTGGACCTCAGGATTGTGTTGGTGAAGCTAATGTTTTGAATTCAGTTTATGGTTCTCCAAAACAGCAGGAAGAGTGTGACAAACCTGAGGCTTCCCCTTCACCGTAAAAAGAGTGTGACCAATCAAGGATTGATATGGGTAAATTGTACAAGGATGTGAATGCTCCTGTTAGTTATAGGTATGGAATTCAGTTACTTTATACAAATATAGTTAAATTGAATAGAATGTATTCTGACTTGTTTAAATTCACTTGTTAGCATTGTTTACACTGAAGTGAAAGGGCAATTATTTAGAAGCAATGAGTGCCATGGCTTTCGTCCTCGGGGTTGGATGATAACATGGTATTCTCTGCCACTTAAATTTTTTACAGATTTATCTACTTTTTGAAATGAATGGAATATAATGATGATTAATTGTGTATGTGCAGTCTGTTTTGTTTCCTGCAAGTTACTTCACGTACAAAGAGAAAAGTCAGACAGGGAGAGTAAATAGAGTTATTTTCAGCCCTTTGTATACAGTAAGTATATATGTTTAATATTTGTGATTTAGATAGTTGAAATAATTTAAAGATTTTTTTTGTGTTGCAGAATGCGGTGATCATCGACTGTAACAAAAGAAAGATTAATAGACGTGTCTGGCGTGTGGACGAGTATAGGCATTACCTTCTGCCTGATTTGTGTTCTATTCAAGAAATTTTAAGAGCAGATTTGGTTAGCAGATCTGGTTAGTATCCAATGTCATGTGATAAAGTAATGAATTTAAAAAATTGAATTTTATTTTAATTAATGGTTCTTCCGTTTAGTTATTTGCACCAGTGGTTTACGATGGACACTGATGGTGTTATGCTATCCAATTTCACAACAAGAAGTTTATTATATTGGATTCTCTTCCCCACAATTGTCGTCGCACAAAACAAATAGATAATCATGTTGTAAGTATGTTATAGCATTTGGATAATTGTAAGTCTATTTGCTTACTTAATTTGCACAATTGAATTGTAACATATTTGTGTTTTCAGATGCAGAATGGTGGAGAACCTTTTTGGCTTCTGATGAATGATAAGAACCCAAATGAAACCAACATTTGAACTAGTCATTGACGACCTTCCTCATAAACCAAATTTGTATGGACGTCGATGTTCTATATTGGCAATGCCATTGTAAAAATTTGTGTATATTTGATTACATTTAATTTTTGGTGATTTCAGGCATGACTGTGGCATTATGGTCTTAAAGTATCTTCAGATGTGGGATGGACTTAAAAGATTTGATGGAAAGAACATGCCTTCATACTCTTGTGTAAGTACGAAAACCTAATGGTTGCCTTCAACTTTCATTTCCTTAAATTAAGGTATTTAAATAGGAATTTTCTAATTATTTTCTGAATTACCGGAGGAGCTGCAACATTTGAGACAACATTACATTTGTGAATGGTTGCTTGACCCATAAAATTTGCATAGAGATATTGTTCTTCAAAGATTTCAACCATACTTTAGGAATTAGTACTATATGGGAGTCAGTGGGGGTTTGTCCATATATGGGTGTGCAATGGTCTTTTGAATATTTTGTAAATTGATTACGCTTTTAAATATTGACATCAGAATTTTTAAATGCATTTGACAACAATTATTAATGTAATTTTGTGGCCATGTTAAATGGAAGTGCAACTTTCTATGTCAATATTGGGTTGTTTGATAAATAATATGTTGTCTCCATAATTGAAAAGAATGTTCGTTTCATGTACAATGATTAAAATGACAAGATGTTCAGTTAAATGATTAAAATGACAAGGAGTTAAAGAATGTTGCACTCCTGTTCTGAATTGAATGATTTATTTCATGTACAATGATTAAACTGACATGACCTTTAACTTACTTAAGTGATGGAGTAAAAATTAATTATGTTCTTTTGTTTAAAAGAAAGTTCTCACCAAAGAGATAGTTAATTTAGTTAACCAAATAAATGAAACCAACCATACAATCAATTCGATGTACTCATTTTAAGTAAATTGAAGTTATATCATTTTGAATCAGTTATGCAATGTCATAAATCAACTCCTTCATAGGAAGTGTTGTTAATTCAATATGTTTTTAAAATTGGGTATTTAAAACCTCAACTGAAATCATTAGAATAGAAATTTGTCTATTGTGCAAGCGAGATGAATGAGGGAAGCTATCACCATATATCCACTTGAAAACTACCATCCTTCCACATGCATTTTAAATGCAATAAAATACATCCATCGAAATATTTGTAGGGTAAACTATTTTAATAACATTTATCAGCATTTGCGAAATGTGATGAGTCTTGACAAAATAAGTGGTGACCCATGACAATATTTTTGTACAAGGATACACTGCAGTGAAGTTCACCTACATTAAAATTTAAAGCAAAATAATTATGTCCATAACTAAACATGTCATTCACAAACACATAATCCAAAATCAAAAGGTGTTTGGTTATGCCATGTTGATTAAATCAACCAATCCAAAAGTAGATGTTCTTTGCAAACTAGTTCCTGCACATAACACAAAACTTACGGTCATAATAGGTAGAAGTGATGAAGTGTAGTTATAAGTAAAGATCTTAGATCTGAATTTGACCTAAATATGTGTTGACTTTCATGAAAAAGTTGTGTGCTTTCTACTAATGTCAACAAGGATACGAAGCCTGTGCACTGCACATCACAAACCTGGCCATTGCATAATTTAAAATAATTAATGACTTTGTATAACTCAGCAGACCTACTTATTACAATAAAACTTACCATGTTGTTTGTATCTCTTCCATGCATTTCTCCATCAGTAGATTGTTTAGTAGAAGTTCCAAGGTCACCGTGATGGACTGAGGTTCCATCCCTACATGCTTTGTTCCTTGCAGCCTTGCATATTTTTTTTTTTGCAAACCTTTCCAACGGTTGATGGCATCCTTAATCCTCGTGGTCGACCCTTTCTTTTCACATGGGTTGGGCTTAGTATATTGGTGTGTTCAACTGCAGTATTAGGTGTAGAAGACATGTCGTTTTGAGCCCCTAATGAAGTTGCCCCCACATTGGACCATCTTATGGATGCATTTTTTGACAACGACTCCAGTTGGTCAATAAGGAAGTCTATTCCACTTTGACTTTCACATGTAACCTCAGCAATGTCATAAAATTTCTTACACAAAAAGTCATACCTCTTAACATTTGGTTCGTCTTTCTTAGTGTTGTATGATGCTCGTATTAAAGTATGCCTTCTACGTATCCGTTTGCTCCACCAACCCAAAATATACTTTTGTGAAACACATTTCACATCTTCTTGTGCAAGGACCATTAGGCTGTGTCGACAAAGAATACCTCTAAACTCAAACAGCCTACAAGAGCATTCAATGTCTTTTGTTGAAGGATCAAATAAAACTTCATGCATCTTGTCTGCACTTTGGTCTTTCCATATCAAAGCTTCTTTGACAAAATATTTTGTCATAATCCCATCAAATGCAACATTTTTCACGTTACAATTCATTTTGCACTGAAATTTGTTTTGCACTTCCCCAAATTTTGCATGAGTGTATTCCTCCTGAAATTGCCTCTCGATAAATGATTGAGATCCACAAGGAAGGGTAGTATTAAGAGAACTGAAGTTTGCCTCGTACTCCTTCTCTGTCTTGGAACGGAGGGCGTTGTCATATTGAACCACAAATTTTTGGAGTGTGGTTGTAGAGTTTATGAACCCATCAAAGAAGGCGTTCATCCCCTCACTTCTTTGTGTTGTCGACATGCCAGCCCAAAATCACATTTCAAATAACATGGCACCCATCGATGTCTTTCTTCAAATAGGGTGTACAACCATTCATTTAGTTGTAGCTCGAACATTTCAATGAAATTATTCCATCCACTCTCAAAATCCTCTGTAGTAGATGATTCATACACCAATTGCTTCATGGTATGCTTGATTTCCTTGTAGTTTCTATAACCAATCAATTTTTTGGGAAGTTTCTTCATTATGTGCCAAAGGCACCAATGATGTCGTGTGTTGGGGAAGACCATTTGGATTGCATTTTGCATAGTCTTGCACTGATCAGTGACAATGCAAAAAAGAAAAAGAAAAAGACTACATAATATGCCCTGTATAACTGGATGACAACAAATGAAAAATTGATCTCAATTTCAAAAGAGTTAGATACACTGTTACAACAGCCAAGGATGTCAAATTAGGGTTTTAAAAAAAATTGTTCATTTTTGGTTGATTAAAAACATAGATAAAATTACAAAAGTAAATATTACATATCTACAAATGAAACACGAAAAAATATGAGACGAAATTGAAACAGGAAAATAATAAATATTCTTCACATGAAGATCATACCGGTGGACTTCGTCGTGGTGGTGGATTTTCGAAACGGATGGTGGACTTCGTGCCTGCGCGGTGGACTTCGAAGGGATGTTGGAGTTCAGAGGTGCGGTGGAGAAGAAAACTTTTGGTCTGGAAGCTGAAACAACGACTGCGAAGTTTTTTCTGCAATTTCACTTTTTCCTTCTTTTTTCAATTTCACGAGAAGGCTATTAATTGATGACAACATGTAAAATGGTAACTTAATTTCATATTTTCCTTTAGTCACATGCCACTCCATTTGATGCTTAAAAAAAATTAAATATTATATTCCACGTAAGGTAATAAATTGGGTAGTCAAATTGAGGAGTCACTATACCATTTTCCTTTATTTAAAGATTAAAATCTTATATTTTTTAAATAAATAATTTTTTAAAATTAAATATTTAATGTACGTCTATTAGACTGGTCAAACTTAATAGTAGTTTGAAATCGTTTTTGATGGAGTCTTCTTTTTGGACTAGTTGCCCAATTAAATAAATTATAAATTAAGTTTAAAAATATATCGTAAGAAACAAAAGAAAAAAAGTAAAACTAAATTCTTATCATAAACTGAAATACTCCTGTAAAAATCATGAAACAATAACTAAAAGTATAAAATTTAAGATCAAAGAAGATAGAAAGTTATAAGAAAATCACTAAATATATTTCTGTGAAATAGTCCTCTTCAAAAATAACGTTTAAAATGTTAAAGATAATAATTATTTTAATATATTAAATAAAAGGATATTTATTTATTTATTTTTTCCTACTTATCGATATTGTTCTGATGCCCCTAAAGATATATGATATGACACATCGCCGCATAGAAGGGTGAAAAGGTCAAGTCACGCGTAATTACCAAATTTTCTTCATCGCTTTCTCTCTTTCTTTCTCTTCGTTCTCTCCGCCAATCGTTTTCGTCTGCGCCCTAATCAAATTCAGTTCCTAACACCTCTCATCAAAGCCCGCACTTGAACCAATTCTCGTTCGTGAAACCCTAATTCGATCTCCGAAGAAGAAGAAGAAGAGGATCGATGTGGGCAGCTTCTTGCCTTGCGTCATGCTGCGCGGCGTGCGCATGCGACGCGTGCAGGACCGTCGTTTCGGGAATCAGCCGTCGTTCCGCGCGGATCGCTTATTGCGGCCTCTTCGCCTTCTCCCTCATCGTCGCTTGGATCCTTCGGGAGGTCGCCGCTCCTCTCATGGAATCTCTTCCATGTAACCATCCCTTCCCTTCTTTTTCCCCCTATAATCATTGATTTCATCTTCTTTTTCAGTCGTCAATTTCTCTGCGATTTTTTAGTTTTCTTTATGCAATCCCTGTCCCCTTCTGTTTTAACTATTTTGAGGTCCGAAACAAAATTAATTTGGTCTTGAGAGTAACGAGCTATTAATTGAAAGGATAACGTTTATTGTGATTGTTATGGCACCCTGTGGTTTTATTTATCTAGCATATAGGCCTGGTTATTGTGTTTATTTTTATTTGTTATTTTCAGTAAAAAAAATGGTTTGTTACGTAATTCCGGATATCCTATGTAGTACAAGTGCATAAGTTTCTTTTCTGAACTGAAGTGTTGCTGCATATTAAGCAATATTTAAGGCCTTGCAATCTGGTGGGGCCTCGAATTATCCCTCACGAGGTTCGGCCATTTGAATTAGTTGTGAAACTAATTTTTGGTTGGGAGCTAAGTCACGCTGAATTATCATGTTTTTTCTCAAAGGATGTGTATGTTAATTACTGGTTTTGGTAATGAGAGTATATTGATGGATGGCCGAAGTTTATGAGATGTGTAGGTAACATCGTTGTTATTAATGCTGTTGTTAATACCGCAGGGATTAATCACTTCAGCCACACTCCTAGCAGAGAATGGTTTGAAACGGATGCAGTTTTGCGGGTTAGCTTGGGGAATTTTCTGTTTTTCACTATTCTAGCGGTTTTAATGATTGGTGTAAAAACCCAGAGGGATCCTCGGGATAGTATGCACCATGGAGGGTGGATGATGAAAATTATCTGCTGGTTCATTCTGGTAATCTTTATGTTTTTCGTTCCAAACGAGATCATCAGCTTCTATGGTAAGAATTTCTTCTAATGTGATTTCCGTTGATCCATTATAGTTGATTATCATACATGTTGCACTCTTTGTACTTGTACGTTGCTTTAGTCTTATATTTGGGCCTGCATAATATGATTACAATTTTACAATATACAGTATCAGGATGACCTCAGTACGTACAACTTGTTAATAGAAGAGGTAGCTATTCTTCAGGTTCATGCCTGATGTCTCTAGTCTTCAATAAGTCGACTTCTTTGTGCTTCTAGACATAGGGTGTGTTTGAGACAACTGCAAAAACTAGATTATTTCAATAATTGATTATAATTAGAATCAGTTTTGTCTGGGTAAGTTGGCTCAAAACAATTTTTAAAATATTTGTTTGGATACAACAAAAAATTAGTTTTACATAGTAAATTACAAAAGTGGTTATGTATGTCTCTATAGAGAGGGGAACCAAGCTATTTGGAAATTTGGGGGTAATTTGGAAATAATGTTCTTTAAGAGAAAGAAAAGCTGTTGGTAAATAATCATAAGCTTCAAATTTTCAGAATAAGAAAAGAACTTGTATTTGAGACAAGAAAAGGAATTATTCCAATTTCATTTATTGTCCGCAACACACAGTTAGAAGACTTGGATGATGGGTGTAATTTGACTGCGTTAGACTAACATTTCATAAGTATGAGTTTAATCATAATTTGATAAAGGATTGGGAGTGAAAGGGGCATTTGGTTAACAACCCAATACTGATAATTTTTTTTCATCATTTGAAATATGTTATAGTGCTTTTGAAAGAAGAAACTTTTTGAGTAGCTCCATGTTTTTGAGCATTAAGTTTGAATGTTTACAGATCATACTAAAATAAATAATATGTATGTAACTTTCTACATGAAATGCTCACTACATGGACTTTTGGAGCGCCCAATATCATTGGATGATGGAAGCTCAGCTGGAATGAAAAGATTGTTGTGATATTCTTTGAATAATATATCATTGTACCTTATTTATTTGAGCTATTGCTTTGAATTTGGAATTACATCTCATGATCAAAATATTGTTTCAAATATCATTTTGTCACTTTCTTGTTTTCTTTAAATGCTTAGTGTAGTCAATTTGTTTGAAATCTTAAAGAAAACAGCATCCGGTGTTAATAAAAGCTGTAAATTTTAAAGATACCAAAGATTACTGTGCTTAAACATATTGAGTTGAAAGAGGATGTGTATAGTTCGCATACACTTCATATGCACTTGACATGTAAATTATTTCATTGTTTATGATAATGATGAGGTATGACAATACGCAGAAACAATATCAAAGTTTGGCTCAGGCATGTTTCTTCTTGTTCAAGTCATGCTCTTGTTAGATTTTGTTCATGGATGGAATGACAAATGGGTTGGATTTGATGAACAATTCTGGTTAGTTTTGGGTTTTGATTTTTATATCATTCTTGTAATGTCATTTTCTTTATTTGATAAGTTGTCATTATATTTTTGAATGAGTTTTTCAGTATTTACCTGTGTATTTATACAGGTACGTTGCTCTATTTGTTGTTTCACTTGTTTGTTATGTGGCAACATTTGCATTCTCGGGTGTTCTCTATCACTTCTTCACACCATCTGGACAAGACTGTGGCCTCAACGTCTTTTTCATTACCATGACCCTGATTCTCGCATTTGTTTTTGCCATAGTGGCTTTGCATCCTGCAGTAAGTTCAATTTTTTTTCATTGTAGTTAACTACTAATTTATTTTCCTGGTTTTTCATATGCGTCTGTTAATTTTCCTAGTTTCGGCTTGAAGCATAAATTACTGAAGTTTTATTGTTTAGATGGGAATAGGTGTTACCTATCTGTAGTTCATTCATTACTTTAGTTGGATTTGAGGTTTCTGAACTATATTCATATTCAGGTAAACGGAAGTGTTTTGCCTGCTTCAGTAATATCATTGTACTGCACTTATCTCTGCTATAGTGCACTGGCTAGTGAGCCAAGAGATTACGAGTGCAATGGTCTTCACAAACACTCCAAAGCTGTTTCCACTGGCACCCTTACATTGGGTTTACTCACAACTATTCTATCTGTTGTTTATTCTGCTGTGCGTGCTGGATCTTCTGCTGCAGTACTTTCCCCTCCTAGCTCCCCTCGAGCTGGTAATATCATTTAAATCCAATGTTTCTATTTCATCATCGTTTCTAATACTCACAACTCAAAAGTTGGCCACCAAATGTTCGAGTTTGAAATCTAATAATGGTTTTATTGATCTCGAAGCTGAATTTGGTGCCATGAAGAAAAATAATTTGCCTTATTTTATTTGATTGGCATTAAATTACAAAAAATTGCAGATGCAAATATTGACAATCTTTCATTTCTGGTGTTTCTGCAGGGAAGCCTCTGCTTCCACTGGATGCAAGGGAGGAGGAAGAGGAGAAAGCAAAGCCAGTTTCATATTCATATGCCTTCTTCCACTTGATCTTCTCTCTTGCAAGCATGTATTCTGCAATGCTTCTGACAGGTTGGTCAACATCTGTGGGAGAGAGTGGGAAATTAGTTGACGTGGGATGGCCTTCTGTGTGGGTTCGGATCATCACTTCCTGGGCAACTGCTCTGCTGTACTTATGGTCTCTCGTAGCTCCTATCATGTTCCCAGAGAGGGAGTTCTGAGCATCATCTTCCTCAGTTTCAAGATTCAGGAAAAACTTGTCCCCTACTTTATTCAGGAAATACGGTGTGCATCTATATCAACAGACATTGGAATAAAGTGTTATGAATAGTCGTGTGCTTTTTTAACTGTATAGTGAAAGATTTGTGCCTTGTGCACAAATCTTTATTTGTCCATATGGTCTGTCTCTGTGCATCTAAAATCATGCAATTTCGTTGTCTTTTACGTGTGTTGTGACTCATCTTTAAAATTGAAAGTAGAATGAATAAGATCATTCTTGATTATGAAAATGATAATAGTTGAAACAATGGGGTATTTCAGTGCGTTTGAATACATCATTTACAAGGAAAGTAATTACTTTATGCATGTTTACTTTTTGGTTATGACCACAAAACCAAAAGTCCAATCAAGTTTATTGTGTTTCAAAGACATCGACTAAAATAAAAAGTTATTAATTTTTAAAAGCGAAGGTTTGAAAAATATGAATTATAGAATGAAGAGTTGGATAGAGTGCGATGTATAGATCCTTTAGGGAGATGGGAAATTATAATGTCGATCAACGACAACTATAAGTCGGTATTGTTTAGAACGAGTTTTTTAATAAATACATAATTACTCTAGAAAGTTATTATTCTTTTTATTACAAGGAGTATTATATATATATATATATATATATGTATGTATTTTTCAGTTTGAAAAAAGAAATCAACTTTTGAAAAAATGGTAGACAACTTTTTATATTTGTGTTTTTAAAACATTTACTTAGTACATAAAATTTAAAATATTTGTAGTTGAAACGTTAACTATATTTTTATCCTCCATTGAAGATTTTTTTTTTCAATCCTTCAATTTAAATTTTGCATATTTTAATCTTTTTTTTTTCTTTTTTTTTTTCGTTTGATCGAGAATAGAATTGGATGGTTAGATATTCCGTTGTTAGTTTTTTAAAGGAGTAGGTTCCATCTCATTTGAAGGAGTAGCTTCAAACATAATATGGTTAGTTTTTTGTTTGGGTTTATTATATGAATCCAAACATATGGATCAAGTGCTTAAATCTTTACTTAAATCAAATATTATTGTTGTGTTTAAGTTTAGAATTAAAAAATGACAAAAATTTTAAAAGATTTTCAATGAAATTAATGTGAAAGTGCTAATTCTATCTTGTTCTAAGACTTAAATGTAGTATCAATTGTTGATTTTATTTGGTTTAACAAATTGATTCCAAAACTTTGAATATCCAAATCTGATCACTTTTATTTATTTTAAATTAAGATGTTAATAACGCGTTTTTTAAGCGATTTCTTGTGGTAGCTTAATTGCATTGATAGATTATTCTTAAAGTGTTTTTCTCTTTGAGGAGTTTTTGCATTTGTCTCATAATTTTAATTTATTTAGATTAGTCTTATTTCTTGTTTTGATACATTTTTAATGACTTTAAAAATTCCTCTTTGTCTTGTGGTTTTGTATGTTTTTTGACATTCTTAATTGTCATGGTAGAATTTCTTCTATTTCATTTGACACCTTAAATCAAGAATTATTTTTCTTTGGATTCTTATTACTTTTCCAAAGTGTTTGAGTGAAATTAGGATACCTTACCTTTTATTACATCACTTGGCCAAGAGCACTAAATACTTGAGAGCAAAGGATAATGTTTTATTTTAACTTTTTACTCTTGAATTTTGTAGTATTTGTTTAACTAATTTTGTAGGAAAAATATGTCAATATCACATTATTATTTCATTGCACCCTTTATTTTTCCTTCTATAACAATATTCACATGCCTTCTCATTATTTCTATAGAAATAGATTTTCTTTTCTTTTCTTTTTCAAGAAAATAGATGTTTTTTTGAATCAGAAATGAACATAGATCTTCGGGCGAATAATTTTTTTACAAATTACGTTGTTATTTTATATTTTTCACATAAAAATATATAATATTAAACTAATATAAATGTAGTATTTTAAATATACAGTGTAAATGTTGTTGCTTATATAATTAAAATTTGAAACTAGAAATAATTTTTTTAATAAAATCTTGATTAATTCGAGATTTCATGTTCAATTTTCGAGCTTAATATGAATAAATTATTATAATAATTAAATAATATATAAATAATATTAAAAATATAATATCATAATTTTACGATGTTAAGATGTAAATTCTTAAACATATATTAATAAGTTTTTTTTTAATTTTTAAAGAAAATATGAAAAATATAAGAAAATCTTTAAAATAATTTATCATTAAAACACACCCTATGTTGGATTATTTGGTGTAATATTGATTGGTATACATATATATTCTTTGAAAAAAGAAATCACTAAAGTATAGATTCATAATTGATTGTGCATCAATACTTATTTAGTAAGAGACAATGACAATAGTTCTATTTTCAAACTGAGCTTCTGTACATGTTCGATAATGAGAGAACTAATGTAGGGTTAGATGACAATGGTGAAACTTGTCATCAAATAAAAAAAAAATACTTAAAATTGAAAAAGATAATCAATTAAAAACAATATTTTTAAAATTAAAAAATTACTTATTAGAACCCTAAATTAAAAAATATATATACACCCAAAATAAATTTCTTTTATATAATTATATAAATCATTGTTAAACAAGAAATATGAATATGGGAGAATGAATACACATAAGATGTTATCTTCTTGTAACCAGTGGCAGAGCATCTTAAGGGCCGGGAGGGGCATGGCCCCAAGATTTTTGAATTTTTTTTAATGTTATATACATTTTAGAAATTTTGATTTTTTTAAAGTTTTTTTAAATTATAAGTAATATATTTTCTAGTTTTAATTTTTTAATTTGATCTCGACTTTTGAAAAATTGATACAATTTGGTTATGCTCGTTAAATTTATTGAAGTGGATCAACAATTTTCATCAAGATTGACAGTGAGATTATGTTAATTATACCAACAAAACAAACTATTTCTATCTACAACTTTAATTTTAATGAAAAATATTGATCTATTTCAAGAAATTTAATAAAAATAACCAAATTGCATAAGCTTTTCAGAATTCATAACCAAATTGAAATTAAACAAAATTGAAGGACTAACTTAACATTTTTGAACTAAAACAATAACTAAAAGAATAATTAAACCAAATATTTATTAAGATATTTTTTATGTCCTTTTTGTCTTCTTAATTTTACAAAGATTGTACTCATCTCTCAGTGTCATATTTTTTTTTTAAGAAAAAAGTAATTATTTTTTCTCTCATTTCTCATTTCTCTTATTTATTTTTTAAAGAAAAGAAAAGTAATTATCTTTTATCTTACTTGATAACGAAATATTAATTTAATAGTTAGCATTGTTTCTTTTATCTCATGAGCCTTTGGTATATTCATTTTTTATGAATATAGAAAAAAAAAATGTATTATGTGTTTTTTCATAACCGATTTTTAATTGTGACTTAACTATATTCTATTTTTCCTTTAATATTTACACTTCTCAAATTTGTAAGTAATGTATGATAAATTATTTTTAATATTATTTTAAAAAATTGGTATATTGATGAAGAATAAAAGAATAAATTCATTATTCAAAAGTGATAAAAGTGAAGCTATTCGTGAAGATGGAAACAAAATAGATTATATTTTTTCACAACATTATACTAAAGATCAAATTATTCAGTTAGAGAAACCAATTCTTAAAATATTATACTAATGATCCAATAATCTAATGATTAAAAAATTATATTATTTTGACCCCTCCAAAATTTGTGGATAAGATCTACTACTGCTTGTAACCAATTCTTGTACATTAACTCTTCATCTAAAGGGAAAACGATGAAAACTACATTTTATTAGTAGAGATGGAAAAGAAGAACGCAATCATCCTACGAATCAACTCGAATTCCACTTCAAGATTGTATGACCACTGATTGCGTCCTTTGAAATCTAAACACTTATCCATACACCCAATGAACCCAATGATGTTAATCCGTTTAAGTTGTAAATAAATAAACTATTTATGCGTAATATTTTGTTGATAGTTACATGATATTAATTGAAATTAATTTTTTTAATGTCTAATTATTCATATAGACCACTCTCGATTTGAACATAGCTATATAGATATGGAGCATAATCCTCCTCATCACATCACTACATTTTTCAATACTCTTCACCTCCTTATATCTATTTATAATGTTCCTTATATCTATTTATAATGTTGCCCTCATATATGATGCCTGATCATAGCGTCCCATTCATAGTGTTTTCATTTTGGGTAAGGTGAACTTCACCCTTCATCAACTTTTCGTGCCCCCAAACTTTTAATGTTTGTTATGCCCTAAGCCCAATTTCTTGTTGATGTAGGGCTATGGTCCAACTTCAAAATTGGGCTGTTTGAACCCGACTGGGCCTAACGATGACCTCTAGCCCCATCTTAAGGAATCGGAGAAAATTCTTGACTTTTCTTACGTGAGACCATAACAACGCTTATGCAAACTATAGATTTTCAGTTAGATTGTCCATAATGTATTAAAATATTTTTTTAAATATTTGGAATATATTTTAAAATTATAATAAAGGAATAATAAAAAATCTAATAAAAAACCCAAATTCGAATATAGACCAATGTTCTAATATGTTTTGTTGCGCTCAAAGGAGAATCAACTATTCTAGAAAGTAAAATATTTTTTATTATTAAATTTTGACAACTTTCTCTTACTATTTTAGGTGTTATTTTTTAAGTGGTTTTCCATTTTTTCTTTTTCTTATTCTCAATATTCAAAAACCACTTAAAAGATGACACATAAAATTGGAAGATAAAGTTGTCAAAATATCATTATATTTCTAGAAAATACATAATCCAAAACAGTGGTAACCAACACTCCTGAAGTTTTAGAATTAGTTTTTAAAACTTTTTCATATTTAATGTTTTCAATTACTTGTTTTCTTTTTCGAAAGGTTTACATGAATATTCAATTATTTGTAAACTAAAGTACTAGAAGGAGTTTCTAATAATTGAAATGATTAATAAACAATTTAATATGTTTCAACCAATACAGAATGCTAAGGGTTTCAAAGGAAAGAAACATTAAGATTTTATAAAACTATTAGAAGATTAGAACAATACAAGGTTTCCACCACCAGACAAGTATAGGTTTAAATATTTTACATTGTTCCAGAAACACCATTTTGTTATCACCAACAAAAAGAAAGTAATAAACAGAACCGAATCTTGTAGAAACCTTGTTCATTTAACGAAACAAATGATCTACGCTTCATTGTTTTGGTTAACTTTGGCCCTGGTGTTCATGAGAACCTGCCAAGTAGATGATTCCAGATTTTTCAATTTAACTTCAACTGTTTGGTTTATGAATAAATATAATGTGGGGAGTGTGAAATTATACCTTTCGCAGCATGGTGTTTTCATTGATTAACGTTGAAATTTGTTCTTCTAAATTGGTGTTTTTCTCTTCCAACTCCACAGCTCTTGATTCCAAGTCATTTACGTAAACCTTTTTCCTTTCACGAGCCTGTTGAGCAGAAACCCTGTTCCTTAACAACCTGGTTATAACGTCAAATGTTGTCATACACTAGTTTCTAATACATCTATATCTTTTATATTTCAAAAACACCAATCAAATATTAGTAGTCTATTAACTTATATCACATTCTTAATCTATAAATTTTATGTTGTTAAGGCATACATGAGATGAGATATATCACATGAATAAGTGAGAGAGTTTATATGAATATAACTTATTTCATATGTACAAAGTATTTATCCTACACGTGATTCTAGTCAACTAAATATGCTGCATGCAAAAAGATTGCAAAAGCTTCTAAGTGTTAACAGAGAATACTAGGTGACCTTAAGAGAGTGAACGTTAGTTGTAAACTTTTTCTCTTGTAAAATGAGTATTTAAAAAATTTCTTTCTTATTTGTACAGATTTCCTTATAACCTTTTAAACAACATCGATATATTGTGTTAAGACAAGTGAGTTTTAAGTCTGACTCAATCCTACAAAATTGACTTGTAAGATAAAGTTTACTTCTTACTTATATATTATAAAATTATTTTATCTTTAGTCGATGTGAAACTGGGTCATACTAATATAATGAATATAATGGGTATGACTTGTTTATACCCATGTTGACAAATCAAACAAATTCTTTGTTGTAAGTAAGATTATCTAACTCAGATGAGTCAAGTTACAATTAAATCACAATGTTTAAACTACTACAGTATTAAAATAGAAAGAGTTGCACCTTAACTATGTTATAACTTTTGACTTGGTGTGGACTCAATCTAATACTTAATATTTAGTCAAGATCTCAAATTTTATTCCAATGGAGCAATTGTTGAAGGGAATGATTATTGCAGGTGACATAATGAGTTGTGGCGAAGGTTGCGTAGGCTTGATCTTAATCAAATTATATACTATACTTGAGTTGCTACACTTTGGAATAAAAAGAGTTACATTGTGGTTATTGAATATAACTTTTTTCCCTGTTGGTAAACACTTAATCAACATTTTTACCTATAATTCTTTAGATAGATGAGAAAATTAGAGATACTTACTCCCAAACTCTTAACTCACTTGATATGTGCTTGACTAAAAGAGGAGTACTAGGTTCACACCTTCAAGAAAGATGATTTTTTTTTTTCTGAAGAATGATTCCAAATATGGAGGGAGAAGGAAGGTTTTAAAAGACTCAACCTCAACAAGAAAATTTAACTTGGGTTGTTTGCTTTGAATGCAATAAATTTGGAAACTAAGTGCCCAGAAAAGGAAAAGAAAAAACCAAGAAGACAGTTATGCAAAAACAAAATCAAGAAGGTACTTATATCTACATGGAAGGACTTAAAGAACTTTGAAACTAAAACTGGAGAAAGAGTATTCAACTTGTGTCTTACGAGAAAATACATCATCAAACCACTTACTAAACAAGTCTATTTTTGGCATATACAATTTCTATTCGCTATTCTTATATTATGTATTGCAAGAATATAGGGAAGTCATTTTCAAATCATTAGGCCAACTCCTTTCAACATATCTAATAAATATATTAAAAGCTTTATTCAACTTTTCTTAAAATACTATAAAAGAAATCATTAAATAGTAACGGAATTTAGAAAAAAAAATCATTATATTAACTAAGTTATACATCATTTTAAAAATTTAAAATTATTGGTATCTAAAATAATTTATATTATTAATAAAAAATAATGATTTATAATATAAATTAATCTCTAATATTAGTTACAAACATTTTAGCTACTTACTATTGTGATTCTAAAATTTTTGTAATTAATATGAAAGATTAATTTAGACTTTAATTCATAAATAAATTATATTCTTTTATTAAACATAGTGGCTATTTTAGATACTTGTATATAATTTTTAGTTTATAAGCTAGTGTTTCACTTATACAATATAATGACTTTATTTTTATATTTAGCTGCTATTTAATAATTTTTCTTGTAGTGAAATCAATCTTTCATTTTAATTATTTGTGTTTAAATATATAAGGTGTCACAAGAGTAATGCTATTTTATAACAAATCCTGCGAAATGAATTTTGTTGGTCGCAATATGCATTATATTTATTTATTTTCTTTACTAATAGAGAAGGTAGCATATATAATATTAAAAAAATAAATAAAAAGTCATATATAATATTAAGTGACATTTTATATAAATATATAGATAAAATATTTTGTACTTTATACCTTTACAATGTCAAACAGTCAGTTTTTTTGTGGTTGTGTTTATCTAAAGTATAAATCAAAGACAAATTTCTCCAAAGTTTACACTTTAATGAAAGGATGATATGTTGCATTTCCACGAAAATCCTTTTACATTATAATTAACTTCCTTTTACACATTTTTTTCTTTCACTTTTATTTTAAATTTGATCATTTAAATTAAAATTTACTAATTAAATTGACTAAATATTAATCGAATTTGTTCATATAAAAAATCATTCTTTCAATTTTAGGCTTAATTATATTTTTAGTTATATTATCCATTCATTCATTCAATTTAATCTCATTATTAACAAAATGCTCAATTAACTTCTTTAATTTAAAAAAATTGCAACAATGTTACAACTTTATTTCCAATTAGCAATAAAATTAATAACAGATTTTTTCTGACAGTTTTAATTTACGCCTACAAGTTTTGTAAGCAATATATGACAGTAAGTTATATCCACCTTAATGTAAACAAACAAAAGATGAGATGAATGTATTATTGTATTTTTAAACTTAAAGAACATGAATAAACTTATTAAATAAATAAAAGTCAGTTTTAAAATTGAAAAACATGATTAAATATTCTATTAAAAGAAGTCTAAAATGAACAAAATAAATAAATAAATAGGATGTGATGATAAGTAATGAAGCCTGAAGTTTATATTTAACCTGCACTACTTGTATTCTTTTGCAGGTAAAACATGAAGTACGTAGCTAGGTTTGATATTTTGTTTTGCAGATTCATATAACATACCGTTTGTGGCGTCTATGCTCTTTGTCGACGGGGTTTCTTCCCTGACGGCGTTTTCCGGTGAAACCAGAATAATGTATCGGTGGATCTCTCAACTTACTTTCATTAACATTACTGCTACATGGGTTTGTTCCTGCACAATCAACACTTGGTGCACTTTCCACATCTGGAACTGTGAACACGTCTTCATCGCTATCTTCTGCATCAGATAACACAACCATTTCTGTTTTCATCCCTAACAAAATTCATATATAAAAGCTACACTTTTCATCTTATGCCTCTTACTTTTAACAGGGAAAAACTTAGACATATCTTTATGAGTACTTTCGTATTGTTCTTAGAGTTTGAAGCTTCACGTAGATTAAAAGATGCAAAGTAATATATGAAGTAAAAGACGTACCGATTTGGGGTGTGTTATGTGTAGTGGTGGGTATGGGAGGGAAAGAGTTGTGTGAAGAAGAGGGTGTTGTGCCTCCATCTTTGATCTTGAGTTTAGGGAAAGTGGTGTTTTCCTTAGAATCTAGGAGTGTGGGAAGAGACATGAATGTAGAGTGTTACGTGGCGTCTGAGAAGGGAATTTGAGTGTGTTTGCAGGGATGATGGAAGGTATAAATGATTGGGTTAAGAAGAATGGGACCAAAAAGTTTTGGTTCATAAATGAACACGTTGACGTCAATACAACCAACACTTTCCTACTGTTTCTGTGTTTTCGTACACCACGTTTACTGTTCACGTACTGCATCACTTTTTCAGAAGGCTAAGTTTTTCGACTCGAGAAAAGGGTAATACTTTACTATGTCTTACGCGGAAAACACTTTTTATGGCTAATCATTTTTTCAGAACCAGAGATACCCTTCACGAGATAAAAGTATGTGATGTGTCATAAATGAGAAATAGTAAAAAGTATGAATTTACCGACATAAAATAGTTTTAGTATAAACTTAGCATTCCGATCCTAATATCTGAGGGCTTTAATTAATTTGATTCTTATAAGTTTTATTTGTTCTTAATCCAGTTTTCTTTTTATTTATAAGAATTAGTGCCATTTATCGTGTTAAATCGGTGTTAATATTATTTGAATAGAAATATGTATTGGTTCAAATTTTTTTTTCTTCTTCTTGATTTTTTTTGATACATTATAAAAAAATGTTTTATTAATGATCACTTTTAGTCATCACAACTTATTAATCATTATAGTGATCAATTTAGATATTAATTTACAAAATAAAAATTTATTGATTATTAAAATAGTCACGGTTATGAATAGAAAAATTATAATTGGTTACTAAATTAGTATTTAAAATTTAGGGTTAAGTATATTTTTAGTCCCTGAACTTTGGTCCAAAATTGGAATTCGTCCCTGGTCGAAACTTTGATAAATTTCGGTCCCTAAACTTTAAAAATGAATGAATATAGTTCTTTTAACCCAATTTTGTTAACTTTTGTTTTAGGTTTCGAATACATTTCTCAGTAAATATTGGAGTTGTTTACACCGTTTGACACATTCTCGGCTCAATATTTACTGAGAAATGTATTCGAAACCTAAAAAAAGTTAACGAAATTGGGTTAAAAGGACTATATTCATTCATTTTTAAAGTTTAGAGACCAAAATTTATCAAAGTTTTGACCAGGGACGAATTCCAATTTTGGATCAAAGTTCAAAGACTAAAAACATACTTAACCCTAAAATTTAGCTACCAAAGAAAATTAGTCATTAAACATTAGCTACAAAAGTTTTTGTTACCAAAGGAATTAGTTTCTAAATTAGTCTTTAATTAATTAATAACTACTTTTTTTTTATTCATAATAGTGACTATTTTAGTAACCAATAGTTTTTTATTTTCTAAATTGGAATCTAAATTGGTCACTATAGTGACTAACAACTTTAGATCATTAAAATTGGTTATTAATGAGACATGTTCTTGTAGTGACACAACCCCACTCTTCTAGGTCCTACTTTTGCCATCGTCGTGTCGCACCAAAGCAACGAAGCGACACCCACTATAGTGGAGTTCCAGAGAACTTCATACTAGAAGCTATTTAGGATTTGTCCTTAGGACGTTGGGGTGATGAAAGTAGTATAAATGGCACGTTCATATTCAAGAGGGGTTGTAGGGACAACGAAGTGTGATTGAAGGAGAAAAGAGGAAGGGGAAGGAGGAGGCGTAGATGTCTTTGACGTTGTGGGGTTTGAAGCAGAAAGAGGATGTAGGGGGATTGTGGTGATTGAAAACGTGGGAGGAGGAGGATTGTGAGTGAGGCGAGAAAAGTAGGGCTCAGGATGGGGTCGAAGAGGGATTGTTGAGAGAAAATAGGGTTTAGACCAACATGTGATCACTTTTCAAATGATATTAACACCAATTTAACAAAAGTAAACATATTGAATCCTTTTAAATAATGAAGACTACATTGAGAACAAAAGAAATTAAAGATTAAATTGAATAAACCCTTCAGATACTACCAAAATATTAATTAAACCTTTAGTATATATGAATGCATTAAAAGTTTTATAGAAAAATTTAAAACAAATTTTCAATTATAAGATTGGTGACACGCTTTTTAAATTATCTTTCATGGTGACCCTTTCTTTAAATTAAGTGTGTATTCTCATTTCATGCAATCCTTTTATTCAACAAAGGATTTATGATTTTCTTTCATAATAAGACTTATATTGTGTTTGTACGAGAGATTTTAACAATTCCAAGAAACACATAGTATTTGAATTACTTACAAATGAATTCTCTTCCATTTTTAAATAGTTTGGAGTCATTGAAATATTTTAGAATTCAATTTTTTTGTTTGGATAAAAATAATTTAAATTCCTTTTTAAGACAAAATTATGTTTTAAATATTTAGTTAACTCGGTTCTACCCTTCACCCAGAGTTGACTAAGCTTGACCTTCAACTCGGGACGACTCATCTAGACCTTCTTGTCGAATAAACTCATCTATACCTTTGGCGTGGGCTAACTCATCTCAATCTTTATTCCATAACAACTCGTCTTGACCCTAGGTCTAGGCTAACTCTTCTTGATCTTTGATCCAACCAACTTGTCTCGACCTTTGACCCTTGTCTACCTGCCTCAAACTTCGTCATAGGTATAGACGTCTTGCTCTTAAGCCTAGCTGACTCGTCTCAACCATTAGCCAAGGACGAATCGGCTAAACATTCATCGTGGGACGAATTGGCATGACCTTTGATTTGCGCCAAATTATCTCGATCTTTTGCCTAATCAACTTGTCCCTACCTTTAGAACAGACTGACTCATCTTAACCTTCGGTCTGGGCATAATCATCTTGACCTTCGACCCAATTGAATTGATTCTACCGTTGGCCCGAGTTGAGTTGTCTTAACCTATGACTTTGGTCGAATCGACCCGACCTTCGGCCCGAGCTGACTTGTCTTGACCTTCGCCTCGGGCCAAATTGTATCAATCATCGGCTAAGGCCGAACTGGCTCGATCATCGACTCAGACTGACTCCTCTTGACCTTTGATTCAAGCCAACTCGTCTCAATCGTAAGCCTGGGATGATTAGGCTTGACCCTCAATTCGGTCTGACTTGTCTTGGCCTTCATCTCGAGCTGACATAACTTGACCTTTGTCTCAGACTGACTTGATTGACCTTCATCTCAAATCGACTTCGCTTGACCCTTGGCACGACCAACTCGTCTTGACCTTCGACGCTTGTTTACCCGTCTTGAACTTCAACCTGAGTCTAGTTTTTTCAACCTTCGGCTTAAGTCTAGTCATCTCAACCTTCAACCTGACCAACCTTTCTAAAGCTTTGGCCTCAACCGAATCATCATCATTCTTCTTAGGTTGAATATGTTCGACCTTCAATCTGTTCCGAATTAGCTCGAACTTTGGCCTATGTCGAATCAGTTCAACCTTTGACTTGTGCTAACTCATTTTGATCTTCAACCTGGTTAACCCATCCAGAACTTTGGCTTGGGTTGATCGATCTCAACCTTCAACTTGAGGCCAACTCATCTTGAACTTTGGCCCATGTCGAACCGTCTCAACCTTCAACTCAAATCTAGTTGTTCCAACCTTCGACTCGGGTCTAGTCATCTTGACCTTCGACCTGAACGACTCATCTAGACCTTTGGCCTAACTATCTTATCTTGGTTTTCGTGAGTGAAGTGAGAGTAGAGTGAGAATGAGTGAAATTTCAAATTTCATATTTTTAGGTTATTTGAAATTGTTCTATTTTATTCATTTACAATACCTTAAAAAAATCATTTTCAATTTCTTTTTAATTACTTTATCCAAACAAGGAGGATTCTACACAACTTTGGATGGAGGTTTTGATGCAATGCTTTGTTGGGGGCCCAATTACGAGTGCAACTTGTATTGGGGTAACACATGGCCACTAGAGGTTGTAGCCTGGTGGTTTTTGCAGTCCAGTGGAGTGTTCAAGATCGTGACTCGTACGGATGGGTTCCAGAAGATTTCCCTTCTTAGTGTTATCCGACGAGTTTGGTGGTCTAGGGAAAAATACGGACTATGGTTCGTATTGGGGAACTCCACTTGGTGTTACGGATTGTGGCCGTGAAAAATTTATTCCCCGTGTGGACTATTAGGTGGTGGCCTGTAGTCGGAGGGGCGAGTAGACACTCGTGGAAGCAAAGATCGATAAATGTAATCATCAAAGGGTGTAGAATCAAGAGGCATCAAGAGGAAGATTTGTAGGTCAAGGATTAAGGGTTGTGGCTTGTGAGTCTTAGGAAAAGCAACGCTGTTACCGGGTTTTGGTGAATAGGTAAGGGTTGTGCTCTTGCCAGGTTTTGGTGAGCAGACAAAGGTGGTTGCTTGTAAGTCCTAAGAAAAGTAATGCTCTTACCGGGTTTTGGTGAACAGGTAAGGATTGTTCTTTGTTCTTCCCATGAGGCATTGGGGCGTAGGAAAGGAAACTAGTTGGTTATGAGAGAATAATATACTATGTGATGAGACTTGAGAGTATTAGAAGTGTTGGAATATTGAATGATTATTTATTATGTTGTGTAGTGCACTTTTATTCTGTTGAGCTCACCCTATCTGCTTGTGTTTGGCGATGATCGTGTAATGCGTTACACGGGAGCAGATGATGTTGCAAGTGTTGCTGGTGAAACATAGTTTCAGAGAGGGGCTAGATTGGGGAAAAGCCTTTATGATATTTTCTTGTTTTATGGATTTTAAACATTTTTTAAACATTTATCTTACCAGACTCAGAATTTGTAATCGACAATTATAGTTTGTGGATTTTGGTTTATTGCGGTATAATAAATGTTTTAAATTTTCCCGCGTTTTGGGAAAATGAATTATCATAAATGCAATTTTATACTTATTCCCTATTTTAATTATTTAAATTGGTAATATCCGGTCAGGATGTTATAGTAAACCAAGAGATCATTAGTTCCATGTTTAGTTATTTGGTGTTTTCCAATGTTGCACACTTTCAAACTATTTTTCTTTTGGACCATGTTCTTTACTTCTTGTAATGTATGTACTACACCTTACTATATTATGTAATGTAGTTTATTATTATTTAGCTTGATTAAATTTTAACATTCATAAACCAATAAAAATATTGTTTATAAGCAGGTAAAAGTTGTCAATTTTACCAAAAAAATAATTTTGTTCTTTATGCTAATTAGCGACCAATTTTATTGGTGGTTGTTGGTCTTATAATTTTGCCACCCCTTTAACGCCCAATCTTTTTCATTGTTGAACTGTGCATAAAATTAAAAAGTTAGCGACCAACTAATATTAGTTGCTGTTGATTCCAAAATTTGCCACCGATCAGTGAAAAAAATTGAATACAAATAATTTAATCACAGTTTAATGACTCAAATAGTTGGTCGCTACCTTCATTCCTTCTGCAACCAAACTAGCTACTGAATTTAGTATCACTTCTTGATTGCTAAATTAGTCTCCTATGTTTGGAAAGTGACCAAAATTTTAGCGACTAAATAGTAACCAATATTTTGGTAGCTATTTAGCAACTAATAAAAATCGGTCGCTAATTTTTATGCTACCAAGGGCTTTTTTACTATATAAATTTGGTCACAAAATTCTGTCGCAAAAGGTGTTAGCGACTAATTTATGTTATTTAGCAACTGAAATTGGAGGTCGGTAAAATACATTTTTTTTGTGATATGAGACTGCTCCATTAGTCGAGTTGAATGGAATATTTGGTTTGTTTACTTGTTTTACTTGTTTTTGTTTCAATCATTTAAAATTTTGGGATTGTTTTTAGAAAGTGTAGAGTTAGAAACTAGTTTCATTTTCTAAGTTAGGAATATATGTATGAAGGTGATATAGGAAAAACTCTAGTTAGGAAAGACAAGGTTTTTAAGCCTATCCGATTTGGCTCGCCTTTCTTTCTTGGGAGAGTACTTGGTAAACTTCCATATGTTTTACTTTTAATGAAGAAGGAAAGAATTTTTTGAAATAGTTATTATTTTTCAGATGTGTTGGGATTTTAAACACTTTGTGACTTTATTTTCAAAACTAAGGGTTTTCCTTTGTTATGTTAGTTTACTCTTATTTTTGGTTGTGTTTTTGGTCTGTTTGTTTTTTACTGTGTTGATTGTGTATTTTTACACTAGAGTAGAGAATATTCAATGAGTGAAAGAGATGAAATTAGAAAAACTTATTTAAAATGAGTTTCATATCAAATACAACTTCAAAACTATCATTTTTCTAAGGAGAAACATACAAGGAGATTTCAATACTAAATTATATATACTTTTATTATATTTGTGACAATGATTAAATATATAAATTTTAAGTATATTATTTTTGGCTTCAAAATTTTTTGTCAAGATCTATCACTAGCAGGTAGTGATGCACATCAGTGAAATATGAGAGTTGGGACATGACAAGTAAATATATAGGTAGTCTTAGAGTTTTGTTTAATGGTTATTTTAAAATTTTAATACCAAGATTTTTCGTTTTTAAGATATGTAAGTGGCGACAATTTTATTTTAAAAGTAATTGAAAAAATAGGGTGGTAAGGGAGTAGATAATCTAAGTAAAGCATATATTGACAATAAATAATAGAATGATTGAAAATGAGAATTTGGAATGAAAGTTGAAACCTATTTGGCTCATTTTGAAATAATTGAAAATGGAAAGTTGGAAAGAAAGTTGAAACCTAGTTGGCTCATTTTGAAATAAAGCTTGACAGACATTGTCTCTATAGAGCTTCATGAAATGGTGCTTACTCTTAAATTTTAGTCAATCATCAATTAATCCTTAATCTTTAGTAAACTTTTTAACAAGTATTAGTATTAAACTTTATCTTATTAAACATGTATCTTATTGGAACACTAGTGTAGGGGAGGAATTTGGCTGCGGTTATTTTGACCTTTTAGCTTCGGTTTCACACTCGAGGCATATGCTAGCGAGGTAAAAAAGGGACTTGTTTATTCCTTGATTATGAACCGAGACATATGCGAGGGTTACTGCCTCGGTTCGAGAGGAAACCAAGGCCTAATGGGCATCACAATTTTTTTTAAAAGATGTACTTTCTGACCCAATAATAGCATGACACATGGCCATGATCCTTGTACACACATCTTCACCAACCATAGTGTGCCACATCATCATCTTCAACCTTCTCCTAAATCAGAAACTCTAGTCACCATTCAAACCCTAAATGCAGCTAGTGTGTTGTCACCACCATCTTCGACCACCGCATCACACCAGAACAACTTCACGACGCCTCTATTCATCTTGTTGGTGACGTAGAACAACCTCCCTTCACGACCATATCAGAACAGAAAACGTGAAACCACCAATGACTGAACCACCGTGAGCCAAATTGTGATTCGACACACACATCGACATTCAAAACCCACATGAGGGTTTCATGATTAGAAAAAGGAGAAGCACATACCTACAAGCGAGATTGAACGATGACAATGGAGGCGGCTCTGCAACCTTTGTGACAACGACAATGGAGGAGGCTTGTGCGATGGCGGACCAGTGGTGGAGCAACGAAGGAACCTCTGCATTCTACAACGAAATTGGAATGAAGGAACAGTGACATTCTGCAATGAAGCTGGCGTTTGGAAACAAAAGAGAGAAAAATTGTCGTTGCTCACGCGAAGAAGACAAACAGTCGCACAATTTCTTTTTAACCCTAAGAAGGCTTATTGCCTTGGTTGATTTTAAATCGAGGCATAAACATCTATCTATCTCGGTTACATGCAATCCGAGGCATATTTCACTCGAAAAGCAATCAAATATGTCTCGGTTATAACAGATCCGAGGCATAAATATCTATCAAGCTCGGTGAGAATTGACCCAAGTCATAAAAGTCTGTCACCTGTTTAAAAATATCAAAGCAACCGAAAAAACAAAAATTTTGGGGGGTTTATGCCTTGGTTCTATGTACAACCAAGGCATAAAAGTTCGAAAAAATTACAAAAGTGTCACTGCGTCTTCATATGCCTTGTTTAAACATGAACTGATGCATATAGGACGTTATAAAAAGTTCATTCTACACTAGTGGAACTAGTTATGTCATTAATATCACATTAGGACTTTAATCAACATCTGAATTATTATCTATAACAATACAAGAAAGGAAACTACCACTAAAAATACAAAAATAACCCTATCTAAATTCTTGACACGTGTTTATTTTATTGGTTTTTTTTGTCATTTGTTATATGTCAATTACTGAATTGACCTTACTTACTCATATGACACGTGTCCAAAATTTTGGTTATTTGGTCATTTGAGAACTCTGTATCAGAAGAATACCTGAATTGATATATTTGGCCTCGATGTATCTGACCTTTGTTCATTTCGTGGAGTGGTATTTGTGGGTTTTTTCATTTTCCCGCTACTTGGGTGATTTTTGAGGCGTTGACAGATTGATTGATGGATTTAGTGTAGAAGTATAATGGATTGTTGCGAAAGCTTTCGTTTTATAACCTTGGAGCTTTGTGAAAATAGGTTTGAAATTTTATCAATCTTCTCCCCACTCACCATTGCATTTCAAGGCAGGTTTTTTTTTTTTTGTCTTTGTTGTGAAGTTTTTCATATCTTGTTATTTCCCTTCTCACAGTGAATATCTGATATTTGTGTTGTTTGTTCAAGGTAGAAGGTTGAAGAATATTTTCATTTTTGTACTTATTTTTGGGCATAGAAAGGTTTTTATTACCTATGTTGGTATCTTGGTTGTCATATTGTTGAAGTTTGGACACCTATTATTTCCTGTTATGTGTGGTTCGTTGGGTTCTTAAGTGTTGTGATTTTTTTATTATATAAGTCTTGATTCTTTGTTTTTTTTATTATTTTCTTCTTCTATTGTATCAGAGCTCCTTTGGCTTCTTCTCTTCTTATTTTAATATTCTTCGTGTTGATAAAAGGGTGTTCATCTTTATCTTTTGGGAATATCAAGTTGAAGGTTAGTTTTTGTTTAATCCAACTCTGTTTTCGACTTCTCCTTATTCGTCTTCAAGTTCATTTTTTTGCTTCAGGTTCTTTGCACATTATTATCTTTTGCTTCAAGTTCATTCTTTTATGTCATTAAACTTATTCCATCTATTTTTGCGTATACAACTCAGTAGCTTGACTTCTCCTACTTTGTTTAACCCAACTTTGTTTTTATTATGCAGAGTGTTTTTCTGCTTCTTATTTGGTGAACATTTTATTCAAGGTTACTTATTTTATAATGCAACTTTACTTCATCTAACTTCAGTTTTCGATAAAAATAGTTTTCATATGTCTTATATTAGATGGACCTCTCTAGATGAAGAAGATCTAGAAGTAAGATTTTCGTTTTAGAACTTCAATATCATTTGAAATGCGAATGGATTCTCATACTAAAATACATTATATTTGATTTTCTATCTTTCCTCTACTTCGTGAGGTTTAAAGTAGTTCGTGCTTATTGTGAAGCAGTTCATGAGGTTTGATTCTTTTAAGGCTTTTATTTCTAAACTTTGTTAATAGAGTATGTTTCGTCAATATTGTATATCATTCATTTATGCCTTTAAGTTTCTTTATCTGGTTTTAAGTTAATGGTTGTACCGACACAGTTGAAAATATTGTATATCATTCACTTATTATGGATTTTTATTGAAATACGAGGAAATATATATTTGAGTAAGGATTACACTCTCCTTCCCCCTTCATTTTACTTTCATAATCTAGTGAGGAATCATCTAAAGTTGGCTTATTATGTTAATCAATTTTTTCAAAGTTGTATAATATAATATAATATAATATATATATATATATATATATATATATATATATATATATATATAAAAAAAATAATTTAATTGTTGTAACCTGAACATTGAACCAAAGAAATAATTTTGAGATACAAATGTTGGCCTCGGAAAACTCGATAAAATCTGATTTCCTATCATGTGCTCATTACTATTCGATAACATTGTTAAATGTCAACTTATCTTTCTATTTTCATATTTTGAGGTCTAGAATGGTGCATGGAAGTTGAATCTTGGATGTGATAATTAGTTAGTTACAAAAAGTTGGTGGTTATAGAATTAGTTAGAAATTATAATGGAAGGAAGGATGTCACTTTTACAGTTTCTATATGTGTGTATTGTCTACCATGGCTTCTGCGCAGTCGTTATGCCATCTGCCATATACGTATACTGTGGAATTTTGGCTCACTACCATGGGCAGTTGTTCACTTCCAAAGAAATTATAATAAATGTGCATGGTGTTGTTATACATCTATCTATGATCTTTGAAGAATTTTCTGGTAAACTTCGTTTTTCCTTTGTTTATATTTTAAACAATGTCCTTCCTATTTTTGGATATTGTCTTGACCGGAGGTGATGTGAGTATCTTCAAATGATACGCGTCTTATGTTTGCAGTTTTTCTTCTATCTATTATTGCTTATTGGCTGAACTTTTCACACTTCTTCTGGTGCTTTCAATGTGTTTGTGAATTTGGTGTGTTGTGATAGATAAATGTCCAAAATCTTATAGTTTTTTATTCAATGTTAACTAGAAGTCAGTAAATAAGTTTTTTTATACATTATCGTTGTCATAGTGTTAACTATAAGTTAATAAATATGTTTTTTAAAAAATTGGGCGTTTAAACCATTTATTTTTTACTTGGTTTCTGTAACTTTACTATAAGTGACTTTATTTTGGTTTAAAGGACATAGTTTACCTACTCCTTAGCTTTCTCTTGGTTTTTTTGACCTGATTTATAGAAATGGTTACATAGTTGGCATCAATCAAATCTATCACATTAGCATTGTTAAGTATGGTATAAAAATATAAACATTTATCTTACTTGCTGCCTTCCACTTGGTTCTTTCCTCTCTATCATTTCCATTTCACATTTCTTACCAAGTTTCAATATTTTGTGCTTGAAATAAATCCTAACAGTAAAACCATTTCTTTTGTTAATAGGATTTTTATTAGAAGTATATATAGTAGTCGTAGAAGATGTATTCATAAACCATTTTTTCATTCCAAACTTTTTACAACCAAATTTAATATTTGTTTCATATTTTTGTTAATTTTTCTAATACCAATTATGTGTACAATAACTAAATACCTTTTAATATAATATAATATAATTTACAATCTAAAAGATACACCATTATGAGTTTATATTATAATTACCGTTTTAAATTGTTATATTTAATTACTAAATCTAAAGTTTACATTTATATTATTGTAATTTTATAATCTATATCTTAAAAAAATAAAATGGTTCTTCTTAAAATAATATAAATAATTATATAAAATAATGTTACTTTAAATAATATTCTAATAAAGAGACTAATAAAGAAACTTGTAAAGAAACTTTATTTAAAGATAAAGGTTTAAACCTAAATAAATAAATAAATTTAATTTAATAATGACTTGGGTTGTACATGTACAAATTAGAATTGATTTATACAATCAATAATTATATAAAAATTTGTCATTGATTCACCAGTTAATAAATATATTTTGTTTTCATTATTTTTCTAAATATTTATACATAATTTTAACCCTTAGATATAATAATATAAATAAATTATTTATTTAAATATTATAATAAATTATATTAATATTTTTAATATAAATGAAAAGAATAACGACCCTTGCATATTTAGAAAACAATAGATAATTATATGATTTGTTTCTAAAATTTTTTCATTACTTGACCAATTAATATCATTCATTGTTTTTAATTTTTTAATTGTGAATGAATTTTTTTTATTTCATAGAAATCTTTTAAATTTATATATTTTCAATTAATTTATAAACATTTATTATCAATGTGTATTTTTATTATCATACATAACTTTTTTAAATAATATTAGTATTAGTGCTAGTATTTGTATTATTATTTTTTAATTATTATTGTTATTATTACATGGTTTCTATCATTATTAGTATTACTATTATTATAAATTTTAAAATTAATTTCATATTATTTTTTAACGGGATCATATTTCACAATATGTCTATATTTTTACATTAATAAATTTTTTTAATACATGTATATTTCTTTAAAATTGTTTATTTGCATGTGATTCTATTTACAAATATTAATATCAATTTCTTGAATTTGATTTGTGCATGCATTTTACTTTCATTATTAAGGAATTATATTTCAATTACTTGTATTTTTTTTAATTTATCTTTATATCTTATTTTAATGTGTGGGACAGCATGGAGAAGTATCGATTGTCATTATTGTTATTTGTATATTTATTTATATTTATATTATATTTGTATTATTGTTATAATAATAATAATAATAATTATTATTATTATTATTATTATTAATTTTTGTAGAAAAAGATTCGTAATGTATAATATGTCTACATTTTATTGTACAATAACTTGTGATACACATTTCATGTCATTCTAACTTTTTCAATATGGCCAATTTATTTTAAATATTTGTTTAAGTTTTTATATTTATGATTCTGTTAACAAATTTTAAAATAAACTAGGTCTTGACCGGTGCATATGCACAAGTCTGTTATGTTTTATTTTTAATTGTGTTAAAAAAATAATAAATAATTTTTATTATATTATAAATAATTATGTGTTATAATAATATTTACTTATAGATATAATATTTATGTATTGGATAAAGTATTGGATAAAGTAATTATAATAATTTTTTTAATGTAAGTTTAATAGAAAAGAGAAAAACATCGACTCGAGTCATAATACTTTAGCAAACACACTTTTCATTTGAAGTTGGTTTGTCAATCAATGTAAAGAATAATAACCTAACTCTAACAACACAATAATAATAATTAGAAATATTCTAAAAAACTAAAGTATCTTAACACTTCTAGCTATCCATTAGTTAGTGTCATTTTTTTTTCTCAATCACATGTAAATCAACAAAATACTGGAAACGACTGTTAAAATTAATATGATATATTAGTATAGTTTTAAGAAATCAAAATTAAAAAAAATACTACTTACTTATAATTAAATGATTATTGTAAAAAAGTATATATACAAAATTCAAGATTTAACTTTATTATGTTATATAATTCTAAACTTAAATTTTATTTTTTTAATTAAATATAATTATAACACTTAATAAAATTATATAAATTAATTATTTTTTTAAATATAATAACTATTTTTTTTCTTAATACATAATTAAAAAAAATTCGTGCATATACGGATTAACACGAAGTATAATTATTATATGATTGTTATTGTAAAAATACAAAAAATTCAAAAATTTTACTTTCTTATATTATGTAAATATAAATATAAATATTATATTTATAATAAAATATATTTATAATATTTTATAAATTATGTAATTTTTCAAAAATAATAATTATTTATTATTTTTCTTAACATATAATTAAAAGAAAAAAAAACAAAAAGACCTGTGCGTATGCATAGAGATGACAAATAAACTCGTTCCCGTTTTGACGGAGAATCCCCGCATTGACTGGGTATGGATATGGGTATGGGGAATCCCCAACTTTTTCAGTTGGGTATGGGGATGGGTATGGGGATGTACATATCCCCGCCATAATACCCGTCCCCGCCATATCTCCATTCTCGTTTAAATTATTAAAATATTCACAATTAATTAAGTAACCATATATATATATATATATATATATATTCTATTTTTTATTTCTTTTAATTATTTGGTTTGTCATGAAACTCATTCGCATCTCCAATATATTTTTTATTTTATCATAATCTTTATGTAAT
>Ga0214543_1000543_pt1 | contig 64530 bp, 31 predicted proteins | sample CNSS2metaG_FD_160094 | JGI IMG/M metagenome (GOLD analysis project Ga0214543, IMG submission 160094) | Root nodule microbial communities from cowpea collected in UCLA plant growth center, Los Angeles, California, USA - CNSS2 | ecosystem: Host-associated > Plants > Roots > Nodule | place: USA...
AAAGGAACCTTCACATCTAGATAGCTTGCTATCTTAATGTCCAGTGGGGATTTCACTTAGCTTTCTTAATCAACTCACACCATATTCAATCATCTTAAAAAGGAACAAGATAATCCTTCATCAATTTCAAACTATCAGAAGCCCCTCATAGCACTATTGGTCGTGTTCGCTACCGCTTAAGGGACGTTGGGCTCCTTACAACCGACGTTTAAGGACGTTGGGTTTTAGTCTCAACGTCAATTTTAACGTCACCTGGTACAACGTCGAAGTTTGGACATACGTCAAAAGCAAAAAATAACGGATGTTAAAAGTCATTTTTGTGTTAGTGCTGGTCAATAATAATGTAAATTTAGTTCACATAAATACAAAATTTAATATATATATATATATATATATATATATATATATATATATATATATATATATTCTACGGCATAAAATATTAAAAAATAAATTATAATTACATAAGTATTAAATCATCATATCAAACATTAAAAATCAAATAATTATATTAAAAAATAAAAATGTTTAAATGTGCATTTCAAAATTTAATTCCAAAACCTAAAATTATAACAATATGTTAAATTTTAATATTTAATAATATGATGAGTAAAAGTAAAATAATGAATTTTTCGCATGACCAATATAATTAATAATTGCTACATAATTTGAAAAAGACACTTAGCCTATGCTTGAATCTATAAATTTACTGCTAAAGTGGAATGAATCTATAAATTTACTGCTAAAGTGGAATGAATCTATAAATTTACTGTTAAAGTGGAATGACAAGGAGGAATTTGCAAGTTGTATCAGCATTTGTTTTTGAAGATCTGCATGGATTTCAAAGAGTTGATTTGCAAGGATAAAAAAGATGAGAAATTCGCGCATTTTACTTTATATGAATGTGTGATTTACGTAAAAACCCTTGCTTTTATTTACTTGTAAGGAGAGAATAAGTTATGTGAAAAACTTGAATTGATTATTTGGGTGGTAGGAAGCATTAAATTGATTTTAGAAAGTGATGAAATAGGATATGTTGTATATTAATGGGATCAATTATGACAAATGCATCATGATGAAATTATTTTACATTAACTCTAATAATAAAAATTAATTATTATTTAAATTAATGTTGATAATAATTGTAATAATAATATTCAACTTATTATTTAAGAAAATATAATTAAAATTTATTTCTACAATTTTCTTTTAATTTTAATTTCATTTTTTCAATTTTAACTTTTTTCTAATTATAAATAACAACTTCAATTCAATATTAATATAATTTCTACCATTTACATTTAAATTTATATCACATTTATTCTTAAGGATAAAATGGTAATCATCTAATTTTATCCATTAAAATATTTTTTTAACTTATCATACCAATCACATCATACAAAAACTCTCACAAATTCTCATCTCAAAACCATTTAAATCATATTATATATCCCTTAAAACAAACAACACCTCAATTCTCTTTTCAGCGCCTTAAATCTATTCACTCACTCTCTCTCGAATATTCTCCAAACGCACCCTTAGTGATAGATTTTCCAAGGATTCAAGACCTTTCTGATTTTTTTTAATTTTTTATATAAACTATTTGTTTTGGTGAATTTTGCTGTAAAAGAAAACATAATATTGTATAAGTTATGTGCATAAAAAAAAATATTTATTCTAAACATAATTTCCTCACATATCTATATGTTAAATTTTTATGAATGAAATGTTTAAAAAGTTAATGAATGGAAATATTACTTGAAATAAAAAAGAACTAAATGTAAAGTATTTAAATAAATATAATTTTAGTTAGTCATAACTTTTTAATGAGTTATATCTAATTTTCATCGTAAACAATTTTAATATTGGATTTCTAGTATTGATAATCTTTTGATCTTCATATTTTTAAAATTCTATTTGAAAATCATAAATAGAAATAATATCAAAATTAACGGTATAATTAGTTTTAAAATTAAAAAATGATGAGTTTTAATAAAGTTTTCATTCTTTAACTTTTTGTCCTGTTAGATGGAGTATTTCCTTTAAACGATGACTAGGGATGACAACGGGGTGGGGACGGATTTCGTTATCCCATACCCATCGCCATAAAAAAATTTATCCCTATCTCCATACCCAAACTCAACGAGTATTAATTTTAATTAATTTTTATAAAATAATAAAAAATTACGGTAAAAGAAAAGTAATATTATCAAATATTTAAGAAGATGGTTGTTTCTTCAATATCAAATACTTTGAAATAAATTACAATTGTTTACATTTTAGATTAGAATACCAAATAAAATTTCACTAGAACCAAAATATTTATTAAATTTGAAAACATTAATGAAACCTAGTTGATAAAATTTAAAAATATTTTTAAAAAAATATAAAAGAAAAATAAATATTCAAATTAAAATATATTTTAAATGTTTGTTTACTTCAATTTCTTAAATTCTAATCAATATATTTTTTATACACTAATAAAAGTTATGATACATCACTTGATCAAAATGATGCAAAGAACAAATAATAAGCATAATTTCCTCTACTTATCTAAATCATATTAAAAACATAATTCATTTAAATTATATAATTGACATTCATAATCTAGTCATTAGATTAATATATCAATTAGAGTTTCGATCCTAAACTTGTTAAAAATCCTTTATCATATAAAACACAACAATATTCAAGTTCAAGTTCAAGCATTGAAACTGCTTCTCAATCAATCACAAGCTCTACATACAAACAAAAGATCTAGTGACCAAGTTACTTTCACATATAGGTCATTTATCGTATAGTTCTATATCAAAAATTGAAATAGCTTTCTTTATCTAAAATGCTGAATTTTAAAGCAATTTCCAAACTGAGCAACAAGATAATTTCAAAATCTAGGAACTATAATTGAAATTTCGATTGGGTAAAAATGCACCCTAACTCCTCAACTACCGTGAGGTGCAAATTGATCACGAAAGAGATGAACTATGGAGAATAAACTTTAGAGAGAAAGGAACAAAGATATTTTTAGAGAGAGATAAAAGGAAAAGAAGAAAAAAAGAAGGAAGGAGGAATGACGGGGAGAGGGTCTTGGGTTTTACAAATTTGACATGATAATTACATGATATAATGTTATTAGTTCAACACATTTTTAAATGACATAAAATGCTCTAATATTCCTAGTGAGAAACTTCTTTAGAAGACTAGAGTTCAATAATGCTTGTGAGAAATAATAATCAAAGTGGAGGTTTAATTGATTGTAAATGAGCTCGGTACAAATATAATTAGAGCAATATTTTTAACTTACATTAAAGAGAAAAAGTTTGTACTCCAAAAATGAACTTCATAACTTCTAATATAGGGTTGTCATTCAAATTTCAAATAAGACAGTTTTCTATTTCTTTATGTTTTATGATTATTAATAAAAGTCAAGGACAATCATTATGTCATGTTGGTCTATTTCTTCCAAGATTACTTTCTACCCATGGTTAACTATATATAACTTTATCTAGAGTAAAATCTAGGGGTGACAAAACGGGCCGGTCCAACAGGCCAACCCATTAGCCCATGTTAAATGGAACGAGTTGTGTTGAAGATTTCAACCTGTCAACTAGTTCTGACCCGTCCTCTTCCAACCTCTCAATTTGTCAGGCCAAAATATGGGCTAACCTGTTTTGGTCTGTTGGCTCGTTTTTGAAAAAATAAAATATAATAAAAATAATTAAAAAGACTAATTTTTTATATTATATTTTTTAAATGAGTAAATATATATTAGTATTCTAATTTAAATTATTAATACTTACAAATTAAATTTTAATTATTAGTTATAATTGAGTAATTTAACATGTAAATATAATAATTATTTTAATTTATCTAATTAAAGACATTAACACTTAAATTAAAAATTTTAAAAATATTTTATTTAATTAAATATGCTTTTAATATTAATTTGTATGTATATATAAACATATTTTTAAAATAAAAAAATTTGAAAAATTTGAAAAAAAAATTAAAAAAGTTAAAAATATAAAAAAATATGAGAAAAAAATTAACAGGCCCAGCCTGATCGTTAGCCCGTCTTATACGGGGTGACTTATGATTATTTTTCCATTTCTGTTTGATGGGCAGTCCAACTCAGCCTGTTATTTTATTGTTATTTTACGGGTCATGAATGGATAAGGAAAAACAGGTTGGGTTAGCTCGTTTTGTCATCCCTAATGAAATGAAGAAAAGATTTAAAGATACTTATTTTATATGAAAATAATGGTAAACCATGGACCAAAGATTTTTTTTTTTCAAGAATTCTTTGACAATATTTAATTTGAGCAAAGTATAATTATATTATATAGAATACCATATTAACTATACAATATATTTATTATATCTCATTCAATTTAATATCTCTTAAACAAATAAAATATACTTATTAATTATTTTATTAAAGGTAGTCATGTTATAAAAGTTCAAAATTTTATCATCATTTTATATAAGTATTCACATGAAGGACAATTTACAATAATACGAGAAGGGCAATCAAAGAATATATATATATATATATATATATATATATATATATATATATATATATATATATATATATATATATATATATATTCTTATGAAGTTTTTTAAATGGATTATATTTGGAATGATATGCTGTATTTTCGACTATATAACTTATTTTATTTTTTTATATTATTTATTTTATTTTAGTTATGTTTCCTATTATAAAATATCTTATAATTTTTTTTAATATTTTTCATTTAACCAACTTTTGTATTTTATTAATTTATATTTTCAAATTAGTAAGTAAACGTTTCATGAAAAAAAAAAGAGTTAAATAGGATAAAATTGTAATGTAAAGTGTAAGGTCCACTTTTTATTACCCTAATGCTTAAGGGCCTAACCTTGTTTGTTGGGCCTAAGACCGGTCCATAGGGTACCCACCCCAAAGACTTCTTTTCGGCCTCTTCGTTTTCCATTCTGTTCTCACATTACAATCAACTCACTTCTTAAACTCTCCGTTCTTTCTTTTTAGAGCTTTGTTAGGGTTTGAGCTAGTTCCTCTATGGGGTAATCGAACTCTACTTCTGGGTGAGTAGGACTTGAATCTCAAGCTCCATTGTGTTCCTTTTCTGTTTCCAAGTTTTGGTTCCACACTAGTCTCTATCATAGCCTCATCTTCGTTCACCTATATGCTATTTTCAGTTCCGTTAGCTGCTCGTGCTTTAGGTGCTAGTCCGCTAAGGATCTCATTCTCTTCGAGTTAGCGTTTAACCAAGGTAAGGTAAGCTAGGGTTTCATGTCTTTATGATTATTGTGCCTTTTGTTGGACTATCTATTTCCGTGTTCTTAAATGTTCAAATGTTGTTGTGATTGTGTGAATACTATTTGGTGCATTTCTTTGATTGAATCTGGTGGCTGCACGAGTGAGAGCAGGTAAGCTTCTATTGAACTTGCCCAGGTGAGCTGAGAGGTTGTCCAAAACGAAAGCTCTCGCTTAAGCGAGAACAACAACAACTCACCCCCTCTCTGTTTCGAGGGCTCGCCTAAGCGAAGGCCACTCGCCTGAGCGAGAGTAGTCTCGCCTGAGCGAGATGGGCTAGCTTGAATGAGACCTCGACATGACCTCTGTTTGTAGTCTCGTCTAGGCGAGAGCTAGTAGATTGAGTGAGGGGTTCCTCTCGCCTGAGCGAGAGCTCTTTAGCTTGAGCGAGATTTACAGAGTTGATTGTACATGGGTGTGTTTCACATGATTGGATGATTTGTGTGCTTTAAACATTTCAAGTATGATGTCATGTATGCTCTATGTGATATATTGGGTTTTAAATTGATGAGATTGGTATGAATGAATTCATGAAACATGATGGGGTGATTGGTTGGATATTGGTATAAGTCATTATACATGATAAATCTATGGTTGGTTGGTGAGACATGGCTATGGTATGAGTTGGACGTAATTCCATGAGTCTCTTGGTGGATCTCATGGTGGTGCCTTGTGTGATGGACGTAATTCCATGAACCTCTTGGTGAGATCTCATGGTGGTGCCTTGTGTGATGGACGTAATTCCATGGACCTCTTGGTAAGGTTTCATGGTGGTGACGTAGTGTATATAATTAGGTAAGGGTTCAAGTAAGGATTGCATCCTGAAACTCTAAAGAGTCAGTTAGTCTCACATAGAACAGACTGACTCAAGTGGTGAGAGTAGCAAGAGGCCCTAGTCTTTGGCAGGATAATGGCCTTAGATGTTTCAAGGCTAACCTTGTGCATGGTAGGGTGAAACCCATTGGCAATGGCCCTGCAGAGCAGTAGAGGCCACCATAAGTGCAAGCATCTGGTGAATCCGACCGATTATATGTATCCGAATAAATTGAGTCTTAGAGTCTTGTTGTTTGCTATCACATGCTTGGTTGATTTATGTGTTCTTGACTTTTAAATTGTATGCTTAATTGTATGATAAAAACCTTTTCACTCTAGCTTACCCTTCTTGTTTGTGTTGTCTTCTTGTGTGGTTTTTCGTTTTTGCAATGATCATCAATCCCTTAGTGTGAGTAGATATAGGAACTCCTGGTGATTGTAGTGGCGACGAAAATGCTACAGCTTAGTTGGGCATGGTTTGGTATTGGGCTCACTGTTGAGCCCACGTATGAAGTGTCTTCATTATTTTGTAATCCCCTGCTTGTGGGCAAGCCTTTGGATATCCGTTGAAACTCTTATTTTTGTTCGAGCATTGTGAAGTGCCTTTGTTTTCCTCTAAGTGTAATTGGATGATGTAAAATCCTTATACTTTAAGTCTCGTGCCCCTTTGAATATTATATTCTATGCGATGTTTTATTTAATTAGATTTATCTATTAAATGGGACGTTACATTTATGGTATCAGAGCAGTCATTCCTTATAGTCTGTGGACTTGTGTGCTTGCTTCATTTTCGTTGTGTCTTCCTAGTATTGCTAGCTAAGTCTCTCGTCTACTCAAGTTTGATTGATGGTTTTTCTTGTGTGCCTAGTCATATGGCACCCCCTCGCGTAAATCCTCAACCCCCTCAGAGCGATGCACCAGATATCGCAAGGGCGATAGAGGCCATGGTGGCAGCCTTGACCCAACAAAGTAATGCTATGATGCAGCAACATGAAGCTTCTATGCAGTGACATGAGACATCCTTGGAGCAGCAGCAGTTGGTTATGCTGCAGATGAAGGCTGTAAGAGTGGCTTCTGAGGCTGCTCAGAGGCAACATATGGAGGCCCTCTGATAGTTAGAGGAGAGTAGGACCGTTGCCCCTGTCTACGACCTTGAACCTCAACCTCCGCACTTGGAGTGGAGCTTGGAGGATTTTCTGAAGCATCACCTAGCCAAGTTCAATGGCAAAACCAGTCCCGATGTCATAGACCAGTAGCTGAAGGACATGGAGAGGATCTTTGATGCCAAGATGTGCCAAGAGAAGAGCAGGCTTGCCTTTGTAGTGTACATGCTCACTGTAGAGGTAGAAAACTGGTGGGCTAGCATGAAGTCTATTATGGGAGAGAAGTAAGGGCCAATCACATGGGAAGCATTTAGGAGGAAGTTCCTCTCTGAGTACTTCCCTGATAGTGTGAAATACGCTAAGGAGGTGGAGTTCCTCCAACTGACTCAGGGAAACAAATCTGTGGCAAAATATGTAGAGAAGTTCAAACACCTCGGTCGTTTCTACACCATGCTGCTAGATGAGGAGTGGTGATGCAGTAAATTTGAGAACAGTCTCCCAGGAGACATTCGCTTGATGGTGGATCCACTCTCCATCAAGGATTTTGCAGCCTTGGTGTAGAAGGCTAGAGTCATGGAGAGGTAGAAGCTCAACACTCCTAGTAGTAGAGGGTTAGTGGACCATTTGTGTAACACCCCTTTCAAGATGTCACGTGTAAGATATTTTTTTTACATGAAGCACAACCTTCGATACCATCGTATAAGATAGGAATTTTCACCATTATTTTCATCTAAGAAAAACACCTGGTAAAAGATTCACCCAACCTCTTTATTCATCAAGGAGAAAACATAGCTCATATAATCAAATAACTTAAATCGTTCGATGAGGTTAAATATCAAATCCTTCATGTAAAAACTCAAAAACCACTACACTATTACATTTTATTTCAAAGAAACCTCTTCAAAGGTTAAAATACAACTTCCCAAAGCTTCCCCACGAACTCCTCACAGCTAAGCTTCTCCAGCAGTATCTGCATTAACCTCTACTCCCGTATAACGCAAGTCATACAATCATCGCAGGTGGAAACCACATCCACAGACATGCAAGGGTGAGTTAACCATGTATCACATCATATAATAGACATATTAACATGTAACTCATGTAGCAAATTATGATGTAACAAAACTCATTCATAAAGAAAAACACCACCAACACATGTTCTCAACACCACAACTTAAACTCATCAAAATATTACTACCAAGTAATATTTAACGGTATTACATTCTCTCATAGCTAACCATTATACCTTTTCTACGCACCAATGCCTCTAGGAAAAGTCCATTCCACTGCTTTCCATAGACTTACTAGCAACAACTCCACCCGCTCGACAAAGCCTTGGGTGGAGCACTCTTGCTAAGCTCATGCCAAAGACTTACAAGGGAATGAAACCCCTTTATCCTGACTCGACAAAGTCCTCTAGGTAAAGAAACCATCATGGCTTTACAATTATTAAAGAGTTCATAGTGTCTCATCACATATGTACACCCATACATATCATACCTCAACACATGATCAAACATACCTCGACTCATCATGCAATTAAATCATATCGTGTCGCATCATCATCAGATTAATCATAAATCATTATCTTAGCATAACCCCAAGCATTATTCCCTTACACTTAAGGATAATAACATACAATTTACCCAACAATTCTGCACTAAATAATACATAAACAACACATTTTTTAACTACCACCAACATCATGTTAAAACAAACCACGACAACAAAATAGTAAGTTCCACGTGTGACCAGTGGAGTTTTCCACAACCTATGGATTTAGCTGTAGAAAACAAAAATGCGAACCAATGAGCTCTACAAGTGACTTGTGGATCACAACCTGTGAATTTAACTTCGAATATACAAGAGTCAAAACAACGAATCCCACAAGTGACCAGTGGATTCTCCCACAACCTGTAGATTTGGCTTCGAATGCGCAAGAGTCAAAATAGTGAGTTCCACAAGTGACTAGGGTATTTTACAACAACCTGTTGATTTGACTTCGAAAAATGAAAGAGGCAAACCAAGAACTAAAATTCACCCAAGCATTGACACAACTGATGGATTCTTAATAAACTCATAAAATCTTACTACACTTGAACCTAAATTAACAATACCCTTAGGAACCATACTCACTCCACTAACTTTATCCAAGACCCGAAATTTAACCAATTCATAGTACTTTAACACAAATCATAATTTCATCATCATAAGAAAACATCTCCAATTGCTATTACACCATGGATTCCCCATATACTGAAGAAAAACAACAAAACAATTTTATTCCATGCAACATTTCACCTATACTTTTCTAAATGATAAAATCCAGTTCATAAAATACTTTAAACAAAATTTCTAATCAACTTACCACCAACGTCCAACACTTCACAAAATTCCGTAGCCTTAACCAAAAACCCATATAAAATCATGCTTACCTCAACCATAATTAACACTCCAATGAAAACAAGTTATATTTACAACCATTTCCCCAACCTCAAATAAATTCACATGGTAACAAGATGAATATCAAAATCCCTAATTTCCCAATTGATTCATCCAAATCAAAAATTAAAGTAATTAGATTAAACATCTTAATCCCATCCTTAAAAACAAATTTTTCCATCTATCTCATCTCAAATTCACCACAAAAATTTGACAGCAATTGTAGACAAAAAAAAAAAATCTGTTCTTATCTATAAACTTAATCCCAAACAACACTACCACCATGACTTCAACCATTAAAGAAACTTGTTATCATCTCCATCCATAAGAACAAAATTACCCTTTTATAATTCCATATTTTCAAATGGTACTAATAATGAGAACACGACTTAACACCTCCTTACACCAAAACATAACCCAAAGATGCATTTCACAATTCCTTCATTCCATAAATCAATTTACAATCATTTCTCAACACATAATCATGTAATATCAAGAAAATGATTTAGCATCTCTCACACGAAAAACCCAACATTCTTTTACCACAAGGATAAACACTTCTTATCTCATATACAATACATTCATCATATAAATAAATAACTATAGATACAAGGTGTAGCTCCCCTTACCTAGAATTCTTGAAATGTGATCACCTTAACTTGATCTACCCTATTTCACTCTCAGTCCACCGTTACCTCCAGTAATTTCTGCAGTTCCTCTTTTCTTTGCTCTTAACTTATGTTTTTCTTCCTCTCTCCCAAGCCCCAAATTCCAATTTTTAACTTAGCTAAAAATGACCCTCTACTTTCCCTTACCAGGCTATGAAAAAAATAAATAAAATAAAAAACTTATTGTTGTACTGCATAATTTTCCTTCAGTTTCCCATTTTCACATTTTCACTTCTCCTGAATGTTTCGCCTCCCTAAGCATATCATGAATTTACTAAAAAAAATAAGACTTTATTTTCCCCTTTTTTTTTCTAACCAAGATTTGAACTCACAACCCCCAAGACTTAAATAACACTCCAACTTATATGACCATCATGTGTTTCTTGTTAATCCACACGCACCACAAAATTACAATGTACTCGCATATTCATTGCATTCAAGAAAGCAGCCAAAACAATATTCTTAAATGTGGCAATTAAAATTGCTAAGTTCCTATAGGAATACTTCACGTTCAAGCACACACATGAGCATATCTTAAGCAATTATAAAATAATAAAAAATTTATAATTATTCTAACGTGCACAAAAGAATCAAACCCAAGACCTCCAAATCCCATGGCAAAGTTCTAACCAACTATGCTACTCTCCATCTTTGTTATGAACTTGTATATCAATTCAATTAATATTCCTCGCATCCAATTATCCCTTAGAATTATAATTATTTTCCTGGGTCTTACATTCTCCCCAACCCAAAGAATTTTCGCCCTCGAAAATTGTACTTACCAGGATTCATATACGGATATGACTTCATGTTATCTTCCAATTCCCAAGTTGCTTCTTTTGTTACTTCATCCCAAATCCCAAAGCACCTTGACAGTACAAATTTCTTTCCCTCGAAGCTTTTTGACTTGCACATCTAGCACCTGCATTGGCCCAGCGTCTAGGGTTAAGTCTTCTCTAATCTAAACTTCATCCTCCTCTAGCACATTCGTAGGATTAAAGACGTACTTCCTCAGTTGCGATACATGGAACACGTTATGCAAGTTTGCCAATTGCGGTGGCAGCGCAATCTCATAAGCTACTGGACCAATCCTCTTGAGAATTTAATATGGCCCAGGAAACTTCGGTGTCAACTTCTTTGATCTGATTGCTCTTCGGACACTAGTTGTCGGAGTCACTCGGAGAAATACATGATCTTCCACCTTAAATTCAAGTGATATTCTTCTCTTATCAGCATATGACTTCTGTCTACTTTGAGTTTTCTCGCATTCGATCTTAGATCAACTTAACTTTCTCCGTAGTTTGCTGCAACAACTCTGGTCCTATGGTCACCTATTCTCCATTCTGATACCAACACAATGGTGTTTGACACCTTCTTCCATACAAAGCTTCATATGGTGCCATCCCAATGCTAGAGTGGTAACTATTATTATACGTGAACTCCACCAAGGATAAAATCTCACTCCAACTACCCAAATGATCCAGTACACAAGCCCACTGAATAGTTCTCTCAGATTGTCCATCTGTTTGAGGATGATTTGCGAAACTCATCCTCAATTGTGTACCTAGAGCTCCCTACAATCCTCAACTTTTCGCCTCCCTAGGTGTATCACGAATTTACTAAAAAAAAATAGAATTTATTTTCCCCCCTTTTTTTTCTAACCAAGATTTGAACTCACAACCCCCAAGACTCAAATAACACTCCAACCCATATAACCATCATGTGTTTCTTGTTAATCCACATGCACCACAAAATTACAATGTACTTGCATATTCATTGCATTCAAGAAAGCAACTAAAACAATATTCCTAAATGTGGCAATTAAAATTGCTAAGTTCCTATAGGCATACTTCACGTTCAAACACACACATGAGGACATCCTAAGCAATTATAAAATAATAGAAAATTTATAATTATTCTAACGTGCACATAAGAGTCAAACCCAAGACCTCCAAATCCCATGGCAAAGTTCTAACCAACTATGCTACTCTCCACCTTTGTTATGAACTTGTATATAAATTCAATTAATATTCCTCGCATCCAATTAATAGTCCACCCTTACTTACTGAGTCTATGTCAATCTAGTTATGTCTTGGCTGCCATGATTGTTCTATTTTAACTTATTCAAGTTAGATAATCATTACTCCTTATATGATACCATCGTTCCCCAATTGCTTTGGATAATGAGATAATGTATACAAGACAACTCTGGGTATAATGTGTCTATCAATGAACCTTACTTGTTCTGTTCAATACTTGTATAGTTGTCTCAGTATAACCTTTCCAATTAGTGACACTATTCAACTTTGTTGTTAAAGATTCAAGTAGGTAATTGCATACTGTACTAGATAATTCTATTTTTCTGCACTATAAACTCACTCTAATATGTTCATAGTGGCTATTTGGCTTTACCAACCTAGTTAATAACCTCACCCATGATAGACTCATCTTACTATTTCATAGTGTTTTTAATAATTGACATGGACACCGACACCACTCAAAATACAAGAATGTTACACTCGAAAGTTTATATTTCATTCATGACATGCGTTCAACTATGCTAAATATAATATTTTGTCTACGTCTACGTTTCTTTAAATAAATATTACTCTATTTTTATGGTTTCATATGGCTTATATAATTGATAGTCAAACTCTTTTTTCTATTTTCCATTTATTTCCATTAGGTGATGTCGCAACCGAGATCACAGTGGGATGGCGAAAATAACTTAAAAGGTACATAGGAGTCGCCACCATAGTTTATTATGGAAAACTATAGAAAAAAAGAATGGTCTTCGAAACCAAATATGGATTTGGGAGTTGGTTAGGTTTGGGGAAGGTATTAGCACCCCACAACGCCTGTCTTAAAACGGTTCCCTCTTTAATTAGGTGCGCAAGATAGAATTTGATGCTTAAAATATTTGTTGTTCCCTGAAAAATCAAACAAAATAAAAAAAAAACACATACAAAAATAATAAATATTAAAAACAAAAATATTTTTTTTTATTTTTTTGGCCCGACGAGAATTGTACCTCGCTCCTACGTATTTCCATTTGGAAAATTAGGGATAACGTAGTTCTTTATAAAAAAAAGTTGTTTGACATTATTATTATTTGATAAATTCTAGATTTACACACACACACATACATATATATATATATATATATATATATATATATATATATATACATATATATATATATATATATATATATATATATATATATATACATATATATATATATATATACATATATATATATATATATATATATTATTAATATCAAGAGAATCCGAGATTCTACATGTAAAAGATTTAATTATCAAGTAAATCCGAGACTTGACATGATATTCAAAAATAATTTTATAATTTTTATTTTTTATTATTATTAATTTTTTTTAAAAAAGAATTAAAAGCATATGAATGAGTGTTTTGATTATCAAGCAAGTCCAAGACTTGACATGACATTCAATACTCATATAAAAGAAATAATATAATTATTTATTTATTTTTTATTATTATTTTTTTAAAAGAGAATTAAAGCCTACGAAAAATCCTTTCTAATGACCAAGATTATGGCATCCCAAATAAAAGGAAAGAGAAGGGTTGAGCATATCAATGACGAACCCAAACCCAAAATCACCTAATGTTCAAACCCGAAACACATTTAGTCATACAACAGGTCAATCGATCATACATTTGATATTATAAGAGAGCCTGAGCAATAAATGAATAACATTAGGAGCAAAGAGAATTTATCTTTCATGGTCACGAATAGAGCAAAACTGACTGAAAGGATTTTGCGTGTGTGCTCTGGTAATAAAAAAGAAGAGAGGTTTTTTGAATTTTTTTCTTTGTCTTGCATTGGAGAGGTTTTGTGCTTATATAGGCACTTGGGATATCACTGAAATCCTAGTCTTTAATTATAATAAAATACATGAGGAAGGAATCGGTCTTGATGAAACATATTATAGAAATTAAATCGTTGCATAATATAGAGGGTATTGATTATAGTTATTAACAAAATATTGCCTATAATTACTAGAATCATATATTTTCTAGTACACGAAGATTGTAACATCCCTACTGGACATTACTTAATTAAATAAATAAATAAGAATGGAAATTCAAAAGTCGTCATTTATTATTCTCAAAACGCGAAAAAATTTAAAATGTTAAACAACACAAACAAATTTATGAAAATAGTAGTAATAAAAGTATTACAATCTCCAAAATCCAATACAATGGTAAAATAAAACATGGTAAAATCCCTAGCTCTAGTCTCCAAGCTAGCCCTCGCTCTATCGTCTGTGCATCCACAACATCACCTGTATCATCATCTGCTCCCGTGTAACGAATCACACGATCATCGCCAATCACAAACATAAAGGATGAGCTTATACACAAAATAAAATAGATATAAATAATATAAAAGTATTTCACCCATCTTATTCATTCTATTTTGTTCTTGGCCAAGACCTTATCCCCAAGGCTTTTCAACCTTCACAACACACAAATGGTTAGCCTCAGATTCAGGATTTATGATGCTCACACGAACCTGCCCGCTCGTGGTCCTGCCTCTACGAACCTCCTCGCTCCTATTCCTACTCTACGAACCTCTCGCTAGTAGTCCTACTCTATGGACCTGCCTGCCCGTAGCCCAACATATGTGATCTACCAACTACGTACTTCCCCGCACGCAACATCTCTCAAGTGTGAGCACGAAACATACGAACCTACCTCCCTTATATCCCCACACGAGAGTAACTGGATATGAACTTCCCTGCTCATATCATCACATGTTCAACACCATCCATGAACCTACCCGCTCATGGCACAACATCTCCTGATCCAAGTATAACATCATTGTTTAAACACATCGCACAAGTCATAGACCGCATCTTTATCGCCTAGCGCAGCCTAGGGGACGCCAGGCGAAACCAGTGCAGACCGCCTGGCGATTCTCGCTTGCCGCTAGGCGCCAAGCTCCAGACAGACCAACTGTTTCAGGGTCTGTCACCTGGCGGAACATACCTTGCCGCCAGGCGCCACACACACCTACTCGTGCCGCTAGGCGCTATATTAGTAGCGAATTTCTACTAGTTTTATCACCTAACATAGCTTGGTCTACGTACCAAAGCCATCCCAACATCTAGAAATACACTCATCAAATCATAAACACTCATATGGTTCAAGTGTCTATTATTCACAATTATCAAGTCCTTTAATCAAGGCCTATGCTTTTACCAATTACTTCAACATATCATAATACTCCCAATCAAACCTATGGGATAGACCCCAAACCCAATACCTTACAATTAAACAGTTTATTACTCCTGCTCCACAATGATACTAACACTTTTCCATCAATTACCTTTCCAATTAATTTGCACAATTATTATGAATTCCTTTACCTGCCATATTAAAATCTCCCAAGGTTTTCAATCTGTCATTCAACGAAATCTTACCATCCCAGCTCTTACAACCCTAATTACCATTATCCTTCATTTTGTTTTAGATTCTAGACCCATATTGCCTACCAAATACACCTACTATGCCTATAATTTCTCATCATTTACATTTCTACCTTTTTAGTTTATTACAACTTAAGCATACTATTCTCGTTTCCCCAAATTTCACATCACTGTTTAATACCCGAATCACCATTCCACGCATCCACAACTGTCATGCGACGTATCAGAAGTGGAGAAAATTCCCAGTTTCTTCTTAATGTGGAATCCCTTACTCCTTGCCGTCTCGTCTCACCGCACACTAGACCGAAATCGTTCGTCATCCTAATATTAAGTATGTATAGAATAATGCCAAGAATAAATGCCATTTACCCGCTGGAATTTCAAATTCCCAATTGTCCTCTTTCATCCCTTCTCACAATTCATAAACACCCATTCGCCATTGTCAATCAATTATTAAATCGCATAATTCCATTCAATTAGTAACATTCATCATCACATACAAAGATTAAAGCAAAATTTTCAGAGGTCGCAAGGACTCCTACATCAAATAACATCAAATAGTCGCGAGCGGCATCGCGCCACCTGGCAGATATTCATCGCCGCCAAGCGGTTCATGCCAGAACCAAGAACAAAGACAACATCTGACGTGTCGCTTGGTGGTAGGGGTTCAGCCGTCAGGCGGTTTCTGGGGAAAACCCCAGAAACTCCCGAAAAATTAACACATAAAGGAGTGGAAATCATGCAATATTACATGTCAATGCATAGTTATTCGAACACAAAATAAAAACATAGAAGAAAACTCCCCTTACTTGGATTCCTTGCTCCAAATTCGAATTTGATGTGTGTCTCTAACCCAAAAGCTCTCTTCACCTTTGCCTTCACCCCAAACAATGCTTCCACTCCAATTCTTCTGTTTCACCAATTCGAATTCCCTAAGATCCTTCTGCTCAGTGGTTCACACGAAAATTCCAGGCCTCCCTCTCTCTAATTCCCATCTCTCTCAAGGTTGATGCTTTCTTAATTATCCCATTAACCTATTAAAACGAATTTAATTATAATTTGGCTTAGTGGTTATTCAATAATCATTAACAAAATGTTTTTAGCCCCCTAAGCTACCTCTCTTGGCTACTAGGGTTCCTAAACCCTTTCATATCCATGCCAAAAGAAAACTTGGCAAAAAGAGAGTTAATTCATCCTTAGCAAGGCTTGAACCCACAACCATTCAATCACAAAGCCAATACACAACCAACTCAACTAATCATTTTTCATGATAATTCCTATAATTTTAGGATTACATTATCACCAACCACATTCAAACATATCATTAAAATAATGCACAATTAAAATAACATACAATTAGCATACCTAGGACTTGAACATAAGTCCTTTCACACAACCAAGTACTCTCAACCACTTAAGCTAGTACTTTTTCACATCATAGCATTCCACATTAAATGCCTTAAATGCTTCTACTACCTACATTTATTAAATAATTATTTAATTAATTATTTAAATTTCTCGGGTCTTACAAAGATCCTGATCAAATCATAATATAATATTCATATAATTGATTCTAATTATTATGAGGAATATTATCTTCCAATTATTAAAATTGTACCATTCTCTAGAAAACAATATTACCAAGAATATTTGCTTCTGATTATTAAAATAATATATTCTTTGACTGAAAAACTCGATAAGACACATCACATAAGCATAAATTCAAGATATTTATTCTAATTATTATGAAGAATATTGCTTCTAATATTATACCCTTGTCTAAAAACAGAAATTATAAAATGTCATTTTCTGACGTGTCATGTGAAGAGTGTAAATAGCAAATCAGTAGGGTGAAAATATGTATAAAACATTTAGGCCCATGATAGGGGTGTGATAATTAAAAACAAATTAGATTCTCCCTTCTCTTTTTTCATGGTATAATTAAAATTAAAAAAATCTACCATCAATAAAAAACATATTTATTTTATTTTATTATTTTTTTATATATTTTTATATTTATATTTTTTTTAACAAAAAAAAAAGCATTTACTCAAACAAAATTGGGTGTTGATAGGTGAAATTGTTGGAAATTGACATTAGAGTGGTTATGATGCACTAAGCTCACTCCTACCCATCTATCACATTGTTCCCAAACTCTCTTATTTTGCAACCAAAAAATAAATGAGCAGTCTCCTCATTTTTATTCCATAGCTGACATAAGTTGTTACCAAATGTACTCAATTATACGAAAAATTTACCTTTGTTGGTACCCTATCTGGAAACACTCTCCATATGAAGTGTTGTGCAGTTGGGAGAGCCTTGAAACTCTGGTAAGATTTTAACATGTTAGTATTTCCCCCACCTAGATTGTATTATTGTATGTGTTATGCAAACCTTACCGTATATATTCCTTCCTCACCTTCCTTCCAAACCCAAGTATACCCATTTTGTCTTTTAAAGGACTGACTTGTTATTTCCTTCATAAATTGTTGTTCTTTCTATGTCTCTCCTCCATGTCAAATTCAATTCCTAGATGCTATCTTTCCAATCCCCCAATTCTATTGTATTTTTTTTCTTAAGATAGTGTGTAATCTAGTAAACCTATAGTTGAGCGACATTTCTTCTACCTATTTGTCCTCCCAAAATTTGATCTTGTTTTCTATGCCCACTACATTGTTATCAAACCAACTTGCTTGTTGCCTTTTCTCTATAGTTTATCCATCCCTCTCCACCACGATTTATCATTTTCTTTATTTTTGACGTTTAAGTTCCTCTATGACACATATTTAGAGTCTAAGACATCCTTCCATGGGCCCTTATTTTCACTCCTAATCTCCATTTCCATTTTTCTAATAAAGTTGTGTTAAAATTTCTCTGTCTCTTATTCCTAGCCCACCTTCTTCATCTTATTTACACAAGTTTTCCCACTTAATCCAATTTATCTTTCTGTCCTCAGACTCCCATCTCTAGAGAAATTTCCTTTACATTTTTGTGATCTCTTTGCATATACATTTTGACGCATTAACGAAGGATGGATAAAATAATGAAAGGACTTGAATTACAAACTAAAATGGGACATACACAACTAGTAAAACATAGTAGTCTACCTTTCCATCTAGTAAGGTTATTCCTAATTTTTTCACCACATCTTGCTATAGTTTTGGTTTCTTTGGTTCACCCCTATAAGCATTTTTAGGTACTTGAATGAGATTTTCATATAGTCATAATTTAATATTTTGGATAAGTTTTTCCAATACATCATCCTCTATCCCCATTCCTCCTATTTTGCTTTTTTGGAAGTTAACCCTTAGTCCTAACAATAACTCAAAGCTTCTCAAAATGTTTTCTATAACCATTAAAGAAAACACATGCACTACGCACATATGTGTTCACTTTTTTTAATTTTAAAAATAAATATAACTAATTTTTTAAATTTTATTATAAATGTTTTTTTATTTATTTTGTAAATAATTTTTTTATTAAGGATGCTTATTTTAGTTTAAAAGTGATTAATTTAAAAGAAAAATTAAATGAATGAATAAGTTAAATCTATGAAAGCGATTATTTAAAAGGTAAAAATGGTAAAACAATTTTTTAATTTAAAAAACCGGTTATTTATTAAAGGGTAAAATTGGGAATAAAAATGTGGACACCAAAATAGGGTATCCCCTTTATATATAGGTATAGATGATATTTTTAACCTTAACCTCAAACAAATAATGTGTAATTGGTGAACTGTAATGGGTTTACCATAATTCCTTTATTCGTAATTCTTACTCCTTTAAATATATGGTTGTTAGTCGTGTGTCTTATAATCCTTGTTCACCCGTTTGATACTATATATTAGTAATAAGAATGGGGTCATTGGGGTCCCTTGTTTCGATCTTCTTGTGAACTTAATTTCTCAAGTTCGATTGTGATAATCAAATAGAGATTGTGGATGATTTCATACATGCTTTTGTCTAGCCAATCCATTTATTGCAAAAACCTAGTTTACCCATCATATAGTACATATAAAAAGTCTTAAAGTCCCAACTCCTTCGATTGTAGGCTTTTTCATTGTCCACATTGACTATTGCCATGCTCTTCTTCTTCCTTCACTCTCTTCCAAACTTCATTAGCTACAAGGATGTTATCTAACATTCATCTCCCTTTAATATTATTGATTGTGATTTATTTATAATTTTTAAAAACACTCTCTTCAATCTGTTTATCAACATTTTATTGATGATTTTATACACAATTTTGGTTTATAATTTGAAAATATGCCTAAAAAAGTGGATGTAAGAATGAGAATATTTTTTTCCACCTGTTACCTCTTCATTACTTTATTTACTACAATAATTTGAATTATAAGTCTCTATTGCTAATATTTTTAATTTAATCTCTCTCAACTTATTTAGTGAGAAAAATATGTTGTTACTAGCGCAAAAGGAACTAGAAGCACTGAGTAAATTTTATTTTTATGATGTCCAAAAAGGTAAAGTGTACATGACATGTATGTCTCCCAAAGTGTAAGGCCAAGCTAAAATGCATTATAATCAATATAATCTGAGCATAATCCATCATGAATAAATGTGGCGCGAATTTTCAAAACATCTGAAAATTGTGAAGTTAATCTATTAGACAAATAATCTAATAGTGTAGAAGGCTAATCTATTATGCCACTAATAAAATCGATTAAATATATAAGAACTGAATTTTGATCATCACAATGGATTTTCTAACTTCATGAAAAAAAAAAACTCATTCTAAAAAAGATTAGTGAAAGTTTTCTTGGAGCATAATGACTAAAACAACTAGATCTTTTCAAGATCCTTCAAGATTGCGTTGACTCAAATTGATCTTGGCTCTGTTTAGGAAGTTGGTGTGAGATCTGATTGTACAAGTGTATCCAATCTAGTCATTGTTGTTGAATTTCAATTCTGTTATTTGGAAATCACTAAGTGTATGTAGCCTTACATAAGAGCATTTTTCTTGATTGGTTTTTGAAGTGTTTTGTGTCCAAGAGTTAAGATTGATTAGAAGTTTTGTTAATCTTGTAATTCTTTTGAGACATGGTGAAAAAAATTCTCTAGCTAAGGTTGCTAGGGTAAACTGGATGTAGATTCCAAAGAATCGAACCAATGTAAATCCTAGTGTTTATGTGTTTTACCTTTCCCTTACCTCATTTTTATATGGTACAAAGAATCCAACACTTTGGAATCCAATTACATTGTGTTAATAAGTTTTAAACTGATTTTGAAAAGATTAAATCAAGTGAAATTTTTAAGTACCAATTCAACCCCCTATTGATTTGAGAAGATTAGCCATATCATTTTAACAATTAGAGTTGATTAATCGCAAGATAATCGATTAAAAGATCTTGATCATGGCTAATGTTCCACAAACTCTTTCTGAAGCAACTTCAATTAATAGACCACCACTGCTTGCTGGAGAAAACTATCGTTTCTAGAAAATACGATTAAATTTTTTTGATAAAAAGGTGTATGGGATGCTATAGTAAATTAACCCTTGGTACCTACAAAATCTGCAGATGGCAATACTGTTCCTAAACATTTTCCTCATGGACTCTTGATGAAAATAAAAGAGCTCAGTATGATGTAAGAGTTAAAAACATAATTTCATCTGCACTAACATTGGATGAATTTTACAGTGTGTCAATTTGTGAATTAGCGAAATAAATGTGGGATGTGTTAGAGGTGACACATGAAGGAACAAATGAGGTTAAAAAAGCTAAAAATAAAAATCCCATTCAAGAATATGAGATGATTAGGATGAAGGTTGAAGAAACAATCTATGAAGTTCAAAAAAGATTCACTCACATAGTGAATCATCTTCTAGCTTTGGAAAAAACCTTTGATAAGGAAGAGTTGAACATCAAGATTCTAAAAAGTTTATGTAAAGCATGGCAACCCAAGGTCACTGCTATATCATAATCTAGAGACCTTATAAGCATGAATGTGGCAACCCTCTTTGGAAAGTTAAGGGAATATGAATTAGAACTAGGAAGACTGAAAGAGGAAGAGAAAGGAGATAAAAGGAAAAATATTGCATTAAAAGGAACATTAAAATCTGCCAACAAAAGCAAAACAAACAAAGCTAAAACCATGGGAGATCAAGATGATGGGAACTCTGACAATGAGACTCTGAATATGATGGTAAAATGATTCTCTTAATTTCTGAAATACAAAAATAAAGTTAATTCAAAATTTGAAGGCAACAAAAGATTCTCCAAGAAACAAGACCAACCTACCATACCAACATGTTATGAATGTGGTAAAGCTAGCCATATTAAACTTGGCTGCCCAGTTCTTAAGCTCAAACATAAATTGGAAGAAAAGAGTGAAGTTGCCAACAAATCTAAGAAAGTGAAGAAGGTCTATATTTCTTGGGAGGATAATGATTCCAGCACTTCTAGTGAATCAAGTGATAGTAGTGAAGAAGAAACAAATCTTTGCTTGATGGTTGAGATTAAATCATTGGCTAGTGGTGCAACTAGTTTTTTGCTTGATGTATATAATTAATTGCATGAAGTAGCCAGAAAGTTACAATACTCAAATAATAGACATAAAGGTCAAAATAGATGGCTTGAAAACAAATTGAAACAACTAGAAGCAGAAAATGAAAGTTTGAAAACTAATCTAGAAAGCCTAGTAAAGGGCATAAATAACATGGCATGTAATTGCAAAAAAATGTGGTAGGTTGTGAAAATTATCCAAGGCAATTAGAAAAAATCAAATATTTGATGAATACTCTTACTAGATTTACTTTAAGAAGAAATAATCTTGACGTTGTTCTAAGTTGATGACAATGAAGTGTTTTAAATAAAGAAGGTATATGTTATGCTGAACATGCTATTAGATTACAATCTAGAAAATTTACTAACATGAGTAAACCATCTTCTATTGTATGCTTTTACTGTTGTGAGCTTGGTCATCCATCAAATAGGTGCTATTTCAAGAAACATGATGTTGATGAAGGTAAATATAAATGGATACCTAAAGAGTTAAATGATTTGTCTAACATGAAAGGACCCAAAATCAATTGGGTACTTGCATAATCTTTTTAATCTGTCCTGCAGTTAGGTCTAGAATCTAAGGATTCAATGTGGTATTTGGATAGTGGCTGCTCAAGACATATGACAAGTAATGTAAAGAAATTCAGCAAAATATCATGCAAAGCAAATGGTTATGACACCTATGATGATAATAACAAAGGTAAAATTTTGGGTGCAGGCAAGGTAAAGAATTCTTCTTTTATAGTAGTTAAGAATGTATTGTTCGTTGAGGGGCTTAAACATAATTTGCTTAGCATCAATCAATTATGTGATAAAGGGTTGAGAGTGACTTTTGAGACTAATCATTGCTTGATATGTTTTGTATCATCAAATGAAATAGTGCTTATTGGGAGAAGAATTCAGAATATCTACACAATTGATTTTGAAAATATTGATTTTAATTCCATTATATGCTTGTTTGCTAAAAAGGATGATTCATGGATTTGACATAAAAGGCTTGCACATTCATATGGCACATTTAAACAAACCGGTTTCAAAAAATTAGTAAATAGCTTGTCTGAAATTAATTTGAACAAAATTGACTATATGATGTTTGTCAAAATGGTAAGCAAGTAAAGGCTTCTTTCAAATCAAAGCAACATGTTTCTACATCTAATCAAGTTGAATTGATACAAATGGATCTATTTCGACCATCTACAACTAGGAGCATTGGTGGAAATTACTATGCTTTAGTTTTGGTTGATGATTTTTCAAGGTTTACTTGGACATTCTTTATCTCAGCTAAAAATGATACATTCAAAGTCTTTAAGAAATTTTATAATGCTGTACAAAATGAAAAATATTTACAAATAAAATATATTAGAAGTGATCATAGGGTGAATTTCAAAATATAGTTTTTGAAACTTTTTGTGAAGAAAATGGTATTTTACAGAATTTCTTAGCTCCTACAACACCACAACAAAATGGTGTTGTAGAAAGGAAAAACGAATCTTTGGAAGCAGAAATATGTTTTTGATGATGTCGAAAAAGGCAAAGTGTACATGACATGTATGTCTCCCAAAGTATAGGATAGAAGTTGAGTTGACTCTAGTGTAAGGTCAAACTAAAATCCATTAGAATCAATATAATCTTAGCATAATCCATTATGAACAAATGTGGCATAAATTTTCAAAATATCTGAAAGTTGTCAAGTTAATTTATTAGATAAATAATCTAATAGATTAGAAGACTAATCTATTATGCCACTAATGAAATAGATTAAATATATCAAAATTGAATATTGATCATTAAAATGGCTTTTCTGACTTGATGAAAAAAAAATTTATTATGAAAAAGATCAGTGAAAGTTTTCTAGGAGCACATTGAAAGAAGCAATTGGGTTTTCTCAAGATCGTTCAAGATATCATTGAATCAAATTGATCTTGGTTGGGCTTAGGAAGTTGGTGCGAGATTTGATTGTACAAGTGTATTCAATCTAGTTAATGTTTGTTAAATTTCATTTTTGTTATTTGGAAATCACTAAGTATATGAATGTGTTACTACAAGTGTGTCCTTGAGTAAGAGCATTTTTCTTGATTAGTTGGTCAAGTATTTTGTGTCCTAGAGTTAAGATTGATTAGGTGTTATGTTAATCTTGTAATTCTTTTAATCTTGTAATTCTTTTGAGACTTAGTAAAAAAATGTTTTCAAGCTAAAGTTGCTAGGGTAAACTGGATGTAAATTCCAAGGAACAAAACCAGTATAAATATGTGTTTGTGTGTTTTATCTTTCCTTTACCTCATTTTGATATGGTATAAAGAATCCAACACTTGAGCATCCAATTACATTGTGTTAACAAACTGATTTTTAAAAGATCAAATCAAGCTAAACTTTTAAATACCAATTCAACCCCCTCTTGGTTTGAGAAGATTGACCATATCATTTTAACAAAATATAAATATTATACATTTCAATTTATTTTTCAAGTAAGAAAGAAGCTCTAGTAAAAGTAGATTAGAAAATGAATCATGTTCCTACAGAGAACAAACAAGATAAGTTAGGCAGAAGTGTCACCTTACCCATATAGTCCGTTATCTCCTCAGTTGGTCTCTTTCCGGTTGGCACATGTCTGCTTGGACCCGGGAGGGGTTACCTGCAGAAGGGACTCCGAAGCTTAAGTAAGCCAAAGCTCTCAAAAAGTCAAATCAGGTGATTAATGGAGTAATGAATGCGTACCTTTAATTATTGGGATCCATGCGTATTTATAGAGTATTAATTATGTCTGGCCATGTCATGGGCTAGGCCCTAGTTTGGGCTGTAGGTGGGCCTGGGCCCTAGCCCAGGCCCTTAGTTCGATTATTGTGGGCTCATTAGATATCAGAGGGATTTGATTTAGCTAAGTGTCTTAAGGTTGTCGGCTTGAACCGACTACTCTCTTTAGCGGTCTGTATATGTTGTCTTAGGTGGGTTATTCCTCTTAGCGTCTTATGTTACTGGTTCAGGCCGGCTAGGCCTAAGTCAGCTCAGGCCGGTTACTTAAATGATTCTACGTGTAAACATGGTGATCGTTTATTATTATTTTACTAAGTTGGCCCGGTGTGGTACAAATCAGATTAATGAACATTCATCAATTATATTCTTACTATAGAACTAAGAGAAAGAAACCCATTCACTGGTTAGCTACTTCAAAGATGCTCTACCTCTTTCCTTCAAGAGAGAAAGTCACTTTTATCATACCATTCTTTTTATTCCTTTATGGGCTTCTCAAAGTATTTCTATGCCTATTTTTCAACGTACTTTCAAGAGCTATATGTCTAAAAGAATTTAGCTTTTTATACGGATTTTTTATTTCTTAATTTCAATTCCTAAGAAATCCCGTTGTGGGTAATTAATGTTATGTAAATTTCATAATCCAGGATTTTTTTTTTTGCATATTAAAATAATGATTTCTCTTGTTAAAGTGATTATCTGACAGAAACTGTTTTATTACCCTATATGGCCTTCTGTTTATGGTTTGTATTTGTTTGCTATACAATGCTAGAGAGCATGATATTCTAGTTTTTTTCTGAACAATTGTCATACCCATGGTTGTTTGAGTTTTGGCACTTCTTCTTGTACCTTTCATTGATCAATAATGCATCTTTGTCGGTCAAAAAAATGAAGAAAAAATTTATGAAATAAAATCCTGAATAAAGTTCCCAAGAGTAAAATATAACATTTTTGCAAATGAAAAATCTGTAGGTTCGGCATGAAAATCTCCAACTAGTCAGAAAGAACTAAAACAAAATTCTGAAAAACTGTTAATTCAGTCATAATTCAACAGAAAAATCTGTAAACATTGTATACAAAATTAATTTCCAGCATTAAAGATTCCACAATTCAAATAACATTATTCTATTTATTTTTTTCATTGATAAGTAATTAAACTTTATATCAAAGTAATCTAATAACTATATGTTATATCAAGCGAAATACCAAACAATGCATTTACCATGATGATTATAATGATGATAATGTTGATCATCATCTTGATCAGATGAAAAATCCCAAGAAATGAAAACTACAAAGGAAAGTAACATTTAAGTAAAGAACTTGCATATATATGATTGTTTATTACATCCAAGTATTTATTCACCCTTAATGTGCTGTTTAGTTATTTGTTAATAAAACGTCATTATTAACTAATCTACATATAAAATGCTAAAAAGTATATTCATTGTAATTAAGTCTTATTACACTAGGTGAAAGTTGATAGCATAACTGCACAAAAATTTCCATCTTTATCATGCTATATATCTTAACCAATTAGTCCAATATCTTCTTCTTCACAAAAAAAAAAAAAAATGTAATCTATTTTTGTTTCATTTTCTGAACCATTATAATTGTTTTTCTGTCATTATTTTCTCAATAGGTTCTCTTCTAGCAAAAATGTCTAAAGAAAATTTGATACATTGAGTTGGAATATTCACTGTCATATCCTCTTAAAGAACTGGTCTAAAGATGTATTTATAAATTCAAAATTAGTTATTACCAATTCTTATAAGGGTAATGAATTTGAATTACGAATTTAAAGTGAGATGACTTTCTTATATAAAATAAAAAAAAAAAATAAATAATATATATATATATATATATATATATATATATATATATCATTAGAAAGATTTATAAATTCTATTATATTTTCATCATTCTATTTTAAAAAATATATTTTAGACTTAATTCAACTCTACAAAATCAATTTATAAAGTTTCCATCTACTTATATTATTATGTAAATCTATTTTATCTTATTTGTGGTCAATATTAGATCTCTAACATTGTGAAAAAAATGACAAATGAAACTATACATGTGCTCTTGATTTTCTCATCTTGTAATTTCGTAACCCATTTTTATGATTTAGTCACACATTCATCTTAATATTATGAAATTAATCTTTTTCTTTTAATTTTTTTTCCCTCTAAAGACTAATAATTTGTTTGTTGGTCTCATCTATTGGGTACACCATGGAAAAAAAGAAGTGTATGATAAAACTAGGAACAGCTTTTTGGTTGCCAACAACACACGTAAAAGCCGGAACCATGCTTCTTTATGATCCCACCACCAACATTTAACTTAGTTAGGGAAGAAAGCGAGGCACTGTTATCACCTTTTTCTTTTCGATGTACTTTAAACTTTGTCCTTCATTCATTGTCTTATCTCAAACAGTCACTGTTTATTTACTATATATGCTTTGCTACGTTTCGAATTTGCATTGATCAAACAAGAATCCCAATAGAGCAATTTTTATTATAAAACTCACTCCCATTAAACAATATTAAGGGACTCAATTTTTTATTCACTAATGATGGAGTAAGCAGGTAAGGGATTAATTATATGTATTATTCTCTGTTTAGTTTAAAATTAATTAAACGTGTTGGTAAATAACAGTAGTTTTCTTGTTTTTTACTTAACATTTTCTTAAACCTAATGCTTTCCTTTTTAACTTTTAGTACTTAAAGTACTACTTCAAATATTTTATTTCAATGTTAAAAAACACAAAACAAAATAAGAAACGTATTAGAAAAAAATTCAAGAAATTATTAAGAACTAAAAGTGAAATTTGATGATTTATTATCAAAAGCCAATAAGATAATTTGTTTTTTTTTTTTTATAGGTTGCCTATATTTAAAATACTTTGCCAATAACATATTATGAGATTTTTTGTTAATATCTTTTGTTTTTTGGTTGATAAATCCTTTGAATGAGAATTGTTAGAGAGAAACAATCCAAATGAAACATAAGTTCAACCCATAGATAATGGATTAACACACATCCAACCCAAAACCTTAAAAAGAATGAGTCGATGGGTCTTCTTTTTTATATAGTATTCACATTTCTAATCTCTACTTATTAGAGATAGTTAAATAGTTGGAATAATTTTGTTGCTTACTCTTAAGTTTGTTTTCCATTTTTTGTTAGGAGAAATTATCTACTCTTTTCTTGATTACTTAGTTCTAGATAACTAAGTTCTTGTACTTTTCAATAGTTGAGTTGTTCATTCAATAGTTGAGATATGTTTTTCTTTTACATTTTGTAAACACTGATAGTGAGATTTAGACTAACATTTGTAGGCCCAACAATTTCCTTCTAAAGTGTGAGTCCCTTCAATTAATGTTTCCTTTTGAGTGGAAGCCTTTCAAACCACGAGTACCTATTATACCATCATTCATCTTAATGAGACACACTTGTTTGACCCTGTTAGAAAGACTTTCGATATTGAAACTCTTAAACTGGTCACAAAGAATAATAATCGATTTTGATACCACTGATGAAACTTTTAATGGAGGATTACCAGGTAGTCACAACACAAATAAAACATGACCTCAACCCACACCTAAGAGATTTACACTATCTACAATCTAAAACCTTAAAACAATGAGTTTATGGATCTTCTTCCTTATATAATGTTCAACTTTGTCATCTTTACTCAATAAAAAGACTTAAATTTACACTTAAAATAGTTAATAATGGTAATTCAACTATCTTTCTACATAAATTTAACATTGTTTGTTTGCTTTCTTTTATATTTTAAGTTTCAAATTTCTAACAATTTAAGTTTTCCTTTGACTTACATTTATTTCCTATTCTATAATTTTAATTCTTGATTAAACATTTAATTATTTTAAATTAAGTAATATTAGTTACCCCATAATACTATTCAATTCCTAATAGATAAAATGCTACTTATCTGTATAGGATATTAATAACCATGTTTAGTAGTAAATGTTCGTACGGGGTTGAGGTATATCCAGTAAAGTCTTCTAAGATGCTTTAAGTGCCACAACTTCAAAGGATAGCGTATTCAGACTCCTAAGGTACTCGCCCTCAATCTCCACAATGAGGGGTATGCCTACATGAGACACTTTGATGCCAAAGTTAGTTTGATATGTCAGAGGGCAATAAAGGCTAATGAATACATACTTCGTAAAATGTGCTACTTATACTACTACTCATGGGCCTTGCTTGGTTAGGCTTGGGCCCAAGATACTAGTTACCTGATACTTGTCTCTAGCAGTTGACGTGAGTCGGACACGTGCCCGTCTAGGCTTTGTACTCTATAAGGTCGAGGGGTGCCTTTGGACTTATAGGTACACTAGCCCCAAGTCTTCAACATGTTATATGTTGAAGGCTTGAAAGATGTTATGGTATACCCAATAGCCAGTCGTTGAGATTATTTGCAAAGAAAATTTATATTTCTTTGGTCGTATGGTCCTATAGGTATAATGGCCCCACAACCTCGAGGAGCTCAAGTGACGAAGAGGTTTGAGAAGTTTGAGAAGATGAAGAGTGTTGGTTGATGAGACGCGAGTGAGTAGTTGTCAGGTTTCACTAGGGTCGAGATAACTTTTGGTAGTGAAAAAGTTGTGACAATTGGGCTTTCTTTTTTTAAGGTTTGCAACTTTTGGCATGGAGAGGGGGGAGGGGGCAAGGTAAAACGTTGCTATGTGTTTCTATGTCTTTCTATAACTCGTGTTTCATTCTTCACAGTTTTTACAAGATTTATTCTACTACTTATATTTCCTTCTACAAACACTACAAGAAATTTGTCAGTTATCTACTGATATTTACATACGGATTATAATTCGTAGGTAATGTGTGATTTACATACTGATTTACCTACCGATAGTCTTCAGTAGGTAATTTTTTACTTTCGTACGGATTTTTTCGTATGTATCAATCTATTATTTTCGCATCCTAGATCCGTAGGTGTTGTCCGTATGTAAATTTAGCGCCATTCGGGGCGAAATTATTTTGAAGGATTTTATCCGTATGTAACCATATCCGCATCAGCAGGTAAATATTTCATCCTCTTACCTACTGATATTATCTACCGATCAGCATAAATAATATTTTAAAAAACAAAATAATTTTAAAACAAGTTTTTTCTAAGTACACAAAAAACACTTCTTTAGTAAACTCTCGTGACTCTCTGCAATCACTTTTCCCCAATATTTTCACGTGCCCTAGGGTGAAAATGGCGTGCCCGTTGAGCTAAAAATTGCGCGACCCTTGACTTGAAAATCGCGTGGCCTGAGGTGGAGTTTTATTGTTCCAGTTCTCGCGTAGGTTGAAGTCACGGCTCGATAGGAATTCTTCACTGTTGAACACCGCAGCTTGCTCGCGCAACTCTAACCAGTGTGGTCGGAGTCCAACATTTCTCGCGTGCTTTCAAAGATTTTTTCGTTTACCGTGAAGTCGTCACTGAAATTGGAACCCCATCGAACTCAATCGAAGAGTAGGATCGTAGGTCATCTAGCGTGACTTAACCTTGGTGAGAAAGGTGATTGATTATTGTGTTTTAAAGTCTATTTCTTGTGTTGAACATTTATCTTTGATTTGTTGAAAGGAATCGCATGCCTTAGCCTGAAGTCGTGTTTCAATCGAAGAAAAAGTTGAGTTCTTCATCGCGAGTGAAACCTGGTGAGAATAGTGATCAATGTCTATTACTGTGATTGTGTTTATATTAAATAAAATCTCAGCTCCCCCAATTGTAATTTCTTTCTGTAGGTTGCTTCCCCAAGATTGAAATTCCCCAACTGTGAACACTGAATTTGGTTGCGACACCACGTTAAAAACCCAATCTTTCTCCCAAAACCAACACAGTAACTCCAAGCTTGAGGCACTTGTGCAAAAGGTAAATATTTTTAATGCTTTCCTACAAATTTGTTAAAGCATTTTGTTTGATCTATTCTTGCATTGGTTTGTGTGTTTTAATTAGAAGTAATAGAATGGGTAGTGCAGAAAATATGATTCAAACAATGCAGAAATAAAAGATGCAGTAGTTTCTATTGCAAAAAAAAAATATATATCAAGATACAATAGTGATTTCGTGATAGTTATGTCAACAGAATTAGTTATTTTCTTTGTTTCATGTCTATTGTTTTTTTTTTCTTGCTAAATAAACTAATGTTTATGTTTTGTGTTGATTTTGTAGCATGTTTCTCAACTGATGTTTGATTTATTCCAGGGTTTTCTCAGTGCTGCATCTAGGTACTTGGACTTAGAAGCGTGCTCACATTACTTGGACCTGTGTATGTCATGCACCTGTTCTTGTTTTGTGGTTTCAGTAATTTCTATCTACTTTTTATTTTCATAATAATACCATTTCTTTCCTTTGCTTCTGTTTCATGTTTATAGGAAATACTAAATAATATTTAAACTAGTCCTCTCCTTATTTATAATAAAAATTTTGAGATTATAATGAACCTTTCAAGTCTTCACAAAGGGTTTTCCTTTTCATACAAGCTTTCTAGTTCTATTTAGTTAAGCCCTCCGATCTTATTCCCCCTATCTACAAAACAATGCTAACAATGCACTCTTTAGTACTTACTATCGGGTGATTTTTCACGAGGGACCCAATAGGTAGGGATTATGACCACATAGTTTAGTGGGTCCTACATAAATTTCACATAATAGAAAAGAGTGTCACTTAATGTGTTCTTGGAATTTCGCTTAATCTAACAATTCCCCTCTAATTAACCAATTGTCTGTTTGTTTTGAATGTCCCTATTTCCCTTATAATTAATGAAATTAACAATACACTCCTTTATACTTACTTATTGTTGGATGATTTTCACGAGGGACCCAATAGATAGAGTGATGCCCACTTCATTTAGATGATCCTAAATGAATTTCACATAATAGCAAAGAGTGTGCTACATATTTTCTTCCTAACATTTCTTTTAATCTAACAATTCCCATCTAATTAACTATCTACTTCTTCTGACTGTGCTTAATTACCTTCCCTTCTATTCTAACTATATCACTTTCATGTAATTCAACCTTATTCCCTGGGTTGCATTCTGAAAATATATAAAATATGCATTCTCCCTTATAGCTTTTTCCACTACCTTTAACTAGGAGTTTGACAAACATTGTGATGAAGACGTCAAATGCACAAATCTACTTCATAATTTTTCAAATGGCAATTTGTTTGTTTGTCCTTGGCTTCAACTTGGCCTATTGGTTTAAATGACCTTAGTTGGTAGACTTGCACTTCCTTGTGTAAATATTTATCCATCATGACCCCTAAGTTGGCACAAAGACATTACCTTTACAACAGTGATTTCTATTTCATTTCATCTAACTCTTTTGACAGTTTTTCCGATGTCATTTAACCAAATGTTAGTTCTGGAAATTGTAAGTCATTGCTCCATCTCCAAATTTACTTGTTTGGATTTTCCTTCTTGGTTTTTCCAGTAAGGGAGAATGTGGAAATGGCTGCAATTCACTGGTTGCAACTTATTCTTTGTGACTCATTTAAATATACTAAGTATAGCAATTCTAAGGCTGTTGTGGATCCCCGTGTGGTAGAACTAGAGTTAAGGGTTGATGAACTAAGATATGTGGTGAGAGCTATGGTTAGATTGATAGAAACAACCACCACTCCTATATTTAAGGTTGATATTTATGGCCACATAATGCAAAGGTTTAAGAATTGACAGGACTTGCTATTGAGGAGGCTTCGAGGAAGTCCTTGGTTCATGATCTTGTGTTTAAAGAGTCTAAAATGGGTTAAACATGTAAGATTAAACAAAAAGCCATGCCCTTGCCCCTGCCCTTTCATTTTGACAATACTTATTCGGTACAGCAAGAGTGGCTTGTTGTTATATAGCTAAATTTAACTTAAGTTTTACTAATAAAGTTATGGTAGAGTGGATACAATTTTGTGTAGCCAATATGCACAACTTCATGGGCAAGTGAGTCCCCTGTGAAAATTTTGAATCAAAATGCTTAAATCATTAGCAGCTGCAGTGAACTCCAATCGTGCCCACAAGTGGGTTTGGAGAGAGCAAGGCCCTTGAAAACTTGGATGATTAATTAAAAAACCCAAATACCTAGTCTTAATTCCATGTACTGCTCATGGACTTGCCTCTTTCTAATGGCAGACACACAATGCAGGGTTGAACTCAGATGCCAAAAATATCTCTAATAACTACAATTTACTTATCATTTCAATTCACCACTTTGAGTTAATGCATGCAGTTCCTTAGCTAGAGTTATTGACATTATATAATAATAATAATAATAATAATAATAATATAATAATAATAATATAATAATAATATAATAATATAATAATAATATAATAATAATAATAATAATATAATAATAATAATAATAATAATATCAATGCACTTACATAATCTAATAATATGATATTTCTTATTACCATGGCTACTAATTATTATTCATGAAAACAATGAAATGAGGAAGGGTGTTGGTGAGCGTCCTATGATACGTCTTGTGGGAGGAGGGTAAGAATATAATTATTGTGTATAGAATTTATTTTTAGTAGCTGAATTTACTGGATTTTAATCACTTGACTTATTTGAATTTCTTTTGGTATGAAGGTTTTATCAATCAAAAGTTGCATCAAAAGCCATCACAGCCACCATTAAGCAACAATTTGATGAGTCATGGTTAACATGGGGAGCAATCCCTAAGAGAGAGAGAGCTATTTTCTTCAAGCGATTTAAGGTGTTCACTTAAGTTAGTTTACAAAATTTATGCATTTATTACTTTGTAACCTGTTGTAACTTGTTTGAAATTTCAGAACCAGTTTTGGTAAGATTAAACATTATTCATAACTACAACATGCAAAATGTTTGAGTGACTGAACTTTATATTCAACTGAACGTGTGTTTTGGGTTTTGGTGTCATGTGTTTCAGCTTTTGATGTTGCAATGTTGTAATGTGTTTCAACTTTTGGTGATGCATTCTGCACGTTGGAGGAGTCCTTTACTTTGACTTGTTTTCATTTTCTGATGCTTGAATATGAGATGATATGTGAATCCCATTTCATTTTTTGGTTATTTTTTATGATTACACGTCAAAGTATATGGCTAAGCAATCCAAGTATATACTTTTGTATCAGGATTTCACGTGTGATGTGGTTAAAGCATCCAATAAGTTGCATGGGTTTCATTGATTTTTTTTCTTCTTTTGTCCTTGTTGTTTCTGAAGTGATGTGGTGCAAATATTGGTTCCTGATACCACTTTCATCTTTATATTTCATGGTCTTTGTGGTTATGGATGGGACACTTGTAATGCTTGAATATGAGATCAATGCACTTCATGGCATACATTTATTTATTGAGACATGACCCATTTTGAGTTTATTATAATATCAAATGTGTAAGTAATTATTTGTTGTCAGTGATCAAACAAAGGACTCAAAGTGGTAGTTATATGTGCATCACATTTTGGCATAATCCTATGACCCTAAATCTCTTCCTGTCATACTTCTTTTAATTTCAAAACAAAAATTTAAAGACTATGTTTGACAATTATTTGGCTATGGGTAACAACTGTTTTTTATTACCTCAAAATTAAAGATCTTAGTTTCCAATTTTATATCTCATTCTAATTTTGGCAAATTACTAAACTATTTATGTGATTGTTTGTGGTTGCATTGCGACACTCTTTAGGCTTTTCACCTTGATCAGTTAAATAGAAACTTTCTTTGTTATTGTTCTAAGTAATCATATGAATCATTCTTAAGCTGCTTGTATATATATTCTTTTCTTCTAACCCTTTAACCTAAAATATACTTGCAATAAGATAGGTATACTTAGAGAATTTTAGTTTGGGTTGTTTCCCTAGTGGTTCTTATGTGTATGTAAGTAACATTTGTGTTCATCAATTCCAATAACATTTTATTAAAATTGTTGCAGGCATGACAATAGTCTCATAGTCTCATCATTCCTCCATGTAGACAACATGTCATAGTCTCATAGTCATCTTGTTTTATTTTTTCTGCTTATTGTCATGTTTAACGTATTCATTATGCTTCATAGAGAACTGTGTCATGGACGGTTGAGGATGAGGACAAAATTATGAAAAATTTTCACTCTAGAACATCTCACAGACTCTCAGAGATGTTTAAAGAAGCTAGAAAAGAAGGTAACAAGCCTGATTGGATTGGAACAATCTACTGGAAAAGTGGAACATGCCTGTATATCGGAAAAAATGTGATACAGCTAAGAAAAATCGTGCATCAGAAAAAGGGGGAACATTACACACATGGGGGTTTATTAGCGTGCATGACCACGCTATTCGATTGGTACGACATATTTAATATACTTCTATATTTATTTATGATATATCACCAATTGCTTACTTTATAATTTGTTCTATTTGTAGACAGAAACGCTTGGTCGTGAAGTTCATGTTGATGAAATCTTTCAACAAACGCACATACGAAAGAGTACTGGCGATTTCATTGACGAAAGATCTAGACGGACACATGTTAGTTTTTTCCATGTTTATTAGAAGGTTACACATAAATTATTTCTTTAATATTTTAATACATACATGTCTTGTTTTAACAGGAATATTTTCAAAGTAGATTTTTTGCAACATTATCAGAGACCGGTTCTGTCGGTGTCTCACAATGCACCCACCCTAGACCATGTTGAGGAGGAGAGACTGAGGAACAAGTGTTGGTTAGAGGCAGCAAGTGGAAGATACAAGGGACGAGTATATGGAGTTGGACAAGTGGACTCTCAAGATGATTGTGTTCAGAGTTACTTAAAACAAACACAAGCATGTTCTAGTCAGCAAGTTCCTTTGGAAGAGATTAATGAACTTCGACAATGACTAGCAACTACCGAGGATCGAATGTCAGAGCAAATTCGTGAAATGAGTACTCAATTTCAAAACCAAATGCAAACCTAATTCCAAACCTTCCAAAATTTACTTGGTACACTCATGCAGTATCTCCCACCTCCAGTAACTGTTGCTACACAGAATATTCTTCAACCACCAAACACTCAGCAACAACAAAATCAAGAGCAAGAGGAAAATCCACAAGTGCAACAAGATGATGAAGGCCAAGTTAATCCACCTCATCCTTATACGAATTACTAGTCTTAGGGAAATTATGTTATATTAGGAACCCTTATATTAGTATGCTTGGATGTTTCTGTAAGGTTTAGATCATGATAGTTTTAACTTAGATAAAACATTATGTTTTTGAAATTTGGAAAACATTAGGCCATATTAGGAATATTGTATGTGTGTTATTTCTGGGTTATTTGTTACTATTGTGTGTATTTGTTACTCCTAAATATAAGTAATATAATTTCTCTACACATAATGTGTTGATACAATATTATTTTGAACTGTATCAGAAAACATATACAGGAAAATCGTAGTACAGACAAACCCAAACGAATCTTTTCAAAAAGAGGTAATTACCTACGTAGGTAACTACCTACGAATGTATCGGTAGGTAATTACACACGAAATTACCTACTGATTTATCCGTAGGTAATTACCTACGGATCTGAAATTCCATAGGTAAGCCTTAGCTACGCCCATATTACCTATGGATTTTTGACTATAGGTAATCCTTAGGTAAATCTGTTTTACCTACGGATTTTGAACATTATCTACGGATTTATGTGGTAGGTAATACCTTTTATTCTTGTAGTGAAATTTCAATAACAAGTGCGAGAGTGTCGAATACCTTTAGATATGTCATTCAGCGGGTCAAATATAAGTGTTATTGAGGGGTTAGGTAGTTTTCGGTCTTTAGGTTCACTAAATGATTCATTGCCTAGGACGTTGGGGTGACTATGGAGGTTATCAGAGACTGTAGAGAAGATCCTCTCGAAGAACATGCTGAAAGCTCTTTTTCAAGAGGATCGAGTATGAGTGGGTTCACAAAGGGGTTCGGTTTGCATATTCTAGTTTAGGTGGTCACAACTGTTGACTTCTTGGTTAAACAACATATATATTTTTGACATAGAGGTGAGTACTAACATTGTGTCTCCTTGTAAGTTAGTGGTGAAGTTGGCCAAACATTATGCCTTTATTGGTGTACGTGGTGAACTCTGATAACTTAACTGAACATGAAGACATATGACCTACAAGGTAGGGTTTCTGGAGGATCTTATGTATGAGGTAATCCATTTTGACAATTAAGGCGTTGTTTTGAAAGTAAGGTCTAAGCCTTCTTGATTGTCTAACTTACAAAGTAGATTAGTTTGTGATCATTATCAATTTCTTGGACCAGGGTTTCACTAATGGCATTGGTGGTAGCAATAATGTAAACCAGCAAGGGCTAGTAATATCTAGCTTGCAAAAAATTGGAGGGGATGTTAACATTTGTTTCAGTTGTTCGAACTTCTCTTGGCACGTGTCATTTCAAACAAACTTTGTCGACTTCTTCAATAATCTGATCATGGGTCTTGTTTTATCTGCTAACCTTGGCAAAAATCGCGATATTTTCGTTAACCACCCTATAAGGCATTATACCTCTTTCACATTTTTATGGCTTCTCATATCAATTATTGATTGGCAATTCTATGGGGTTGGCCTCAATACCTCTTTGTGTCAGCATGTACTCGAGGAATTTTTCGTCGTCCACCCCAAACACACACTTCTATTGGTTTAAACACAAGTTATAAGCATGTATGGCTTGAAAAGACTTCAAATGGGTCTTGAGAATGTTGGGTCGAGGTGGGGCACTTGACAACCATGTCGTCAACATATACTTCAACGTTTTTTTTCGAATGAGGTGCTTGAACATCCTAGCCATCAATCTCTGGTATGTTGCTTCAACATTTTTTAGAGGCATGACCTCGTAATAATAGTTTGCTTCCTCTGTGATAAAGGCAATTCTCATCTTGTCGTCTTTTTCCATGGAGATCTGACTATAGCCTGGATAGGCATAGAAAAAGCTCAAAATGTTGTGGCCAACTACACCATCTACCAATCGATCAATGATAGGTAACATGTAGGTTTTTTTTTGGCACACCTTGATAAGGTTCGTGAAGTCTACACACATGCGCCATTTTCCACTTGCTTTCTTAACTAGCACAACATTAGCTAACCATGTCACATAGCTTGCTTCTTTTACAAACCCGATTTTTAACAACTTCTCAGCCTTTACCTTGGTAGCATATCTTCTTTCCTCTCCTAACTTTTTCATCTTTTGTGAAACCAATTTTTTTTCTTTTGAATATGCATAGAAGATGTAAAGCTATCCTAGGGTCAACCCCTGGAAGGTCGGCTACTATCAAAGAAATAAGTTGGTGTTAGTAGTTAAAGCTTGGCTGATAACTTTTTCTCCTCATGCGTTCATCATAGACCCAATTTTGAGATATCGTCCCTCCTTTATCATAGGAAAGACTCTGGTTTCTCTAACAAGTTTCATTCATGCATCATTTTTTATCCTTAGGTCGAGGTCTTCTCCTCCCATGGCCATGCCACTTACCTGAACTCATTCGACATTGCTGGTACTTAGCGGAGGAAAAGGTAACTTGAAACTAGCTATATAACATTCTCTATCTATTTTCTAATCTTCATGTACTGTGATTATATCCCCTAAAGCTGATGGAAACTTCATGGCGGGATGAGGGGTGGACACTACTACTCCAAGTAAGTTTAACGAGGGCCAACCTTGTAAAACATTATATGATGTGTGTGCATCGATGACTAGATACCAAACAAGTAGGGTCTTGGTCATGTTTTCGTCTGTGAAAGTAGTGTGTAGATTGATATATCCTCTAGTGGCTACTCTTTCGCCAGAAAATACATATACTAACTCATCGTACAAGATCATGACGTCCTCTAGCAACTGAAGCTTATTATATGTTTTTCAATAAAGTATATCTACTGAGTTGTCCTGATCAACTAAGATCTTTTCACTCAAAGTGCTCCATTCCTACTGTAATGACCATGAGATCATCTTGATATAGGTCTACTCCTTGGAATTCAGAATATGTAAACGTGATTTGAGGCATCCTTTTCCTGTACCTCCGTGATAATGCATGTACTAATTGTACTACTCTCAAGTGTTTCTACCTAGTCGAGGATGAGGACCCCCTGCAAAGCATCCGAATATGGTGTTGATCGTACCCCTTAGGGAGGGCTATCATCTTGACGCTCCTGATGTCCCTCTTCCCATTGTTTTGATTTTCTCTCCATTCATACTTGTCCCTATCTTTCCTCTAATCCCTTTTGTCATCATATCTATAGTACTTTGGCTCTGGATGCCCCTTCATCATCTCGCTTAACGAAACACTTAAGGTGTCTGACCCTTATCAGCTCCTTCACCTTATCTTTGAGGGTTGTACATTCATTAGTGGTATGTCCATTGTTACGATGATATATGCAGTATTTGCTCATGTTGGTGTTAGAAGGGTAATAATTGGCATTATCATGTTTAATTTTTTTTTGTTTCTTTTTATCTTTTATTGTTACTTTATTATTATCTTTTCAGATATTTCAAGTTTTATTTAATAAATTTGGAAACAATAAATATTTTGTTTATATTTTGTAGATAAGTGAAAATCTCAAAGATTTAAAAAGATTATTAACAAAATCAGTGTAGATTATTGAATATTAAAAGAACATATCAACAAAATTAGTTATCCTCTAAGTTGGTTACTTCAATTACATATCAGAATATTTGAAGAATAATGGAATCTCCAAAGATTAAAATATATATATTCATGATATTCAATCAAACTCAAGTACAAAGTTGTAAGCCCAGTCCAATTCAAAAAATCTATAAATAAAGGGCTTAACGAAGTAGTTAAGGTGTCCGACCCTTATTAACTCCTCCACCTTATCTTTGAGGGTTATACATTCATCAGTAATATGCCCATTGTTACGATGGTTTGCAGTATTTACTCATAACGGTGTTAAAGGGGCTTTAGAATTTTTTGGGTGGTGGGATAAGATCGATTAGTAAAGCTTCTTCCAGAATGTGAAATCTCGAGGCATTAAAAGGTGCATAATGTGATTATTGCTTGGGCTTGCGATCTTGTGGACGAACATTACTCCTTTGTTTGGGTCCCTTATCAATTTCCTTCTTCTCAATGTGTGTGGTCTCAACTTTAATGTTGTCCCTGTACTTCCTAATGTTTTCTACCCCATGAACACGACGATACTTTACCTTAACTCATTCATATTGGAAGGGGGATTCATGCATAGCTCATCACCAAATGACCCTACCTGCAAGTCATTGATCATATAATGTAGTATGATTTTAGGGTTCATATTTTTTATCTTGATGGTGGCTATGAAAAATCGGTCAATAAAGGCTCGTAGGGATCCCCATGTTCTTGTCTTATGTTGAGGAGGGAAAAGGAGGTGATGTCGATGAGGTCAGAGTATCAAAAAAATCAATGGAGAACTATGGCAAGTTAGTGAACCAATCTAGGGTGGGTCCCCTCAAAGTGGAAGAGAATGCCTTGCGTAAGACGACATCATTGATTGAGTAAAGGCTTATTTGATTAGTGTATACGGACACATACTCGTCTTAGTCTGTTGTGCCATCATAACATATTGTATCAGCCTTCCATTGCTTAGGAAGGGGGTTTTAGTGATTTCGTCGATGAAGGGATATCTATAGTTCTCTCTTGGTGCTGAGGATTTATTGATCACCCCTAGTTCTTTGGGTTGGATTATATACGCTTTCTTCTTAAGTTTCATTCGCTGCCCCACCTCTGAATAAAGTTTTCTGCCCTATGTTCATAGTGTCGACCACTTCTTTCTCTTTTCCCTTGGCTGCTTTTTTAGCCTCAATCTTCCTCTTCAGCCTTGTGTTTTCCTCTCTCAAGGCATCCATCTCCTCATCATTTCGCTTCTTATAGTCAAGAAACTCCTACTGCATTTTCGTTTGCGTTTCTAGGATAGGGATTAGGTCAGTTGACGGCTCGACCCCTCTCACTTCTACTATTTTGCTTCTAGTAGACACCATCGTTGCGTATTCGTTACAGAATATATATCGGTCTCACAGTGGTCGTCAATTGTTCTTACGAGGTTGAGGTATATCCTGTAAAGTCTTCTAAGATGCTTCAAGTGCCACAATAATGATCGTCCTCGAACTCCATAATGGAAGGTGTGCCTACAGGAGACACTTCGATGCTAAAATCAATCTGATCGATGCGTCAGAGAACAATAAATGTTAATGAATACATAATAAATATACTTTGTAAAACATACTTCTTATAAGTCTTACTTGATTGGACTTGTGTCCAAAATATTAATTACCTGTTAATTGAATTAATATGATTAACCTTGGTTTAATTGTTCTAAATGGTGAGAGGCTTGTCTCCGACAATTGAGTCCTTCGACAATCGACACAATTCAAACACATGTCAATCTAAATGGCCGACATGTCGATCTATAAGACCATAGGGTATCTTTGGACTTATAAGGTACGGTAAACTTTAACTATGGTTGTTATTAAAGATATTTTATTGTTTTGTTAACAATTAAACGATATTTTATCAATAAAATGCAATATTTTATTCGAATTGGACCTGCACTTAGAAATGGATAGAATGATATTTTACAATGTGTATATTTGTCGGGCAATAAAGGTGCAATTTCCAAAGGTACTTATTTGCTTTATACCAATCTTGTTTGTCCATAACATTATCCTAACTAATTTTACTATTCTCTTGTTGGTTTTCATGGATGACAAAAAGCTCATATGGATGATCAACGATGATGCCAGTTGAAAAAGAAGAAAAGAAAAGAAAATGTCAAAAGAAAAAAAATGCAAACTTACCTGTAGAAACTATGCCAAAATTAAGTTATAATCAATTATATTTCAAAACGTAATCAATATATGTTAATATAACTTCTTCTTTTTTATAGGTTAAATGACTTTATTTATCCCATTATTATTCTAACTTTTAATAATTTTGTCTCACTATTTTCAATTTTCTCAATTTGTACCTATATATTTTTTTGAACAATATTTAATATAATTGGTATTAACTAATTGATGATAGATAACAATATTACAACAATGATACGAGGTGTGAACATTCAGATGACATATAAACAATCAAAGTGGACTTGTTGAGGGAAGTTACAGGTAACATGAGAAATAAATATGATATGAAATTTCAGTAACGTACGTCTTTAGAAACAAAATTATACTGACCAATTTCTTAAAAAGATAAGACCAAATTGATAACTTTAAAAATAATGTGAAGAATTGAAAAAACAACATAATACTCGAATCAAAAAGTCTATTTAACCTAATAATTAATTATATAATTATAATTTATGTTTTTATTATTATAAAATGAGTAATTACAATAATAAATAAAACACATTAAATTTTAGTATTTTTTAAACTAAATTTATTTTTATTTTTTGAAATACAATGTTATCTATTAAATTCTATAGTGAAAGTTAAAATTTATTTCAACTCTAATTTTTACTTTTAGCAATTATTTTTTATATTAAATAAATTTACAAAATTAGAGATACTTTCAGATATCAGATACAGATAGTTTAACATTGGCATCATTTAAATACTTTTCAATATTTAATTATATATTTTTTAATATAAGGACATTTTAATAATTTTTCTAACTTTACTTATTTATAAAAAAGAAAAAAGTATTACTTCTATCAAATTATTTACAATTTTTTTTTTTGCATTTCTCTTTATTTTTTGTACTCTCTTTACTTTTAATATAAAGAATCTCACTTTTGAGACGTTTCTTCTTTCTTCATTCTATTTTTTATCCTCTAAGTTTGAACCTATTTCAAAGATTCAATTATTAAAGTTCTTCACTAGTCTAGGACGCTCTTCCATTTGTTGAATGAACCATATCCAGGTTATAAATTGTTGGCTCAAACATTATTTATTTTCTTAACGCCATTTTTTAATTTTCAAAACTATAATTTCAAATAAAACAAATTAATAATAGACTAATTTTTGAGAAATCAATAAACTGAGAAAACATAATTCATTAATAATTTGGATTAAACCTAAGTATCCTTCACCTAACAACCTAACCCAACCTAAATGGTATGGTTAAATATTAAATTTATAGAAGTTTGAATTAAAAGAGAGAGAAATAAGGAATCAAAAGATATTAGAAATAATCTAAAACAAATAACATAATAAATAAATTAAATAAAAAAAATTATTCAATAGTATTACCGATTGAACCTGACAAAATTATAAAATGGAATAACTTTAAATATTCTTTAATTAAATAACTAAATAAATTAAAATAAAATATAAACAATTATATTACTGGCTATATCTAAAGAAAAAAGGAATCAAGTTGTTGTTACAATGATAAATGTGAACCATGACATTTTGTTTATCCCAAATGATTAATTATATTAAATATATAAATTAGAATCTTAATACTATTGATTTCTAAATCTTATTATCCTTTTAAATTATTCATTTTAAAATTTCTTTATTTTCTTAAAAAAAATTGGAGTTAATATTCATCTTTCACTTTCAGAGTCTAGTAGTGAAACGATAACAAAATGTAAGGTTCAGTTTTGATCAATCAAGATTTTAAGCAGATTAAAGTTTGGTTTTTTTCTTTTCTGTATCTCAAGTTTCCTTTATTTTTTTTATAAGTATATTTGTTATTAGGTGATTATGGATAAAATCCGATGCATATAATTTTAAATTCAAATAATTAGATCAAATTAGTCTAAAACTTGTTTTGTCGGGACCGATATTATCGAATTTGGTAGAATTTTGAACGAGACCGAATCGGTTGAATTTCGGCTGCAGCTAACTCGGTCCCATTTTGGCATGGGCCGACACGGCCAAATTTGGTCGAATTTTAGTTTAGGCTAACTTAACCGACTTTCGGTTGGGCCAATTCGGTTGAATTTTGATTAGAGTTGACTTTTGTCGAATCTGGCCAATTTTTGGTTGGGGTCGACTTGGCCAAATTCGAACAAATTACGGTCGAGTCTGACTCGGTCAAATTTGGCCGAATAGGCCAAATATTGGTTAGGACTGGCGCAATTGAATACAAATTTGGAACAGGCCGACTCAACCAAAATTTGGTCGGAGTTGGCTAGATTGGATTTGACTGAATTTCGGCCAGAGACGACTCAACCTAATATGGCCAATTTTGGGCCGATGCCAACTCAGCCAAATATGGCCAAATTTGAGCCTAGGACAACTCAACCAAATTTCGACCGGAGCGACTCAACTAAATTCGGTTGGAGCCAACTTGGTCGAATTTTGCATAATACATCTAAATTTCATCCAAGATCGATACTGTCGAATACAACCAAATTTTGTCTGGAGTCGACTTAGTTGAATTTTGCCAAATATGGCTAAATTTCTTTCGGCTATGATAATTTATTACATGTGAGATCAAAGTAAAATAAATGAATTTTTGTTAGACTAAGTTCATAGTAATATGTTTGGTTTGTGAATTAGGAATCACGAGAGCAAGTTTGAACTTTGTGTGTGAGAAATTTTCTCATATTTTCTTGTTCATCTTAAACTTTCCTACAAGGGAGGTTGAAAGTGTTTATTAAGACTCACAAAGTGGAGATTTTGACAATGAAGTATTACACATTATATCGCATATTTTTAAGCTTTTATGACTAATTGTGTGTGATCGTGGATGTGAATTATTAATAACAGTAAGTTATCATCATCTTTTAAAAAAGTTTTGTCTTTCAAAAATTGTTTAAAATGATTTATTAACATATTAATAGATTATTGTATACAATAATTTATTATCTTGAGTAATTAATCAATTATTACTAGTAATAATTCATTCATTAAGATATCATCATTACAAACTACTTCAAAACTACCACTAGCTAATATCTGATTACTCACACTACTACATATATTAGTTCTAATTACATTTAAAAAATGTTACTAAAACCTAAAAAAATGTTACCATTTACAAAGGTAACATTTAAACACATATTATGTATAGTACATGTTACCAAAATGTTTTAGTAACATTTTTATGTATTATTAGTATCATTTTTAAAAATGTTACTAATTAACATTTTTAGTAACATTAGACAAATGTTGCCAATTTAAATTTTTTTTAACACTTGACAAATGTTACCTATACATCTACTAACACTTAAACAAAATGTTATTTATATATTTTCTAACATTTAAATGAATGTTACCAATTCCCTTTTTTAGTAACAATTAAAAAATGTTACGAATTGCCTTTTTATAACATTTTAAATTTGTTACTAATTTATATATTTAGAAATAAGAAATACCAACATAACTAAAAATAACATTTAATATAAATTAACAAGAACAAATGATAAACTAGAACACTTTGTAGCCAGTCCAATAAATATTTAGAAGCCAAATTTATATCAGCACCAACAATTATCTATTATTAAACAAATACTGTAACTAGAATTAAAAAGAATGAAGGAGAAGAATCGTGTTCAATTAAATTTTGTTTCAAGTTTTACAGAAGTATTTCTTTCTCTTATACATGAGAAAACAAGAGATAGGTGCAATTTAATCTCTAACCATCAAGGTGTTAGGTGATGAATAACAACTATGTCAACATCTTAAACAAAAGTACTTCCAAAACTAGAAATTACCAGTCAGATTCTACTAGAGCCATTTCGAGTTCTTGGGGCTAATGTCCCCCACCACCATGAATACATTCTTCTAGAATCAGCATGGGACAAAGCGCCATCACTCCAGCCAAGTAAACCAACACCAATATTGTGTCTTCTAGTGTCGAAGAAACTTAATCCACAAAAGTTCAATGAAGATTGACCAGGACCACGCTAATACTATTACACAGTTGATGAGATACCAGTCTCTCTTTCTACATATAGTCATTGGAATAAACAAAAAACCAAAGGAATGCAAATGATTCAGTTTTAGATAAGTCATAAACAAAAGTGGAATAAATGATGTTCATGTTAGAGAATAAACAAAAGTGGATGTAAAACCTAAGTGGTATCGCTCTGATAGGAATTTGATTCTTATTTGTCAATCCAATCCTTGAATAACAACATTATGTAAAGAGGAACATTTGTTTTTTATTTTTGTCTTTGATTTGCCTGTTCTGGGAGGTATTCTTGCAATAGGATCAAGAGAAACTTTTGAAGCAATATCCACATTTACAGAGTGTTCTACTTCCTCAGTTGTAGTTTTCCGCTAACAAAAACTAACATTTAACATTTGTCAATAAAAAAAATCAGCATGTGAGCATACTTCCATCGGATTCAATCAGGAACGTAAAGTTTCTAATTCTTTGATAGCACTGTCAACAACATAGACTATCATTTTCTGTATTTGTTTCATAAAAAAAATGAAAACATAAAAAACAAACATATTATAGGGTTGACCAACATTTACCTTCTCTTCAATTTGATTTGTTCAAACTTTAATTTTCAAATGAAAAGGAAAAATGGAAAACCAAAAAATTAAGAAAACATGATGAAAGCAAATTAATCTCACCTCAAGTTTATCTTCTCTAGCCTTGTGATTCTTGGGAAGACGACGAAACTCTTCAGTTAAATGTAGACACATATGACTATTTTTTGGGGACACAAATTCTACAACAACTTTTGTGCATGACTGCAAGGTTTATGATATGGAACTTGATGTTATAAATACAATCATAAATGCCGACAATATGAGTTAACTCAATGAGTCAAAACACGTTTCACCTTAAGATTCCTGACTTGGTGTGCACATCCCGCAGGAATAAATACTACCTCCCCAAGTTGTTGCTCAAAAGTCCAAGGTTCTACACTTAGGAAATTAAGATTCATGTTAGTACATAACGACATTCTTTGAGCAAGCAATTTGCAAATATTAATACTAACCAAACTCCTTCTTTAGATTCTTCTTGTGTTCCAAAGTCAGGTAAAAGCATTGGTCATGAATTGGATGGACCACCTAACCAACATAGAAATAAATGAGCTAGAGCAAAAGATAAGGATAAGAAGAAATTTAGACTAATAAATATAACATTCGACTCAGGTGCTTAAGGCAATGAGAGAATCTGTTTCAACAGAACCTGCTATCTTTGCCATGTCTAACCCCACCATGAATGGTTTGTTTGTACAAGGCTCATTAAGCACTCATAATTCCTTAATAATGTCTATGTGTTTTCATTGACTTTTTTTTCCATGTATTATGTGGACAGCTGAGTGCACTGCTATTGATGCTTTCAAGCATGCTAGGGAAAATATAGTGTTTGCCAGTGGAACCCTCTCGAAAATGTAGATCTTGGTAATTACTACTTTCTTTGATTTAAATGTAACTAGTATAGTTCAGATGTTTCTCGAGTGTTGCATAATTTATTGGTTTAAATCTTGTACAGGTAACGGAAAAGTGGGCCATGTAAATCAAGCAAACAACATGTACCTATTCCCTGGGTAGGGTAGATCTTCTTGGCTTGTATATTTTCGTGCATTATACCTATCAGTTGAATTATAGGTGTAACTTCTAATTTAACCATTTCATTTCAGAATTGGTTTGGGAACTCTTTTGTCAAGTTCTCACCTTATAACAGATGGAATGTTGCAAGCAGCTGTTGAATGGTATGATTTTAATTTGTAAATTTTTTTCTTTTTTTGTTAACCAAAAGCTACTGGTGCTAGCACCCGTGGATACTTGTTTTAAATAAATTATTGACATACTGATAACCTTACAGCCTTGCTTCATACATGGCTGAGGAAGATATCTCAAACGGAATTTTATACCCATCTGCTGACAGGTGATATTCCTTATTTTCTCTTGATATCTTTCGCATTTCATTTTCTTCTGACTTTGCTTTCTCTGTTGCCTTTTGTAATAACCAAAACAAATGATACTGTAAAAATTTTATAACTTAAAACTGTGATCTGGTGAATGTTGTTATCAAGGATCAGATGTCGGTGATGCAAATGAGCCTGAATCTTCTATGGGTACAAGAGGATCATCTAGTGGTAGCAACATTTAGGGTGTTGATGATGTTTTTTAGGATGAAACTATTTTAGTGTATTATGAACTTTGACTAAGTATGGATTAAGTTGTAATTGTTTCAATTTAAATTGCTTTTATGTTAATATGTTGATTTTGAGAATCAAAAGTTCTAATGATATATATTTGAGCACTTTGGTTGAAGTATTTGATTGAAGTTTACAAAAAAATATTGTTGATATAAAAATATAAGTACCTCAAATGGTGACATACATTGTCAAGTATAATAGGAAATTCTAATTACAAACAAAATATTGTTTTTTATGATATTTGAATAATGCAAGAAAAATACAGTAATAAATCCACAAATTAAATAATACAAACGAAACAGGTTAAAACTTTTACAGTATAATCCTCAAATTGAGGAGGGTATTAACCCCCACAAAAAAATGAAAAACAAGAGTTTTGGAATCAAATAGGTTTGTGGAAATAAAGGAGGTTTTAAACCTCCACAAAATAATAGTCATGAATAAGAGAGGTTATAACTCTCTATTAAAAAACTTCCACAATATAAATCTGGTACCAGGGGTTGTAGAAAACCTCCACAAATAACTTGTGGGGAACCTATCTGCGGAGGTTTGAAAAACCCCTGCAAATTATTTTGTGGAGGGTAAAAACCCCCGCTAAACGAAAATAAAACCTCCGCAATTTAGCTTTTTTTTTGTAGTGTTAGTGCGGCTTACCAAAGTAATTATTGAGCTTATACTATAAATACATCTTGTTGTATGATTAACTATGTTTTGATAAGACCAATTCCTAAACTTATTCCATATGAGCTTGTTGGATTGAGCGTTTTTCACTAAGCTGAAAACTATAGTTTATAGTCATGATGCAACTCAATATACTTAAGAGATTAAAAACCTAGCACCATGATTTGATAATCACTTGATCCATTAGTTGCCGCCATGAGACCATTGATGTCATTTGCAATATAACTTTTCAAAGGTTGAAAATTAAACATATCTCGTATGGGGTTCTTTGGCTTCAAATTTTTTGTACTAAAAAATGGAAAAGAGAATATTGATAAATTTGATTCTAAAGTTGATGAAGCAATATTCTTAGATTATGCATTATTAAACATGCAATACAAACTAATAAAAGGACATTGCATATTAAGAATTTATACATGTTGTCTTTAATGAATCCATGGAGCATAAGGTAGCACCTTTGAGTTAAAGAAATCATTAGATGATGAGGGTACACATTACAAAGGGGAAATTGCAGAAAATGTGATTTGAAAAGCTAAATATGTTGATGCAAATCTGTAACCAATGAATTTTTTTTAAGAAGTGAAAAAGTCCAAGAGGCGGTCAATAGAAAACATCAATAGAAACATATAAAAAAGAGTCAACACAAGGAGTTAGAAGAATAATTTATGCATGAACGTGATTTTTCTATATGAAAATGTCCAAAATTTGTTGAAGAAGCATTATCAAATGTCATTGCTTCTTAGCTATGGAAGATAAGTTATGTTAGTTAGAAATCAAGTTTAGGAGCTTGTACTTGTGACTCATGCTCAATAGTTGATTGAAACAAAATAGGTGTTCATAAATAAGCTAGAAGATGGCTTGGTGACAAAAAATAAAGGTAAGTTTTAAAAGGTTACAATCAAGAAGAAGACATAGACTGTGATGAAACATGTTCACTTGTGGCTTGATGGAAGCCATTAGATTTCTAAGTGCTTATGTTTCTCTCCTGAGTTATATGATTTTTTAAATGGATGTGAAAAGTACATTTCTAAATGAATTTATCAAATAAGAAGTATTTGCAAAACAAACTCCAGGCTTTGCTAACATTGAATTCCCCAATTATGTGTGCACGTTAAAAAAAAAAAAGGTCGTCTATAAGGTTTAAACGAGCACCCAAGTCTTGGTATGAAAGAATAAATAGTTTCCTTCTTGACAAAAAGTGTAAACGAGGTAGAAATGGCTCCACTTTTTTCACCAATCTAAAAATGATTTGTTGCTTGTCCAAATTAATGTACATGATATTATTTTTGGTTTAACTATTCCATTTTTTGCCAAGAATTTGCAACACTAATAATAAGGGGATTTTGAAATGTTAATGATGGGTTCCTTGGTTTGCAAATTAAACAATTTTAGGAAGGTATTTTTGTTTGTCAAACCAAATATTATGGATAATTGCTCAAAGGGATTTGGGAGGGAGAATTCAATGAAATCAACAACACTAATGGTTATTGCATATTATGATGAAAAAGGAAAAGTTTAGATACAATAAATTATAGAGATAGGATTAATTATGTATTATATGTTACAACTAGTAGACCTAAGATTATGCAAAGTGGGGAAAATAGGTCAAAACACAAGAATAGAGAACCAAATTGTGTGTTAAGATTTTTCTAACATTTTGATAGACACTAATTAACAAGGTTTATACTTGACAAAAGATATGCAAGCAATTTTCTGTAGAGTAACATTAGGTAACATTAGGTGAGGAATGTTAGATACAACCTCAATTTTGACAAATACACAATAAAAAATACTTTGTTAAAAACTTGTTTTAGTGCAACTCTACTTCTAAAATTTGTTACACATTAATAACATACAATCTAAAAAAAAGAGATAAGAGTTAATAAAGATGTTCACTTGAAGTTTTTATTTTGATCCATCTATAACACCAGACTACTTTTAGTTCTTAATCAACTTGATTTGGTTATAATAGACTTTAACACTATAAAATATAAAGGAAAACAATATTTGCACATTAGTCACTCCTAACTAAAATAATCTCAGTATTATTTGAACATCCAACCACACTTAGTTAAAACTTAGAACATTGTTTACACCTATTTTGTATACACATTTATAATTTTATTGTAAATATATGCACTTTACATATGCTTTATTTTTAACTTTTAGCTAATTTCATTTTAATTTTAATAAATTGGGTTATCGTACATATTTGTTTTAATTTTGTAATTTCATCTCATCTTACCATTGCTCATTGTTTTGATCATAATTTTTTTTCAAATATCACTTTTGTCTAATTTTAGTTGCATTAGATTATAAATTTTCACATCTTCTTAATTGAGTTTTTTGGAATGATACTTTTCCGAAATCCGATTTCCAAAAACCTTACCTTCAATGTTTTACCCACTATACGCCTCTAATAAAGCTTCCCAGAAAACCCACAGGAACCTACTGTGAATAACTCACCACTATCTATACAAAGGAGAACTTTCATATAAAACAATCAAAGGCAAAAATGAAATTTCCGAAAGTGATGAGGTGCATGTAAAAATTGGTGGGTGCAAGAAGCAATTGCCATGTATGCCATAGAGTTTTTTTTACGTTTTTGTCCAATATGAACTTGTTTTTGCGTTAATACTAATTATCAATGGTTTGAGGCCTAAATTGGTGCAGGCTTAACCCAAACCTTGCGTCGAATACAGTAAGCGAGCAAAATTTGTTTCAAAGCAAACCAAAAAAGGTTTTTCTTTTTTCTTTCTTCTTCTCTATTATTTATATTATTACTTATATACGAGTAAAACTAAATCAAATTACTTTAAGAACAACTCTCAATAAGTTATTCCAATCTTTTTATATTTATTTTTATTAATGTAATAGATTTAATAAGTAATTTAATTTAACAGAAACACAAAAACAAAAGTTGAAAATTGAGGAGTATATTTTTATAATTATCTCTAAAATATCTTTATATATATATATATATATATATATATATATATATATTATAGCTTAATTACAATCTTTTGTTTTTATATTTCAATTTTACAATTTTAATATTACTTATTTTCAGATTACATAATTTGAAAATTATTTTTAATTTTTAAATTATATAATTAATTTTTGTTTTAAATTATAACCTAACAATTATTTTTTATTTCTTGATTACATAGTCAACATATTTCAAATTTCAAATTTCAAATTATACAATTTAAAAGTTCCAAAAGGATAATATAGACAAAATTGCAATTAAGTCATTTTCTACGCTGAACTATCATTGCTATATCATAAAAAAAAAAGATAATATAGACACCAAAAGGAAAAGAATGAGCAAGACCACGGTGGAAGAAACTAGAAGATTTACATAAATTGGACAATAGAAGATGGTGGAACATCAAGAAACCTAAAGAAACTCCATGAACCTTCAAGATTTTGATCTTTCCCTCCATAAAAACCTACCACACCACAAGTTTCTTCCAATCAAAATCCAATTGAATCTACCAAAAGTTTTCATCTTTTGCTTTCTGAATTGTGTGTGTTGAACACCCAAATAACCATGTCTCTCATTCATCAACTTCTCCGTGATGAAACCTACGACCCTTTCCTTTCTATGATGAACAAGTGTCCTGTTCTAAGCACCCCAACAGATTGGAAAGAGACCAATGATGCTCACGTGTTCATATCTGATCTTCCAGGGATGAAGAAAGAAGATGTGAAGGTGGAGGTTGATGAAGGAAGGGTTCTTCAGATCAGTGGTGAGAGAAAAAAACATGTTGATGATGATGATGATGATAAGAACAACAAGTGGCATCACATTGAACGTTTCCATGGAAAGTTTCAAAGGAGGTTCAAGCTTCCAGAGAATGCTAAGGTGGATGAAGTTAGGGCTAGCATGGAGAATGGTGTGCTTGTTGTGACTGTTCCTAAGCACGAGGTGAAGAAACCACAAACCAAAGTGATTCAAATTGAGGGAAACTAAGAATTTTGGAACCTTCCATGTCAAATTCAACACTAGACTTTGTTGTTGTTGTTGTTGTGTGTGAGAAAGATGTTTGAATTAGAAAATAAAAGGGTTTTGCTATGTAGCCTACATGTTTGTGACATTGTTCGTTGCTGTGTTTTGTACTTTGTTTGATATATATGATCGTGTAGAGTGTTATGGTTTACTTCCAAGGTTCTTGGAGTTATGATTCTAATTTCAATGTTTACTTTCTCTATTATAGAATGATAGGCTATTGCAAGAAATCTTTTATGCACTTATTTAGAAAACAAAAAACAGTTAATATAAAGTGGAAAAAAAATTTATTCAACTATCTAAACTTTAATTTGTTTTAAACGAAATATCATAAGCTTTAATTTTATCTTAAGTAATCTTTAAATTTTATTTTATTTATAAATCGATTTATAAATCGATATATTGAATTTCAATTCTTTTAATTATAACTTGGAATTTATTTATTATTGTTAAATAGACACATAATGTAACGTCCCATTTAATCGACAAGCATAATTAAAGAAACGTTATACTGAATAAAGTAGCAACACAGTCCTGGAATCTTAAACCTAACTCCTTACAACCCAAGACACACCACGATGCCCAAAAAGAAACAAATTATCAAGTTTACTAGAATTAAGTAGAAATTTAAAGCCGGACAAGTACATGGGCCGTAGCCTTAAAGAAAGCCCCAAGAAGGACAGGAAGTCCAACCCGAGAAGATTAGGCAACGGAATCATCTCTCCCCTGTTGATCTCTCCCCTGTTGACCACGAGTACCTCTCGCATATGCTCCCATCAATAAATTGATGATCATCGCAAAGGTAGAAGAACAACATACACAACAATCAAACAAGCAAAGGGTAAGCTAGAGCCCATAAGATTTTTATCATGCAATCAAATATACCTTCACAGTCCCATATACATATATCATCCAAACATGTTATGACCTTTCAATCAATACACTAAGACTCGACTCGACTCATCCGGATACATATAACCTGGTCGGATTCAGTGGATGCTTGCACTTGTGGTGGATACCTCTGCTCACTCCTGAGCTGCTCACCCCCGAGCTATGTGTTACAAGTGTTACAATGAATCAATTTCCCTCACGCACAAGGTTAGTCCTTAATGAGTTTCAGGCCTCCTACTACTCTTACCACAGGAGTCAGTCCGCTCTAAGTGAGACTAACTGACTCCTTAGAGTGTCAGGATGTAATCCTTACCTTGAATCCTTCCCAAGTTATATAGATGGGACACCACCATGGACTCCCACTAACAGGGGTCATGGAATTACGTCCCGACTACTAAAGCACGACCCGGAAGTCTCACCTTGAGACTTATGGATTTACGTGCTGACCACATACCACATATATTCAAACAACCAAATAATATTAATCATGCATTTAAATCTCATGCCAACCTTTGTACCCATTCCTCATTCATATTCCATGTTGAATCAATAATAACTCATCCTTCCTAAACTACGAATATAGAAGTGTACCTCATACCGATACCATGTCAAGAGTCATCCTTTCTTATCCATGAATCTTTCCATATCTCATATCAAATCCATACCCAACTCGTCGTATTCAATCCATGAAACCAACCATACATGTAACATGCCCAAATCATATTGAACTCATCCATTACAAACTATCGATTATCTCATTCATACATAATCACCCAATTCATAGTTTAAGAGCAAGATCAACACAAACATAGAGCCAACAATTCAGAACCAAGAAACAACCAAATAGGCCGCATTCTCGCCCAGCTTCTCGCTTAGGCAGAAAGGCCTCGTTCAGGCGAGAGGGACTCTCACTCAGGCGAGCTCCTTTCGCCTAGGCAAGAGCTCGGCATCAGGAACAATGGCCTTCAGATCCTCTCGCTTAGCCGAGACTTCCCTCGCCTGAGTGAGACACTTGCTCGCTGAAAGCGTGGTTAGTCGCCTGAGCGTAAACTCGCATGAAATGGCATGGGCGAGCCTCTGTTAGTCTCACCTAGGCGAGACATGCTCGCTTGGGCGAGAAAACCAGCGCTCACCACTGTTCTCTTATGCAATAGTCACCCAAACACGCTTCAAACAATGCAAACATGTATTCCAGCAACTCATATTCATACACAGTCTATTTAATCATGAAATAAACGTACAACAAGTAGATCTCACGGAATATACAAAAGGATCTAGCTTCCCTTACTTGGAAGGAGGCTAATAATAGACTGTGACCTTAAGCTAATGAACCCAGCAGCTCCAAGAGCATTTTGGCACCAATTTTTAGTGAACTGAAGCCTATAACCCTTTTTGGCTTCGAGTTTTGGTTGAACCGAGGCATAAAAGTTGCCTGGAATTGCAAAAATGTCACCGCGCCATTAAATGTTTCGGTTCCTTGCCAACCGAGGCATATAAGGCGAGGTAAAAATGCGATTTCGCACTAGTGTGTTTAAGGTAATCAGAGTAAGATCAATAGTGGTAGTGTAAATTTGAGGTTAACTTTCTCACTTATCTCCGTTCTACATGGACCATTCTATAAAATTAATCAACATACACGAATTCACAATATTTTGTAGTGCTGGTTTGGCCCATGTGATATTTATTTTATTATTTTTTATTAATTAGTTAGCTTACGTCCATTTAGAGTGGGCTACCCACTACAACTGAATTTGTTATTTTTTTAAAATTTATTAAATTCTAGAGTAAACTAGACTCACTATTTTTTTTACTCAAAAATTAACTTCTCGACGTCAATCTAGACCCTTCAAACTTTTAAAATAGATAGGCAAATCTTTCACAACTAAGAGGGAGTTGAATTGGTTTTGACAATCTTTACCCAATTTTAGTCTTTTCGAAATTATTTTCACAAGTCTTGGATTGGATGCTTAATGATTGTATTGTTTATACCATGACAAAAATAGAAAGGAGAAAATGATAGATCAAACACAAAAGATTTATAATGTTTGATTCTTTGGAATCTACATCCAATCTCCCCTAGCAAACCACAACTAAAGAATCTTTTTCACTATAACTCAAAGGTTTACCAGATTTACAAAAACATTTAGAAAATCTTCTAAGACAAGGAAATAACACTTTAAGCAAGGCTATAGACACACTTGCATCACACAATCACTCTTATAGTGAACTTCAACACACAACCGTATACAAAAATCACAACTCAATAATCACATTGAATACACCTTGTCCAATTCTAATTTTCCTCATCTTGCCAAGTCAAGATCCATGTTGTAGATTCCAATCTTGAGGGATCTTGATGAACTTCAACTAGCTTCAACCGGTTCTTGCACTATTCTCCAAGAATTCATTCTTTCAAATCTTTTTCCAGAATTCAAAAGCTCCAAAATCGTGAAAACAAAAAGCCAGAGTTCATGTTTAAAAAGTTGTGCAAAGAAATCTAATTGATTCAATTAATTTTCTAATTGATTAGGTTTCTAATCAATTAGATTATTTATCTAACTTATTAATAATTCAGTTTTTCAACTATCTTTTGAAATTTTTGTGCCAAATATATTCATAATGGACTATGCTCAGGTTAAGATGATCCTATATGTGATCTACAATGGCCTAATCCTAATCTACCTTGATTTTTATCTTAATCATAGAAGGATATGCATGGCATGGTTCATTTTCCTATTTCAAGGACATCATAAAAACCCAATTTAGTCATATACAGAAACACACAAATAACACTCTTATTCCAATGCTCAAGGGGCAACACTAACTAAATTCTTTATTTTTTAAAGTTTATTAAATGTTAGTGTTGCCTTGACTGATGTTAATACTACTCTTTTATTTTTAATTTAAAATTATTTTTTCTATCTCTTTTGCATCTATTTCACCCGCTTCCATTATATGCCTAATGTTATGATGAGGCTGCTCCATCGCGGGATTTGCCGAAAAGCCTTTCCAATCAGTGTTCTACGAATTGAAACTCGTGGAATGCTAGGGAAATGCAGCGGAAGACTTAGCTATGGAGATTAACGCTCGGATCGCTCTGGTTTCTCATTGGTTTGGTAAACCCGACGAGGTTAAGAACCTAATCCAGAGTTTGTTGTTGAGCTTAGATGAAAGGGGGGGAAAATCAACCATTCTCATTCATCCAAGTTGATTGATACATGAGGTAGGCCTACCTTTATAGATGAAGAAGGCAGCCAAGAAGAAACGGAAGGAGAAAACACCATCTAACAGCAACCTAACGGTGAGGGAGGGAAAACGTGAACAAAGCTTTCCTATCTAATGGTGGAAGGAACGAAACCCTTAACAAAAGGATGACATCATGAAGGTGTGGAAGAAAACCCTAACAAAGTTTGGGAGACTTTGAAACAGGGCAAGGACGCGTGATGCAGGGATAAAAATTGAGCTTCCCCTTCTCTGATGTTGGTCACGCGGAGGCTTGGAAGAATTGGGCTCGGGCCCAATAAATGTGATAGCTCAAACGGTGAGTCATGAGGCTGAAACACATGTGCATAGAAGCAAAACCCTATTGAAGAAATCAGGAGATGGGCTTCGTGAAGAAGAATGATGATGCACACGCGAAATGGAATTGGGCTGCCACTTGCGAGCCCAAGATGAATGTTAAATTCAATATGCCTCTCTCGTGTGGCAAAAACATGCGTGTTGCAAGTGTTCTTAACATAGGCTGGTGGACTTCAAAGGCCCACCACATGGAGAAAGATTAATGATCCAGATGTATGATCATGGAAGAGGGTTGGAAATGAGCTGCATTAAAAATAACCCAATTTAGACAAATATTTATTTAATAAAAGAAATAAAGAAAATAAAAGAATTAAAAGAAATGGGCCTAGCCAATGGCCCAAGCTATGAGCCTTAATAGGATCACATCATGCTATTTTATGTACTAATGCTATAAAATTCAGTATTTGATATCTAGGTTGAATGATTTCTTTGAGTTCACCACTAAAAGAAATATGATATTTATGGCAGTTAAAATGGTAACAAATAGTATTTTTATTAGAAAAGGAAAAAGAATTCAAGCAATAAAAAATCACCACAAAATTTACTATTTTCTTTATAACTTGTTATCATATTCTGAAATTAAAAATCACAATAAATATATCATATTTTAATATCATTTATCGCTTATTAAAAGTTTACACCGACACAATTATTTAAAATATCTTTTAAAATTTTAAAATTTTCAATTATTAATTTTTTTCACTAATCTTATAATAAATAATTAAATTATTTATTTTATTTAAAATTATTTTTAAGATGATAGTATTAATTGAATCTATAGAAAAATAAACAGAAAAGTTAATCATACATTATTATTGTATATTAACATATATTAGTTTAAAGCAATGTTAATATATAAACTACAATATAGAGACATAAAGCAATATACACATTACAAAATATATTCTAAGACACGTTTAGTGTACTTGGCTATGGAAGCTTTTGTTAGATTATATATCACTAAGATCAACCATATAAACAATAAACTCTAAATTAATTGAATAGTTCTCAGTACTAAAATATAAAATGTGGAAGCGTACTTGGTGTCAACACACAATTTCGTCTATAATAAATGTGTTTTTATTGATGGTAGGTTTTTTAACTTTAATTCTATCATGAAAAAAAAAAGAATGTACATATTTTCACCCGACAGTTTGTTATATACACTCCTCACATGACATGTCAGAAAAGGACATTTTATAATCTTTGTTTTTAGAGAATGGTATAATATTAGAAGCAATATTTTTCAAAATAATTAGAATAAATATCTTTAATTTATGCTTATGTGATGTGTCTCACTGATTTTTCAGTCAGAGAAGATATTATTTTAATAATTAGAAACAAATATTACCGATAATAATTTTTTTTAGAGAATGGTACGATTTTAATAATTATTCTTGGTAATAATTAGAATCAATTATATGAATAATATGTTATGATTTGATCAGGATCTTCATGTACCAGAAAATATATGATTCTAGTAATTACAAACAATATCATGTTAATAGTTATAATCAATACCCTAGATATTATGCAACTATTTAATTTCTATAATATGTTTCATCGGGACCAATTCCTTCCTCATATATTTTATCATAATTAAATACTAGGATTTTAGTGGTATCCCAAGGTGTCTATATAAGCACAAAACCTCTACAATGCAAGACATAGAAAAAAAATCTATAAACCTCTCTTCTTTTTTATTATCAGAGCACACACGCAAAAGTGGGTCATCTTACTATCCTCTTAGTCGATTTTGCTTTATTCGTGACCCTGAAAAGTAAATTATTTTTGCTCCTAATATTATTCATGTACTGCTGTGACTGTGTTATAATATCGAGAGTATGATTCATTGACCCCTTGTATGGCTAAATGTGTTTGAGGTTCAAATGTTAGGTTATTTTGGGTTTGGGTTCGTCATTGATATGCCCAACCCTTCTCTTCTTTTCTTTCATTTGGGATGTCATTATTTTGGTAATTAGAAATATTTTCGTAGGCTTTCAATTTTCTTTTAAAAAAAATTAAATAAAAAATAAAAAAAAAAATTATATTTTTTTCTTTTATTTAAGTAATGAATACCATGTCAAGTCTTGGACTTGTTTGATAATAAAAAAAACTCCTTCATAGGCCTTTAATTCTTTTTTTTATTAAAATAATAATAATAAAAAAATATTAAATTGTTTTTTGAATATCATGTCAAGTCTTGGATTTGCTTGATAACGAAATCTTTTGTTAGGTTGAATCTCATATTCTCTTGATATTAATAATATATATATATATATATATATATATATATATATATATATATATATATGTATATATTTATGTATGTATGTATATATATATATATATTAAAATCTAAAATTAAAAAAAAAAATAATATCAAACAACAAATATTTTTATAAAGAACTATGTTATCCTTGATTTTCCAAATGGAAATACGTAGGAGCGAGGTACAATCCTCGTCGGCCAAAAAAATAACAAAATAATTTTGTTTTTAATCTTTACTATTTTGTAGGTGTTTTTATTTTGTTTAATTTTTGGGGAACAAAAAATATTTTAAACATCTACTTTTATCTTGCACACTTAATTAAATAGGGAACTATCTTAAGACGGACGTTGTGGGATGCTAATATCTTCCCCACACGTAACTGACTCCCGAACCCAAATTTGGTTTCGAAGACTATTCTTTTTTTAAGGTTTTTTCTATAGTTTTCCATAATAAACTATGGTGGTGACTCCTTTGTACCTTTTAAATTATTTTTGTCGTCCCATCGCGATCTCGATTGTGACAGATGGCGACTCCACTGGGGAAGTTTTGGAGAGTTGATCCTATTAGTTGAATGTGCGAAACGTATGTTGTTTTTATATATTCATTTTCCCCTTGTTTTTATTTTACTTGATGTATATTTATCTATCTTTATTTGTGTTGATGTCATTTTTACTTGCTTTGATGTCCTCATATGATTATATTGTTGAAATTATTGAACCTTAGGGTAAAAGACAATTGCTATATCTGTTTGACAATTTTCTGGTTATTTTGCATGTGTGGGTTTGGGTAGTCTTAGGTTGCTCCCTTTAGACACTACACATGTTAGGCTAGTGTATTCATTTTAATATTGCGGTCTCATACCTAGACCTGAGTTAGCCATAAGGAGTGGAGGTTGAACGATTGTTATGCTTGATCTCGGATCTACTTAATGAAGACTTCATCTAGAGTTTGCTTCCTTTTGACATGCCATATCTGTTAGGCCGCCTATCGTTGTGGATTATGTTCTGAGGTTGACTTCGACTCCAGAGGCCAGTGAGATTATTTAGAACTATCCTTTGAATTATCATGAAAAAGCCTATAGACCAGAAAATAGGTTTTCTCCACACCTTCTAGGACACAAAAGGGAGAATGCATTATTTCTTTATATATTTTTTTTAATCTTTTCCTTTTTTATAAAATTAAGGAGTTAATTTTCAACTGTCACATTTGCATAATCATGTCATGTGAATAAAGGCCTCTTAAGGCGTAAACACACATCTTATGGTATAAGTTAATTGCATATTCTACATAAATACATCTCGTTGTAATCAACATGTTAGGTGAATAAGTTTCCTTTATGGCACAAATATGCATTACATTCATATTATTCTTCATTTATGAAGCCATGTTCATAGTGTCAAATGCATAGGATGCATTCACATTTTGTCCATATTTTCATATACTTAGTTAGTTTTCAAAAGAATCATACTTTGCATTCACATATCATCTTGCTAGCATATAAGATCTACGGATGTGTTGTCATAATTTCCAAACTCATATTATTTGCATTTGACAGTTGATGGTTAAAAAAATAATGTCTTGATAAATAAAACACACTTGTTTCACGACACCCTTACAGGACTCACACAACAGTAAAGAAAATGGAGAATCTAGAACAATCTCATGAGACTCTAAAAACTTATATGTATTCTATGAAAGAGCAAATGGCTAAAATGATGGAAGCTCTCAACCTAATAAAAAGCAAATTGGAAAGCTCAAATTCCTTCACTAAAGAAGGGGTTTCTTGTTATCCACGAGCCTCTCACCAAGATGGAATGAGAGTCCAAAATTCCAATACACATGGAAATGTGAGGGCTCAAATCTTTCCACAATATGGTCTTCCCATAGGCTATACTCCCCCAATAGTTGAATATTCGGAAAGAGTTCAAGTGATGCCTAGTACTAGGCACGTGAATAACGTTGCACCGTATACAAATATTAATGAAGATCATGTTCAAGGACTAACAAGTCATAAACCTTTACCCCATTCCATCAATGGAAATGTGGTGGGGTCTTTGGCAGTTCATGTAATACTTGGAGATGGAGCTCACATTGTGGAGTCAGAAGCAATAGCAGAAGATGTTAAGGTAAGAGATAAGTTGGAGATCTTGGAGGAAAGATTAATAGTCATTGAAGGAGTGGGAAATTATGGCTTAGGTGATGTTGTAAATTATGCTTGGTCCCAAATGTTGTAATACCAGCAAAAGTGCTAGAGTTTGAGAAGTATAGAGGGGCTACCTGTCCCAAAAGTCATTTAACCATGTATTGTAGGAAGATGGCGGCTCATGCTCATGATGACACAATTCTAATCCACTTCTTTTAGAATAGTTTGGTTGGAATGGCTTGTAACTGGTTCATGCACCTTGAGCCTGCTCGTATTCGCTCTTGGAAGGATATGATGGATGCGTTTATAAAGCAATATCAATATAATCTCGATATGGCCCCTGACAGATTGCAATTACAAGGCATGGAAAAGAAAAAGGTTGAAACTTTTAAAGTATGCTCAACGATGGAGAGAAGTTGCATCCCAAGTGGAGCCTCCTCTTAGTGATAAGGAAATGGTAACCATATTTTTAAGCACCTTACAACATCAATTCTATGAACATCTGGTAGGAATTGTTTCATATAAATTTGCTGATATTGTCATAATCGGAGAAAGAGTTGAGGCTGGGATAAGGAGTGGAAGAATATGCTCATCTATGATAGCCAATATTAACGAATTTGGGTCTCAATCTGGGGAAAAGAAGGAAAGAAAAGCTTACTTTGCTACACAATCCCCATGCAACCTAATGTTAATCATAATCTGAGTCAAAACCCTAATGAGGTCAATAACCAAAAGCCTTTTACTCCTATTCATGTATCCTATATTGAGTTGTTACCCTGGCTGCTCAAGAAAAAATGAGTGGCTATTTGTCCCATGAAACTGATACGACCCTCATATCTAAAGAGTTACGATCCAGATGCGAAATGTGATTATCATGGAGGGGCTATCGGACATTCCACTGAGAGATGTCTAGGTCTTAAACATAAGGTACAATTTTTAATTGACTCGGGACAGTTGACCTTTATATAAGAATCATCCAACATCAAAGAAAATACTTGTAGATTGATGATATTGTATATTTATACTTTTCAGAATGATGAATTATTCTTCATGTTGCCAATATGGTGATTTTGCTCAATTGTATTAGGTTTTCATTTATGAATTTCAAGCACTCAAGGTCTTTGATCTTTTACATGTAGAAAGTCTTAAAAGGGTGTCGTGAAAAAAAAGGAGAGAAAAATAAATGAAGATAAAACGCTAAATTTTAAGTCATTTATTTTTTATTACAAATCATCAAATTCATGTTTTTTTCAAAAAGAAAAAAATAATAATAAATTAATAGAAAAGAAAGGAATAATAAAAGATGTCACATTTTTTCTCGTGGTAAAATGTTTAAATAAAAAATAATTGGCGAACATTTTCTTTTGAAACAAATTGTGTATGCATTGCTTGATCACCTTGCCTTTTGTCATTCCTAAAATAAAAGTGATATGCCTTAATGACATTGTCTTAGCATAAACATGAGTTTTACACTAGGGCGGATTTGTTGAGTTTTTCTCAATTGTGCTGGATGGTTATCCCCGAATCCATCAAGGTAAATAAAAAAATAAAAGAAGAAATGAAAGGTCTGCTAAACTGAAAACCCAAAAGGGTGGTTTAGGCAAAAATGGATGAAATAATAAAAAGGGTGATTCGTTTTGATGTCACCGATTTCATTGTAGGATTAATCTTTGTACAAATAAAGTAGTCACGATTCAAAATGATGAGTGGCCATATTTCTTCTCCAACAAAATAAGATATCCATTGTACCTTCTTTGGGCCAAAACCAATACTTTCTTTCAAATTATCCTTTTACAAGGGTTAAGAGCATGATAAGATCCTAAAGATACAATGATCAAAATGCAAAGAAAGATCAATCAAAATTTGAAGGAGTGTCAAAATCGAATAAATATGAAAGAATGAAATATGAAAAAAAAGTTATTAAACGATGGCAATATGAAGGAAAATATACAAAAAAAAAGTTGAAAAATGATCAAAGATAACATCATGTTGATAATCCCTGTGTCAAAAATGAAAACCAACAACTATTTTATTTGAGCCTTTGTAACCTTTCTTTCTAAACCCTTTTAACCCCTGACCACATTACAAGCCTAATAAAGTCCACTCTAATTGAAAAATGATTGTTTTGGTTTTCATAAAGGTTAATCTAGTGATGAGATAACATGACTAACAATACTGTAAAAAAAAAGATAAAAGGGAATGTTGAAAGAAAATGAAAAAATGAAGAAAAAAATACCTTGGGTGAAGGGGAGCAACATTTTTAACCAACCAAATACAAGCAAAAGAAAAAAAAATCACTGGGGCAATCCTTTCCATATTCATTACATCTTCTGGACAAAAGTCATACTCCGTTCAAATTCTCCTCCTTAGACCAATACTGGGGCAACTTTTTTTTGTTCTCAAATGAATTCCTCGTCCTTAATTTTCATTGATTCATATCCCCATATACCAAAATGGGACAACGTTGAGTGTCTCACTCTAACATTCATAAAATTTACCTCTAGAGAGGATAGATTGTGAGAAACAACATACTTGCATGGTTGTCCGTCTTCTAAAATTTTCCAAATCTATCCTTGATACTTTTAACCAACCTGAGAAATCAAGCATATGTGCACTAGTGTTACAAAGGAAAAGGGTCAAGCATTTAAGCATTATTATTAACATTAAACTGTAGAATTTGTGGCATTTCTCATTTTTTGGAAAAAGAAAAGAAGAAATCTAAAACACATGGGTTTGATGATTTCAAAGAAAACAAATTGACTTTGTCAAAAAAAAAAAAAAAGAGAGAAAAAAGAAAAAAGAAGAAAAAAAAAAAAAAACAAACATTAAA